>Ga0115566_10002342_pt1 | contig 15658 bp, 17 predicted proteins | sample COGITO_mtgs_1204_3_FD_87173 | JGI IMG/M metagenome (GOLD analysis project Ga0115566, IMG submission 87173) | Pelagic marine microbial communities from North Sea - COGITO_mtgs_120405 | ecosystem: Environmental > Aquatic > Marine > Epipelagic | place: Germany:Helgoland, sampling site Kabeltonne...
ATGATATTAAAATACGAATGATATTAATATATATATAATCATTTTTAATAAGGTATATATTTCATAAAATCATAATCATACATCGTTACTCTATATTGAAATCTATTATATCCGCGAATATATACAATATCATTTGTTCCTAATTGTTCTCCTTTTCTACGCGATACTATTTTTAATTTTACATTATGATCTCCCGCTATTGTATAATACTCCCAATTATTACTTCCATTTGGATATTCCTTTCTACCAAATAATGGTAATACTTCACTGTGTACTGACCTTAATCTAAATATTGTTCCAACTTGTTGAGGCATTCCCTCTGGTCCTCTTGTTCTTATATTAATTGGTGCTATTGCGGAATTAGATAAATTTAACATATTACTTGTTGCTATTACAGGAATTTGTGGACCACCTACACAAGGTGTCGTTCTTGCACCACATCCAATAACTTGAGGTGGTAATGTCATATTTGGATAATATAATTCCGTTTTTTGATAAGGATATCTCATTGGATTATAATATCGGTCTAACGTATCTGCTGATTGATTTTGTACGTATGAATCAATGGGATTTGCTACATATCTTATAGGTTTAATATTAATAACTTCATCTGTATGAATTGGATATATTGATGAAAATTTTTCTATGATATAATCCCGAAATACTATTACTATAATTATGATTATAAATACACATATTAAATATGTTTCTGAACTCTTCATATATATATAATAAATATATATATATTTATTATAATTGTTATATTTATTATATTTTTATATTTATTATATTTTTATATTTTATATTTTTATATTTTATATTTTATATTTTTATATTATTATATTTTTATATTTTTATAATAATAAATACACGTTTCATTCTTTACAACAATAAGCACACGTTTCATTATTATCTGATATACTTTTGTCACATATTAATTTTTCACCATTTAATATACTATCATTTATTATACTAAATGTTCCAAATCTTGTATAACCATTAGGACAAGATGAACCAAAAAATTTACATTTATCGGTTTCCTCCTGAAAATTAGTTTTGACAAGATTCGAACCAATTTTTTGTTGTTTTCCTACATTGTTTAATAATGGTATATCTTTTGGTTTAAATATCTTTAAAGTATCATTTACAGTTAATTTTTCTATTTTTTTATTACTATTTATATCCTTATCAGAAACATTATCAGAAACATTTTCATAAACATTATTAGAAACATTATCAGAAACATTATTAGAAACATTATTAGAAACATTATTAGAAACATCAATAATATTATTAGATTTTTTTTGTTTAATAGTTGTAGTTATTGGATTTTTATTTAAATTTGTATTTTTAGGTTTTTCTTTGGATTTATTTAAACCCATTAAATTTTTTACGATATCAAGTAAATTTTTATCATCATAATTTGTAATACTAAAATTTTCAATAGTTGAACCAGTAAATTTTTCGTTATTATCACTAGAATTTTTAGAATAACATAATAATAATAATAATAATGGAATTATTAATAATAAAACTAATATTATATTTTTATTAGTATTTAACATATATATTTATATAATATATTAATTTTTATTAAATAATATTTATTTTTTCATTTTATAACTTTCTAATTTTTCAAGTATATCTTGACCGCTTTTAAGTGTTGGTTCTAATGTTTTCATTGTTGCATTTAATTGTTTTACTGTATCTATTAATTTATATGTTTGTTTTTGTGCTTCATCTGCGGTCATTTGGTTTGGTGTTTTTTTACTTGATATAACATCATCATTATCATTTTCTTTACTTTCATCAAAATCAAAATCATTTATAGAGTTCCCTTCTTTTAAATCTTCTTTAGTTAATGATATACCATGTTCTAATTTATCAATTATTTTTTTTAAAGATTTTACTCTATTTTTTGTTTTATTATCATGATGATTTTCTTTAAAACCTTCATTTATATCATTTCTTTTTTTATTTATTAAATATAATATTATAAAAATAATACTTGATAAAACTATACTTACTGTTAAATTATCAGATATAATAAAGGTAATTATAAAAATAGTAAAATATAATATTAGATTGGAACAAATTTTAAATTGTAATAATATAATTAATAATATTAAAATTATAACTAAATACATATACTTAATTATAGATAATATTTATATAATATATATTTTAGAAAATTTAATTAATATATATATATATATAATATAATGATTAATAGATATAAATTAAAAATAGGGTCAAGAGCACAGGTTATGCACGGTATTGCAAAAATGACAGCAGGTGGTTTAACTAAAATAAAACTAAAATATAATAAACAAGGAAAAATTGTATCTAGAAAAGCAAGCAATACAGCTAAAAAAGCAAATAAATTAGTAAAAGAAGGATATATTACTAGAAAAGGACATTTCGGTGTTGTTAAAAAAGGTGGGGCTGCTACTGACCTTGACCTTTATGTTATAGAACATACTGATAATATATTAAGAACTGTTATTAATAATGGCAGTTTTATTAATTATGGATATCCATCAGAATTTACTCTAAAAATAAAACCTTATACTTTTAATGAAAATTTAATAAATGATATAATCCAAATAAATAACAGTGCTAATGATACACGTTATAACCGTGATAGAGATTATGTTATTGATAAGGCTATACGTTTAATATATGAAATATTAAGATCTGAAAATTATAGAAATTTTATGTATAATATAGAAAAAACTAATATAAACTTAATTAATAAAATTAATGAACGTGACATATATAATATATTATTTTGTATAGAACCTATGGAAAATGATAATGTATTAGTAAAACCTGTAAATACTGATCAAAAAATAAACATATTAATTAATAATTTTAAACCATTACCAGTTGGAAATTACGACTGTTATTGGACTTTTTTTTTAGTATTTTCGCATTTTTGTTATGACAATAATATAGAGTTATTATCAAAAATAGTTGATTTATTTAATAAATATTTTAAAAGTAATGGTAAACCAATTATTGATATAATAGACACAAATAATATAATGTATTTGAAAGAAATTAGTATATTCTCCAAATATGATCCAAGTGGAACATTATCGGAATTTATAAAAAATATTATAATACAAAAAATAAGATTAGGTGATGTGTCAATTTGGAATTATGATATAGTACGTACAACAGAAATTCCACAAAATATATCTTTAGTCTCTACCGAACGTGTTCGTGACGATAGTTCCAGTGGCGATAGTGATAATGATGATGTAAATGAACTATAATAATTAGCAAATGCAAATTAAGAGTCGAAACAATTTGGGAGAATAAAATGGAAAACCATATAACGAATTTCATGTATATATATAACAAATGATGATGATATTACTTAATTTTGGAAATAATAGTAATGGGAGTACGAATATATTATTATTAAATATTTACTCCCCAAAAATCATGTCTCGCGTTCGCACTAACTTTGATTCTGATGGGAGTTATCCTGTTAACATTCTCACCACGTGTGTTGGTAAGACTTATCGCACTGACACTGGTGGGTGTCATTGTTCTTGTGGAAACGTGTCACAAGTTGACGAGGTCATACATGGGACCGTGCAAACGGTGCTGTGTTGTTGGATATCAGTGTCAATGCATTGACCCTGAGTCAGACTCTGATGGGTGTATTATATTAAAAATCCAAATTTACGTATTATATAATGATAAATAAATATATAAATTTTTATTATTAGTAATTATAATTTTATAACTATAAAAATGTCATTAATATTATTTGTATCAATCGAATAATCGGTATTTTTATACCAATTACATTAATATCATTATTTTCATTATTTTCATTATTTTCATTTAATGTATAAATCAATTTTTTATTATTGTTTTTAAAAAGAGTATTAGGATAATTATTATATATATTTAAAAAATCAAAATTAAATTTAAAATACATCATCATTTATTACTTTAATATATTAAAAACAATATATATATATATATATATATATATTATATAATGATTCGTAGATGCAAATTAAGAGTCGGGTCAAGAGCACAGGTTATGCACGGAATTGCAAAAATGACAGCAGGTGGTTTAACTAAAATAAAACTAAAATATAATAAACAAGGGAAAATTGTATCTAGAAAAGCAAGCAATACAGCTAAAAAAGCAAATAAATTAGTAAAAGCAGGATATATTACTAAAAAAGGACATTTCGGTGTTGTTAAAAAAGGTGGGGCTGCTGCTAACCCTAACTTTTCTAATATGGATAAATTAAGAACTACTATTATGAATAACCGTTTAATTAATTATGGATATCCATTAGAATTTAATCTAACACATAAATATAAAAAATTTAAGGAAGAATTAATGGATGATATAATCGAAATAAATAATTGGAGGAATAAGAGGAATAATAAGGGTAAGGCTGTTAGGTTAATACATAAAATATTAAGATCTGAAAATTATAGAAATTTTATGTATAATATAGAAAAAACTAATATACACTTAATTAATGAAGGTGATGGACGTGATATATATAATATATTATTTCATATATCAGATGTAACATATAGAGGAATATCACAAACCCCTATATTAAATAATACTTCCACTAAAATAAACGGATTAATTAATAATATAAACCCATTACCAGTTGGAAATTGCGAATGTTATTGGACTTGTTTTTTAGTATTTTCGTATTTTTGTAATGATATGGATGCAAGTGTATTACCAAGAATAGTTGGTTTATTTAAACGATATTTTTTAAATTATGGTCGCCAAATTTTTTATATAACAGACGAAAATAATACAATGTATTTGAAAGAAAATATTCAGTTTAATAATCCAAAAGGAAAATTATCGGAATTTATAAAAAAAATTATAATGCTAGAAATAAGATTCACTAATGAGTCAATTTGGAATAGTAAAATAAACGGTACAATTCCACGAGAGATACTATAGTGATGATGTAAATGAACTATAATAATTAGCAGATGCAAATTAAGAGTCGAATCAATTTGGGAGAATAAAATAGAAAACCATATAATGAATTTCATGTTGTGATACGTGTGGGAAGTCGAAACGGGCCCACAACCCGAATATGTCGGTGCATCCAACCAGATATAGACTCTGACTCTGACTCTAGTGAAAACGAGTAAGTCAAGCAACAGAAGTCGCATATGACCGTCGTTGAATTTTATAATAATATAACAAATATATACAAAAATAAATTAAAAAAATTAAGTTATATATTGTGGGGGGTGTTATATAACATTATATTTATCAATATTTAATTATATTCAAATAATATATAAATATATAAATTTTTATTTTCAGTAATTATAATTTTATCATTATAAAAAATTTCATTAATATTATTTTTATCAATTGAATAATCAGTACTTTTATACCAACCAATTATATTAATATCATTATTTTCATTTAATATATAAATCAATTCTTCATTATTATTTTTAAAAAGAGTATCAGGATAATTATTATATGTATTTAAAAAATCAAAATTAAATTCAAATACATCATCATTTGTCACTTCAATATATTGAAATATTAATATATATTGTTCTTCTCCATTATTTTCATTATTTGTTAATATATTTATTTTATTTATTGATTTATTTTTATTTATTAATATTTTATTTTCATCATATTCATTTATAAATAAACCATAATCAAATGATTTATTATTATTAATTAAAAATTTATTATCATTAATAGTTTCTAAAATAATATTATTATAAATACTATTATCACTTAGGTCACATTTAACACATCTATTTAAATAAATTAAATAAAAATCGTCCCATACTTTTAATGAAATATTTAATATTTTATAAAAATTATAATTAATATCATTTATATTTGAATTTTTATTATAATCTAAATGAATATAAGATAACTCATATGATTCTATTAATCTATTATTATAAGAACAATCCCAATTAATTAAATAATCATTATATTTTTTATTATGTAATGTATTATTAAAATTATTATAAATAATATAATAAAAATTAATAAATTTATATAATAATGTATTATTTATTGTATTAAAAAATTGTAAAAAATCATATTTATTTTTAATTAAATATTTATTTACAAATATTTTATTATAATTTGTTGTATTATAAATTTTGTCAATATTCATTTTTAAATCGTTTGTAAAATATAATGTAATTTCTTCTTTGTTTTTATTTAATAATACAGTAGGTATAAAATTATTAATTATTATTAAACTTTTTTCGTTTATTTTTAAACTTAAATATTCACTATATATATTAACCGCCATTCTTATATTTTATTAATATAACATTTATTATAAATAAACAATTATTACTAATTATTAGTTAAATATATATGAAAATACAATATGAAAATATAATAAAATACAATATGAAAATATAATAAAATACAATATGAAAATATAATAAAATACAATATGAAAATACAATATTAAAATACAATATGAAAATATAATAAAATCAAAGTATAATATATATGAAAGTTAAATTAAATAAAATTAAAACAACTGATTTTGAAGAATTACATAAAATTACATCTGATAAAGAAGTTATGAAATATATTGCTGATGGAAAAGTTTGGACTAATAATAAAACAAAAAAATTTTTAAAATATTCAATAGAAGAACAAAACAATAATAATAATAATAAATCAAGAACTAGTTTTTTTTATAAAATAACATTAAATAAAAAATTAATAGGTATTATTGGAATTCATAAATATAAAAAAGAAAAAGATTATAGTTTAAGATATTTTTTGAATACAGAAAATCAAGGTAAAGGATATGGAACACAGGCTTTAAAATTAATTTTACATAAAATAAAAAAGATTAGAAAAGATATAAATAAAGTATTTAGTCAAGTATTATTTGGTAATATTGGTTCAGAAATAAGTTGTAAAAAAGTAGGATTTATTTTTCAAAAAAATATTAAAAGAAGTGGAAAAAAATATAAACAATTTATATATTATTTTAAATTACACACTGTATTTAAATTAGAATATCCATATCTTCAATATTTTATGACATTAAAAGAATTAGAATTATCATTTGATTTATTACATAAATATAAACCTATTTTTAAAAAAGGTTCAATTAAAAAATTTATTAATAATTCACAAATAATTATTGATTTTGAAAAAGAGCGTAAAATTAATAAAATAACTGATTATTTTACAAATGAATGTAGAGTAAAATGTATTTTTAAAAATTATAAATCACCATTTGATTATTATAAATATAATAAAGGTGAATTAATAAAAAAATCAATTATTAAAAATAAATTTAATATTGATAAATTTGAAAATGTAATGTATAATAGTAAATATTCTAAATTCTGTAATAACTTTCAAACTACAATTGCCTTTACTCTATATAAATTATTTAAAGCAAAAAATATTTTTGATTCTTCTGCTGGTTGGGGTGATAGATTAGTTGCTGCAATAGCATATGGTGCTTCATATACCGGTGTTGACCCATCAAATTGTTTAGAACCATTATATACAAAAATTATTAATAAATTAACAAAATATTCTAAAAAAAATAGTAAAAAATATAAAATAATAAAAAGTGGAATTGAAGATGTTAAAGTTAAAAATAATTATTATGATTTGTGTTTAACAAGTCCTCCATTTTTTGATTTAGAAACATATGAAAATACAAATACTCAGTCAATTAGTAAGTATTCAACAGCTACAAAATGGGAAAAAGAATTTCTTATTATTTTAGTTGAAAAAAATATAAAAACATTAAAAAAAGGAGGTCATTTAATATTATATATTCCTGGACGATATAATTATTTTATGAATTATATGAAAAATCATACTAAAATAAAATATTGTGGTATATTTAGCTTTTTAACCCCTGTAAAAAGAGATATATATATATGGAAAAAATTATAAATATTTTTACCAAAAAAATTACATTCTAAATTATAATTGTATTTTTATTTTTATTTTTATTTTTATTTTTAATTATGATTGTATTTTATGTTTTTAGAAGAAAAGTAAGTTAATTAATTATAAAAATTAATTATAAAAATTATTTATCATCTGTATAACAATCAAGTAATCTTGCAGATGGATCTAATTCAGTTGTAAATGGATGTTTCCAATAATAAGGTATAGTTTCTGCCCTATTTGGATAATGTTTAGTAAATATTTCTCTATAATATAATGATTCTTTATCATACGGTTTATTATATTTATATTTATCCCTTAATTCTTCATATTCTTCATCTGTGTATTTATTATTAACAAATTCTTTAATAATATCAAACCAACTTCTTTTATATGAACTAACACCATCACTAAATGCCTCCTTCCTTCTCCATAATAACTCATCCGGTAAATATCCAGTGAATGCCTTTCTTAAAATATATTTTTCCATTTTAGTATCACTAAACATTTTATGTTTTGGGTGAATTGACATAATATATTTTACAAATTTTTTATCAGCAAATGGTACACGTGCCTCTAATCCAGCACCACTAATTGATTTATCTGAACGTAATACATCAAAATAACGAATGTCATTAATCATTCTAATATTTTCTCTTAAAAAATTTTCATTATTATCTGCTTTCATAAATCCACGATATGAACCAAAAATTTCATCCGACACATCACCACAAAAAATAACTACATCATCACTATTATCCCTTATATATAAACTAACTAAATAATTACCAACCGATGCCCTAATTGTTGTTACATCCCAACTCTCAACTTGATATATCGTTTTTTCTATCGCTCCTAAAAATTCATCCTCACTTAATTCTATGTTTGTATGATTTGTCTTTAAATAATTCGCAGCAATTTTAGCATATTTTAAATCAATACTACCCTTTAATCCAATTGAATATGTATTAACTTTATCATAATCTAAAAACTTTACCGCCAATGCCGTTGTAATTGTACTATCTAACCCACCAGATAATAAACATCCAATTGACCTATCTGACATTAACCTCTTTTTAACAGCATCACTAAAATAATTTCTAATATTTTTACATATTTTTTCTTCATTATCCTCTAATTTATTAATTGATAAATTAAAATATTGTTTTATTTCTTCACCAACAACCATATATGAACCAGCAGGAAATTGATAAACTTCAGTAAAATTAGTTAAAGATTTCATTTCACTAGCAACAGCAAAATCATCACCCGTTATTGAATAATACATCGAACGAATACCAATTGGGTCTCGAGCAATAATTAATTTGTCATTTACATCATCATATAATACAAACGCAAAAACACCATCTAACTCCTTTAAAGTATTCTCTATACCAATTTTTTTATATAAATGAATTATAATTTCACAATCACTTTCACTTATGTATTCTTTATTTAAATTATACTTATTAATTAATTCTTTGAAATTATAAATTTCACCATTACAAATTAAATGACAACCTTTTACATTAAATGGCTGATTACTTATACTGTTAATACCATTAACCTGTAATCTATTAAATCCTAAAAATAATTTTTCACTAATTGATACATATTTTGAATTATCTGGACCCCTATGTTTATTCATTAATAAAAATTCAACCAACTCCTTCTCATTAAATCTTTCTCCTAAATATGCAAAAATTCCACACATAATATTATTTTAGTTAAGTATATCTTTAAATATATATTTACATATAATATTATTGATAAACCTTAAATTATTACAATAAACCTTAAATTATTACAATAAATATCAAATTATTACAATAAACGTCAAATTATTACAATAAACCTTAAATTATTACAATAAACCTCAAATTATTACAATAAACCTCAAATTATTACAATAAACCCCAAATTATTACAATAAACCCCAAATTATTACAATAAATGTCAAATTATTACAATAAACCCCAAATTATTACAATAAACCCCAAATTATTACAATAAATGTCAAATTATTACAATAAACCTCAAATTATTACAATAAATGTCAAATTATTACAATAAACGTCAAATTATTACAATAAACGTTAGATTATTACAATAAACGTTATATTATTACAATAATATAATAAAAATAAAAATGAATTAATAAATATATATAAATATTTATAGACTATTATAAATATAAATTACAATGAGTATAATTTGTTGCAATGAAGAAAGAAGATTTCGTTTTGTTGGATATTATTCGTCAGGTAGAATAAATGGATATCGTGAGAAATGTATTAAATGCAACGGTGCGAATACTAGTATTCCTAAAAAAAGTCGTGAGAAAATAACTACCAAAATTACCAACGTGTAGTACATGTTTTAAGAACGAAGGTGTTAAAATTAGAACAAAAGGACATAATTGTCCCTATAAAATTGTTCCTGAAAAGAAGAAAACACGTGTAAATAAATATGACGATTATTATGATACAGATGATGAATCATTAGATGATGAATATTATGATAAATATTATTCAGATATTGTAAAATCACAAGTTAAAGATACATAAAATATTAATTATTTTATATAAAAATAATTAAATCATATAAATTATAATAAAATCATATAAATTATTATAAAATTATAAAAATTATAATAAAATCATATAAATTATTATAAATTATATAAATTATTATAAAATATTATTAGATCATACATGGATAATTATATTTAACGATGGCTTGTAATATATTATTTACACTAGATGAAGACATTTGTTTTGTTAAATTATTATTTGTATCAAATATTTCTTGATTATTGTATGTATAATTTTTGTATATAATATAAAAACTAAATATTAACACACTAACAAATATCATTAAATATAATAATGTATTATTATTTGATTTAATAATATTAACAATATTATAATGTATTAAAAATAAAACAATAAATATTGAAATCCATAATCCCATATTTATAAAAACATTATCTTTATTTTCATAAATATGTTCAACATACATTTTATCTTTTAATTCAAAAAAATCAGATAAATATTTTTTACAAGTATTATCAGCAGATAATATAAAATCATTCATAAATGGAATACTAAATAAGTTCAAACTACAAAATATATAAATTAATGGAAGTATAAAAATAGTAATAACAATAATTATTCGAGTTAATAATTTAAATATCATTCCTGTTTTTTGTAAATAATAACCCACTTTTTTAAAAAAGTATTCTACATTTTTAAAGAATTTTTTTATATTAGTAATAGAATTCGTGTCTGGGGTTTTTATAGGGAATGTAATAAAATTATCCCAAATTGTTTTCCAATTTGATAAATCAAAAAACTTTAATCCAATGCAAGTATATATAAAAATAATAGGAATTGAAATAATTAATATATTTAATAAATAAAATAATATCATATATATTGTAGTGGTTGTGGTATTAACAATTGGTTTATTATTTTCTATATTAATTGGTGTTGTTTTAATATTTGAATGTATAGTATTTAATATTACTGAATTTATTGTATAATTTGATATTATTTTTATTAATAATAATGTGCTGGATGAACCTAATACAATCATATATAATTTAATTAAATTGAATTTTAATCCAAATATTTCTAATGGTAATAACTCAAAAGCATCACATATTGTTTTTCTTTTTACTAAACCAAAATTAAAATATATATTTAAATTTTCAATTACTTTTTTTAACCATGTATATCCTATATTATTTTGTTTTTCCATACTCATACAAGTATATTGTTTTATGTTGTTTTTATAATAATCTGCTTTTTTTATAAAATGTTCTATTGTTATTAAATTAGGTATCCATATTGATATTGCAAAACCTATTATAAATATAATAATTCCAGATATGGGTGCCTTAAATAATTTATTTTTATCATAACTGTATGAACTCATATTACTATATTATCATATAATATTTTATTAATAAATTAATGGAACTGGTAATAATGGAATTTGTGATTTTAATATATATAATAATATAACAACGAGTATTGATAATACAACAGTTAATATTGTAGATTGACCTGCTAATGTCATAGGTATATAAACTAAACTAAAATAATATACAATTAATGATACTTGACCTGACATTATACCACATTTAATTGTATCTGATATATCTTGGGGAGTTCCAATTTTAAATAATGTATCGGATGTATATTTAGATATATTCATAATATTACAAAATATATATCGTAATAGTAAACCAACCATTCCCTCAACATTTCCATCTTTAAATTTGAATATAAAAAAAGAATCTTTAAATTTTTTTCTTGATTCTTCAACATACTTTGTATCAAATGATTTTTCAAGAAATTTTAATAATTTAATATCAACACCATATTCTTTTAATAATTGTTCTTCACCACTTATTTTTATACCTTCTATTAATATTTTTAAATCATTCTTTAATACTTTAAATAATTCTTCATTACAACATATTTTTTCTATACTATTTGTTTTTAATTTTAATTTACTGACATCTGTATTTTTATTATTATCTAATTTAGAAGAAATAGTTGATAATAATTTATTTTTTATAGTATTATAATTACCTAAACTTTTTACTTTACATCCTAAATTTGTTACTTTCGCCGAATATTCATTTAATATTATAAATATAAAATCTATTCCTGTAAATAATGTTTCTAATACCTCACCTAATCCAGGTATTGTTAAAAATATATCAAATTTATTAGTATATGTGAATTTTAATAATTGTCTATATGGAACATTAAATAATTTCATAAATGATCCAAATCCAATACTTTTACCAAATAATAATATATTACCAAATGATGATACTAATATATTAGGTAATCTAAATATATAATATATTACTAAATATACTATAGTTGAAATATTTGACATTAAACTTAATGTATTTATTTCTTTACAATATTTATCTGTTTTTACAAATAAATTTTTTCCACCATTTATAATTGTGGTCCACGCAAAATATGTTAATGTAAATATTGTATTTAATCCAAAATATAAAAATAAACTTTTAAATAATAATATTGATATATTTATTATAAAACGGAATATACCTATATGATTTTTAAATCTAGGTAAACTTTCTATTATAGGTTCTATCGATTTAAATAATTTTAATATCATACATTCTGTTACATGTAATATAAATGGAATTAATCCAGAAAATAATAATAATGGAATAAAAATAAAAATAAATAAACCACATAATATTAAAAATAATATTTGTATTCCATCTACACCTCCTTTTATTTTTCTATGTAAATTTATAATAGAATTATTATTTATTTTATAATAATCTAATGATTTATTATTTTCTTTTAATATTCTTCCATTAAACTCTAAATAATAATTATGTATTTTTATATTTATATTATCACTTATTATTTCCTTTAAATGATATAATGAACTATATTTATGTATGTTTATTGATATTTTATTATCAAAATTTATTATAATATTCATATATATTAAGATTATATTATTTATATTATTTATATTATTTATATTGTTAATTATATTTACTATTTATGTAAGTTAGGTGTAGGTGCAATCTTTATTTTTCGTATCTTAATCAACACATCAAAATAAAAACATGTTATTATAAATTATTATATAAATTAATATATAAATTATTATATATGAGTATTATTAATATATATAAAGAACAAGACGATATTATTATATCTCAAAAATACAAAAGTTATATAAAATATTTAGAATTATATTATGATAATACAGAAAAAAGTAATATATATAATAAAAAAATAGATGATAATGGTAATTTTATATTAATTGATAAACAAAAAAAAAATAATATAATAACAATACAGAAATCACATATTATTGATATAAATAATTATTATAATACATTAAATAATAAAATAAATATTATTTACAATTCCATTTCAGAACTTATAAATAATATGTATATGGACGATATATTTAAAAAAAAAGAATTTGAAAAATTAAAAGAAGAATATAAAAAAATAATAATAGATTTAAATAATATTAAAGAAATATTTAAAATACAAAGTTCTAAATTATTTAAATTAAATGAAGAAAAATTAAATTTAGAAATTGAATTAGCAAATCTTTATATTAATAGAAAAAAATCATTTAATAAAATTAAACCAATTAATATTAAATCTAAAAAAAATATAATTAATACTTTTAAAAAAGATATGAAAATACCAAATAATGATATGATTAAATCATTATCTTTAAATATTGATTTATCAATAGATGAAATAAAAGATTGGTTTAATTGGATAAATATATCATATTTGTATATAAATTATCAAATGAAAATAAATAAACTAACACATTTAATAAAAGAAAATATAAAACATAATAATAAAATTAATGAAAATTTTATTATGAATAAACCAGATTTTAATGAAAAAAAACATGTTAGTATTTAATTTATAAAATTGTATTATAAATTGTATAAATTATAATATATATATATATATTATAAAAATGAATAATAAATGTAATTATATAATAGAAAAATGTCCGGATTATTGTTATGGTGATAAATGTAATTTAAATAATACATGTTATAATAATATATGTAAATGTAATAAAATTAAAAGAAAAAATGAAAATAATAGATATTGTGTTCAAAAAAATATAACTATATTATCAAAATATAAAGACCAATATACAATACCATATGATAAAAATATTAATAATGATAAATATGTGTATTATAATAAAATTTATAATAAAGTATATAATTCTCAATTATCAAGATTAATTCCATATAATAATACAAAATTAATCAGTAAACAAGAACTAAATATAGCAAAATATATAGCAAAAAGAAAAACAATAGATTGGATACACCGATATTCAAATTCTCAAGGAACAACGAATGATGGTTGGCCTGCTATACCTATTATTGGAACAGGATTTTAATTAAATTAAAGAAATACATTTTCTAACTAAATTATGTTTTCTTACTAATGTTAATAATTCACTTTTATTCATTGATGATTTATATTTAATTCCTGTTGAAGTTAATATTCTTTTCATTTTTGAAATAGTTATATTTTTTTTAGTAGATGATTTAGTAGATGATTTATCAGAAGATATAGTAGATAGTTTAGTTGATGGTTTAGTTGATGATTTAGTAGATAGTTTAGTTGATTTTAACAATGAACTTTCAATACTATTAATTTTTCTTTCTGCCTTTTCCATCTTTTTACGTACTATCTTAATCTTTTGTTTTTTAATTTTTGTTTGTTCTCTCTTACGTAGTAATATTTCTTTCTTAATTTTATTTTCAAACATTCTAATTTTAGAATTTTCTAACGTTAGTTTATTTTTAATATCATTATTTTTCTTTTTTCGTGCAATACAAGAATTCATCTCATTCATTAACTTTTCAATCGTGAGTTTCTTTAAATCGAATGACATTTCGTATAGCGTAAAAAAAATGTATATAATATTAATTAATAATTATCGAATATTAATTAATAAAAATCATTTTTATTTGACTTATATTATTACTTATTTTTATAATTTTCCTGTAATTATAAAGTTTTATCATTTATATCATTAATATTTACTTCTTTTAATTTAGGAGATACAGTTGACGCATTTACTTCTTTTAATTTGGGAGATACAGTTGACGCATTTACTTCTTTTAATTTGGGAGATACAGTTGAC
>Ga0115566_10002343_pt1 | contig 15656 bp, 14 predicted proteins | sample COGITO_mtgs_1204_3_FD_87173 | JGI IMG/M metagenome (GOLD analysis project Ga0115566, IMG submission 87173) | Pelagic marine microbial communities from North Sea - COGITO_mtgs_120405 | ecosystem: Environmental > Aquatic > Marine > Epipelagic | place: Germany:Helgoland, sampling site Kabeltonne...
GTATCAGGAGCAGTACAAACACAGATATTAGGTATAAGTGCAGGTGCTACAGTCAGAGACATGAACTGTGAAAGACTAAAGAATGCTAAGGTTCTTTACGATATGGGCATGAAAGTAGCTGCTGTATCTGTAATGTGTCAAGACAAAAGAATATTTGATTCCATGATGAATGCAGGTACACCTTGCCCATACGATGGACTTGTAGGTAAACCAGCTAAAGAAGCGTGGAATAATAACGCACATCTAATACCTGGTGCTAAAACAGGTAAGAAGGAGGAATGGGATGATGACACTAAGAGTACCGCTACAGGTGCTGGTGCTATCGGTGGGTTGTTGCTTGCCCTCTTATTCATACTCTGACTTAATATACGGTAGAACAGATAACGTAGCTAAAAACTCATTTAGATGGAATATGACGGATGTTCTGCCACCTGAAGCTGGGTTAAAAGTACAGGGTGTATATCACCAGTACACAATAAATAAAGAATCAGATGCAGACGCAACAGTATCTATTACAAATAAAAACTTAAAGGGTTCAGGTAATATATACGAGAGACACGATAACTGGGATAAGTTACCTAGTAGTACTAAGATAGGTTTTGATTTAGTTACACCTTCTTTGGGTACATCGTGGGGTGAAGGTAACGTAGGTGTAACAGGAGACGCAACACTAAGTGATGTAACAATAGCGTACAACTACAAGTTTGATCCTTGTTTTATACCTTTAGCTGATCCTAGTTGTCCAGACTTTAAAGATGCTTTGTATCAATATCTACTAGACAATGGATTACTAGACAATGAACCAGATATAACTGATCCTTATTACGATGAATGGGTAAAATATCAACTAGACCGTAAGACAGAGGAACAAGAAGAAGAAAAGAAAGAACAAGAAGCTAAAGAAGAAGAAGAGCAAGAAGAGTTAAAACTAGAGAAAGCACTGTCTGTAGCTGGTGCAGCAGAACAAATAGCTAACCCAACACAACAACTCGCTATGATGCAACAGTTAGCTGCTACAGGTACACTAGATAGTTACTACGGTACAGTTATAGAAGGTGGTAAATACGAAGAAACAATTACACTACAAGATGGTGTTATAGAAGATAATAGTAAAGCGTTAAGAAACTTAGCACAAGATAATTTACACAGAACATTAGTTCGTTCACAGTATGATAAATAAAATGGAGATATCATGATAAAAAGATTAGCAATAGCAGCACTTTTAATGTCAGGGTCTTCTGCATTAGCAGTGGACTCACCAATACAAGGTCAAGTACAAAGCAAGTGTTCTGTATGGACTGAAACAGCAGGTGTCTACGGACATCCGTTACCATATAAGCTAACTACAACACCAGCAGACGGTGGCGTAAAGGCTTCTATTAGAATAGATGTAGCACAGGCAGACTACTACAAAGCCAGGTTTACACATCCTAACAGCTTCTCATCAAGCCCAACACTTAATGACTCAGTTGCTTGGACAGGTAGTACAGTCGTAGGACAGGTATCTGTAGCAGCTATGTCAGCATATGAAGCAGCTAAGGTTACATACAACAACGTAACTGAGTTTAACTTAACACTTGCAGGTAGCACATGGTTTACTGTAGAGTCAACTGCACAGTACGGTAGTACAAAGTCACTACCAGCAGGTAATTACACAGCCATAATAAAAGCAGAATGTATAGCAAAATAATATTACTTGTAGGTCTAGTTTTTTGTACATCTTTAAATGCACACGAAATGACACCTACCTACCCTAAGTTAAAGCCTTCGTATGTAGACAATGTGTTTGTAGCTAAGATGAAGTTATTTAATAGACGTAACGATGTAGAGTATTATGAGATAGGTGTCTTTACTAATAAATGGAAAGCTTTACCTTTTGCTTCTACGTCTAAGGTAATTAAGATAGGTTACAATAAAACAAAACTATTTGAGGTATATATAAGAGCAATAGATGTAGCTAAAGCAGTTTACATATGTACAGAATCTAAAGTATTTAAAAGTACAGAACAAGTTACGCTAATATCATCGAGGATATGCTCTAAGATAAAACAAGATAAATGAAAACACTAGCATTAATACTATTAGTAGTGCTTATTTCTGGGTGTAGTATCATAGCAGCTTTTGCAGACTCTACGTCTAACTCATTAAACTTATCACTACCTAACTCTAGTATGGGTTATCAGTCAGATAAGTTTAGAGCAGGGGAACTAGATTGTAGTAACGCTATAGGTTCAGCAACACAATTAGAGTTTGGCGTTACAGGTTTAATACAAGGTGGAACAATATCTACTGACAATAAAAAGACGGGTGACATAGGTGTATACAGTAGAATTATTATACCACTAGGTAAGAGAGCTAAGTCAAGAATAGATTGTAACAGACTATATGAACTAGAGTTACAGAAAAAAGAACTAGAAGTAATGAAGTTACAACAAGAGATTAATCAGTTAAGAAGTCTTTCATTTGAGAACTAAGGATATAACATGGCAGAAGTAGAAGTAGCAGGTGCTAAGATTAAAGGTGGTAAGATGCTTCTTATCCTGCCTCTGCTAGGCTCATTAGGCGGTGGTCTATGGGGTGGTTTTGAGTTTTACAAAGACTACATGGACATGAAAGAGATCATACAGAACATAGACACAGACGCTATACAAGCTAAGAACACACTAATAGAGTCTAAACTAGATGACGCTATAGACTACACACGCGACATTAAAGACGACCTCAGAGAAGACATACTAAGCATAGAGTCTTACGTAGATAAGATAGACAATAAGGTAGAGAAGTCAGAAGAACGAGTTAAAAAGACTAAAGAACTTATTGATGCGTCTCTAGAGAATATGTTGTCTGCTATGAATACTCTTCAGAAAGACACAACAGCCTCTATAAGAGAAACTGAGTCACTAAACAGAGAAACAGAAAAAGATGTACGAGACACAATGCGAGATACAGAGAAACGTATTGATGAAAGTATGATTAAATTAGAAGAAAAGTTAAGTAGAAGACTGCAAGAAGCCCTTGATAATCCGTTAGTTGGCAACTAAGTTTTATTGACAATTACACCTGTGTATGATATAACACAGTTAATGAATTTCCATAAAGCTATAAAAGACGGGTTGTTTTTATTTAACCACAGTAAAGACCATCTTAGGTATAACGTACCTTTAATACAGAGCTACTTGTTGTACCCATGTATGTACCACAGAATATGGTTCTTTTATAGAGGAGAACAACCTGTAGGATTAATTACTTGGGCTTGGTTAGACGAAGAGACAGCAGATAAGTTTTTAAATAGTAAGTATGAACTACAGGAAGTAGACTATCAAACTGAAAACCCACCAGATAAACAATTATGGGGTATCGAGTTTATATCTACGCAAGGAGACACGAGGCACATGATGAAAACCATTAGAAAACGTAAACAGGATCTTTACGGAAAACAAACTAAAGTACACTGGCGTAGATTTAAACAATCAGCCAGACTACATAAGAAGGACTTTTAATTATGGGTGGATCAGCTCCAAAAGAAGAAGCAGTAGTATTTACATCTCCCTTCCCTGAGTTAAGTGGTAAAGAATATAGTACTGAAGCAGAAAAAAATACTGCTGAAGCAGCCGTAACTAAAGAAAGAGAAGCTGCTGCTGCTAAAAAGAAAGCCGAAGAAGAAGCAAAAGCTGCAACAGAAGCTAGACTAGCTGAACAAGAACGTGTAAGACAAGAGAAAGCTAAAGTACTACAAGAAGGTAAGTCTGATTTAGTTAAAAAAGCTCTTACTGATCCTACATCCTTAGCAACACAATCTGAGGTTGCTAAAGTAGCAACTTCTCCAGATCAATTTATAGCTGAGGGTACAGGGGATGCTGGAGCAGCGGCTACTGCTACTACTAGTGCAGGTACTGCAACTACTGCCCCAACACCAGCAAATATTAGCACAACTATTATGGAAGCAGATACTGCTACCGATAAAACTAAAGCAGAGCTTGCTGGTGTAACAGGTGCTACAGGCACAGTGTCAGATGCAGCTAAAGTTACAGCAGCCACAGGTACAGTGTCTGAGGATGCTAAAGCTGATGCACAAAAAGTAGACCCAGAGTACATACAAGAAGTTATAGCTGGTACAAGACAGCCTAGCTCAGATGAGTTAGCTACAGCGCAAGGCATGGATGCAGAGGCTGTAAAAGCTAACATAGCTAATGCAGAAGTACCTGATAACATTGTAGCAGCATCAACTACAGTTAAACCAGAAGAACTACCGCAAGCTGCTCAGATAGCTGACGCTGATATGGCTCAAGCCACAGCGATTACATCCGCAGGATTAACCTCAGACTCTACTGCTGTAGCTGCTAAGTTAGAAAAGTTCAGTGTAGATAACGAAACATTAGCACAAGCTGCACAAGGTAGTGTTTCTGCACAAGATACAGTGCAAGGACAACTATCATCTTTAATGCAAGACTTTAATGATGGTACACCAGCTTGGGCTGCAGGAGCTATGAGAGCAGCTAATTCAGCTATGTTAGCGCGTGGCTTAGGTGGAAGTTCTATGGCTGGTGCAGCTATATACCAAGCAGCTATGGAGTCAGCATTACCTATAGCCGTACAAGATGCACAGACATTTAATAACATGAACTTGCAGAACTTAAACAACCGTCAACAGGTTGCTTTATCTAATGCTGCAGCACAACAAGGTTTACAACTACAGAACCTTAATAATGAACAACAAGTTGCACTACAAAACAGTGCCAATAGTTTTTCTTTAGAATCTCAAAACCTATCTAATATGCAACAAACTATGTTAGCTAATGCACAGATTAAATCTTCTTTGCAAGGGCAGAACCTGTCTAACCAACAACAAGCTAACTTAGTACAGGCTGCACGGTACGCTGAAGTGGCTAATATTAACTTAAATAATAAACAGCAAGGCATACTACAAGATAACTCTAATGCTATGCAGATAGAAGTGGCTAACCTTAACGCTAAACAACAAGCATATGTAGTTAATGCACAGTTAGAAGCTGCGCTACAAGGTAAGCAGATAGATAACCAACAACAGACAGCTATCTTTAATGCAGCTAAGTTTGCTGAAGCTAACAACCTGACTTTCTCAGCGCAAGAGCAAGCTAAGATAAACAACTCTGAGTTAATGAAAACTATAGGTTTAGCAGAGTTAAACTCTAAACAAGCTGCTACACTACAGAATGCTGCTGCTGCTGCATCTATGGACATGGCTAATTTGTCTAACCAACAGCAAGCTGCTGTACAGAATGCTCAAGCTTTCTTACAGATGGATATGGCTAACTTGTCCAATGAGCAACAAGCAGATATGTTTAAGGCTCAGTCTATACAACAATCTATATTGTCTGACCAGGCAGCGACAAATGCAGCCGCGCAGTTTAATGCTGCATCAGAGAATCAAACTAAACAATTTATGGCTAACTTAACTAGTCAGACGTCTCAGTTTAATGCAGCACAAACTAATGCAATGACACAATTTAATGTTTCTGAAGCTAATGCTACAAGTAAGTTTAACGCTCAAGTTAAAAATCAAAGAACTGAGTTTAATACTAAAAATGCTTTAGTCATAGCGCAAGCTAATGCACAATGGAGACAAAATATTGCTACACTAGATCAGGCAGCACAGAATGAATCTAATATGCAATTAGCTAAAACACAAAATGCTTTTACACAAAGTACAATGGATCAGATATGGCAAAGAGAAAGAGATATGCTTTCTATGGCTTGGAAGTCTAGTGAGAGTGAACAAGATAGAATAAACAACATTGTTACACAACAGTTAGCTAATGACGGATCTTTAGATGTAGCTAAGTTACAAGCTAACGCTAAAGCAGCGCAAGGTATTGGCTCAGGTATGTTTTCTATTCTTAGTTTAGCATTTGGAGGCGTAGGTTAAGATGGCTGTATACAGTGATGGACTAGCTAAACTAAGAGAAAACCTCGAATGGTTCTTACAGTCTGGTGTAGATACATCTATTATAGGGAAGACTAAGGAGCCTATTAGTATAGAGAAACCTAGAGGTATTGTATCTAGGCCAGAAAAAATATATGTTCCTGAAGATGATGATGTTGACGAAAACACAATACAAAAAGAATTAAAAGAACGTGCATTAGATAACTGGGGTAAGATATTTTCAGAAAGTCAGGCTGCTGCTATATCATCTGCCAGCACTAAAAAAAACAAAAAACAAAAAACTATTATTGTTGATGAAACAATGGATAGCTCTCAAGTAAGTAAAGTAAAAGAAGAGATACAAAAAAGACCAGGAGAGCCTATAGCAAATATAATTACTAATCAACAAATGACAGAAGGTTATCCTGGTCGTTCTGGAGGTGCTTACCAACGATCTTTTTTTGGAGATAAGGTAAAGGGTTCACCAAAGAAAGAAAGCCTTGTAAAAAAACCTGTTGTTACACTAGACTCTGATATACCAGAAGGTAGAGGCATAAATGAAAGAGCAACAGATCCTGTATATGAAGTACAAGGTTCTGTGTTTACAGATGAAGTACTAGGCCCTAATGAAGGTACTATATCAGGAGACATAATTACAGGTCTTGCAACAGCAGAGTACGGTGTTCAAAATTCGTTAGGTTTAAAAAGACAGGACTTTAGTAGTAATAGAACCTTTGCTTCTGCTGTAGTAGAAAAACACTACGAATCACTGAATGAAAAATTTGCAAAAGGGGGGCATGATTTAAAATCTATGCCTAAAGAAGTACAGTATGCATTTCTTGATTTACACTATAATAATGGTAATGTAGGCAATGATACAGTTGATTTTTTTGACCCTAAAGAAATAACTAAATCGTTAAACAATACACTAGAGTTTGTAGGAACTAGACGAAATAATGGTGAAAAAATATTACTTCCTTCATTAGCTAGTAGAAGAGTTAATATGTACAATAAAGCAATTGAATCTGTAGGAAAACGCAATAATAAAATATATTCTATAGAAATAACCAAAGAAAATTCTGAGTTTGGAAAAAATAATCTTGTACAGTACAGAGATGTTCTTGGAAACATAATACATTCTTTTACAAATTCTAGAAAACTTGCTAATGTTAGTAATTCAGGGGCAACAATAGAAAGACAGAGTGCTACATGGTCAGCAAAGAATAACACTTGGTCTTACGAATAATATAAATAAGGAATAACTAAATGACATTTAATGTAGCTATACCAGGTCAATCATTAACTGATGAACCCAAGAACTTTCCTTGGGAAAGACCACCAGAAATAGCTGATCCCGATGAAGCAGTAAAACACCACTTGACTTACTTATCTAAAGACGAAGCAGTGGAGTCTACTTTATTTGTACTAGAATCAGGCTTACCTATTACAACATTTGTATCTACTCTAATGACTAATGCTGTAGGAAATGGTATACACAGCATTGATGTAGGGTTACTTATAGCACCTACAATACATGAAGCAATTAAAGCTACAGCAGATGAAGGTGGTATAAACTACAAAGAAGAGTTTAGCAGAGATGTAGAAAAAGATGAAATGCGTAAAGAGAGAGAAACAACACTTATACGTAAAGCGTTAATGGATTCACTAAAAGAAGAAGGTTCCTCAGAAGATATGGACGAAGGGCTTATAGATGAAACAGCAGAAGCATTAGGCTCACCTGATGCAGAACAGTTTGAAGATGCAGCAATGCAATCTGATGAGGAATCTATGGCTGAAGAAGCACCTATGGAAGCAGCACCTGAAGGCGAACCTGTATCAGCTCTTTCCACAGGGCTGGGTCAAGGCTTAATGAGTAGAGAGGCACAATAGTATGGTAATGTTAGCAGGAATAGCAGGTGGCTTTGGTCAAGCTCTAGCAGATGATCAAAAAGAGAAAAAAGCGTGGCTTCGTGACCAGAAGATGATGAACCGTAAGTACGCTATGACTACAGGTACAGCAGCTATAAAAGAAACACAATCTAAACGAGATGCTGTATTAAGAAAAAGTAAATACCTTAATGATAAAGGTATAGATAATAATACGTTAATGTATATCTTTGATGAAGGTGGTGTTGCTGGTATAGATGAAGTCTATGATATACTACAAGGAGCCGATCCCAATATTAAAAAGTCACACGTTAAAGGACTTGTAGACGGAGCAAAAGGATATGCTTTAGCAGAAGGAACTTCTTTTAATAATGTTTTAAATAATGCTTTTGGTTTATATAAACAAAATCCAACTCCAGACAAAGTAGAAGGACAAAATTTCTGGCAAAGAATGTTTGATGATCCTGTAGATAGAGCCTTTAAAGACGATGGAACACCATACATAGACGGCTATACTTTAGCAGACATATATCGTATACAAGGCACATCTACTCCAATGGGTAGTGGTTCTGTTAAATTAAATAGACGCAGTGTTCCTATAGCTAGAACTTCTAGAGACTATCAAACAATTAAAAATGATATACTAGATCTTACAGCAAATAGTCTTGTAGCTGCAGAAAAAACAATCAATGCAAAGTATATTAGTGGTGATCCAGATAGTCCTTTTTCTAGAAAAAAAGGTATAGACTTAAAGAAAAGACTTAATATTGCAATGGCAGATCAAGATTATTCTAATCTTCCTCTTGATATTCAAGAAGACTTTCTTAGACCCTATTTAGAAAGAGAGTCATTAAATAGAGGTTCTGTAACACTTAATCCATCTATACCAGAAGCACTAAAGTCACAAGTAGAAAGTATGCTATATCCTACAGAAGAAAATAAAGAAGAAGTTATTGAAATAAAACAAGAAAACATAGAGACACAAATAGCAAAATTAACCGAAAAAGAACGTGAAAAATTTCCTGAGTTTGATGGATCTAAATTTCCTATATTAACAAAAAGCCAGGCAAGAAAAAACCCTCCTACTACACAATTTTGGTTAAACGACGGAAAAGGTAATATAGATTTAGTTAATCCTAAATTAAAAATTGAAAAAACAAATAGTCTTGTAACCCCTACTGATGAACAATTTGCAGAATTTGCTCCTGATTATGTTAAAGGAGACGACCCTAATAGATTTATAATAGCTGGAAAACGTAAATCAAAAGTAGTATTAGGAAGAAATAATATAGAATATACATATGATCAATATAAAAAAATGACTGCAAATAAGGCTGAACGTTTAGGTTTACCTAGAACATATAGCGGTTGGGATGCAGCACCAGCACACAGATGGCTTATAGATACTACTAAGGATTAATAATGGCTAAGACATATGAAGAAATATTTGGTATTGAAGATGATATGGATTTACCAGAACAAAGTGGTAGCATTGCAAAATCTTACGAAGAAATATTTGGTATTGAAGATGAGGATGACGACTCATTAGAGAGAACAAGTAGCGTTTCTTCTGGTAGAGAAGATGATTCATACGGTATTAAAGACTTAGTTGATGACGATAACTTTGGTGTTATCGGTAAGTTCATGGATCAGCGATTTGGTATGCGTGAAGGTAATCATACTAGACGAGATATAGCTGACGCTTATGTAAATCATATGCGTAAATTTAACTTTGGACAATCTGTAACTACCATAGGAGAATTGTCATACTTAAACGCAGCTAAAAGAGACGATAACACAGAACGGCTAAACACAGCAGCATCTGCTTATGCATTGTTTGATAATATGAAGGGTGCTTTCTCAGAAGGAACTAGTGGATTAGAAAAAGCGGATGCTGTCTGGGATTATGGTAAAGCATTGGTATGGGATCCAGTAAACTTAGTATCTCTTGGTATAGGTAAGTTAGCAGCACAAGGTTCTTTTAAGGCAGTAAATTTAGGTATAAAAAAACTAGCACTTGAAACAGCTAAAAAGAACTTAGGAAAAAAAGCATTAACTAATCCTAAGCTACTACAACAAGAAGCTTTTATAGAATCACGTTTGTTAAAACCTAAAGTAATGGATGACCTTATTAAAATAGAAGTAAAAGGTAAGCAAGGTTTATACGGCAAAGCAGCAAAGAAAGTTTCACTTAGAAATGATGCATTAGCTACGTTTGGTGTAGAGTCTGTAGCTTCAGGCTTAATAGATGGGGCATGGCAGACCTCTCAAAGAAGAGTAGGACTACAAGATCAGCATAGCTGGTTACAAACAGGCGCAAATGCTGCTATAGGTGCAGGTATGTTTGGTGGTATATATTACGCTATGAAATATGTTTCTAAGGTAGGTGCTAAAAACGGTGATAACATAGGCTTAACAGCAAAGGGATTTGACGGTGCAGTAACAAGCAAAGCAGCAGCACTTAAGTTACGAGGTATAGACGTAACAAAAGCAAATAAAAAAGCTATAGCTGAAGCACTACAAGACCCAACTACACTTATAGATGAATTAAAAATATCTAGAGAAGCGCAAGAAAGATGGGCGGCTAGAGTAGAAAGAGGTGATGTAACAAGGTATTCATCAAGAGGCGATCCTGTGCCAGAAGATGTAAGTATGCTTCAAGCTTTTCTTTTTGGTGAAATAGATGACGGTAAAAACAGTAAAGAAATAGCGTTTAAAGGTGTCTTACAAGTACTAGATGATTTTAACATCCGTATGCCAGCAGATAAAGCAGGTAACAAAAACTTTACAGGCTGGTTAGCAGATACTATAGACGAACTACCTGCAGAAGCAAAAACAGAAATCAATAAAGCATTTAAAGGTACGCTTGGAACATATATAACACCATATAAAAAACTTACAGGGTTTACAGGTAAGGGCCAAGGAGCAGACGTTATGGCTAGTGAAATGTCTGGCATAGGTCAAAAGTTTCAAGTTCTTTCTATGATGTCTAAGTCTCTTCGTGAAGTAGCAGGTATAACAGATGAAGACGTAAATAAATTAATGACAGCAGCCAAAGCACACGCAGACCCTGGTCTTCCTGCTTCAAAATTAGAAAAAACAATACTAGGCGCACAAGGTATACAACAATCTTTTATTAAAGCTCTTGTTACGCACCCAGCTACAGTAGGGTTAAACGTAATGGGTTGGTCTTCTGCTTCTGTATTACAATCTTCTTCAGATATGTTAAGAGCAGCATTGTATGGAGGTGCAGGTTTTTATAATCAAGTAATAGGTGAAACTGCTAAAAAACAAAATTGGTATACTTTATCTAAGTTAGTAGCAGGTCTACAAAAACAAAAAGTACAAAGTATTCTTGATCCTAGAGCCACTATGGAAGATATGCTGGACTTCATGGCGTACAACCCTAAAATGGGTAAAGAAATGTTTAGATACCTTAATGGTGGTATTGAAGATGATGCCGTTTTAAAGTCATTGACAGACATGGGGGCGTTAACACCAGGAGCTAAAAAACAAGTAGATGCAGGGTTTGCTACTAAAGATCCTAATAGAGCAGAAAAACTAATAGATGGTTTTCAAACTATATACGGTGTTAAAGCTCAAGATATAATTACTAAGTCAATAGAGTTTATGTATAACATAGATAAACAAGTAAGACTAAACCACAAAATGACTTACAGAGAATTTATAGCTGATGATAATCTTTGGGAAAAAATAGACTTATCAAATAAAAATGCTGGAACTAAAAAGGGTTGGGCTGAAATGCAAGGTGCAGCTATAGAGGATACTCTTAGGGCTGTGTATGCTAAACCTTTTGGTAGAGACATAGATGATAAATCTGGTATAGTAAGAATAATACCTTATGCAGCTAATGCCGTAGAAAACATGAGAAAAATACCTTTCGTAGGCGCACTAGTTCCATTCGGACAATTTTTTAATAACACATTAGCTCATATATTTGATCACACAGGTATTTCTTTAATACATAAACCTTTTGCTAGAAGCTCAAGAGATACGATGGAGCTTGTTACTAAAACAGCAGTAGGTCTTACTACCATAGGAGCTATGGGCTACTCTAATATAAGTAATGTAGAAGAAGGGTTAGCTTGGCACGAAGAAAGATTAAGTGATGGTACAGTAAGATCTAGACTGTACGATTTTCCGTATAACTTCTACAAAGCAATAGGTTATATGGCAGCAAGTAAGCACGTTAATGGTGAACTGTCTCCTGATTTATTTCTTCAAATCTCTGAGCATTTTGGACCTGCAGGTCTTCTTAGAGGCGTAAGTGATACAGGTAAAGCTGCCTATGAAGTTTTAGAAGACATAGCAACAAATCCAAACTTAGACATAGTAGAAAAGTTTGGAAGCGTAGTAGGTACTTCTGTTCAGATGTACGCTTCAGGTTTAACTAGACCTTTAGATCCTGTTAATCAAGTAGTAGGAGCTTTTAGAGGAACAGATTATATTGAACGAGACAAGAACCAAGGTGTTAAATCTTTAAACTATTCTATGAGATATGTAGATCAAATATTTGAAGGTTTAGGTATGCCTTTTCCTAACCTTGTAGGACAAGAAGTTTCACCAGAAAAGAGAAACCCTTTAGCTACAGAAAAAGGTCGCGCACCTATAGGTAGACTATTTGGTTTTAGAGAAACACCAAGACAGAGTGCCATGCAGAAAATGTTTAATGAAGTAGGTATGCCACAATGGAGAACAAGTATAAAGTCTTATGTACCAGAAGCAGACAATGTTATGGACGGAGAAATATCTGATATAATTGAGTATAAATCTGCTGCTATAATAGATACAAACTTATGGAAAACAGGAAATATAACTAGAAGAAAGTTTATAATAAGTCAAATCCTGTCATCTTCTAAAAAAGAAGCTATGTCTAGGCTTGAAAACTCATTTGATCCAGAGGACGCAAGAATGGCGTTAATGTATAAATTAACTAAAAGAGGTGGTACTGTAAGTAATAAAGACTTACAAGAATATATGGCAGACTTAAATATAAATACACCTATAGAAAAACTTTCATATAATCAATTACGTTTGATTGATTCTTATGCTGCCTCAGAAAGAAAAAAAGAAAAAGATTCTAAAATATACCTAGACTAACACTACCTAACACCATGCCTGTCTTTACAAAGGATGCACCAGGATCTAGCTTCTTCAAGCCTACGCAACGAACTATCTCGTTCATCAGAGTTGTGTAGGTTTTTTATTATAAACACTTCTGTTTCTCTAAAGGCTGCATTCAGGTTCTTAACGAACTCTTTATTTACATCTAACCTGTATGATTCTGCTTCTTGCTCAATGTTCATTTAACTGCTCTCTAAATATTTTATTGCTCTTTGTAAACAATTTACGTTATCACCAAATGATCCTAAGCCTCTATTACATCTGTGGCATAACCAACCTCTAAACTCGTTACTTGTGTGACAATGATCTATAACCCAAGGCTGATTTCGCTTACCGCCATAGTCCTTTACTTGTTCAGCTTTTTGTCTACAGATAGGACAAACGTAGTCTTGTGGTGTTGGTGGGTTTTCTTTACGTAATTTATTTCTAATTACCACCATTTCGTTCATACATTTCCTGCACTCAGGTCGAATAAGACCACCATTAACTGTACCAAAAGCATCTAAGGGTTTTATCTCGTTACACTTAGTACATTTTTTATTAGACCCTTCTTTTATTTTATTTGGTAAGCACTCAAATAGCTTTAACTGCATTAATTTATATCCACTATCTCACATACTTCACCTGTACAAGCGAAGGTCTGGCTAGACTTAGTGGTGTCTTCTGCCTCAAACTCAGATAATTCAGCCCAATTAATCTTCTTAGGCATAGTATCTTTTAATGTTTTATACTCTTCTTTACCACACTCTTGATACGGTGCTTGTTGGTAAGTATGATCTGAGTGAGGCAAAAACGATACGCCACTCATTTCATTGAAGTTCCTGTATACAAACGCCCCTACGTCCAGCCATTCCTCGTCTCGTACTGTTATAGTAACAGATGGCTTGTGTTCAGTCCAGTGTCTTTGATAAATTAACCATAAATTTAATTGCTCTAAAGCTGTCATATCGTTACGTGTGACAGACTTGCTAGGAGCTTTTACAGGAAAGCTAAACACTGTAGTATTGTCTGGTTTCATAACACATGGTTCTGCTGGTATACCTTGCTCTATCATGAACTTAGTTAGTGGATCTTTGTTATCTCCACGAACTGTACGTACATAATATAGTGAATGCCTAGCGTGAATGCCTGACGCACTATCTACTAACTGAGATACTGTACCTGAAGGTTTACAACAAGTAATAGCTGTACTCTGTGGTATACCTAGAAGACCAGCCCACTCTTTGTTAGTCTCAATAGCTACGTCTTTAAGCGACTCCAGGGTTTTATCTAAACTTTTATTAGCTAAAGTCATAAGAGGGTTATCCATTATACCTGTAAGACTGACACCTAAGAGTCTTTCTTCTTCACAGTTGTTTTGCCAAGCCTTACGAAGGTAAGGAAACTTAGTGTAGTTAGATTGTATCGTACCTATAATTGTAGCAACCTTAACTTTCTGCATAATAGAATGTATATCGTCTGTAGACCTAACTACTACCTCAGATAGGTTACAAAATTCTTGTGGTCTAAGGCTAATCTCACTGCAAGGGTTTGTTCCAAACTCATGGTTAGGGTCACGCCTACCGCTACGTACAGCTAAGTCTTTACACGCTTGTCTGTTAAACACACCACGCTCACCTGACTTACTTTCAACTAAAGCTACCCACTCACGCATGAATGTTTCCATATCAGGTTTATCAGTATAACAAACTGAGTTATTAGCTAATGCTCTGTGTGGATTACTCTCCCACCACATACCTGACTTAGCGTGTCTCATTCTATCGTCAGATAAGTTAGACAAAGATATCATAGCTGACCTACGTACACCACCTACAACGACAACCTCCCCTATTTTACACATTAGATCGTGGCACTCTATTGAGGCTAACCTTCTACCTTGTGCGCCTTTAAATATAGCTACAGTAAAGTTAAACAAATCGATAAGAGGAGCAGGACCAGATGCACGACCACCAAACGTTTTAAGTCTAGCACCAGCAGGTCTAACTGCAGACACATCCCACTTAGGTATTTCACCAGCATACAGGAGTACAATAACTTGACGAAGAGCCTTAGCCCACCCCTCCTTGGAGTCCTTGACGACAATAGTAGTGTCACTGTCAACGAGGTCAGGAACATCAGGAAGCCGTTGAACGAACTGCCTCTCGACACTGAAGCCGACTCCAGTACCACACAAGAGGATGTACATAGCCTCATCAAAGGATTGTACAGTGTCTACGGGTAAATAAGAACAGTTGTACATACAAGTATTATCTCTAGCTGCAGCAGGTCCTGCAGTCATCATAGATCGCATAGAAGGCATAACACTAAGATCTAGTATAGATTCTTGTATCATGTTGTATGTACTATCATCCTTTATGTATGGTTTAATAATGTTAGTCATATAACGCTCTACTGTTTCATCCCATGTCTCTCTTCTGTTCTCTGCTTCTAACCAACGGGCATAGCGTGACGTGTGAATAAATGCTTGGTAGTCTGTAGGTAAGTAATTGTTCATGGTCAGTCTTTCTTTGCTAGAATTAAATCGGATAGGTCTGGTTCTTTGTAGTCTGGTCCTTTAAGAACCTTACCATCTTCTCTAAAGATAGGCTTACCATCACGCCCTAACTTACTCATATTACTTTTGTGTACTCTAGTAAAAGCTTCACCTACTACTTCAGCAGTATACAAATTAAAGTACATAGTAATACTTTCTCTAGCTTTATCTATGCCTTCATTTATTTCA
>Ga0115566_10002347_pt1 | contig 15644 bp, 7 predicted proteins | sample COGITO_mtgs_1204_3_FD_87173 | JGI IMG/M metagenome (GOLD analysis project Ga0115566, IMG submission 87173) | Pelagic marine microbial communities from North Sea - COGITO_mtgs_120405 | ecosystem: Environmental > Aquatic > Marine > Epipelagic | place: Germany:Helgoland, sampling site Kabeltonne...
ACCAACCGAGATGAAGTTGGAAATTTAAGTGCTACGACATACTTTCTTGATGGAGAAAAAGGTAGTAGAATTAAAAAAATTGATGATATATACGACAATCCAAACTGGAACGAAAATATTGCTAAAAAAATTCCAGCGATTGGATATCCCGATTATACTATTAAGGAAGGGACGAAGGCGGCCGATTCCCTCGAAAATTCTATTTCAGGAACATCTAATTATCCGACTGAATTCTTTAAAGCTACTGACGGAACTGCTATTACACACGTTTCTGCGTTGATTCCAGGCTATACAGTGGCTCAAACAGCGAACGGATCCTCTCTAAACTGGAACGATCAGGCCGCACAGGAACTTGACACAAGTGTTTTTGGACAAGTATTAGGTCCAAATTCAGAACTTTTTGCATATTTAAATCCACATCCAAATATGCGCGGAAGTACACAAGCAATAAGAGATTTTATTGCACCAAACTTTCCATCTAGTCCTTCAAATGGAGATACCCACACAATACATACGAATGACGGTCCGGTCATCTATACATATGATGGTAGTATTTGGAATGGTGCGGACGGATCTACACATACCGGAACATCGACTTTAGATTCAAGTGTTCTCAGCGATGTAGGTAGTGTTAAAGGAATTCCATTTGGTTCTGGATGGAAAGATATAAATGATTTAGTTCCTTCGAGTGGATTTACCTGGCCTGTTCAAGCCGGTGCTTATAAAGAACGTGGCGATCGGACAGATAATTCGCGGCCACTGGATTTAAAGGACGGACATTTTTATAAAAAAACGCCAGGGACCCCCGATATAGCGAACGGTTCTGAAGTAATCCTAGTAGGTTCGGCCAAAGCTTCGGACTTGACAGACAGAGGTATCAATGGTTCAAACAACAATACAACCACCGCAAGCACTGAAACATCCACGAAATCGAATAAAGAGACCACTATCCCTGTATACCGAACTTTGCCTGCTTATCTTAATCAAGCAGGATATGTTGGATTGTCAGAGATTTCGAAAGCGGTATATTTGAACGAATTTAATAAAGTAAAAACTCTTCTCACACACCAATCTCGAGGTGTTCTCATGCGGCCGGATTCTGCATCTGGAATCAATACAAAAGCAACTATTAGAAATTATAGAAAAACTGTAGAAGAAAAAGGCCCAGACACACATGATTTTTGGATTTCAAATTTTAAAGACGAAAACTTTTTTCCAGCAGGAACAGTAGAACCTAAAAAATTCGAAGGCGAATTGATGATTGGTTTTGATTCGACATATAACAATAATGTGTTTCAAACTGGCGATGTATATACTTTCTCTTTTAACCATACTGCATTTGGCGCTGGAGCACAAACATTTACAATTCCTGTAGAAGTTGTACAAAGTACTGTAGCCGGATTCAGCAATTCAGTTTTTGAAGCTCTTTCAAAGAATCAATTATTTGATCCTGCATCCGGAGCATATTCTGTTGTAGATGGTGGCACTCTGTCTCCCAAAAGAAATGGTGTATTAATTATAGAATCTAACAACATTGGTAGCAATTTGACGTCATCTGTTTCAAGAGTTGCAAGACCTATGGAGAATTTTACTAATAATATACAATCATATATTGTAACTGATAACAACACACTATTCAATTCTACAATGACTAATGGCGATGGTGGTACGGCTTACACCTTAAACACATTTGAAAATGGATATGTACATGAAATTCAATTGCGCGGGTTTAGTGGCGCAAACAACGATGATGAATTTGAGTTCACAATAAATAATCTGTTAGATGAACTTCCTAATGGTGGACTGGCAGATGTAAATAATCCAGCACTCAGAAGTGAAACTATTTACTTTAAGACAGGTGTTGCATTAAACTCAGGTCAATTAACAGAGGCCATAGCTGCTAAGATTAGACAAAACGCATATATGAATAAGTATATGGAAGTTATATCAAATTCAAATGCTATTACTCTCAGATATAATAGACTTTCTTCTGGATATATGAAAAAGGGTGATGTTGGAAAAAGTCATGGATTACTTGCTGCAAATAGTGTCGCCCAAGGCGGCACAGGATCCGTATTGTTTACTGGCAAAACAGTAGGACAGACAAATTCCGAAGAATTTTCTATAAATGGTATCGCAGAAGAGGATGTTCCTGCCGCAGCAAAATTCAATATTGTGGGTACTGCTGTTTCCGGTTCTACTAATATAACTGCAATGCGAGTTGCAGCGGACGGAACATCTGCATCTACAGATACCACATATCTCGCTGCAACGCTTCTAGACGAGAATGATTTTACTCCTGCTAAAACTGTAGACACAACCGGAGATCCATTCAACTATCGTGGAGATAATGGCGCAGTCGAAGTGATTCAAGTGGGGTTAGGAACATCTATTAAAAGAGTTAGATTAGAATTTCCTTTGGCGAGAGATTTAGGTACTTTTGCGATGCCGGTTCATGGGCAATATACAGCTTATGTTGCTCCAGCAACCTCTAGAAAAACTTCGTATTTTTCATCATATGAACAAATGGTGCTTGCTAAAAAGACGGGCAGGGCAGAAGGTCCACAAGTTTCTTTCGATCCTATTGTAATTGCACAACACCCAAATACTTCACATGGCGGAGTTCAAAACGGTATAGTAGGTTATGAAGAGTTTGAAACTTATTCTCACGATATTGATATTGAAACTTTCGAATATATCACAGATTATTCTATGGGTCCAGTAGTATTAGAAACCGATAGACTTCACAAATTATCGGGTTATCCAACTGGCAGAGAGGGTGAAATAGAAGGCGATCAACCTTGGAGAATAAGATTGAATATCACCAGAGGACATGAAATCCAAGAAGCTTCTCCTTATATTGCAGATGCAGTTTTGCAAGTTAATCCTGAGCAAGATTCTTCTAATTCTTTTGAATATTTACAAGTTCATGTAGCTACAGAATTTCAACTTAAAGGTGATGGAACTGTCGCAAAACCCGAGGGGAAAGATGGTCTCTCCGCTACCACCACTATGAGAGAACCGGGCCATTTGGGTGGACTCAGACCCCAATATAAAGGGTATTTAGAAACTGCTGTTCATAAGGTAAATCCTTTTGTTCAAAGATCGAAACTTGACAGCGGAGTTAGAACTGGTTTTAATTTTAGTTCGGGAGTTGTCGGTATCCATCATTTCAATGATAGTCATGAACTGATGTTGGATCACTCACCAGTATTTACTCAAGAAGTCATTGCGGTGCCGGCATCGGGCTCCGGAGCAAGCGCCGTGGCCGCCGTAGCAGGCGTACCGAAGTACTTTTCTGTTGACGGCGAGGGTGAAGGACAGATTCCATTAAAAGTGGTTGGATCGAGAATTATGACAGATTATGATTCTGGTATTTTAGTAAATGATGAGTATAGATATGAAGAACATTATTTGAGGGGTACATCTACAGAATTGGTACATGATACACCATATAATAATGGAAATTTAAGACTGCAAAAAGGATTGTTTAGAAGAACTGGGAAATCAAGCTCAGATATTGCTCCAGCATATCCTATGAGTTATTATATGACAATTGTTGATCATGGAATTGCATTTTATCTTAGAGATCAAGCTTCAACACAGGCAGATGATAATGCATTTTTTGTTGTACAAAGACATGTTCATTCTTCGGCAGAAGTTGGTAATGGAACCACAAGTGCGCCTCAATTTCGTGCTGGTTATCCTGATATGGGAATTGATGGAAGTGATCATCAACCAATTCATTGTGTATATCAATCTTCAGAACCGACATTGTTGTATTCTGATTTAGAACCACTCTTTACAGAAAAAGATTTGTCAAGAAGATCTTCTATTGCAAATATGGGACTATACGATCTTGAAGGAAATCAAACATTTGAATTTATGACATCAAGACTAGAATCAGCTGAGATGTCATCGGTAGATTTGGAAACTCAAAGTAGATTTAGAAGATTTGTTGTTCGAGAAAAAGATGTTCTAAAACCTTGGGATAGACATGTATTTGCTGGAGTTAATGAAAGAGATTCTACTTCTATTATAAATCCACTTGAACAACTATCTCTCAATGACCGTGGAAAACTTGTAATTCAATTTCCAAATAGATTGGGATCGCAAAGATTTATGTATACCGGCAGAGAAATTGATTTGATCGGTTTCTGTGCTGCTGGCGCGGTCGGACAAGATACTTTGATTAGTAGTGATAGGATGAGTACAGCCGGGCAAGGTGGTACGGGATCTGATGGCGATTATAGAAGATTGTATAGAGGGATGATGTCAACTGGTGAGTTTGGTTCGGGGATGAGAATTCTTCTTCTAGTAGCAGAAAATGCTGCAGGCGATTCTATTATGCCTACCAATGCCGACATTAGATTACTGGACAATTAATTTTAGTCAGTTAGTAAATTATGAGGGAGTCTGATAAAATCTCAAGGGGTAATATCAGACTCCTAAATAGTATTAAAAGAGGTTTTTGATGGCTGACGTAACCCCAATTCGAGTCGTAGTTGATGGTTCTGGTGACACAACAGGATTAAGTGAATTCCTGTCCGGCGAAACACTAGGACTCGTACACGGTGGTACAGGTGCGACCACAGCCGCGGGCGCGAGAAATAGTCTGGGGTTACATGCTATTGCTGTAACTGGTAGTTGTACGCAATTATTAAATAAACCTGATACAGATGGTATACCAGAAGGTACTACAAACCTTTATTATACAGATGCTAGAGTTACAGCATATTTAAACACTAATAGTTATGTCACCCAATCATATGTAGATAATGCAGTTTCTAATATTCTTGATGGCGCTCCTGGCGTATTAGATACTTTAAATGAACTTGCAGCGGCCATCGGCGATGATGCAAATTTCATAACTACAATCAACTCAAGTATTTCTGCTGTTCAAAGTAATGTTGATGCATTATTTGGATCAAAATCTACAACTGATTTATCAGAAGGTACAAATCTATATTTTACCAATGAAAGAGTTGATGATAGGGTTGCAAATCTGATCACTGATGGCGTTGGTATCACGAAATCGTATGATGACGCCGGAAATCTTTTAAATATCGCAATAGATTTCTCCGAGTTTGACTCAGATGATATTGTTGAAGGTGCTGTAAACACTTTCTTAATCAACAAAACAACAGATGATTTATCTGAAGGTTCTACAAATCTATATTTTACCAATGAAAGAGTGGACGACAGAGTAGGTTCTTTAGTTGTTGGTGGGACGAACATTTCCACTACATATAGCGATTTCAACAATAGATTAACATTCAATCTTGACACAACTGGCGGAATACCACTAACAAACAACTCTACATCTGATTTGCCAGAAGGTAACAATCTTTACTATACTGCCGCGAGAGTTGATGCAAGAGTCACATATGCAATTACAGCTCAGAGTATTGCAACCGAATCTTTTGTTTTAAGTATCACCAATCCAATATCTTCTAATCTTTCAAGTGAAATTACTAGAGCAACAAACGCAGAAAATACAATATCTACAAACTTAACAAATGAGATTTCAAGAGCTACTGCAAAAGAAAACAGTATACAGTCCGAGCTTGATGATGAAGTTTTTGACAGAGAAAGTGGTGATGCGGACCTACAAACTCAAATAAACACACTAACTTCTAATGCATATACTGGTACAGATTTTGATACAGACTTTTCCGCAAAATCGACAACCGATCTATCTGAAGGCACAAACCTTTATTATACAGATGCGAGAGTACGCAGTCATGTAGAAAGTCAAGATTTAGATTTAGGTTCGAATAAAGTTTTATTTGCAAACATGTATTCGTCGGAGGCCAATCTACCAAGCGCATCAACATATCATGGTATGTTCGCTCATGTGCATGGAACTGGAAAAGGATATTTTGCTCATGCTGGTTCGTGGATAAAACTATTAGATGAATCTTCTAGTACTACCACAGATTTATCCGAAGGTACAAATCTTTATTATACTGAATCAAGAACAGATGCAAGAATTGCTCTTCAAGTTGGATCGAGTCTCGATCTTTCTAATAAGACAACAACAGATCTTGCAGAAGGAACAAATCTTTATTATACTGCCGCGAGAGACACCGCACAATTCAACACTGACTTGGCCACTAAATCTACTACAAATTTAAACGAAGGCACAAACCTATACTTTACGAATGCCAGAGTACAGACTAAACTTGGTGACGTATCGGGACATATTATACCCGACACGGACGTATCATATGATTTAGGTAGTTCGACACACAAATTCCGCGACTTGTACTTGAGCGGCAGTTCTATCATACTTGGGACTATTGAACTAAGAGATAATGGTGGTGTATTAGAACAAATTCCTGTTGGTGGTGGTACGACACTAACATATGCGACACAAGCATATGTAACAACTCAAATTGCAAACCTAGTTGATACCGCACCAACTACACTTGATACGTTAAACGAACTTGCTGCAGCCCTTGGTGATGACCCAAATTTTGCGACTACAGTAACAAATTCTATTGCAACTAAACTGGCAATAACAGATTTCACTTCTACTGCCGATTCTTGGTTGACAACCAAATCAACTTCTGATATAACAGAAGGAACAAATCTTTATTATACAGATGCCAGAGTTAGAAATCAATTATATAATATTGCAACAGTAACAACTTCCGCCGGAAACTTCTACATTGATGGCGAACAGCAGGTAATTCTAACATTACAGCCAGGAAGAACATATCGTTTCGATCAATCCGATGCATCGAACAACTCACACCCACTTAGATTTTCTGAAGTTTCTGATGGAACGCACGCTGGTGGCGGAGCAACGGCATATACAACTGGTGTAACTGTTAATGGTACTGCCGGTAATGCGGGTGCATATGTAGAAATTGTAGTCACAAACGCAACACCTAGGCTGCATTATTACTGTGCGAATCACAGCGGCATGGGTGGAAAAGTCGGTGTTGGTAAGGAACTGTTTGTTGAACGTATCACCTCAGATTCATGGATTACAGGTCCCATTCAAACTACCACAGTAAATGTAGGCACTGGTGGTTCAATAAATGCAACACTTAGCACTATTGATTTTACAAATTCTACGGTTGTATTTAGTGGCGCGACTGTAAATGGTCTTTCAAATTCAGATGTTGGATTGGCAAATATTGCAGATAACGCACAAGGGGTTGTTGTTACTGGTAAGGTTGCTGCCGGTAGTTTAGATATAGGTAATAGTGGTTCTATCAACGCACAACTTGCGACATTGGACTTTACTAATACTACAGTAAATTTTGGTGGTGCAACTATAGCTGGACTTGATGATACTATTCAAGATGAAGTAGATTTTCATCTGAATAAAAATAATTCGGGTGGTTCAACTATTATATCAGATGGCCAAGTTTTAAGTTGGGATTCTACTGGCGGAGCGCAAGGGACTGGCGACTACGAATGGATTGCACAATCTGCCGGGCACACAGATACAGACAGTTTACCAGAAGGTTCGACTAACCTTTATTATACTGATGCTAGGGCGGACGCAAGAGTTACTGCAAATACTGTAAGTATCATATCTGATTTGGATGATGAAATATTCGATAGAGAACAAGCAGACATTGTATTACAGAATCAAATTGATAGTTTGACAGTTCAGAGTCTCACTGATGTTGATAGTGTCGATACAGTGGCCAGTGGCGATTTCTTATTGCATGACGGAAGTGAATATAAATTTGTAAACTTTGTAAGTGAAGTGCAATCTTATGTCAATGCTGGAACTGGCAACATTCAAATTCAAACATTGACAGACGTTAATAGCGGAGACACTATCGCAAACGGCGATATTATGTTGTATGACGGCGGTAGTAGTCACTTCGGTTTTATAAATCTTGGAAGCGAAATAAATTCATATATCAATTCCGCATTTAGTATAAAATCGACAACAGATTTATCCGAAGGTACAAATCTTTATTACACCGATGCGAGAGTACAGACTAAACTTGGTGACGTATCTGGCCACATTTTACCAGACACGGATGTAACATATGATTTAGGTAGTTCTACCAAAAAATTCAGAGATTTGTATTTGAGTGGTAGTTCAATTATATTAGGGACTCTTGAACTGAAAGATAACAGTGGCGTTTTTGAAACGACTCCTGTAGGTGGTGGAACAACAGAAACATTTGCAACAGAGTCGCATGTTGCAACACAAATTGCAAATTTAGTAGACACTGCTCCCGCAACACTAGACACACTTAATGAACTAGCCGCAGCTCTTGGCGATGATGCAAATTTCAGTACAACGATAACAAATTCTATAGCAACCAAACTTGCAACGGCGGATTTTACATCAACTGCAAATACATGGTTGACAACTAAATCAACTTCTGATATAACAGAAGGTACAAATCTTTATTATACAGATTCAAGAGTACGGACACATATCACTGGTGCAGATCTCGACATGGGATCAAACGACATTACCACAACTGGTAAAATGTTGTTTGCGAATATGTATGCAACCACTGGTGACTTGCCAAGTGCTACCACATATCATGGTATGTTCGCCCATGTACATGGTACTGGCAAAGGATATTTTGCTCATGGTGGTAATTGGGTAGAACTTGCAAATAATAGTCAAATTATTGCACAGGATTTTTCTTGGGCTTCAATTACTGGTAAACCAACAACGATTGCTGGTTATGGTATCACTGATGCGTTCGATGGAGTATTTGGTTCTTTAACTAATACACCTACCACGATTGCTGGTTATGGTATCACAGATGCATTTGATGGTACATATGCGTCTTTGACAGGTACGCCGACAATTCCAACATCTATTAATAATTTGACGGATGTGGACATTTCGACAACTGCGCCAACCGATGGACAAACCTTAGTATGGGATAATGCAAATAGTAAATTTATTCCCGGCGCGGCAAGCAGTAGTTATAATGATGCAGCGGTAGATGCACATTTAAATCAATCCAATCCGACAAGTGGATATGTATTAAGTTGGAATGGTACAGATTATGCATGGGTTGCACAATCTGGTGGTGGCGGTGCTGCGACTCTACAAGTTTCAGATGCGGTCCCATCAAGTCCTACTGCAAACGATCTTTGGTTGAATAGTACCAATATGAAACTCTTTGTGTATTATGCAGATGGTTCATCAAATCAATGGGTTGAGGTTGGAGCCGGTGGAACAATATCGGGTGGCAGTGGTGGCGGATCTTCTGTTACTGTGTCGGATGCTGCGCCGTCAAGTCCTGCTGATGGAGATATGTGGTTTAATTCTACAGACACAAAATTATACATTTACTATAATGATGGTTCATCAAGTCAGTGGGTACAGGCATTGCCGTCTGGCGGATCTGGTAGTGGTAGTAGTGGATCATCAAATACATGGGTAGAAAAAACTGCCGCACATACTGTAGTCGCTGGAGAGAAGTTATTAGTAGATTGTAGTTCTGCCGCAGTAACGGTAACTCTTCCTGCGGCCGCGGCATTAGGTGATGAGATAAGAATTATAGATGCAACTGGAAATTCCAGTACGAATAACATAACAATCGCCAGAAACGGACATAAGATACAAGGTGCTGCGGATGATTTGACTATCAATACTGATAGAGCGGCATTTGGATTGGTGTATTATAATGCCGCTCAAGGTTGGTTGTTGACAGAAAGATAATAAAATGGCATATGAATATCCCTGCAAAATTCTCAGAGTTGTGGACGGCGACACCGTAGACGTTGATATTGATTTAGGTTTTGGTGTATGGATACATCGAGAGCGCGTCCGTATCATGGGAATTGATACGCCAGAATCAAGAACAAGAGATTTGACAGAAAAGGCATTTGGCCTTGCTGCGAAAGAATTTGTCAAGACTATGATGCCTATCGGTAGTATGCAAATGATTAAAACTGAAAAAGACAAGACAGGAAAATTCGGCCGAATTCTTGGAGATTTCTTGTTTGACGAAAAAAGACTTACAGAAATTATGATAGAAGAAAATCATGCAGTACCATATTTCGGTGGCAGTAAAGACGAGACGCAGGCTGCACATATGGCAAATAGAGAAATTCTTTTAGAAAAGGGTTTGGTAACTCTTGGGGAATTATAATTATAAATAGTCATAAAAGAGGACTGTTATGCCTGCTATCACATCTCGCACAGAGTTTAAATCATATTGTCAAAGAAAACTGGGTTCTCCCGTCATACAAATAAATGTATCTGATGATCAAATAGAAGATAGAATTGACGATGCCTTAGAGTATTATCAAGACTATCATTTTGATGCAGTAGAAGATACATATGTTCCTTATAAACTCACTAGTTCTGATATTACAAATAATTATATCACGACAGACCAGAGTATTGTCGGAATTAAACAGGTAATTCCCCTCTATCAAAAAAATAGTTTCTCGACAAATATGTTTGATGTTAAGTATCAATTATTTTTGAATGATGTATATAATCTTACAAGTGCCGAAATGTTGACATATCAGGTCACTCAAGATCACCTACAAATGGTAAATACCATTATTCATGGCACCGTGCCGATTCGATATCAAAGACATATGAATAAACTATTCATGGATGTTGATTGGGGATTTGATATAAAAGAGGATGAATATGTTATTATGGAAGTCACAAAAATAATCGATCCTGATGTGTATACAGATGTGTGGAATGATAGGTGGTTGAAAAGATATGCAACAGCTCTAATTAAAAAACAATGGGGCGAAAATTTGAGTAAATTCGAGGGGGTGCAACTACCCGGCGGAATTACTTTCAGCGGTGCGAATATTCTACAAGAGGCCAAGGAAGAGATTCAAGTATTAGAAGAACAAATGTCTCTTAACTACGAATTACCCGTTGATATAATGATCGGTTAATAACAATGGTAACGAACGCATACATAAACAACACAACTTATACTCAAGAACAAGATTTGATCGGAAGTCTTGTCATTGAATCTATACAGATGCACGGCCAAGATTTTACCTATATTCCAAGAACTATTGTAAAAGAAGATACAATATTTAACGAGGATACAGTGTCAAGTTTCACAAACGCATATACAGTAGAAATGTATATAGACAGTGTAGAAGGGTTTGAAGGCGAGGGAGAAATGTTGAGTCAATTTGGTTTGAATGTAAGTGACCAACTAATAACCACTGTTTCGAAAACTAGATTTACAACTGAAACTAGTATGAGTAGGCCAAAAGTTGGAGATTTGATATATTTGCCATTAGTTGACAAAGCATTTGAAATAAAATTTGTTGAAGATGAAGTTCCATTTTTTCAATTAGGAAAAATGCATGTTTTCCAACTTACCACAGAATTATTTGAATATTCACATGAAACTGTCAATACTGGTATAGTAGAAATTGACAACAATTTTTCAGACGCTCAGATTGCAGATGATACTATAGATAATCAACCAGATGTAGATACAGGACTCACGCCACTTTCACCAGCAGTAACAGATGGTGTTATAGACTTTACCACCACAAATCCTTTCAGTGAGGATTATTAAATGTTAGGAAATCCACACTTCTATAGAGGGACAATTAGAAACTATGTTATTGCATTTGGTTCTATGTTTAATGATGTCCAAATAAAAAGAACTAATGCTGCGGGGGCAGTATTAAAAACAATAGATGTTCCTTTGGCATATGGGCCAATCCAAAAATATTTAACAAGAATTAATATGCTTGATGATGGTGGTAATGCGGCAATAGTTTTACCTAGAATGTCTTTTGAAATTTCTGGATTTACATATTCGCCAGAAAGAAAACTTTCTAAAGTTGGAAAGATAACTAAACAAAATAATTCTTCTGATATCAATAAAAAGAATGTTGTATATAATCCGGTTCCATATGATATTTCATTTACTCTTTCGGTTATGACAAAAAATGCAGATGATGCTACTCAAATCGTAGAACAAATTTTACCATATTTTACGCCGAGTTTTGTAATTCCTATCAAAGAAGTTGGCGAAATGGGAATTGTCAGGGATACACCACTCACATTGAATTCGGTAGACTACCAAGACGAATATGAAGGTGATTACTTATCCAGAAGATCGTTAGTATGGACAATGGAATTTACTATGCAAGGATTTTTATACGGACTCCCCAGAGAACAAAAGTTAATTCGAACAGCCATAACCAATACTAAAAAATTAAATACAACCGATCAATTTACAAAAAACACTATAACTACTAATCCATCGGATGCCCTTGAGACTGATAATTTTAGTTTTGTCAATACATTTGATGAAGATTTTGGAGATGTATAATGAAAGAATTTAATAACGAACATTTAAGCAAATTCTTAGATATAGAAAACGATATGGATCAAGGTAAGTTAGAAGTGTACAATGAAAAAGAATCTACGGAATTAGTCAGAGGCGATGAAATATCCGATGATTATGCTCTAAGAAGAAAAACATTACATAACTTAGTAGATACTGGACAGGACGCTTTAGCACATATGATGTTAGTTGCAAAAGAGAGCGATCACCCTCGAGCATTTGAGGTTGTAGGTCAACTTATGAAAACAACTTCTGATATGGTTGCAGATTTGACAAAACTCCAAATCGAAATGAATAAAATAGAATCAGAAAAAGGCGGCCCGAGTAAAGTAGTCAATAATAATTCAGTATTTGTTGGAGATACAAATGCATTATTGGAAATGTTAAAGGGTAAAAATAGAGAATGAATGAAATTTATAATAATAACCCAAATCTAAAAGGTTCGGGTGTGCAAATTGAATGGACGGAAGAACAAGCTAAAGAATATGTAAAATGTATGGAAGATCCTATACATTTTATAAAAACATATGTTAAAATTGTCAATCTCGATCAGGGGTTAGTAAATTTTAACATGTATCCATTTCAAGAAAAAATGGTGGAAAATTTTTACGAAAATCGTTTTACTATTTGTAAAATTGGTAGACAGTCAGGTAAATCCATCACCAGCATTGCATTTTTTCTACATTACATTCTATTTAACAAAGATGTTTCAGTCGCATTGCTTGCAAACAAACTTGCAACTGCCAGAGAATTGCTAGGGCGATTACAAATGGCATATGAACATCTTCCCAAATGGTTACAACAGGGTGTTGAAGTTTGGAATAAAGGTAATATAGAATTGGAAAACGGTTCTAGAATTATGGCGGCCGCGACATCATCTTCTGCAATTCGTGGCGGTTCGTTTAACATACTATTTTTAGACGAATTTGCGTTTGTTCCTGTAGAACTTGCAGAAGAATTTTTCAATTCAGTTTATCCAACTATTTCATCTGGACAATCAACAAAAGTGATTATCGTATCCACACCGCAAGGTATGAATCATTTTTACAAATTATGGGTGGACGCAGAACAAGGTAGAAATTCTTATGTTCCTATTGAAGTACATTGGTCGGAAGTGCCCGGCAGAGATGAAAAATGGAAAGCTGAGACCATTAAGAATACCAGCGCAGAACAGTTTCGACAAGAGTTTGATACGGAATTTTTAGGTAGTACAAACACTTTGATAAATTTTACAAAATTAAAAAACATGCCGTATAAAATTCCAAGACAAAAATTAGAAAATGGGTCTCTCAAAATATATGAAAAGGTCAAAAAGAATAACATATATTTTATGACAGTAGATGTGTCAAGAGGAAAAGGAATGGATTATTCAGCGTTTTCTATATTTGACTGCACAGAAACACCGTATAAACAGGTAGTAACTTTTAGATCTAACGAAATACCACCTATGGTTTTTCCGACTGTTATCAATAGAATGTCAGATGTATATAACGAAGCACTAATTTTAGTCGAAATAAATGATGTTGGCCAACAGGTCAGTGATATACTATATCACGATTTGGAAAATGTAAATCTAATAAGTATATCGAGTGATAATAGAAAGGGTCAGAGTATCAGCGGCGGTTTCGGTGGTTCGAATAAAAGTTTAGGAATCAGAACCACAAAAGCAACCAAAAAAATTGGTTGTATGAATTTAAAAAGTTTAATCGAAGAAGATAAATTATATATTCGTGATTATGAAACAATAAACGAATTGACATCATTTGTCCAAAAAGGTCCAAAATTTGAAGCTGAAAGGGGTAGGAATGACGATCTTGTGGATACTTTAATATTATTTGCATGGATGACAACTGACCCATATTTTAAATCTATGTGTGATGTAGATATCCGAAGAGAAATATATGATGAAAGAATGAGGCACCTTGAAGAAGATATGTTACCATTTGGATTCATATCAAGCGGGCTCGATGATGAGAGTTTTGTCGATGACAGTGGGGATTTGTGGAGAGTCAATCCGATTGACCACACTGTATAATTTTTAGAATAAGTGAGTTTGTAGTTTTTATAAATAAATACAAAATACTATTAAATAAAAAATCAAAGGAGATTAAAAAATGGCATTCCAAGTAAGCCCCGGCGTAAATATTTCAGAAATAGATGCGTCAACCAGTGTTCCAGCTGTAATCACGAATGTTGGAGCCGTTGTCGGTAGATTCGCCAAAGGTCCAGTAAACGAAATTATTCAAATTTCAAGTGAAGAACAGCTCTTGAATACTTTCGGAGCCCCAGATGATACAAATTATAAATCGTGGTTTACCGCCTCGAATTTTTTGGCATACAGCAATTCCTTGAAAGTTGTAAGAGTTGTAAATGACAGTGATGTAGTTACATCAAATAGAGCGAGAAATTCTTTATCTGGTAAAGTAACTGCGGCCTCGGCACAATCTGGTGCAGTACAAAACTTTCTAGGACAGGCACAATCTATTACCACTCTATATGGTTCATCTGCTCAAGAATTTTTTGTAAATACAGATTCAAACGCTTCTAGTGGTGTTGGTACATCTATAAATTTACACACCGGATTGAATTCTACAGTAGGTGATGCTGCGACAGCACAATATCTAGAACCAGTATCGTCAACCGATCCTGCCACTTCAGTTACATTGAACAATTCGCCAGATGGTACTGGTTTTGCTTTAAGATCTTTACTTGCAAGTGATGTTTCTGTTTTCGTTAGAAATGCTGGGGAAACAACAGGTGGATTACTTCCTGCAAATAGATATTCTGTGAGTTCACAAACTGTTGAATTCAATACAAATCTTGGACTCAATAGTACCACCGGACCATACTATGTTTATCATCATGGTGCGACCGGACAAAGATTAGTAACATCTGGTACTGTAGCGACTGCGATGGATGCAGGATTTACATATCCACTTTATAGTAGACAGTCTGTTGCAAATCTTGCAGATTCGGGTGTCTATGGTGGAGATGGAGCATCACATGTTCATTACTTTACTTCTTATGGACAAGATGCGGCATCAGCTGATGCCGGTGCAAATACAATTACTCTTGCTGCAAATCACGGACTTGTACAAGGGGATGCAGTAGTTTACCACAGCAGTGCTAATGTAGTTGCTCCAGCAACATCTGAAATCGGATTAAATGATAATACTGTTTATTATGTAAAAAGTGTATCTACAAATGTTATAACCTTGTCCTCTACATATGATTATGCGTCAGAAACAGGTGGAACAACAGCAACTATTACTGCTGTCATTGGTGGTGGAATAACACATAGTCTTTATAAAGCATTCTATATGCCAAGTTCATCTACCGCGGCTA
>Ga0115566_10002352_pt1 | contig 15636 bp, 15 predicted proteins | sample COGITO_mtgs_1204_3_FD_87173 | JGI IMG/M metagenome (GOLD analysis project Ga0115566, IMG submission 87173) | Pelagic marine microbial communities from North Sea - COGITO_mtgs_120405 | ecosystem: Environmental > Aquatic > Marine > Epipelagic | place: Germany:Helgoland, sampling site Kabeltonne...
GACTATCCGCACGCTGCGAAGTTCGCACGGCTGACTGCGCAAGAGGAACGCTGCGGGTTGATTGATGGCGATGGCCCGATTGGCAATCGTGAACACTGGAACGCACGCTTGGAAGAATGTGGGGCGGCCCCCCGCGGCCACCGCTTGGTGCGAATCACGTAGTGGTGCGGGCGAGCTGCCCGCGCTCCCGGCTTCCCTTCGCGTGTTTTGGGTGTTTTGCGTGTTTCGTAGTTTGAAATCCCTACTTGCCTATGCAGCAAGTGGGATGCCTGCGCTCCAAGTGCCTTACTCCGGCTGTGCGCTGAACCGCTCTTGTAGCACTGGGATGGGGTCGGTGAGCTGGATGTGGATCTCGTTTCGCCGGAGGAAACCGAGAACCCACGGCTCGTTATAGACGGCAAGCCTGGCGGTTCCGCCGCTGAGATTCTGGGTCTTGAGCCAGGCGCGAAGTTCCTTCTCTTCTTTCTCGCAACGTGAATCCCACTCGCGGCCCTTAAAGCGAATCACGGCGACCCAGCCGGGAGCGAAGGAGGTCGTCGAAACCTTGCTGTCACTGGGGGGGGGAATCGGATCGGTGTCACGGGGCAGGACGAATCGCATGGTCGGTTCCTGGACGCCGCGGGTCATCATGACCGGGATCGTCATGGCGATCTTCTCCTTGCCTTGGTTCTTACCGGTGATGTAACCGTAGAGCCGCATGAAGCCGGCGTTGCGATCCTTTTTTGTATCGCTGGGCAATTTGGTCTGCACGACGTTCATGGGTGTGTAGTCGCGGATTTCGAAGCTTCCCTCGCTGAGATGGCTGCTGAATAGGGGGGCTTCGTAGTTGCCTGCGTGAAGGTTGAGGCAAAGCAATGAGAGGGCCAGGCCGACCAGTGATTTCATGGATGGTCTCCCAGTTTTCGTTTAAGGTAGCGGGTAAAGAAGCCAAGCACGGGCACATGCTCATAGACCATGGCACCGACGTCGAAGTAGTCTCGGTGATAGATGACTTTGCCGTCAGCACCGAAACGGATGTGTGAAAGACCATCAACGACGATGGAACGACCACGCTTCAGTTTGCTGGATGAGAAGGTCATGGTCCACGTGGCAAAGGCCTCGTTTTCGATCAGCTGAATGCTGGGAAAGTCGAACTGAATGGCGGTCACGGGCTCGTACATTCGCTCGTAATAGGCACGGAGCGCCGGGAGACCATGTAGCTCACCTAGTGGATCGATGAAGTGGACATCGCTGGCGTAGAAGTCGTCCAGAACGTGCATGGTGTCGCGAGAGACTGCATTGAAGAAGCTCTCGATGGTTTCGGCACGGTCGGAGGCGGCAAGAGATGTGGTGGCACAGAGCAGTGTCATCAGTAGATACCGTGTCATGATTTGCGGAATGTGTAGTGTTCGATATGCCATTCGGCACCATGGCTGTAATTGAAGTGTTCGGCACATGCCATGAAGAAGGTGCGCCAATAGACCCACCAACGCTTCGCTTCGTCTCCATAGGTTTCTTGAAAGTGTGGTTGTAATTCGGTCCGATGACGATCCATGTTCTCCAGCCAGGCTTCGGCTGTCTTGGCGTAGTGATCTCCGCTATGCCACCATTGCTCTGTACAGCTCAATGTATCAAAGCAGCGCGGCAACAGGTCTGCCGAGGGCATGGTGCCGCCAGTGAAAAAATAGCGTGCCATCCAGTCATCATCGGTCTTGTCCTCGAACAGGTACGCATGCTTGCTATGGCAAAAAACGTGCACAAATAGCTGGCCGTCATCCTTAAGCATCGAACTGACGAGTTGGCCCAACGCTTGGTAGTTGCGCATGTGCTCGAACATCTCGATGCTGACAATGCGGTCGAAGGTCTCGCTCAGCTTAAGTTCGTTAATATCGGCAGTGATGACGGAGACGTTTTCCAGACCGATGCGAGCAGCCTGCTCGGTAATAAACACGCGCTGCGAGTTGGAGTTGGACACGGCCACAAACCGACTCTGTGGGAACCGCTGAGCCGCGTGCAAGGTGAATGAACCCCAGCCACAGCCAAGATCCAAGACATCCTGACCATCCTTGATTTGAGCTCGCTCGATCACCAGATCCATCATCGCTACTTCGGCTTCTGCCAATGTCGTAACGCCCGCTGGCCAGTGGCAGCACGAGTATTTGAGCATGGGGCCAAGTACGTAGGAATAGAAGGCGGCTGGGACTTCATAGTGCTGGTCGTTTGCCTCATCGGTCGCGACGGCGATTGGCCCTTGACTCAGCTGTTTAATCAGCTCTTCTTTGCGCTCTTCTTGCTGGACAGAACCACCGTGTCGAAGGGCTTTGAGTCGCCGCTTGACTAAGACCCTGATGCCGACGCGGATTAGGCTGTCTGGGAGGGTGAGGAGATCGAGCTTGCGGGTGATCATGTTGCACCATTTCTTGGGTCTGTGAGGGATAAGGGAAGGAAGCGATTGGTTTCGGCTTTGTAGGTTTGGTAGGCGGCGCCATAGCGCTCTGCAGCCAGGCGCTCTTTCGGGGGGACGCCTGTCAGAAAGCAGATACTGCCAGAAATTAGCAGTACGCTGATGATGCCTGGCCAGCCGTCGGCGCAGGCAAGGGTGACCAGCCCCATTCCTGCCCAGGTCAGCATTTCGAAGAAGTAGTTGGGATGCCGAGCGCTGTGCCAGAGGCCTTGGCGGCACAGGCCGGACGCTCCGGACGCTTTGAAGCGGGACAGCTGCCAGTCGGCCACCAGAGTGCCGGTGAAGCCAAGGCCGAATAGCCCAATTCCACCAGCGAGCAGGCCAGGAAGAACAAGTGGTGCGAAGAACGCAGGAGCCAGGAGCCAGACAAGCAGGACCGCGAAGATGCCTTGGACCTGAAACATGCTCCAGAATCGCCAGCCGATTTCACCGCCCCAGTGAGTACGAAGACTGGCGTAGCGCCGGTCCTCGCGCCCGGAACGAAACCGGGAGACGAGTAGGATGCCCAGGCGCAATGCCCAGATCGTGACCATCGCGAGCAGCAGGAAAGCGGGAAGTGAGTGACTGCCGCTGGCAAACGCCATGACTGCAGTAAGCCAGATGCACACGGCCCACAGCAGGTCCACACAGCCAAGCGGAAATATGCCACGACGGACGCCCCACCACCCGAGGGTCATAAGCACCGTCGCTGCCACAAACGAGCTCAAAATCATGCCAGCGACTTTCCGGGATTCCGCAAGGTGATCTGCAGATTGCTGATATAGGCCTCATGGAAGCCGGCCTCGCAGTAGCAGAAGTAGTAGACCCACATGCGAATGAAGCTTGCTGGTAGGCCAAGTTCACGGATTTGCGCGAGATTGCCAAGAAAGTTATCGCGCCAGTGCGCCAGGGTTGTGGCGTAGTGTTGGCCAATATCATCGGCACTTTCCCAAACCAGGCCAGCACGTGACGAGCTCGCCCGCAGAACTCCCTCACAAGGGATGCAGCTGCCGGGAAAGATGTACTGCTTGATGAAATCAACCTCACGGCTCGCCCGCTCGTACTGATCGTTATCAATGGTAATGGCCTGGACGACGAATCGTCCATCGGGCTTAAGACACCTTGCTGCGACCGCAAAGTAGTCGTCGTAGTGGTGCGCTCCGATGGCTTCGATCATCTCGATCGAGACGATGGCATCGTACTGCCCTTGCAGATCTCTGTAGTCTTCGCGGATCACAGTGACACGCTCGCTCAAGCCAAGCGATCTGATTCGTTCACAGGTGTAGGTGAACTGCTCTTCAGAGATCGTAGTGGTGGTCACCTGGCAATCGAATTCCCCGGCTGCCATGGCAGCGAAGCCTCCCCAGCCGCTACCAATTTCCAACACCTCCATGCCAGGTCTCAGACCAGCCAGCTCACAGATTCGACGGTTCTTTCGTGCCTGTGCGGTATGCAGGTCCACCTCTGGCGAATCGAAGATCGCTGCAGAGTACATCATCGTTTCATCTAGAAACTGGGCAAAAAACGAATTGCCAAGATCGTAGTGCGCTGCGATGTAAAGCTTGTTCTTGCCACGGGTATTGTTGGCACTGGACAAGCGCAGCTTGCGCAGCAACTGGGCCACACGCGCCGTACCGGATTCCATCTCTCGCCGCGTTTGCCCGTCACGGACAAAGATCCTCAGTAGAGTGACAAGTTCGTGACTTTTCCAGAAGCCAAGGCACCATGCCTCTGCGGCTCCATTGGCGCCGCCGGTGACCAGCAGGCGGTAGAAGCGTGGATCCAACACCTCGATTTGAGCGTGCAGCTCTGCGTCTTTGCAGCCGAAGAAGTGTATCGTTCCATCGGTATCGATCAGCTCGATCCAGCCCTTCTGGATTGTGCCGAGCTGGCGAAAGACCGCTTGGCGAGCGAAACGAGAGAGTAGATCGAGCGAACTAGGCTGAAGGGGCATAGCTCTGGTGCCCAAGTGCGGGAGCATCATACGGAACCTCGCGGATGTGGATGAAAGGGAGTGCGCTTGAGGCGCAGACGAAGCGCTTGGAGGTAGATGGCACTGATCACGCGCAGCGTCATAAGCGGATAGCGCACCATGGCGCCAGCCAAGGAACGGGTGGTCAGCGGCTGCCGTGACAGGGCAAGAGTGGCGCAGAAGACTTGCTGGCTCTGCTGAAGCGTCTGCATGTTCACATGCAATTCATCCCTCGGCTCAGTCAGGCACCAGCGGTAGGACTGGTTCATTGGCATGAAGGGGGAGACGTGAAACTCCTTTGCAAATTCCGCAATCACGCAGCGGTTTGCGGCAGGCAAGATGTAGCTGTGCCGCTCTTTCCATGGCGTGTTGGTGATCTCTGCCAAGATCGCAACGAGTTCGTCAGCTCCGTCAAAGCAGTAGTAGAAGCTCACAGGATTAAAGACGTACCCAAAGTAGCGTGGGTGGGTCAGTACCCGAATGGCGCCCTCGGGGCGGAAGCCGAGTGCGCCCTCGACCGCATCACGAACGGCCTGCGCCAGCGAGAGTGTGTCGGGCGCCAGATAGTCGCTACGGTTCCAACTAATGGGGGCCAAGCGAGAGCGAGAGAGCAGACGATTGTGCTGGATAAGGTCGTCCAGCTCGCCCAAATCCAGATACAGCATGGCCAGTCGGTACTGAAAGCTATGCTGGGTGGGCTCCGAACGCTCGTGCGTGACGATTCCGTGATAGACTGCACTGGCTGTCATACCGCAATCCCCCGAGGATGATCTGCCTCGAGGTGAGCCGCCGCAGTCTCGCCACTGACGACGCCGTCTTCGTGAAAGCCGTTCCCCCAGTAGGCCCCACAGAAGTAGAGGCGATTCTGACCGTTGATTTCACGGTGACGCGCTTGCGCAGCCACTGCCTGCGAGGTAAACAGGGGGTGGTCATAGCGAAAGCGCGCGAATACGGCCTCGGGTGCAATTGCATCGCTGTTCAAAGTCACGCAGAAGGTTGTCGGTGCCTCAAGCCGCTGAAGCTCGTTCATGTTATAGGTCACGATAGGAGGCTTGGTGGCCTCAGTGCCGACACGGTAGTTCCAGGCAGCCCAGGCGCGGCGCGAGCGCGGGAGGATGCTGGTGTCATTGTGAAGCACCACATCATTTTGCTGATATGGAATTGCGCCCAGAACCTCACGCTCGGCAGAGGTCGCTTGATCACCCAAGAGCTTGAGTGCCGTATCGCTATGAGTCGCGATCACAACTGCATCGAAGAAGCCGATTTTCCGCCCCCCAGAGTAGAGTTCAGCACCACGACTGGTGCGGCTAATCCCATCAACGGGAGTATGCAGGTGAATCCGATCGCGAAACGAGGCAGAAATTGGGGCGAGGTACTGAGATGAGCCCCCCCGAAGCACATGCCATTGCGGGCGACCTTTCACTTGGGTCATGCCATGGTTTCGCAAGAAGCGGAGGATGAACAGCGCGGGGAACGACAGCGTGCGAGCTGGCTCTGTGGACCAGATCGCCGCCATGATGGGGACCAGATACCACTCTCGAAAGGCCTTGCCCAGACGTAAATGCCCCACGAAGTTGAGCATGGATTCTTTCGGATCTGGTTTAGCCAGGAAGGCGTCGGCGGCTTTGTGGAAGCGGATAATATCACGCAGCATTCCGTAGAATCGCGGTGAGGCCAGATTTCGACGTTGCGCGAATAGCTGAGACAAGCTGCTGCCACAGTACTCGATGCCATCTGCATCTGAGCACACGCCAAGGCTCATGGTGGTCGGCAGCGTCGGGACGTCGAGCTCCCGTAATAGCGCAGTGAAGCGCGGGTAGTTGCGATGATTGAAAACGATAAAGCCCGTATCGATGTGCCACTCTCGGCCTTCATAGGGAACCGTGACTGTGTGGGTGTGCCCACCGAGCCGTGACTCGCGTTCGAACAAAGCAACCGTGTGATCAGCGGATAGTTTCCGAGCCGCGGTCAGGCCGGATATTCCACTGCCTATAACTGCAATGTTCATGGATTCTCAGCGGCTACTTCATACACCCGTGCGGGAACTGGCTTGAGATCAGCGACAATCCCAAAGCGAGACATGACGTGCAAAACAAGATAGGTGATGTCGGCTTCCCACCAGTAGAACCCCTGGCGGCAGCTTCCTGCGTAGTAATGGTGATTATTGTGCCAGCCTTCGCCAAGCGTGAGGATTGCCAGCAACAGGTTGTTACGGCTATCGTCCTTGGTGGCGAATCGCCGCTTGCCCCAGTAGTGCGACAGGGAGTTAATGGTGAAGGTCGCATGCCACAGGCACAGCGTCGAAATAATGAAGCCCCACATGACCAACTGCAGACCATTTGTACCCAACTGCGGAGCGGCGCCTGCCAGATATTCGCCGGCACCATAAAGAACAGCAATCAGCAGGACCGGCACAAATTTGTCGAAGCGATCGAGGAACCGCAGCTCTGGGAATTTCATCCAATCGCTCGCGCGATCAAAGTCTGGGTAGCGGCATGCGGGCGATACGATCCAGCCAGCATGGCTCCAGACCAACCCCAATAAGGTAGGAGAGTGGTGATCTCCCTCACAATCTGCGGTCGCATGATGGTGCCGATGATGGGAAGCCCACCAGATCGGACCGCGTTGCGCAGCAGAACTGCCAAGGACCGCGAATAGGAACTGACGGATGCGGCCTGTCCGGAACGCTCGATGCGAGAAATAGCGATGGTAGAAGGCCGTAATCGCGAACATTCGCACTAGGTAGAGAGCCACCGCCAGGCCCACTGCCAGCGGGCTCCAGCCGACCCACAGGACCAGAGGCAGTGCAAGATGCAATCCGACAAACGGGATCGCACGAATCCAATCAATCGAGCCGTTACTCGACGGATTCCATGCCTCAGCACCGTGCCAGCTATCGGCCCATCCGGTTAGTGCCTGAATCATTCTTTTGCTCGTCATTCGTTTCGCTCGGTAGTGTTCGCCAATGTCCGATATAGTAGGCAACAAACAATTATTGTCAAACTTCGTCCTAGACAACATGTGCAGTGCGCTGGATTTTGCCCGTACTAAACCTAGACAAGACCTATACAGAGGCTATCGTAGGGCATGGCATCTGAATCGCTTCATCCAGTTCGCGTCGTAGTGGGGCGCACCGGGCTATCGGCCCATGTCTTGCGGGCATGGGAACGCCGTTACGGGGCCGTGTCCCCCCGCAGAACAGAGACCAACCGGCGGCTCTATTCGGCTGCAGAGATCGCCCGTCTTTGCGCGTTGCAGCGCGCGGTCTCCCAAGGCCACACCATCAGTGCGATCGCGAATCTCTCAGATGACGAGATCTTAGCCTTGCTAGGCGATTATGCGCCGAACGGCCCTGTTCGACAGTCCGAGAATCTATTGAATGCATGCAAACAGGCCGTGCAGGAGATGGATACCAGTGGGCTGATGCAACTACTCGAATCGGGTATGGTGCGCTTCAGCCAACAGGGCCTACTTAATGAGTTGATCATTCCCCTAGTCCACGATATCGGGGAAAAGTGGCAAAAAGGAGAACTTCGCATCGCGCACGAACATTTGGCATTGGGTACGATACGCACCTTTCTCGGGAACATGCTGCGCAATGCCTCGACGCAGGCAAACGGCCCCGTAGTTGTCGCAGGAACTCTTAGTGGTCAAGGGCATGAGATTGGTGCGCTGATCGTAAGCTGGCTGGCGGCATCTCAGGGCTGGCGGCCTGCGTACCTTGGGCCAAGCCTGCCAGCTGAAGAGCTGGTGGCGACCGCAAAGCAGCTTTCGGCGCGACTGATCGCACTGAGCTTCGTATATCCCGGAGCAAGTCCCCGAACGGTTGCGCAGATCGAACAACTCGGACGCTTATCGGAGCAGTTCTCGATCCCATTCATTGCCGGTGGCCGGGCCGTCATCTGCTATGCAGGTAGCATTCGTGCAGCGGGCGGCATTGTCATGGCGGAGTTTTCAGAATTCCGCGCCTACTTGGGTGAGAATACCTGAGCGACTACTGAACCGGGGCGGCTGGCGACTACTACTCCTGAGTTCCCAACTCGCGATAGGCGTCGAGTGCGGCCTTTCTCGCTGTTGCGTGATCCACAATGGGATGCGGATACGTCAGACCCAAGGTGACATCAGCCTGACGAAGAATCTCGACAGGCGCACTCCATGGCTGGTGTATCCACCGATTCGGTAGCTTGGCGAGTTCCGGCAGCCAACGCCGCACGTAGTGTCCATCCCCGTCGAACTTCTTCCCCTGCGTCGTAGGATTGAAGATGCGAAAGAACGGTGCGGCATCTGCACCACAGCCAGCGACCCATTGCCAGCCCATCAGGTTGTTGGCGAGATCTGCATCTACCAAGGTGTCGTGAAACCATGCGGCGCCATGCCGCCAGTCCAGCATCAGATCTTTCGTCAGGAACGATCCAACCAGCATCCGCACGCGGTTATGCATCCAGCCAGTCTGCCATAGCTGGCGCATCCCGGCATCCACAATCGGAAACCCCGTAAGGCCGCGCTGCCAGGCACGAAGAGCCTGAGGGTCGCTGTGCCAGGGCATGTCGGCGAATTTGGGGTTCAAGGGGTGTGCGACAGTATTCGGGTTGTGGTAAAGAATAGAGCTTGCGAAATCGCGCCAAGCCAGCTGCCGAATCCAAGGCTCTGGATTGGCCCTGCAACGAGCCGCAGCGAGACACTGAGCCGGGCTCAACTGTCCAAAGTGAAGAAAGGGGGACAGGGCTGAGGTGCCCGTATCCCACGGAAAATCGCGACGCTCATTGTAGCCGTCAATCCCATCGGCGAGAAAACCATTGAGAGCCGCATCCGCACCGATCAGAGTCGGCGTCCAAGCCTCCTGAAGGCCACCGTCCCAGGCGATAGTTGGGAGTAGGCCGAGCTCGTTCAACGGTGCGGAGTCCGGCCATTCTTGCGGGGCCTTCGCATCGGTACACGTCGGAGCGGGAACTGGCTGGATGCCATCCATGCCAGAACTGAGTGACTTCCAGAATGGTGTAAAAACGCGATAAGGGGTGCCAGCGCCAGTCATAATCTGCCAGGGTTCGAACAGCACTGCAGCAGCAAAGCTACGTGCGCTCAGACCAGCGCCCGATAGCGTGCGCTTGAGAACCGTATCACGAGCGATGATGTCCGGCTCGTAGCGGCGATTCCAAAAGACGGCGGTGGCTCGAGTTTCTCCGGCAAGCTCATGGAGAGCAGCGGTTGCGGAGTCTGCAGTGCGAAGAATCAGGCGTAGCCCCAGCTGGCGCAGTTGCTGATCCAGTGATTCGAGCGCATGATGCAGCCACCAGCGACTCGCAGCTCCAGGAGCACTTGTCCCTTCCTCCTCCGGGCTGTGGACGTAGACTGGAATGACCGGGCCATTGCGTGCAATCGCCTCAGCAAGCGCTGGATTGTCAGCAATGCGCAGATCACGCCGAAACCAGACCAAGGTAGCGTCTTTACTCACTGCGCAAGAACCCGGTTCCATACTTGAACCCCTGTTAGCCTCATCGGTGTTTTTCCTTCCCTTTCTCACGTCAATCCTCTGGAACGGCGGAGCACCAAGGTACGCGATGGGGGCCATTTGTCACACTCCCATCCGCTTTTTTCGCGTATTTCGAACCTTTCGTAGCAGAGACTTTCCCCTCATATGCAGCAGGCGAACCGCCTGCGCTCTCGGCACCAACCTTCCTTCTCCGTGCCTCCGTGGTGACATCTTCTTCCTCCCCCTTTTATTCCCCGCCCGATCCTTCGGGGCGCTCCCAGCTTCCGACTCCGGGATCTAGACGACGACCAGCTTCTTTGACGAGAAAAAACTTCAGGGAGCGGATCGGCGCAACTTTAGTGACCTGGCGTTGGAATTTGAACGTTGCCAACTGCTTGGGTTTGTTTCGCTTCAAACCACCACAATGCTTGGCTAAGTAGTGCTCGGGCACTATTGCGAATCGCGATCACACGCTGGACAGGAGCCCCCCATGAAAGTCGCCGTTGTCGATGTTGGCTCGAATGCCGTCCGTAACACGTCCTAGGGCATCGATCATAGTCACGGAGAGGAAGAGGCGGACCCGATTTTCGAAAGCGTCTGCCTAGCGTCCCGTATTGATCCAGTTGAATCCTACGTGAGCATTGACGTCGGTGGTGGTAGCACAGAAATCACCCTACTCCGCAACGGAGAACGCGAGAAGTCGCAATCCTTCAAACTCGGCTACCTGCGGTCCTTGCACGGCCAGCAGACGGAGAAGGAGTGGACCCGCTTCTCCTCGTGGGTGGAGAAATATGCTGCGCAAATCCAACCAAGGCATGCCATTGGCACAGGCGGAAACATCAATAAGATGCACAAAATTTGCGGGGAGCGCACGCGCGAGCCAATGACCGTCGAACAGTTCGGAACCAAAATCGATGAGCTGGCTGCCTGCAGCCCCAAGCGACTCGTCGAGGACCTGCGCCTGAAGCCAGACCGGGCCGATGTGATCCTACCCGCCTCCGAGATCTGTTAGCAAGCTCTGAAGCAGTCCCGACTCGGTAAGGTTTTCGTCCCAAAAGTCGGCCTGGCCGAAGGAGCCGCCCGCAAGATGTTTCCTCAGCATCTTGAGTAGGTACCGATCGCGGAAAATCTCCTGATTTCCCGATGAAGAGATTTGGAACTTGCCTCGCCAGTTGCAAGGCGCTACCGTTGCGGATAGAACTTCCAAGGGAACCACCCGGTCCCTGATCAAGCTGAGGAACAGGGAAACATTCTGGAGATAGACAAATGAGACAAGAAACGAAACTCCAAAGTCAGATCGAGGCAAAGATCTGCATGAGGAATTTTCGGAGCCGTTTCGTCGGCATCCTGATGCTGGCGAGCTTTCTGTTCGTCTGCGCAGCGAGTGCTGCAAAGCCCAACATCATCTTCATCCTCACCGATGACCAGGGTTACGGCGATGTCGAGAGCCATGGGCATCCGTTGCTGAAAACGCCGCACATGAACCGCCTGCACGATGAAGGCGTCCGATTCGACAACTTCTACGTGAGCAACTCCTGTTCGCCGACGCGTGCGGCACTGCTAACCGGCATGCATGAGTTTCGCAATGGCGTGACCCACACCCGCGATCCGCGCGAGCACCTCTGGCTCGGTGCCACCATCCTGCCACAACTCCTCAAGACCGCAGGCTACCGGACCGGTCACATCGGAAAATGGCATCTGGCCTGGGAAGAGAAGTACCACCCGCACCAGCGCGGATTCGACTTCAGCATCAGCGGTGACGAGCACTTCGACCCGATGATTACGACCAACATGAAGACGCGAGAGAAGCGAAAAGGCTATCGGGAAGACATCTACTTTGATGAAGCCATGTCCTTCATCGACCAATCCACAGATCAGCCCTTCTTCCTATTTCTCTGCACGTACTCGCCACATACGCCCCTGATTGCAGAGGAGAAATACATCGAGCCATTCCGGGGAAAAGTCACGGACGACCAGGCCAAGTACCTTGGGATGATTGCCAACATCGACTACAATCTCGGGCGTCTGATGGCGCACCTCGAAGAGCGCAAGATTGACGAAGACACGATTATCATCTTCATGAATGACAATGGCGTGACTGTAGGACTCGATGTCTACAATGCAGGAATGCGTGGCAGCAAGTGCTCGATCTGGGAAGGCGGCGCACGAGCCATGTCCTTCTGGCGCTGGCCAGGCACGTGGAAGCCGCATCGGGTGGATAAGCTGACCGCGCACCTCGATGTTGTCCCGACGCTGTGCGAGGTAGCTGGCGTGAAGATTCCGCAGGAGCTGCAGCCCAAGCTTGAAGGTTTCAGCCTGGTGCCTTTGCTCGAGTCTGAGACAGCCACTTCTTGGAACGACAGCCGGATGCTGTTTCAGCACGTGGCTCGCTGGCCAAGCGGCCAGGCCGAGTCGCACAAGTATGCGATGTGCGGGGTCCGTCAGGGCAACTTCCTGCTGCTGCGCAGCCGACCCTGTGACGATCCCAAGTGCACCACTGCCGTACTGGGGAACCAGTGCGCCTCACTGCGCGCAGTCGAACGAGGCAGCGTTTCGGGGCACTATACGGAGAAGAACGCCCAATTTCATTGGGGTGTGAGCCCAAAGGACGGGTGGTTGCTGTTCGATGCAAAGGCGGACCCGGAATGTCGCAACGACCTGTCCAAGGCAAACCCGGAGCGGGTCATGAACATGATCCGCGCATATGACGCATGGTGGGACGACATGCTTCCCGAGATGCGTGCGCGTGGTGGCGAAGTGGAGTTGACTTCGGTAAGAGGGAAGCGGGAAGCAGCGGAAAAGAAGAAAGCTGGCAAGTAGCTCTCGTGCTGTGGGCCGTGAATCAGTTCAAGCTCCCATCTCTCGCTACTACCGTTGCGCCGGTCTTGGCAACAATGACTCGGTGAGCCAATCCTACTGACTCTCTTTCACATCGAGCGGTGAACAGCTTTCGCGTATTTTGCGCGTTTCAAAGTTGCTTCTTTTTAGCATAGCCACACGTTGTATATGGTCTTCGACCTCATCAGCAGAGTTGCGTACGACCAACTGCGCCACCTCAACGTGTCACGCCAACTTTTCGCTCCACCATGTCGAGTCTCCGCTGCGCAGTTTGTGAGGATCGCTTTGCCGGTTGCAAGCAGACTGTTGGGGCTTCAGAAGCACGGCAGGGCAGGAATATTTTCGGCGCTGGCGAATATTTTGGTTTGCAATGGGTTGAAGTTGGATGAATTACATGACGGATATGCAGGAACTTGAGGCTCTCACGGATCGCAAGAGCACGTTGGACATGATCTGTGGGGTATCGCGGAAGAGAGCAGCATTCACCTTGATCGAGTTGCTTGTGGTCATCGTCATCATCTCGATTCTGGCATCGCTACTGTTGCCCGCCATGAGTCGGGCAAAAGACAGCGGCCGAACCACCCACTGCATGAACAATCAGAAGCAGATTGGCTTTGCCATCCTGATGTACTCAGGTGATGGTGATGATGTGTACCCGACCAATGGGACCAATAGCTGGTCAACGCCGTATGGCGGGGTGAGTTGGGACGATCTGCTCAGCTGCCCAGATCCAGCGCACCTCGCCATCCTTGCGTCGCACGCGACACTCCCAACTCCAGTCGGTTTGAGTTTCAGTTGCCGTGCGGAATAGAGCGTCCACCCTGGTGCGGTCTTCAGGCATCACGTGTTCGAGAAACATCTCGTAGGTCCAATCCAGAATCATCTCGTCGTAGCCGAAGATACGGTCGTGCTGCAGCGATCGATAGGAAGAGTGGTCTTGTAGATTGAGAGTCCAGCCACCAGTTCGGCTGGTTTCCAAAGCAAAGTCCAAGCGTTCCTCACTCTGTCGCAGGGCCTTTTCGGCTTCCTTGCTCTCAGTCGCATCGATATTGAGGCCTACCCAACCGTGAATCTCGCCGCTGTCCTCGCGCAAAGGAAAGCCTCGACTCAGAATCCACAGATCCTTGCCATGCTTGTCACAGATGCAATACTCATGCTCCCACTGCTTCCCAGATGAGATGCACTGCTGCCACGTGACCAGCATCTTGGCTTCTTCGCCGTCGATGGCCCCAGCCATCCAACCGGTTTCCTGACATTCCTCAAGCGTCTTGCCGATCCTCTCGAGCCAGATCGGGCTGAGGTGGGTGAAGGTGCCATCTGCAGTACACTCCCACATGCCGAACGGAATAAGCGCGTCAATAGCATGCACGACTTCTTGGCGTTCAATCAGTTGATTACGAGGGTTCATAGCGTTCAAAACTGGGGAGATGAGAGGTGGCCGTTTTCGGGACCACTGGCCCTGGACGTAAGTGATCCTATCCCAATGCAGTGGTGATTGTACCGCATGACTGCGGGCAACAACTTGCCAGTGTCAAAGCCAGATCGTGGGTGGTTACTGTAGTTAGACCGGCCTCAGAATCACTTCACGCAGCAGCATCAGCCCCTGGTCATATTCTATGGCTTGTGCATCGATCTCCAAGGCTTTCACCGAGAGTGTGTAGCGCCCCGGTTGCTCGAACCTCGCCTTCCCAAGTGTCACGACCTTAAACGCTGCAGCAAAGGGAGAGAGGCGCCCCTTCTTCTTGCTCCCCGCTTTCACGACATGCTCAAACCATTGTCCCGCGACTTCAACGGGCGAATCGCATTGTCTACGACGGGCGCGCCAGCTAGTTCGACCTTCAATACGCTCATCGACGGATCCTGGGACTTTGCGGGGACAGAGACCACGACATCGCTGCCAACTCGGCTGACGTCCAGCGATGCGGAGTTCGCAACTCCTAGCCTGCATAATTCACGCGATTCTGCTACGAGAGCCTACTGCGCTCACCTTCAACCAGTTACATTGCTCTCCGATTTCGGTGTATCGTAGGTACGTATGCGACACGCAACGCCGCAGATGGCCGTCCGCCGGCCCGCCCGTAGGGCTGCGTCTGTTTTGCCCCCTGGCGGCGTTGCTTCGCTCGGGATATACCTACGGGTATACCCACTCGCTCGCGCCTTGCCAGGAACCAAAACAGCCAGCAGCAAAATGTAAAGTTATTTCCGCGTGGGCCCTTAGCTCTGGTCGTTACAAATTTCAGCAACGCCTCAAATCAGACCGGGCGCTGGCCAGACGGGTTGCCCGAGTTGAGGCAACGATTAATGAAGCGAAATGATGCTAATGTCAAATAGTAGGTGTGACCCCGAAGTTCTAATGTCCTGACTTGTAGCTTCAATGACTTGGGGGCAGGGACTATCGCCTGGCATAGCTCGCCAGGAAAGGAATTTGACAGAAAAATGGGAAGACAAAAATATGCAGGGCGCCGAATGGGGCTGTTGGGCCATTAGGCCGTTACGACAGCCAGCAGCCGGCACATGGCTCACATGAAGATGTGTGCAGGCGATTTACGGTACTCGAAGAAGGGTTGCCCTGTACAGGGCAACCTACTGGGAGGCAGGCATCTTGGAGTTCTCAGCCACTCGGCCGGATTGATGACCGATCACGCATCACGCATCACAGGCCGGGCGAAAGGGTTCCGCCGCTACCGATGGTGACCGTGCCGCCGATGGTGCCGGTGCCGGACAGGGTAGCGCCGCTGGCGACGGTGTGCGCGCCGCTGCCGCTGGTGCCAGTGACGGACAGCTCACCAGCGCTAACGGTCGTGGTGCCGCTGTAGCTACTGGCACCGGAGAGGGTCATGGTGCCACCGCCTTCCTTGACGAGCGACAGGACGCTGGCGCCGCCGCCACCGTCCTGGATAAAACCGGCAAACTCGGTGGAGGTACCGTCTCCAC
>Ga0115566_10002360_pt1 | contig 15612 bp, 8 predicted proteins | sample COGITO_mtgs_1204_3_FD_87173 | JGI IMG/M metagenome (GOLD analysis project Ga0115566, IMG submission 87173) | Pelagic marine microbial communities from North Sea - COGITO_mtgs_120405 | ecosystem: Environmental > Aquatic > Marine > Epipelagic | place: Germany:Helgoland, sampling site Kabeltonne...
AAGAAGAAGAAGTCAAAATCGGATGAAACGACCGAGTTGCTGTTGCAAACGGTGCAAAGCTTAAAACAAGAGATGCAAAAGATGAAACTAGAGATGCGGGCGATGGAACCGGAACGAGAACCGTTGGGTGCACCGAGCGCGACGGAGGTTATGAGCGGCGGCTTCGGCGGCGGAATGAGTAAAAGGAGTAGCGGGATGGCGAAGACGACCGAGCCGTCGTCGTCGATTACGCAAACGACGCAGAAAGAGAAAGACGAGTACTTTAATAAAGTCGCGAACGATCTCTTAACGCCGGCGTTAGGGGAAACGATATCGAATCCGGAGATGATTATCGTCGATGCGGCGAATTGGGCCGGGGATGGGACCAATCGCGGTCACGAGTGGCCTTTACTGAGAAACGGCGACAACGACGTGTATTTGATGACTTTAGCGCACGCGGCGTTGATGGAGAGTGGGTTTTGGTGCGGGGAAGACGACACGGAGGAGATGTATTTTGGAAAGAAGACGGAAGAGGCGGTGGAGTTTTTCCAAGGCGCGAACGGTCCAGGATTAGAAGTCAACGGCATGATCAACACGAAAACGTGGTTAGCGTTGCTCGGGAAAGAGAAATTCGAATGGGGACCGGCGCCCGGGGCAATTTTAGACGAAGACGTCGCCTCGTGTCGCGAAGGTATCGCTCGAAAAGCGTTCGAAGATACGCAAAAGAAATTAAAAGCCGTCGTTGCGAAAGAGGACGAAGACCCGTACGGGGAAGACATCGATTCCGGTCCTCCCGCTGAGGACGATTTCATCGACGTGAAAGGTTCCTCGGGCGACTCGGTCGAATGGCCCATCTTGCGACTCGACGAAGGCGGCTTCACCGTCCACAAAATGCAAGCCATGCTCTCCACCCTCGGATTCAACTGCGGCGAAGACGACTCCGAGTACTGGTTCATGGGTCCCGACACTCAAAACGCCTTACAAACGTTCCAAGCGTCCGAATCGCTCCCGGAAACCGGCGTCGTCGATTTCCAAACCTGGACCAAACTCTTCGACGCGTGCGGCTATACGAACGCAACCATGAAGACGGTCGAGGACGCGTTCGCCATGGTTCCCGAAAACGAGTACAGCGTCGACAGATCGCCAGGGTGTGGGGAAAACGAGAACCAAGGCGTGTGGTTGATTGGAGAGCAGAGGTACGAGAATTGCCAGACGTGAAGATGAAGACGACACATCGAATGCTCATTTTTTAGCTCACACGCGCGTAAGAAAGAAACAAAAAGCTCGAACCAAATCGTCACATTTTGCACTCTTCTTTCACCGCCACTTTCGCGACACTTTTACCACCCTCTCTTTTTTGCTCTCGTCGTCGACTCAAATGCAGTTCCCTCCTCCTCCTCCTCCGTCGTCGTCATCGTCCGACGTTGAAAAGTATCTTCTTTTCTTCGCGCAAAGTCAAAACGGAAAGAATGTCACTTGCGTTGCGCTGAACGACGAGAACGAGAAAGAGAAAGATGTCGCGGAGAAGTTGATGCGCGTGACTCCTCCTTCTTCATCAAACCCCCCGTTCGTGTTACCGGTGGATTCTGCGCCGAAAGAATCGCTTTTAGCCATCTCGCGATCGTTCGCGGAGAAGGAGCGAAGAGAAGAGAAGGAAAAAAGTGTAGACGAGGAGATGGCGAAGAGCGCGAGACGAACGCTCGAGCGGTTGTTGTCGCGAAAGACGGAGGACGACGTGATTCACTACTACGACGATATCGTTGGAAAAAAAATCCCAATCGCATCTGCGAGGAGCGTGAACGTGAACGTGATGCCGAGCAGAGATAATGATGGAGAGAGCAAAAGCGGGTTTACGATTGAAGAGGAAGACGAGGCGACGTTGGCGAGGCGAGAGGACGCGTACGCGTTCTTCGGCGGAGACGCGAATGGTGGTGGAGGTAGGTCTGATTTCGTTCGGGGGAGCACGAGGAATGCGCCGCATTTGCCGGGTGGAATGGACGAAATAGCCGAGAAGACGGAGAAGTTTAGAATGGAGAGGAGGAAAAGAGCGCACAGATTTTGGTTGGAGGAGTACGTAGGCGTTGGAGAAGGAGACGACGGCCATTCGAGTAGGGGATGCGCGCCGCCTGGATTTGAACGGTCCGTCATCTCCGGGCGAGAGAGGCGAGCGACGGATACGATTGATGCTTTTGACGAAGAAAGAGCCTCTGGTGCGCGTGGCGGCGAGATTGCCGCGGCTGCGATGGAAAGAGACCAGGAAATGAAACGGAAAGCGGAAAATGTGGCGAAACGATTAGGTGTGTTGACTTTCGAGGACGTTCTGGAGAACGATTGGATGGAGTATAAGAAAGAGGCGGAAGAAGACGAAGAAGAGGAGGAGGAGGAGGACGAAGAGGAGGAGGACGAAGAAGAAGGAAGTGGGGAAGATTTAGACGACGATGACGGAGAAGACGACGACCCAATCGAAAGTCTTTTGAGAGAACACGATCAGCAATCGACATCCGTCGCGACGCAACTCGCCAAAGACGTCAAAGAAGAGATGAAAAAAATAGAAAAGTGGGCGATTACGACGCCAATACCTGATGTGGATGCATTTTATCGCTCAACAGTTGGCGATTCACCAGCCAAAACTTTTCCTTTTGAATTGGACGCGTTTCAAAAAGAAGCCATCGCTCGCATCGAACGCGACGAATGCGTCTTCGTCGCCGCGCACACTTCCGCGGGCAAAACCGTCGTTGCGGAGTACGCTTTTGCGCTGGCTCAAAAACGGTGCGCGCGAGCAATCTACACCTCTCCAATCAAAACGATCAGCAACCAAAAGTTTCGCGATTTTACTGACGCAGGATTTGACGTCGGTCTGCTCACCGGCGACGTTAGCGTAAAGCCAGAATCGTCGTGTTTGATTATGACCACGGAAATTCTACGCTCTATGCTTTATCGAGGCGCGGATATCATCAAAGACGTCGAGTGGGTAGTTTTCGACGAAGTCCACTACGTCAACGATCGCGAACGAGGCGTCGTCTGGGAAGAAGTCATCATCATGTTGCCGAAACACGTGGGTATTGTCATGCTTTCCGCCACGGTACCGAACGTTCGCGAATTCGCCGGGTGGGTAGGTAAAACGAAACGAAAAAAAGTTTTCATCACGGGCACGAAGAAAAGACCAGTTCCGCTCGAGCACGAGTTATATTTTGGCGGCGACGATCCCGACAAAGATTTTCATCTCGTCGGCGAAAAAGAACAGTTCCTACCGCTCGGCTACCAAAAAGCTCTGAAAGCGAAAGAGAGGAAAGATATGGGCGTGAAAGCTGCGCTGCTGAAAGATCAAGGTTTGAACAAGCAAGAGGTGAAGAAACCAAACGCAGGTCGAGGAGGTGGGTCCGGCGCTGGCAGCAGAAATCGCACGCAGCAAAGAGAAGGTTTCGTTAAGCAATCCGTGAAAACGACTGGAAGTGGACAATCGACGAAAACAAACACCGGTAAAAATCAATGGGTCGAGCTCATACGCACGTTGGAGAAGAAATTGTTTCTTCCCATGGTTGTGTTTGCGTTTAGTAAACGAAAGTGCGATTTACTCGCGGATGGTATCACGGGCGTAGATTTGACGACGTCAAAAGAAAAGCATGAAACGCACATCTTTTGTGAAAAAGCTCTGTCTCGATTATCCCCGGCTGACCGAACTTTACCACAAGTCACGAGAGTTCGTGAACTACTCTCTCGCGGTTTAGGAGTACATCACGCCGGTTTACTTCCAATCGTGAAAGAAATCGTTGAAATGCTTTTCTGTCGCGGTAACGTGAAAGTTTTATTCTCCACGGAAACGTTCGCAATGGGCGTAAACGCCCCTGCGCGATGCGTGTGCTTTGAATCCTTGCGAAAGCACGACGGGCAAGAGTTTCGTTTCTTGTTGCCTGGTGAGTATACGCAAATGGCGGGTAGAGCCGGACGACGCGGGAAAGACACCGTAGGTACCGTCATTCTTTCGTGTTGGGACAATTTTCCAACCGAGAATACCTTACGTAAACTTCTCGTCGGTACGGCGACGAAACTCGAATCGCAATTTCGATTGACATTTGCGATGATTTTGAACGTCGCGAGAGCGGAAGATTTAAAAGTCGAAGACGTTTTGGCGAGATCCTTCGCGGAGTTTCACGCGCAAAAAACTGTCGGAAACCGAGAGAGTAGACTTCGACACGCGATTATTTCTTTGACGCGAGCGAGAGATTTGATTTCGACAGAAGCGTCCAGGGATCCGTTCAACTGGACGCGAGCGGTGGTGTGTTCTCGCGCTGCAAAATTGTTAAAAGAACTCGGCGAACGCGCGAACGAAGCAATCGTTAAATCCAGAGGTTTTCGGGAAGCGCTCGGGAGCCCGGGTAGAGTCGTGCTCGTTAAAGACGATAAAGGTGGGTTTGCCAGATTTGCGGTCGCTCTACGGGTGATCAAAGAAGAAAAGGACGGCGACGTGAAAAGAAGCGTCGTCGTCATGGCGATTAAGGATGAAGGTCACGACGATGATTTTCAAGACGACGACGATCTCGATGCCTCGGTGGTTGATACGCAACTTTCGAAGGGGGAAGATGAAGACGCGGGCGGCTCATCAAACCTTCGTCTCGTTTCAAAGAAGAAGAAGCACGACGACGACGATGACGACGACATGTTTGGCGGATTCGGTGGAGGAAAAAGTAAGAGAGGCGGAAAGAAAATGGGAGGAGGAGGAGGAGGAGGAGGAGGATTGAGCAAAGCCAGTTCTGCTCAACTGACGAGTAATCAACCCGCGATATCGGAGGAAAATGCGCAACTCCCGAAAGATTTACCGTGGAGAAAGCGCGCGGGTGGTTTTGATTACGTCGTTTTCGTCATTCGCGATGTCGATATCTACGCGGTGACGGCTTTGAAACTTCAAGACGTAGACGCGTACGCCATATTAGACGATGCTTCTCCGCCGAGAAAGGCTGATCAGCGTGCGGCTGCGACGCGCGTTTTGTCCGTTCTCGAGCACGAAACGAAAAGTATTCGAAACAAACAAGACGACGATACTCCTTCGTCTTCGTTACTTTTACAAACGCTCGATCCTACGAAGGATTTGAAAATCACCAATGTCGACGACGCCGAGGCGTGTCGACGCCACGCCGAAGCCCTGGCGCAACTACCGTCGATGCCAACTGATGTGGATTCAAAAACGTTATCACAATGGTCGAGACTTTTAGATTGCGAGAGACACTTGCTCCATCAAATCGACCAGTTGAAATTCGGCCTGTCTGATGCGAATTTAGCGCTCACGCCTGATTTTGAGACGAAAACGAGAGTGTTGAAATACATGGGCTACCTCGACGAAGCGAGAGCGGTGACTTTGAAAGGTCGCGTGGCGTGCGAGTTATCCACTGGCGACGAGTTGATTGGCGCAGAAATCGTTTTTGGCGGGTGCTTGGAGAAATTGACGCCGGCGGAAGCGGCGGCTTTACTCTCGGCGTTGGTGTTTCAAGAAAAGAACGCGTCTGCACCAGATTACGACGCTTTACCGGTGAATTTGAAAGATTCTATTGCTCTCGCGAATACTCTGGCTATCTGTGCCGGAGACATCCAACGAGATTTCGGTCTTTCAGTCATTGGCGACGAATATTGTGCGGAGAACTTAAAGTTTGGTTTAAGCGAAGTCGTTTATCGATGGGCGATGATGGATCCGTTCTCGGAAATTTGTCAATTAACGGATGTACCAGAAGGTACGATCGTGAGAACTATCACGCGATTAAATGAAACGTGTCGAGACGTGAAAAACGTCGCCCGAATTATCGGCGACGCGAGTTTATCGCAAAAAATGGAAGACGCGATGGCCTTGATTAGAAGAGACATCGTCTTCAGCGCGAGTCTATACGTCGGCTCTTGATCGATCGTTAGTAATAATAATTATAGTAGTAGTAGTAGTAGTAGTAGTAATAGTAGTAGTAGTACCGGTAGTAAGTACATAGTGTATTAAAATAGGTTCTCTCTCTCTCTTGCTTTCTTTCTTTCTTTCTCTCTCTTTACCCGAGCTTCTTCAATTCCTTCTCAAAAATCTCCGACAGTCGCTCCGCGCACTCTCTCACGCCCGACGGATCCCCAGGTTTATTATACACGTACGCGTTCCTAAACACCGTTCTCACCAACGCCACAAACTCATCCGGCGTTTCAATCTGTCCCGCGTTCAACTTCGTCTCAATCGTTCTTAAATCAATCGGGTGCTTTATAATGACCGGATAATCCGGAATGTTCAACACCTCCCAATTGACCGGCTCGAGAAACGGCCACGCCAGTTTCCTCGCCGCCGTGCACTTCTTCAAGATTTGTTGACACGATTTCTGCCACCTCCTTTTCCCCGACGATAAAGGAACGTTCCACTCGCAAATATCCGGATGCGTCTTCTCCAGCGCTTTTTGCTCCGCATCCGTCAACGGTCGTTTCGTCCCGTCTAACTCGACTTTGATTAATTTATACGGCTGAAACGGGGAGGCGGAATTTAAAGGCGCAATTTGCGCTTCCGTTTCCCCAGGCGCTGGTTTCGGCGCGCACACCGCGCAATCACAACCCGGGCGAGGCGGTGGCGGCACGCACGTTTCTATGGCTACTTTATTTGTTGTTGTTGTTGCATTTGTTGTTGTCGTTGTTGCTGCTTCGGGAGCGGGTGGTGTTGTTGTTGCTGCTGCTTCGGACATATTTCTTTTCGTTCGATGATGTGATTGGATTTTGTTTGGGAGATCGAATTCTTCCTCTCCTTCTTCTCTTTTAGATTCTCTCTCTCACTCACTTCTCTCACTTCTCTCACTTCTCTCTCTCTCTCTTCTTTCCCTCTCTCTCTCTCTCTCTGTTTAGATATATATATATATTCTCTGTATATATATTCTGTGTTATTCGCGCAAAGTGTGTATTATGTCGACGTTTACACGAGATTCAATTTTGCACGAAATCAACTCGTCATTAAATTTGAAGAAAAAAACTGTTTAGGGTGTAGGGTTTAAGCACAAAGGCAAAAACGCGCTCCTTCTTTCTCTCTTCATTTTTCTTTCCGTCCTCTCCTTTATAATAAGATTTAAAGAAAAGAGAGAGAAAGAACGCGCGGAAACCACACAAAGAGAAGAGCGCGGAAGAAGAACACACAGAGAGAGAGAGAGCGTCGTAAAGTGTGTTTTCTCCTCTCTGACGAACAAACTTTCTTTCTCTCTCTTTGGACTTTCATCGCTGAAGAGAGAACAAGGAGTCTCTCTCTCAATCAAAAGTGGAACGATTTTGAGATTTGAATACACACACGTCTCTCTCAATCGCAAATCTCATCTCTCTTCTCCTCTCATCAAAGTGATTCAAGATTACGGTATTCGCGGATAAAACGAACGGCGCGGAAGGCACCATCGCGTCCGCTACCGCGACGATGACTTCTGCGCTGCCGCCTGCGACGAAACGACTGTGCGTTTATGTTTGTATATGCAGAGATGACACATCTTTCATCATCATCAATTTTCTCTCTCTCTCGTCTCTCTTTTTTTCTCGGAAAACCATATCGACTTTCAATTCGAACGAGAACAAAAACCCCAATCAGCAGCTGATTACATTCGATAATGACGACTCCACCAAAGGGAGCCACGTGTTGTAAAGCGGCTCAGTTCGAACGAGAAAGTCGATGTGGTTTCAAACGAGCTTTTGTATTTTGCAAAAACCACTTTCCCTTTAAACAGTTGAAACTGACTTGACTTTTTTGAAATTTTCTCTCAATTTTTTCATCGAAAACAACAACAAAACAGAAAATGCGAGTTGGACATGGAAGACTCTTCGGACAACGTGATCAACTACAAAAAATTGGTCAAGGAACAAACCGGGATATCGGTGAAAGAACGAATGAAAACGAAGGAGAAACAAGAGAAAGAACAACAAGCCGAAAAAGAAGGAGGAGGAGGAGGAGATGTGCAATTGAGCAAAACGAATAACGATAAGATGTTGGAAACGAACGGCGGCGGAGGGCACATGGCGGCGGTTATTCGAAGGATCGAGGCGCTGTATCAAGGCGGGATGCAAGGCGGAGACGAGAGCGATTCGTCCTCTGAAGAGAGTTCGGATGAAGAAGAGAGCGAGGAAGAGGAAATGAGCGAGGATGGGGAGGAGGAGGAAGATGGGGAGAAGGGCGAAGGAGAGGAGGATGGAAGCGAGGAAGAGGACGACGACGAGGACGACGATTCGAGCGGGTCGGAGATGGAAGACGATCATCCGACGAGGACGCCCGGAGGAACGTTGGTGGCACCACCTTCGAAAGAGAAGAGAGCGAAAAGAGAGAAAGGTAGTACTGGTGGCGATGAAGAGAACGCGAATAATGACGATAAAAGCGCGCCGGGGAGCGACGAAAAACAGCCCCAAAACGATCAAGAAAAGAAGAAGAAAAGAAAGAAGAAGGAGAAAAGCAACAAGCGACGCCGACGTGGTGACATCGATTGGTACGACGTCGACGACGATTGGATCGACGACGAAGAGTTGGACGAGTATTTCGACCGAGATGGGAGGAAAACGAAACATTCCGGTTTCTTTGTGAATAAAGGAGAAATTCAAAACGTCAACGCCGACGGCACGACGCCGCTGAAAGGCGAAGTTGAGTTGACTTACAAACAAAAAGAACAGCTAAGACTGGAAGCGGAAGCTAGAGGAGAGATCAGATGTGGACGCGGATGGACGATCAATTGGACGGAGCCTATGCTCACCGCGTTGAAAGAAGGGGTGGAAGAATTCGGCCACGCGTGGGCGCACATCGTCAGCATAGCTTCGACAAACGAGAAATACGCGCCTTTGGTTGGTTTGTCTAAAGACCAAATGACGAGAAAGTGGATGAATATGCGCGAGGAAATGATTGCGAATGGTATCGAGCCACCGGCTGCGTTTGTGAGCGCGATGGGTACGAAAGTAAGCAACCCGCTGATTGGCCGACGACCGCAACCGATTGGCGAGTGGAAACCGGAAGACGAGAACGACCCAGAACTCGTTGAAATCGTGAAAGCGCTCGCAAAGCTCGCGCAAATTTTTAGCGGGAAAATAAACGACGACGCGAACGAGTTTGGTTTAGGTCAGCACGCCTTGAGAGCAGATAAACAAGAGAAATTGAACTCAAAATTAGAGGAGTTTTGCATGAGAGCGCCGAAAGAGCTCTTTAACCCGTTTTTGTCCAGAGCGATGGTGATGTATTTGTTAACGGAGATGGAGTTTGTTTGGACGGAAAAAACGCTCCGGGACAAAATGAACAAGTTTTTCAAAACGGCAAATCCAGATTGGGAATCCGCGAAACTCGTCGCAGAAGGAGGAGAAGGAGGAGAAGGAGGAGAGAATGGTATCGACAACGCCGCGGGTTTTTCCTCGCCGAACACTCGCTCTGTGCGTCCAACGCCGACAAAATCGGCGCGTCCGACGCCATTGAAAGCAGCTTCAAAATCTCCAGCCGTCGCGGCGACTTTTGACGAGAAAAACGACGATTGGATGACGGACACTTGGAAGAGTAATTTTGAGGATTTTAAAAAGCGATGCGAGATTTGCCACGCGAAAATTCAAAAATCAAAGAAACCGAACGAGTGGGTGTTCGACCCGGAATCCACCGAAGCGTTCCTGAGATTGGTCAAAACACAATTCGAACATCCAGGCACTGGTCCAGGTAAAGGGAAGTTCAGTAGCGTCGTCTACGCGGCGGCGGTCAAAGCGATTCCGGAGATGTACAACTTGCACGTTGCGAACATGAGAAATAAATATAGCAACGAAAGGCAAAAGCTAGCTCGCATGTACGTATGAACCATCTGCATGCGCATCAATATCATCATCATCATCGACAACTGTAATCCTCTTGACTTTCCTTAAAACTTCATCCATCGCGTAACTCGCTCCCATCTCGACTCGATATTTTTCCTCCATCACCTTCTGCATTTCCTCCTCGTGCTTCTTTGACAAATCAATCGTAATCTTTTCGTGCCTTCTCGCCTCTTCTCGCATCGCTCGTAAAGCCTCTCGCATCGATTTCATTTCTTTCCTTTCGTTCGCTCGTCGATCTTCCATTTTCTCCAACTCTCGTTTCAGTTTCGTTTCGTTTTTACGCGTGGTCGACAGCTCGTGTCGTAACGACGCGTTTTGCTTCTTCCAGAACGTTTCGATTTCCCTGTGTCGTTTGAATGATGATAATAATAATAACAGAGAATAATGGTTAATGGTAAACGAGGAGGAATATGTTGCGAGTAAAAAATACTTACCTCAACATCCCGTGACTGCACGTCGCCGAGCAATGGAATGAAAACATCGTCTCCCTATTCGGAGAAGGAGGAAGAGTAAACGAGGACGACTTTTTTGACGACGACGAATTGTTGGTGTTGGTGTTGTTGCTGTTTTCGTCGTTAGTGTTATTGTTCGTCGTCGTCGTCATCTCTTTCGTCGTCTCCGCTTTGCGTGAGAAGGAGGAGGAGGATCTCTTTTTTGCAAAAGACATGCGTTGACTGAGATTTTTTGACGAATAATTGACGTTTTTGCCGCCAAAACTGCAAAAACAAAAAACACAGACACAACAAAGAAAAGGTAATGATATCTCTACTATAAGTCGGCTCTCTGATGAACTTTGCTTTACGCGCGCAACAGACAGACAGAGAGACAGAGAGACAGAGTTTTGGAGAATACGAATAACAATAACAGTAATAATAACGAGAGAAGAGAAGAGAAGAGAAAGAGATGACTTCTGAAAAGGTACCCCCTGCTGAGATGCATTTCATCGTCCAAAACGTGTCTAAAAAACACAACATCGGCACCATCTGTCGCAACTGCACCGCGTTTGATGTGAAATCCATGCACTTGGTTGGATCCGCGCATTACAACGTTTTTGGGTCGCAAGGATCGGACGCGCACGTGAAGATTGAACACCATCCAACGTTGGAGGAATGCAGGGAGACGATGAGAGAGACTTATAATGTTGAGGAGATTTTAGGGGTGGAGATTACCGAGGAGAGCGTGGACGTGGCGAAGTATCCGTGGAAAGGCAACACGGCTTTTGTTTTAGGTGAGTGAAAAATCGATGTACTTGTTGCCTTTTTTCTATTATGTCTCTCTCTCTCTCTTTCTTTCGTTGCCGCCGTTCTCTTTCATTCCTCTTTGGAGTTCTCCCGATTGACGTTCTCGTTCTCGACTCGCAACGAAAACAGGTAACGAAGGCCACGGGATGACCCCTCAACAAAAGAAAATCTGCGACGGTTTCGTCTACATAAAGCAATACGGCGCAGGTACGGCGTCTCTAAACGTCGCAGTCGCGTCGAGCATCGTCATGCACGAATTCGCAAAATATCACAACTATTCCGAACGCGCTCGCGAGGGGGAAAAATTTATCGTCGCCGAGAAGCCGCTTTCGCGCCGGCCGAAAGGCGTCGCCGTCGGGGTCGGTTGGACGCCGGAAATCGCGCGCAAAGAGCGGGAAATGAGAAGAAGACAAGCGGAGAACGAAAAAGAAAGCGAGAACGACGAGAACGAGTGTGTTTTTGGTGATGATAAAGGCATCGCAGAGTATTAGAAGTAGAGAGTGGGCTATTAGAGTAGTTGTTCTACCGCGATTACGTAGGAGTTCAATACTGTTTTTCTAGCGTTCACAACATAGATGTATTGTAGCAGCCAGCGCGAGAGTACACTCGTATTAGAAGGAGGAACAGAAATTCAGTGAACACCGACGGTCTTCTCGTGCGAACTCCATCAAATGCGACGAGAAACACTTTTTTACTCGATCGAGAAGATGAAGAGACACACTCTCATGACTGTCTTTTAAGTTATCCAAAAGAGCTTTTTCCTCTCGTATTTTAATGCATTCACGCCCGACACTTTATCGACGCATACACAAAGAAGAAGAAGAAGAAAAAGAGCAGTACCACCACTCTTTCGAAGCTTTTGTAAAACAGATCAGGATGTCATCATCCTCGACGATGGTTCCTGGGAGTCGTAATAATACGAGCAGCAGTTGTCGCGCGAAAGATGAAGACGATGCGACAGTTGGTTTCCAAAATCTTGACCTAACGAGAATGAAAACGATTCAGACGACGACGACGACGACGACGACGAGTGATGCGAATGATAACGGAAGTCCCAAAAGAAGTTCATCCAGTCAGGACAACAACAACAACAGCAATAACAACAACAACAACAGCAACAGCAGTCGAGGGGGAGAACAACAACAACAACAACAACAAAAACATCACCAAGAGGAGTTGTTACAGTTGGAGGAAGAATCGGGACGAAGGTCGAAGCGAGCGTCGATCGACGTGGGAGACGATGCGACGACTTTGGAACGGTTCCGCCGGATCGCCTCGCAACATCAAAAGCAACAACAACATCAAGAACAAGAACATCGAGAACAAGTGGAGGTTCTCAAAGAGGAGAAAGATGAAGATAAGCAGCAACAAGTCTCGGATTCGGCGAAATTTTCCGAGCGAATCAAAGCGCTTTTGGCGCAATCGAGAGACGAAATGAACAGTAACAGAGACGAAGATTACGACGAAGCCGAGGACGATATGTACAATACGTGCGTGTATGGAGAGTACGAAGGAGGAGAGAGAGACGATGAGGAGGAGGAAAACGACGCAATTTACGAGACCATCGTAGAAGAGGAAGAGAATTTGAGCGAGTTGTCGAGTAAGCACTCGAGCGGAGGGAGGGTAAGGGTAGCGGCGACAAAGTCGGATACTAGAGAGGATTTGATTAAAACGAAGAACGAGGAAGCGTCGGCAAAGAAGAAAGGAATCGCGTTTTCGTCGATGAAGGCGGCGAAAGAAGACGACCTCAAGAAGGGGGCTTCCGCGGAGGCGGAAAAGAAAAAGAAGAAGAAGAAAGGGTTCTTGACCGGTATCTTCTCTTCGAAAAGTAAGAAATCGTTATCGTCCGCTTCGGAGTTGAGAGAGCAGGAAGGAGAAGAAGAAAAGGTATTTTAGTAGAAAGACTGGCGCGGCGACGTGCCGTTGAAAAGTCGACTTTGCGCCATTAGTGAAAAGTCGCAAATTCGCTTGTACACATAAAACAATGAAATTTTCATGAAATAAAAATCAAGATATTCTTTTCATCAGTATAATACAAGCACTAGCACAACACAATAATATCATCATCACTATACACTACTACGCGCGCCGCTGTAGGCTCGGTTTCGTCATCATCATCACGACTAACCCGCCCTCGGCAGCACGAACCGTTCGTATTTCGACCACATCATGTTAAACGATTGCTGATAGGCGTTAATCATCGGGAAGTTCACCGAGCCTTCTAAAACCATCACGTTGTCTTGATTCTCCAAAACCGCTTGTCTCGTCCAGTTGAAACTTCCATTCATTAATTTCGTATTGCTCGTGTAATCTTTTTTCGATTGCCCGCAATCTATGATACAAAATTTATGGTGCATGTGCGGCTTCGTTCGGCACTCTTGGCTTCCGACTCTTTCGTCGCATCTGATTTGGATCCCCATCTTGTGATTATAATGAAACCCTTTGTTCGGACTTCCGAGTTCGTTCAATCGTCGAATATCCGACCCATTGCTGTCCACGTTATTCGCGTCCGTGATAATTCTCACCCTTACGCCTCTTTTCACCGCGTTCGTCACCGCCTCGGCGATTTCGTTACACGTCAGTTGGAATATGCACACGTCCAACGAAAACTCGGCGGAGTTCAAACAATCCAAAAAGAACGTCAAGTTTGTTTGCGCGTGCGCATACTCGCAAGCAGTGCCTCTTCTGCACACAAAGTTTGGAACGGTAATTGATTTGCACGGCATGGCTTTGTCCGGAAAGAACAACGCGTTCCCGAGAGACTTTATGCTCGCGCCGTTCACGCGCGTGATTTTGTGCGACCGCGGATCTTGCACGACAGATGAATTGGATTTTGTTAACTTTGATTTAGTATTACGCGTCGTCGTTTTAGTCGATTCGGTCGACGATTCCATCGGTTTCGAGACGCACAGGCCCATTTTCTTTTAATAATACGTGCGCGCGTGTGTGTGTGTGTGTTTATGTATTTAGGCGCTTCTTCTTTGTGCGCGCGGTAATGCCAAAAGAGTGTGTTTGTGACGTCTCTTTTCCCCTAAATACGAGTTGAAAATCTTTTCGTTTCACTCGTCACTTTTAGTATTCGCTGCTGCTAAAGCTGCGCTTTGCGCTGATCTCTTCCACCACCACCACTACTACCGACGAGAGAAAGAAAGAAAAAGAAGCGCAGGAGAGCAAATTAAGCGCGCGGTAATAATACGAAGACTTTTGAGAGAGAACGAACGCGCAGAGAGAGCAGCGACGGTTCGTTGTTTCCATTTTGGATAAAGATTTGGATATCTTAAATGAGCGGAGGCGTTGATGATATCGATGTTGACATCGACGACCACCGTGATCATCGAAACAACAACGACATGAACGATTCGACGACGACGATTGAGATTAAACACGGGAAAGCTTCAATCCACATCGAAATTTCCAAGCGGAGTACCATTCGTGAGCTGAAAAGAAAAATTGAACGAGAAACCGGCATCGAGCCGATGAATCAAAAGATGCCGAATTTGAAGCTCGGAAAACACTTAGCGCCGGACGAAGCGTCGATCGAGAGCTTGGGGAAACTGCCGAATAAAGTGATGTTATTAGGGAAATCGACGAAAGATGTGACTGAGTTGAAGAATTTGGAGAAGGAAATGCTGGAGAAAGCGCCGGAGATTTTGGATGATTTCGAAAGCGACGTGTTGGATTCGGAGCCTTTGTTGTGTTACGCGGATCCGGTGTACGTGGCGAGGTTAGCGGCGAGGGTGGAGAAGTATAAAGGGTTGAGTCCGTTGAACGAGACGAGAGAAGGGAAGAAATTGTTGGTTTTGGATATCGATTACACGTTATTTGACCACCGAACGCCGGGTGAGAACGCGCAAGAGTTGGCGAGGCCGTATCTGCACGATTTTTTGTCGAGCGCGTATAAGAGGTACGACATTGTCATCTGGAGCGCGACGAGCATGTTGTGGGTTAAAACGAAAATGCAAGAATTAGGTGTGTTATCGCATCCGAGCTATAAGATCTTAGCGTTAGTGGATTCTGGATCTATGATTACCGTCCAAACTAAAGAACGAGGCATTTTCAATTGCAAACCGCTCGGATGGATTTGGGCGCAACCGTGGAGCCAAGAGCGAGGGTACGATTCCAGCAATACCATCATGTTCGACGATTTGCGCAGAAACTTCGCCATGAACCCATCTTCCGGGTTGAAAATTAAACCCTTTCGAAACGCGCACACGAGCCGAGCGACCGATAACGAGTTGAAAAAGTTGAAAGTGTACGTCGATATCATCGCGAGAGAAAACGTAGATTTCAAAACGTTGGACCACAAAAAATGGGAGCGATACGTGTTGAAAGCTTTAAAAGAAGGAAAGTTATCAGAGCACGAGGCAAAAGAAGTGAAATCATTTTGGCCAAACAGCACGGTCGTTCGCGAGTTGTTGGCCAATCAGCAACCCGGCGATGTTGCTGCTCAAACTGGAAACCAACAACAACAACAACAACAACAACAACAACAAGAGCAAAGAGAGGAGACCGAAGACGGGGGTCAACGTCAACAACAACAAAAGCAGCAACAACAACCCAGCGGAGGAGGAGAAAAAAGAAGCGG
>Ga0115566_10002361_pt1 | contig 15611 bp, 14 predicted proteins | sample COGITO_mtgs_1204_3_FD_87173 | JGI IMG/M metagenome (GOLD analysis project Ga0115566, IMG submission 87173) | Pelagic marine microbial communities from North Sea - COGITO_mtgs_120405 | ecosystem: Environmental > Aquatic > Marine > Epipelagic | place: Germany:Helgoland, sampling site Kabeltonne...
GCCGCCGGCGGCGACGGCGCCGGCAGCGAGCCGGCGGTCATAACCGTAGCGTTTCATCTCCGGCAGGGCGACGCGCCCGATGGTCAGCGCGGAGGCGACTGATGAACCTGATAGGGCTGCGAAGCCGGTGCACCCCAGAACGGTTCCGTGTGCCAGGCCGCCCCGCATCCAGCCGACCCAGGCATTCGCAGCCCCGTAAAGGTCGCGGCTCATGCCGCACATGCTGGCGACGTTGCCCATCAGCACGAAGAACGGGATGACCATAAGCTCGTAGAAGATCAACGTGCTCCAGGTTTCGGTCACCAGCGTCGCCAGGGCGCTCTGCCAGCTGTTGAGTACAACCAGCCCGATAAAACCCACGACCATCATGGCCATCGCGACGGGAACGCGCTGGCTCATAAGAACCAGGATCAGGACGAGCCCCGCTATGCCGACAAGAATTGGATCCATGGTCAAAATCCCGTCAATCGGACGACGGGGTATCCTCCTGGGCATCTGCCCATGTCACGGTGAGGCTGAGCGAGGCACCGGCGACGAGTCGAACACATTCGACGGACAGCACGACGACCTGCCACGTAGATGCTGCTGCAATCACGATGAAAAACGGGCTGAAGGGAATCTCGATCATATTCGTGGCCTCGTTAAACAGGACCGCGTCATCGGCACGGATCCAGCATTGCCAGGCGAGCAGGCCGAATAGACCGATACCGAACAGGCGGACGATCAGGTCCCGAAGAACTGTCAGCGTGGCGATACGGTAGTCGGGAAGAAGATCGACGACGATGTGGCCGCCGGCACGCCAGGTAAACGGGAAAGCAAGAGAAAGGACGAGGACCATCCCCATCTCGAGAAGGTCTCTTGCGCCGAAAATCGGCGCGGAGAAGATGTAACGTAAAATGACATCGGTGAATGTCAGGCCGATTATCGAGGCGAGAATCAGGCCGGAAAAAACCGCGAGCCCCATGCAGAGAGTGTCTACTGACCTCATGCTGTTGCCCGCGGTCCTTCCTGTTCTATCGCTTGTTCTGAATGCGTGGTGTTCAGTTTCTCATCGCGTTGTAGATGGTCGTCGCAGGCACGCCCTTGCCCTCGATATCCTTGAGGACGGCGGCGACGCCTTTCTGTGCGGCCTTCGCGAACTCGGCCTGCGCTGCGGCAGAGAGTTCGATGACCTGTTTGCCAGGCAGTCCACGGAATTTTTTCAGGCCGATTTCGCCGAAATTCGCTTCCAGTCGGGCAGATCGGAGGCTCATTTCCAGCCCGGTCAGCTTGTCGACAGCGGCCCGGTTCTTGGGCGACAGTTCCTGGTAGGCCTGGTCGTTCATGACCATGAAGAGCGTTGTCGGCATTTCCGGCAGACCCATCGTGACGTATTTGGTCGGTTCGATCAGCTTGAAAATCAGCAGTGAACCTGTGCCCATCAGCGCACCATCGACGACGCCCGTGCTCATGGACGTGTAGACTTTCGTGGCGGGCATTTGAACCGGCGTCGCACCATAGGCCGTCAGAATGGCGGCGGCGGATTTGGACGAGGCGCGGATTTTCAGGCCTTTCAGGTCGGCCAGGCTATTCACGGCCTTGTCGCGCATCATCAGCACGGCGGGCGGTGTAACGAACAGTGCCAGCGGGCGGGTCCGTTTGAATTCCTTGCGCAGGTGCGTATCCATCACCTTCCACAATTTCTTCGTGGCATCCTGGTGTCCCTGGGTAACGCCGGGGAGCTCGATCAAAAGCGTCTTCGGGAAGACCGATGATGTATATCCGGGAAGGCCATATGAAATTTCGGCGATGCGGCGTACGGCGCGCTGGTACTGCTCAACCGGCCCCTTACCGAGTGCACCGGCAGGGTAAATTTTGATTTTTACTTCGCCGTTGGTTTCCTTCGCCAGGTCGTCGGCGAATTTCTGGAAGACCGGATCGTGCAGAACGTATTTCGCCGGCACGAAGCTCGCGAATTTCAGCACCGTTTCGGCAGATGCCGTCGTATGCAGGCAGGTGAGGGCGAGCGCCACACCCAGTGTACGGATAATCGTTTTTTTCATCATTTGCCTCCTGTCGGATGGTTGTTGCCCTGAAGATATGCTGAATGCCCGGGCGGAGTAAGATTGAGAAGAGCATACCAGTGTGTGCGGTACAAATCGATTCTATATTATGATCCATCGTACCATATTATAGGATAGTGGATATTCATCGTCCCACGACGAAAAAACATCCGGATATCCCAAAGTTCACGCTGACATATGGAGAAAGCCCGGGTTTCAGGGGCTGTTTATATCGCCAATCGGGACCCTACAATATTTATACTTCCTCATAATCTTACATAGTGGTATTTTAATATCATAATGCGGGATGTGCACATTGACAAAGCAACGGCGGGTGTGGGCCTTCTGAGTAAGGCATTTCAGGTGCTCGACCAGTTCACGCCGGATAAGCCGATGTGGACCCAGGCGGAATTAGGATTGGCGACGGGGGTGTCAAAGTCGACGATCAACCGTTTGGTCCGGTATTTCTGTGACCGCGGGTACCTGATGCAGCTTGAAAAAAAGGGCCCGTACGGGCTGGGCCCGGCGGCGATTGATCTCGGTCAGCGGGCGTCTACCCAGTTCGATATCGGTGCGGTGGCAATGCCGATACTTGAACGCCTCGTGCAGGAAACTCAGGAAACTGCACTCGTCGCCTCCTATCAGGTTGGCCGGCGGGAGGTGGTCTGTGTTGCGCAGATCCCGAGTCCACATGAAGGACTGCGCGTCTTTCAGAGTGTCGGGTCTGCGATCCCGTTGCATGCCGGTGCGGTGGCCAAGGCCGTTCTGGCCTATCTGCCCGCCGATATTCAATCTTCGATCATCGCAGGCCCGCTTGAAAAGATGACGGATCAGACGATCACCGACCCTGCGGTTCTGGCGCATGATCTGCAGGATGTCCGCGCCCGTGGTTATTCGGTTTCGCGCGATGAGACATATTACGGTGTGTATGGAATTGGCGCGCCTGTATATGGCCCTGGAAATGTAGTCGTCGCCGGTATCGCGATTGCGGCGCCGAAGAACCGAATGGAGTCCGCTGATTTACTGATCCACGCCCAGAAGGTGATTGCTGTCGCCGCGGCACTGAGCACGGAGCTCGGCGCCTCCCGGGCCGCCGCATGACCGGCTCGATGCGCCTTTGGCAATCGCCGGAGGAAACCGGCATTGCCGCATTGAGACAGGTGTCTGCCGCGATTCCCGATCCGGGTGACAATGAACTTCTTGTCCGGGTTGAGGCGGCTGCTCTGAATTTTTCCGATCTGCTAATGATCGACGGCATGTATCAGATCCGTCCCGACCGGCCTTTCACCCCTGGTCAGGAGATTGCAGGGACCGTTGTCGTGGCGGGGTCGGCAAGCGGGTTCGTTCCCGATGCCCGGGTCGCCGGGAAAGTCCTCTGCGGCGGATTTGCCGAGTATGCGATTGTGCGCGCAGATATGGCTATTCCCCTGCCGGATAGCATCGGTGCCGCGGCAGGGGCGGCATTACCGGTGGTGTACACGACGGCGATGGTCGCGCTGGTAGAGGATGCGAATATTAAACCCGGCGACACGGTTTTGATTCATGCCGCCGCGGGCGGGGTCGGCCTTGCGGCCGTCCAGATCGCGAAGGCCTGCGGTGCGCGGGTTATTGCGGCGGCGACGGGCCCGGAAAAACGTGCGCTTGTCGCCGCAAACGGCGCCGATGTGGCCATTGATTACAAGGCGGAGGATTTCGCGGAAGTTGTAATGGCGGCAACGGACGGCAAGGGGGCCGACATAATTCTGGATTCGGTCGGCGGTGAGATCACGGCCAAGAGCCTGCGCTGTATCGCCTGGCAGGGCCAGTTGCTGATCGTCGGTTTTTCGAGTGGTGAAATTCCGAAGATTGCCGCCAACCGGCTGTTGCTGCGTCGCGCGACCGCGCGGGGCATTTACTGGGACCATGACCGCGATCCCGAGATGGTGTCCCGGTGCACTGAAAAGCTGATCGCGTTGTGCCTCGATCGCAGCATCAAACCGGTGGTCAGTGACGGATACGGTTTTGAGGATCTGCCGCGCGCTCTTGAAGATCTGCGCGCCGGCGGAACGGTCGGTAAGCTGATACTGAACGTTCTTGACGGTGAAGTATGACGACTTCGGAGACAACAGGCGACCGGTTGCTCGATGGTGTGCGCGTGCTTGATTTGTCACGGGTGATGTCCGGGCCGTTCTGTACGGCCATGCTGGCTGATCTCGGTGCCGAGGTCATAAAGATAGAAATGCCCGGCGGCGGCGATGACAGTCGGCATTTTGGTCCGTTCCAGGATGGCGAAAGCGCCTACTTCATGCTGCTGAATCGTGGCAAGAAAAGTATGACGCTTGATCTGAAATCCGAACGCGGCCGTGAAATCCTGATGGCGATGGTCAAGTCTTCCGACGTCGTGATCGAGAATTTCCGTCCCGGCGTCGCAAAGCGATTGGGGCTGGATTACGAGTCGCTCTCCCAGCTGCACCCCGGACTGATCTATGCGAGTATCTCGGGCTTCGGTCAGGAAGGCCCGCTTGCCGATCGTCCGGCATATGACCTGATCGTTCAGGCAATGAGCGGATTGATGAACGTCACCGGCCAGCGCGACGGGCCGCCCACGGCAGTCGGGGAATCCGTGATCGACGTGTGCACCGGCATGTTTGCCGCATGGGGCATATCAACCGCGTTGTATGATCGCGAACGGACCGGCAAAGGTCGGAATCTCGACATCGCGATGATGGATTCGATGTTTTCAATGATGCTGACCGTGCTCAGCATGCAGCTCTATACCGACCGTCCACCAACCCGTGTCGGCAGCCGCCATCCGGTGACCTATCCCGTAGACGTGTTTGAGACGACTGATGGTCATATCGTTATGGTCGTGACCACCGACCGCGGTTTTGCAGCTCTGTGTAAAGCGATCGGCCAACCGGCGCTGAGTGAGGATGAACGGTTTCGCACAAATGCCGATCGGAATGCGAATGAGAGTGCGCTGAAGGCCGCGATTGAGGCCTGGACGTCGACGCAGAGCGCAGACGATGCCGTGGCAGCGATGTCGGAGGCGGGTATTCCCGCATCTCCGGTGTTGTCGGTCGGAGACGTCGTAGAAAGTGATCATATTGCTCACCGGGAAATGATCTCGGTTGTCGAGCATCCCACCCTTGGCGACGTGCCGTTGATCCATCAGCCCGTGCGGTTCTCGGATGCAGATCGAAGCATTCAGCGCCCGCCGCCCTTGCTCGGTGAGCATACGCGGGAGTTGCTCGCCAGCTTGCTCGGGCTGGACGAAAAACAGATCGATGCCCTGAACGAACAGAACGTGATTTAGAGACATTCAACAAATCCGGAAAAAACCATGAATACCCGACTGAGAAGAAACGCCACCGACGTCCGCAGCCCCACCGGTAACACGCTGACGGCAAAAAGCTGGGCTACCGAAGCACCGCTGCGGATGCTGATGAACAATCTCGACCCCGATGTGGCAGAACGCCCGGAAGAGCTTGTGGTTTATGGCGGGATCGGGCGGGCAGCACGGAACTGGGAATGTTTCGACCAGATTGTTTCCCAGCTGACTACGCTAAACGAGGACGAGACCCTGCTCGTGCAGAGCGGCAAGCCGGTCGGTGTTTTCCGCACCCATGCCGACGCGCCGCGGGTGCTTATCGCCAATTCGAATATCGTGGCGAACTGGGCGACCCTGGATCATTTCTCCGAACTCGACCGCGCAGGGCTGATGATGTACGGCCAGATGACGGCGGGTTCCTGGATCTATATCGGCAGCCAGGGCATCGTTCAGGGTACCTATGAGACTTTCTGCGAGGTCGGATGCCGTCATTTCGGCGGTGATCTCAGCGGCAAGTGGATATTGACGGGTGGGCTTGGCGGCATGGGCGGCGCACAGCCGCTTGCAGCCACGATGGCCGGCGCCAGCATGATCGCTGTCGAATGCCAGCCGAGCCGTATCGAATACCGTATCCGTACAGGATATCTCGATACACAGGCCGCAACGCTGGATGAAGCGCTCGAAATCGTCGAGCGGTCGCACAAGGAGGGCAAGCCGGTTTCTGTTGGCCTTCTGGGCAATGCGGCGGAAATCTATCCGGAAATTCTTGAACGCGGGATCAAGCCCGACGTCGTGACCGATCAGACCTCTGCTCATGATCCGGTGAACGGCTATCTGCCCGTGGGCTGGACGGTCGAGGAATGGGTCGACCGTCGCGAACGTGAACCCAAGGCGGTCGAGGAAGCATCGAAACAGTCGATGGCAGTCCAGGTGAAGGCGATGCTCGCGTTTCATCGTGCCGGTATCCCGGTGCTGGATTACGGCAACAACCTGCGCCAGATGGCGAAGGATGTCGGCGTCGAGGACGCGTTCGATTATCCCGGTTTCGTTCAGGCCTATGTGCGTCCCCTGTTCTGTGAAGGGAAGGGACCGTTCCGTTGGGCGGCGCTGTCGGGCGATCCAGAGGATATTTACCGGACCGATGAAAAGGTGAAGGAGTTGATCCCCGACGACCCTCAGCTTCACAACTGGCTCGATATGGCGCGTGAACGCATCAAGTTCCAGGGACTGCCGGCGCGTATCTGCTGGCTCGGTCTTGGCCAGCGTCATCGCATGGGTCTTGCCTTCAACGAGATGGTCCGCACCGGCGAGGTTTCTGCACCCATCGTCATCGGACGAGATCATATGGATTCTGGCTCGGTCGCCAGCCCCAACCGTGAAACCGAAGGCATGAAGGACGGCTCGGACGCCGTCGCCGACTGGCCGTTGCTGAATGCGTTACTCAATACGGCGAGCGGCGCGACCTGGGTGTCGATCCATCATGGCGGTGGCGTGGGTATCGGTTACTCGCAGCACTCGGGAGTAGTCGTGATGGCGGACGGGACCGACGATGCGGCGCGCCGGATCGAACGTGTGCTTTGGAATGATCCGGCCACCGGTGTGATGCGTCATGCCGATGCAGGCTATGAGACCGCGATCGACTGTGCACGGGAAAATGGCTTGAACCTGCCAATGATCGGCAAGTAAGGGCGCGGCCCCGCGCGGAGGTGCCGTCATGAGCAATTGGTTTGAAACCTATCGCGGGGTGGTGTTCCCTTGGCACTGCGACCATTTCGGGCACATGAACGTGCGCTGGTATGGCGGGTTTTTCGATGATGCGGCGTTCCAGATCTGGACACTGCTCGGCCATGGGATGAAACGCATGGAAGCGGAAGGTTTCCATACTGTGATCGCGCGCAGCGCCATCGAGTACAAGCGCGAGATCGGACCGGGTGACCTGTTTCTCATCGAAACGGGGTTCGTAAAGTGCGGCACGAAAAGCTGTACCCATCTGCAGCGTATGACAAACGCCGATACCGGTATCCTGCATGCAACCCAGGAGACGGTGGAGGTGTTTTTCGACGCGGCCACGCGGGCGGCGATCGAAATTCCCGGTCAGATCCGCCCGTTGATTGAAGGGCGGATGGTGTCGCGGGACGACCTGGATCCGTCCGTGAAGCGGGTGACATCATGACTGGTCCGATTGATTTCTATTTCGACTTTATCTCGCCCTATGGATATCTGGCGTCCACCCAGATCGATAAAATCGCCGCAAAGCATGACAGAGAGGTCATCTGGCATCCGTTCCTGCTCGGCGTGACAGTTATGAACGTGATGGGGCTCAAGCCGATCATGGACACGCCGCTGAAATCGGATTACGCGCTCATCGATCGGCCGCGCATGGCCAAGCTGTTCGGGGTGCCCCTGGTCATCCCTGATCTTGAGGGCGTCAACGCTCTTGCCGCGTCGCGTGCCTTTTACTGGATCAATGAAAGCGACCCGAAGATGGCCCGGGAATTTGCGATACGCATCTTTCACCGCCTGTGGGTCGATGGAAACGACATCACGGATGCCGAGGTCGTGATCGCGGAAGCGGCTGCGGCCGGTGTCGGCGCCGATGCCCTGCGCGAAGGGCTTAAACAGAGCCGGACCAAGGACTTGTTGCGGGATGCCGTAGACAGCGCGATTGCCCGCAAGGTGTTCGGGGCGCCGTTCTTTATTGTCGATGAAGAGCCCATCTGGGGGGTGGATAGGCTATGGATGCTCGAACACCGGCTTGAACACGGTCATTGGGAGCCCGCTTGACCAATCCTCCGTCCGCCTATTCCAATAGTGTGAGCGTTTCTGCTTCGGACATGTCCCGTAATTCGGTCTTGCGGATTTTCCCGCTTGCAGTCAGCGGGAATTCCGTGACGCTATAGAACCGCGCCGGTACCTTGAATTTCGCGATCCGGCCTTCGCAATAGCGACGTAATTCGTCTGCCGTGGTGTCGGCTGCCAGTGCAATCGCCGCGCCGACAATCTCTCCGTAGTAGTGATCAGGGACGGCGAAGACGGCGATGTCCGACACGGCGGGGTGGGCGCGCAGCATGTTTTCGATTTCAACCGGGTAAATATTCTCGCCGCCACGGATGATCATGTCGCGAAGTCGCCCGCCGGCGACCACGATATTGCCTTCGGCGGTCAGGTATCCGAGGTCGCCAGTCCGCATCCAGCCATCGTCTCCGATGGTTTCGGCCGTCGCTTCGGGATTGCCGTAATAACCGCGCATCACCATCGGGCCGCTTGTTTCGATCTGGCCGATTTCGCCGGTCGGTATCGCAGCCCCGGTCTCCGGGTCCGTTATGCGGACGTCGGCGCCGGGCAGGGGCGGCCCACAGGTATCGAAACGTTCGGAGGCGGCGCAGTCCGCCAGGCTGATCAGGGTGCTCGCTTCGGTCTGGCCGTATACCTGTACAACGCCGGGCAGCGGGAAGTCTTCGGCGCAGCGGCGCAACAGATCGGGGTCTGTGTCTGCACCGCCGCAGGTTCCGGCACGTAGTGTCGACAGGTCGTATTGTCCGCGGTCCGGGTGCTCGAGCATGGCGATGTGGGATGTCGGGACGCCCGACAGCATGGAGCACTTTTCGGTCTGTACGATGTCGAAAATTTCCGTCGGGGAAAACGAGGGCACGCCGACATAGCAGGAGCCGCGCTGGACAGTGCCAAGCACGCACATGATACAGCCGGCGCAGTGAAACAGGGGAATGATTGATGTCCAGCGATCGTCTGCCGTTACGTTGAGCCGACCCGTTATTCCCCAGGAATTTGCGAGCATCCCGGCATGGGTCAGAAGTGCGCCTTTGGGAAAGCCGGTGGTGCCGGACGTGTATTGCAACGATCCCACCGCATCGGGCGAGACATTCGGTAGGGCGGTCGTGCTCGTCGCGCCCTTTGTGATCAATCTGTCGTAGGATTCCGTATTCGCATGATCGCCGCCGAACACGATCAGCGTTTTCAGGCCGGGTACTTCCGGGAGGAGTTCCTGCGCAGTCTCGAGGTAGCGATTGTTGCGGAAGGCCGTGGATAAAAACAGGGCCTTCGCGTTTGACTGGGTCAGTGCATAGCTCAGGTCGTCGCGCTGGTAATAGGTGTTCAGCGGCACCATTACGCCGCCCATCATCGCGATACCAAGCTGGGCGACGGGCCATTCGACCCGACTCTCGGCCAGGATTGCGATATGGTCGCCGGGCGCGAAACCGAGATCGAGCAGGGACCGGGCAAGCGCGGTCGCCCGGTCGTGCCATTGCCCAAAGGTCATCCGCGCATCGCTTTGCGGGAAAACCATGGCTTCCGCGTCGGGACGGGTCGCTGCCTGCGCGGCGAGCGCATCGCCGGGGGTGGCGAACGGCGTCAGTGCATCGCCGACGGCCACATCGGTCATGCGGCGAGTCCCGGGGCGATCAGCTGGGTGTTGAAATCAACGACTGCGCCGTCATGCACGAGGGTGTGCAGCGGGTTGTAGCCGGCCCAATAGGCGAGCTCTGCGGGCTGGTTGATGTTCCAGATGGCGAGATCGGCGCGTTTGCCGACGGCCAGCGTGCCGCGGTCCGCCTCCAGCCCGAGCGCGTTGGCGGCATGTCTCGTCGCGCCTGCAAGGGCCTCTTCCGGGGTCATCCGGAATAGTGTGCAGCTCATATTCAGCATCAGCAACAATGACGGTATCGGCGATGAACCCGGGTTGAAGTCCGAAGCGATGGCGATCGGAACGTTATGTTTGCGGAACAGGTCGACGGGCGGCAACTGGGTTTCGCGAAGCGTGTAATAAGCACCGGGCAGCAATACTGCAACCGTTCCGGCCGCTGCCATTGCACGAACACCGTCTTCGGAGATGAATTCAAGATGATCGGCGGATAGGGCTCCGAACCGGGCGGCGAGTGCAGCGCCACCCTGGTCGGACAATTGTTCGGCATGCAGCTTTACGGGCAGGTTGAATTTTTGCGCGGCCTCAAACACTGCTTCCGTTTCCGCCGTGGTGAACCCGATCGATTCGCAGAAGGCATCGACGGCATCGGCTGACCCGCTGGCGGCGACCGCGGGGAGCATTTCTTCGATCACCAGGTCGATATATTCCCGTTGCCGGCCGCCGAATTCGGGCGGCAGCGCATGGGCGCCGAGGAACGTGGTCTGGACGCCAACGGGAAGCTTCTTGCCCAACGCGCGAGCGGCGGTCAGCTGTTTCATTTCAGCGGCAGTCTCGAGCCCGTATCCTGATTTTATCTCGACCGTGGTGACGCCACCGCAAATAAGGTTCGATAACCGGGGCAGTCCTGCCGTGACGAGGTCGTCCTCTGTTGCCTCACGCGTGGCGGTCATCGTCGAGACAATGCCGCCGCCTGCGCGCGAGATTTCCTCGTAACTGACTCCTTGAAGGCGCTGTTCAAATTCGCCGGCCCGGCTGCCGCCGAAAACGAGATGGGTATGACAGTCTACCAGACCGGGGGTGATCCACTTGCCTGCCAGATCGACGACCTCGTCAGCGATTGAATCCGGTTTTCCCGGAATCTCTGCCATCGGTCCGGTCCAGACGATACGGTCGCCCTGTGTCGCGATTGCGGCATCCCGGATCGCGCCATATGGCGCGCCGTTAGAGGTCATTGTTGCCAGGTTTGCGTTGATCCAGACGGTATCCCAGTCAGGCATTGGTTGTTTCCTTTAAAGGGGTCGGCATTCCATGAATATTGCGTGGCCGGGGCATTCATTATACATCTGTAGAACCAGCTGCAAAACCGCCTAGAGGGCGGGTAACAGGGATAAACAATGATAGTTTTCAGGCAATCCGGTGGTTTTCCGAACGATTTTTGTTTGAGGTCCGCCTGATGTTGCCTGTCATTGATATACAGGCTGGGTCTACGCCTCTGATCGTCAATGTGCCCCATGACGGACGGGAAATCCCCGCGGATATCGGCACCCGATTGACGGCTGAAGCCCTCGCGCTTCCCGACACCGACTGGCATATCCGCGATCTCTACGAATTTGCCAACGGACTTGGTGCGACGATCACGTCGGCGCGGTATTCGCGATATGTCGTTGATCTGAATCGGGACCCGAGCGGCAAGTCGCTTTACCCCGGTGCAGACACGACGGAGATTTGTCCGACGGCAACCTTCCGGGAAGAGCCGATTTACCTGGACGGCCAGGCGCCGGACGCCGCCGAAATACAACGGCGTCTTGATCTGTACTGGCTCACCTATCACCGGGAACTTGCACGGGTAATCGCGGAAACACACGACCGGTTCGGTGCCGTGTTATTATTCGATGCGCATTCCATCGGTTCCGTGCTGCCCCGGTTTTTCGAGGGTCGTCTGCCGGACCTTAATCTCGGCACCGCCGATGGCGAGAGTGCGGATGCGGACCTGACGGAGCGGATGTTCGGCGTCCTCGATAATGCCGACGGATACACCGCTATTCTGAACGGCCGGTTCAAGGGCGGCTATATCACCCGGCATTACGGTGATCCCGCCAATAATATCCATGCGATCCAGCTCGAAATGGGCCAGGTCGCCTATATGGACGAAGACCCGCCGTTTCGGTTGATGCCGGATCGGGCAGACCGGGTCCGCCCGGTGCTGACCGAGCTGCTTGAAACCGGACTGCACTGGATCACCAGTCGCGCCGCCGGCTGACCAGCCGATGGCGGTCTACCGTTTCGACCATGTGTACGCCGCATCCGGGTGGGTGTCGCCGGGATACATCTCGGTCGATGATGACGGCAGTATTGACGGCATTGGGGGCAGCAGCCCTGACACCGGTGTGGAGAATATCGGGGGCATCGCCGTTCCGGGGATTGCGAACCTGCATTCCCACGCGTTTCAACGTGCGATGGCGGGGCTCAGTGAGTTCCGCACCGATGCGGCGGAAGACAGTTTCTGGACATGGCGCGACCTGATGTACCGGTTTGTCGGCCGGATAACGCCGGATGACCTCGAATCTATTGCCGCCCAGCTCTACGTTGAAATGTTGAAATCCGGCTACACCGCGGTCGGCGAATTCCAGTATCTGCACCATGACCGGGACGGCAGCCCGTTTGGCGACCCGGCAGAAATGACCTTGCGGACGCTGGCCGCCGCCCGGGAAGTCGGGATCGGGGCGACCTGCTTACCGGTACTGTACCAGTATAGCGGTTTCCGCGAACAAGATCCCGGCGAGGGCCAGCGGCGTTTCATCAATGATGCCGATAGCTTTCTGCGGATTTATGAGGCCGTCGCGGCTGAGACTGAAAATGACCCTGACCGGCACACAGGTGTCGCGCCTCATAGCCTGCGTGCGGCCGGGGAAGACGCTATAAGGGCGGTGACGGCGTCAATCCATTCGAGCGCCCCTGTTCACATCCATATAGCCGAGCAGAAGAAAGAGGTCGCCGATTGCGAGGCGTGGTCGGGCCTGCGGCCGGTCGCACTGCTGTTGGATCGTTTGCCGGTGGACAGTCGTTGGTGCCTGGTGCACGCGACACACATGACGGTCGTGGAATGCCGGGCGGCGGCGGCCTCCGGCGCAATCGCCGGCTTGTGCCCGACGACGGAGGCAAATCTGGGCGACGGTTTGTTCGACTTGCCCCTATGGCTGGGTGCGGAGGGCGCGGTTGGAATCGGATCTGACAGCCATGTATCTGTCAGCCCGGTGGAAGAACTACGTTTGCTTGAATACGGCCAGCGGTTGCGTGACCGACGTCGGAATGTGGCTGCTACGCCCGGTGTATCGACCGGGCGAAGATTGCTCGATCTGGTGGTGGCGGGCGGTGCGCGTGCGCTGGGCCGTTCCGGCGGGCCTGGGCTTTGCGTTGGTGGCCGCGCAGACATTATCGTTCTTGATGCCGACGCGCCGATATTCGCCGGCCAAGGGTGCGACACTTTTCTCGAAAGTTGGATTTTTTCTGGAAATGTCCCGGTTGTTAAGGATGTGTTCGTCGGCGGAAACCATGTGGTGCAGGCGGGGCGCCATCCCCGTGAGCAAGAAATAGCGACGGAATACCGAAAAGTTGTTGCGGGCCTGACGGCCTAAAGATAGTCGTAACGGAATCAGTAGAAATCATCTTCAGCGCGGTGCTCGGCTTGGTCAGGTATTAGTGCGATTCTGTTGGTACCGGTTTTCATCAATGGCGAGGCAATCCCGAACCAGATCAGACTGACGCCGACAGGCAGAAATCAGAGACGTTCGCGTCATGGACCGGCACCATCGGGAATTTCGATTCTTTGTTCGTGAAAACACTGAATGAGTGGGCCGAGCCGAGAGGTTTTCTGTTAGGGCTTGAATGAAATGCGAGGAAGTGTTCCGGCGCGCATCGGCGACAAAACAGTTTTTTTGAGCTTGCGGCGCTTTTAACGACATGGACTTGTTTTTGTTAAAAATGTAATTTTTGACCAAGTTAAATATAGGAAGCTGTCTCACATTTTTTCTGCGGTGTGATGTAGTAACAAGCAGACAAGGAGTGTATCTCCGACCAAGGTTTTAGGCGATACGATCGACAAGAATGACAAAAGTTCAGAGACAGTGCTGGACGATCTTGTCGGATATAATTTCAAGCGCGCTCATATGATTGATCAGGCCGGTTTTTCGTTAAACGCTGGATGAAGACGCGCTTACCGCGCGGGTATTTCCGCATTATCCTTGTTCGTCGAGACCCTAATGTTACCCTAATGAACTTGTCCGAACACTTCGGATCGAACGACCCCACCTCGCGGTGATTGTTGACCAGCTGGAGGAGTGGAAACTACTGACTAGGAGCGGTGTCCTCGGGGATCGACGGTTTTATGCCTTGGCTTCCACCGCAATGGCTATCAGGATATTGGAGGCTAGCTTTAAGGCGGTCAATCAACACGAGGAAAGGCTATCCCGGTTGTTGTCTCGATCGGAGCAGGCTGAGCTCCTCATGCTGCTTAAGATATTTCGCGGCGCATCGGAGAAGGATATCAGATGGACATGTGGAACGGACAAATTGCGATTGTAACCGGCGGCTCTTCAGGATTAGGCGCAGCCTCTGCCATCGCATTGGCGGAGCGAGGTATTCGGCTGGCTATCTTTGATATCAACGAGGAAGCTGGCAAAGCTAAAGCCGCAGCACTGGATGGCATGTTTTGTAAAGTCGACGTCGCGGACCCGTCCAGCGTCATGGCCGGCATTGATGCGGTTGTGGCAAAGATGGGTATACCGCGCATATTGGTAAACTGCGCCGGTATCGGACCGATCGGAAAAACGGTGTCGCGAGGCAAACCCCACGATCCTGAAGTGTTCGCAAATGGGATACGCATCAACCTGATCGGCACCTTTAACTGTGCTAGTCAAGTTGCAGCCCGGACGGTTGGCTCTGATCCGCTGGACGAAGATGGCGCGCGCGGAGTTATCGTCAACACGGCATCGGTTGCCGCCTTCGACGGCCAGATAGGTCAAATTGCCTATGCAGCTTCCAAGGGCGGCATCGTCGGTATGACATTGCCGATGGCGAGGGACCTGGCGGACAAGGGCATTCGGGTTTGTACGATTGCACCCGGATTGTTTCTGACACCGCTTTTGGAGGCACTACCGCAGGATGTTCAGGACTCACTGGGTGAGCAGGTGCCGTTTCCGTCGCGGCTTGGTCAAGCCGATGAATACAGCAGTCTTGTCTGTCATATCCTAGACAACAAGATGCTCAATGCCGAGGTCATTCGCCTCGATGGCGGGATAAGGATGGCACCGCGTTAACTTGGCGTGTAACCGCCGCGCAGACGGCTCGATTCTTATGCGTCAGGTGGTTGAATTGCCCGACTATCTTCTTACGCCGGCAGGCTAACTGGATAAATGGGCGGATGAGACACCTGGTCAGGCATATCTGGCGCGGCGGGACGAAGACGGTGCCAGCAAGTGTGGTGCTGGCGGCAATGTTGCCGGCAACACTTGCCTACTGGGTTGTCCACGCCAATATCGCCGGGGTTGTTCTCGGTGCTCTTTAGCTGATGCAGGATGTTATGGCCAACCTAAGCGTTACCCGGCAAACGGCCTGAGGCCGTCTATATGCAAACGGTTTAAAGTCATCAGGGCTGGAATGCAGCATTGTTTCCCTGTTCCGGAATTGCGATATTCCTGCGATATTCGCTCGGAACTGATACTGCGCTTGGCGACTGACTTCCGTCCGGAAAGGGGTACCATCATGTCGCAAACCCATCATCTGCCCTCTCTGCCCGAAACCGTACATTGGGGGTTCTGGGACGCGGCCCTGCCCCCTGTTCTCAAAATCGCCTCGGGTGACCGGGTATCGATCGACA
>Ga0115566_10002372_pt1 | contig 15589 bp, 15 predicted proteins | sample COGITO_mtgs_1204_3_FD_87173 | JGI IMG/M metagenome (GOLD analysis project Ga0115566, IMG submission 87173) | Pelagic marine microbial communities from North Sea - COGITO_mtgs_120405 | ecosystem: Environmental > Aquatic > Marine > Epipelagic | place: Germany:Helgoland, sampling site Kabeltonne...
CCACACCTCGTCACCCTTGGCGCACAACGCCAGCAACTGCCGCGGCTTGCGAAGGTTCGCGAGCGGACGCCAACGGTTTATCCGCGGGTCCATCGCCTCAACCGCGCCGAGGTACTTACGACCGTCGTACCCCCCCGCCGCGATGAGCATGTGACGGTGTTCAATCGCCGCCAAGCCCAAGTCCCTCCGCGGTGTACCCAGCGGCGCGATCCCCCACCACTGATCCGCGTTGGGATCGTACGCCTCGCACGTGCTGAGGTAGTGCGGCGCGGTGAACCCGCCGACGGAGTACAGCGTCCCGAGGCACCCGACCAGACCCATCGTGCTCCGACCCGACGAGAGCGACCGGCACCGCTCCCACCGGCCCGCCGCGGCGACGCTACCGGGCTTAGCCTCCGGCGGGCCCGGCCGGTACACCTCCACGAGGTCGAGGTACTCCGCGCCGTCGTACCCACCCGCCGCGAACACGTGGTCACCCACGGTCGCCGCGCCGAGCCAGATCCGCGGCCTCGACATCGACGCGATATCCCGCCACGCCCCTGTAAACAAAACACGCCGTCAGTCTAATTGCCCGTATGGTAGTCTAACAAAAATAAACTCTTACCCGCTCCGTAGTCAAACGCCTCGCACGAAGCCAGCGTACTTTTCCCGTCGCTTCCACCGATGGCGAGCAGGTTGGCGCCCATGGACTTACCCGCGTGCGCCACCGCGAGGTACCCTCGCGCGCTTCGCATCTCGGGTAAAAGGCGCCACCCGCCGGAGTCAGCCTCGTACACCTCCGCGGTCCACGTCGGTGAGCTGGCGCGTTGTAAACCGCCGACGGCGAAGATGAGCCGCGGGCCGGGCATGGGGCCAGGGTCCGGCTCACGCGATGCGTTGGATGCACCGGCGGTAGTACCTGCGGGGATGCGCGCGTCGGTTCCCGGCATGGACGGCGGCATACCCATCGACCCAGGCATGGACGGCGGCATACCCATCGACCCAGGCATGGACGGCGGCATACCCATCGACCCAGGCATGCCCGTGCCCATCGCGCCCGGCATCATTCCCGTCGGCATCGCCGGCGTGGCCATCCCGTGGCTCGACCCCGGCGGCATCATCATGCCGCCCGGGCCGAGGCCGAGCGCGGCGGCCTGCGCCGCCTGCGACGCCTGCATCTGGATCAGCGCGGCAGCCTGCGTCTCCGCCGCGGCTCTCTGCGACATCTCGCGTATCTCTCGCTCCACCGCGGCGCGTTCCTCCTTGTCCCGTTCCTGCGCGTTTTTGAGCTCGGTCCATCGGCGCTCGAGCTCGGTCTCTATGGCGACCCTGTGGGTTTCGAAGTCAGCCTTGTCCGCCTGGAGGGTCCGGTATACGTCGTCGATCTGCGACGCCTCGCGGGCGATGGTTTCGAGGGAGACGTCGCGCTCGGCGGCGACCTCCGCGCGGACCTGCGCGACGGCACGTCCGATGTCTTCGACAAAGGCGTTGACGACTCGGTCGACGTGCTCCATGGCGGCGACGAGTCGTGCGCCGCCGGCGGAGACGCTCGGCGGGCCGTACATCTCGCCACCGTCCTTGGAGCTCGCCATCTGCTGCTGCGGTTGCGGCTGATGCGCGGATTGGGGAGGTCCCTGCGTCGTCGGGGGTCGTGGTTCCATTTTTTGAATTTCACACCGCGTGCTTTGAAGTGCGCTTAATCTCGCGCCTCTCCCTCGCGCGCAGGCGGTCGTGATGCCCCGCCCACGCGAGGAACACGCCGAGGATGGCGAACGCGCAGAAGAAGCGCCAGAGTGGGATGCTGCTGTAGGGAAAGACGCGCTCCCAGAACGTCAGCTCCCTGAGGTGCCCGGGCGACATCGGTTGTGACGAGCCATTCGGCGGACAAGTCAAGCTCGGCACCGCCTGATCGTCACTAAACACTTATCGCCCGCACATGGCCGACTCGTCGGGGCTGGTGGTGGACGAGCTCCCCGGGGCTTTGCCCCCGCCGGGCGCCATGCAGATCGCGGTCTTCCTCACCTTCTCCGTCATCTTAGCCCTGTGGACGCGCGCGGAGCTGGCGCACCGCGCGATCGCGGCGGAGCGCGGCGCCACCGACGGGGCGTCGCCGTCGTCATCTGCACGATCAGCCGATAAGGACCTCAAGGGCGGCGACGGGGTGGCGGTGATGGCCGAACGCGACAGCGCGCTCTCGTCGCGAGAGGTGGAGCTCGGGCCCGTGGGCACGACGAAGAAGGACGACGCGTCGGTCGTGGACGTCGAGGCCGGCGGCGCGAAGGCCGTGCCGGCGTCCCGCGGCGGGGACACCGCGCCGGTCAAGCCGATCGTCCGAATCGACGAACACATCGCCAAGCTCGCCCCGGTGCGGTGCCTCCTCGGCGACAGGCGCGCGCTCATCGCATCGCGCGATACGCTCCGCTCGTGGACCGAGCTCGGGTGCGTCCTCGCGCTCTTCTGGCTCGCCGATCGAAGCGCCGCGGTGCCGGAAGCCGAGAAGCATTACGACAGGGATCTGTTCTGGGCCATCTTCGCGGCGCTCGGCGCGTACGGCTGGTTCACCACTACGAAAGAGTGCCGGTCCAACGTCCCGCTGAACCGCGAACAGACGGAGGAGTGGAAAGGGTGGATGCAGGTGCTGTTCCTGCTGTACCACTACTTCAAGGCTGCGGAGATTTACAACGCCATCAGGGTGTTCATCGCGGCGTACGTGTGGATGACGGGATTTGGCAATTTTTCCTACTACTACGTGCGGAAGGACTTTTCCTTTCACAGGTTCGCGCAGATGATGTGGAGGCTCAACTTCTTCGTGTTCTTCGTGTGCCTCGCCATGAGAAACGACTACGTGCTGTACTACATATGCCCGATGCACACGCTGTTCACGCTGGCGGTGTATTTCGCCCTTTACGTCGGCAAAGACCACAACGCCAACGTCAACGCGGTGCTGGGAAAATTCGCGGTGTGCGGTATCGTCGTGTACGTACTGTGGGAGATACCCGGGGTGTTCACAGCTGTGTTCGGGCCGTTCCAGGGTTTGTTCGAGTACACCGACCCGAAGAAGCCGGACGTGGACCCGATGCACGAGTGGTTCTTCCGCTCGGGGCTGGACAGGTACGTGTGGATCCACGGCATGGCGTGCGCCTTTTTCCACCCAAAGTACGAGGCGGCGATGAAAAGAATCGACGAGATGGACGCTAAGCAACGCGTGAGCGTCCAGTCGGGGATCGGCGCGGTGACGCTGGGGGTGATGTACTGGTGGTACAGCGCGGTGTACGTGCTGCCCAAGCTGCGGTACAACGCGCTGCACCCGTACACGAGCTGGATACCCATCACGGGGTTCATCGTGCTCCGCAACCTGACCAAGGGTCTGCGGTCGTGGCATATTTCCCTGTTTTGTTGGTGCGGGAAGATCACGCTGGAAACGTACATCTCCCAGTTCCACATATGGCTCTCCACCTCCAACGTACCCAACGCGCAGCCGTCCATGCTCATGAGCCTCGTGCCCGGGCACCCGATGCTCAACTTTGCGCTGTGCACCGCGCTCTACGTGGGCGTGAGCAAACGGGTATTCGCGATCACGAACGATTTGAAGGTTGCGTGCGTGCCCGACGACTCGAGGCAAATCGGTTTGAACGCGGCGTTCGCGGGGGCGTGGGGGGTGTGCGCGTGGGCGTGCGGCGCGGTGCTCACCGGCGCGTTCTGAGACGCGTCCGCGATTCTTTATTCACGACTCACCTAACGAGAAGTAGCCTTCTCCGTAGCTCATCGTCTCTTGGAGACGAAACTCTCAAAAACTTTTATACAGTCCACTCTCGGCGGCGTCGTCACGCGTCTTCTGATCTCAGTCGTCGTCGTTTGCTCCTTCGACGTTTGACCCTAACGCGACGGTGTCGGTGGGCAGGTACGCCTCGATACCACCGCCCCCGCCGATTCGTTCCGTCGCGGTCGGGTAGAACCTTTCAAGGGAGGGCACGCGCGGCAAGTCGTTAGCGACGGACCACCTCGCGAGGGTCACTTCCCACCGCCTGTTATCTCCCGCGACGTCCCGTAGGCCTTGGTAGGGAAAGACACACGCCACGGCGACGATGCCGACGGCGAGGAGGGTTAAGATGACCGCGGCGAAGAGGTCGACGGTGAGTGGGTGGTGGTCAGGGATCGGGGCGGGCCGCGGCGGGTCGGTCTGCGCGGCGTTGTCCACCGCGGTGGACTCGACGACGGCGAGCGATAGGGTATCGTTCCTGGCGTTCCTCGCGTTGTGAACGGCGAGTGCGCTCGCGCTCGCCGCCTGCGCCGCTTCGGACGCGCGCCTCTCCCCGGCGTCGCGCTCGGAGAAGGACGCGAAGAGGGTGGAAGGGTGCGTCGGGTCGGACGCGGCCATGGCGGCGGTCGCCTGCGCGGAAGTGTGCCTGCTCTCGGGAGAGTCCGCCGTGTTCTCCTCGGATATTTCCTCGGAAAGGGTGGACCGCTCCGCGCGTCTCTTGGCCAGCTGCGCGCGCTGCTTGGCGAGCGTGTCGGGGTCGGGGGACATGACCGGGGTGACGGTGAGGTCTGGGCGCCACGGGGAGAACAAGGTCGGGCCCGCTTTCGGGCCTGCGGTGGGCGACGCGACCATGACGAGTGAGGCGCGACCTCGGCGGCGGTAGTTGCGTGTTCCGAGAGCCAAGAGCCCATCCGATGAGAAAGAAATGTCAAAACGGGGCTCGACAGCTTGAGGGGTACGAGCGCGCTCGCGTCAAACCCGCGGTGCGCGCGCCCGTGGCTACATGAGCGCCGCCATCCGCGCCTCCAACCTGCGCCCGCCCAACCTCGCGATCCTCTTCGGCCGCGCGTCGAGGGATCCCGCCGAGGAGTCGTCATCCGCGTGCCTTCGCGTCGAGCTCGCGCTCAGACCCGCGGGGGGTATCGGTATCGAGAGTCAGCGGCCGACGCACTCGCCTCGCGTCCTCGTGGAGCGCGCGTGCCCGCCGCGCGGCGAGTTCCTCTTCCGCCTCGACGCGTCCGAGGCGGCGACGAGCCGCGCGGTCGTCACCGTCGTCGACCCGTCCGTTCGCTCGTCCTCCGGCGGCATCGACCGCGGCTGCGTCCTCGCCCGCGTGGAACTACCCGTCACGGACCGCCCGGCGACCGCGACGCGACTCGACCCTCCGCTCGCGCCCGCGCACGTCGTCTGCCCCCAATCGACGTACTACACGCCGCGCATCTTCACGGTCCCCGACTCCGTCTGGGTCGATCGCGCCGAGGAACTCCTCGTCGCGCCCCCGCGCGCGCTCAGCCTCACGCGCGTCGCCTCCCTGCTCCTATTCCTGGACGTCTGCGTGCTGGCGCTCTTCATCCTCTTCAAGTCCAGACCCCGCGGCGACCGACGCGCCGTCGCCTACTCCCCGACTCGCGCCGCGGAGATGCCGAACGCACGCGCGATCGACGCGGACGTGTCGATGGAGACGCACGTGCGATCCGAGTCCATCGTCACCGCCTCCACGCTCGACCTCGCGCTGTCGTCCTCCTCCTCTTCGTCTTTTGAGGAGAGGGGGACGGCGGATGATCCCCCGTCGCCGTCGTTCGCCGCCCCCGAGCGATGGAACGTCGTCACCGACATCGACGCCCCGGCGGACATCCACGAGCCCAACGACTGGTGCATCTCCGCGGTCGTGCGCGGGGACCTGACCCACGCGGGCGCGGAAGAGACCGACCTGGTCACCGCGTTCCTCGCCGCGCCGCCCCGGGGATGCGGCCGGGACGTCGACTTCGACCCGGACCCACACGAAGACGACCCATTCGACCCCTTCAGCGATGACGAGGAGGTCGTCCTATCCCTCTCGGACGACGACGAGGAGGGCCTCACGTGCCGCGAGCGAACGCTTCACGCCGCCGCGGGGTCCACACCCGCCGCTAACATTACAAAGTTGGCGGCTGGGAGGAAATCGCGCCGGTCCCGCCGCCAGTCCCCGTTCACGCTGCGGATGTGGGGCCGGTCCATGCCCGGTCACACCTCGCGCGCGCTGCTCCGCGACCTGAGCAAGTGCGCGCAGTTCGCGGGCGCGACGCTCCGGTTGTTCGCGCCCGGTTCGTCGGCTGCGAACGGCGGGGGTATCCCCGAGCCGAGGCTGCCGCTGTCCGTCGCCGCCGCTCAGCCGGAAACAGCCGGGTCCTTCGACCGACCGGTGCCGTGCCTTCCGACCGTGGGATCCGCGGCGGGTGCGACGAAGCGGGCGAGAGGCGGGTGGACCGCCGCGGTGGCTCAGTTCGCGGCGGCGGCGGCGGCGCCACCCGCGACGGCTCCGAGCGGAGGCGACAAAGGCGACGACGCGACGGCTCTGTTCCGAAAGGGGTGGGAGGGCAGCCGGCGGGACAGCAAAGGCCGGCTCGCGAAGAAGTGATACGACCCGGCCTCCCGAATAGAGAAAGAAAGAGAGAGAGAGAGAACGAGAGAGAGAGGGAGAGGGAGAGACTAACGCACGACGATGCGATCGATGAGTCCTGTCTTGGCGCTGAATCTTACATCCGACGCACCACGCTTTACGAATTGTACACTTGTTTTGTTTCAAACGTTCTACCGGATGTGCCCGGCGGTCCACGAGGGCGTCGCCCTGTGCTGCACGTACTGCACCGCCGGCCTCGCGTCGAACAGCCCGCGGTCCGGCCGGTCGCTCGCCACGCGCATGGCGGTCGATGCGGTCGATCGCGTGATTCGATCTGGATCCGCGGTGACCTCCTCGGACCTCCCTTCCGCCAACCGCCTCCTCGCCGCGAGCTTCTCCCCCGCCGCCTTCTGCCGCTCCTTGCGTTCGAGCAACGCCTTGTCCTTGGCGGTCGCCGCGTCCCGCCGCTTCTTGGCCGTCTCCATCGCGCGCTGCGCGAGCCGCTCGCGTTCAGCCCTGGCCTCCGCGGCTGTGACGTCGACCGCCTTGGGGATGAGCGCCTCGGCGGCGGCTTCCGCTGCGGCTCGAGCCGCCTCCGCCGCCTCCCACCTCGCCTGCGCGCGCGCCGCGTTGCGCGCCTCGCGCTCCTCGCGCTCCTTCCTCTTGATGCGCGCAGCCTCGGCGCGCGCGGCGACGGCGGCGCGTTCCTCCGCGCGTCGCCGCGCGGCGCCGGCTTCCTCCTCCATCCGCTTCTTCTCCTTCCACTCCGCCAGCCTCGCCTTCTCCTCGAGCCTGCGGGCGTTGAAGCGCTCCTCGCGCTCGCGACGCGCGGTGATCTCCTTCGTTCGCATCTCGTCGTTGAGCGCGTCGCGTTTATCGCGCTCAGCCTCGCGTTGTTCCGCGCGCCACTTGGCCACCGCGGCTTTGCGTCGGTTGAACAGTTCCTCGCGCTCCGCGTCCCACCGAGCGTGTCGCACAACCTCGGCTCGTTCAATCCCGAACGGCGCCAGCTCCTCCGCGGCGAGCACCACCGCGTTGCCGTAGTTCATGTTGGTTCGCGCGAGGCACCGTCGCCATCGTGCGTGGTCCACGTCCGCCCATCCGCCGGTTGGCCCGTAGTCCGCGGCGTACTTTTCGTACTCGGCCACCGCTTTCGGGGGTGGGGTCTTCTCGGCGTTTTCGTCGTCGTTCAGGCCGCCGCGGCCTGGTGTTCTGCGCGCGGAGGTCGTCGCGGCGCCGCGCGCCCACGGGCTCACGGGGTCCCGCGCGCTCGCGGGCCTCGGTTTGTTGGACCCCGCGGGTGAGAGCCCGGTGTCGTCCGGGTTGGTTCCGGAGCCGTAACCGGAGCCTCGACGCGCCGGGGTCTTCTCGACGGTCCAGGGTTCATCCTTGGCGGCTCCGCGGAGTACCGTCCCGGCGCTGACCGGCCGCTTGGTGCCGTAGATCTTGCGCTGCGCCTTGGCCGTGCGGTGGTCCATGCCGGTGATCAACGCGCGGGATGCGTCGGCGCCCCACACGGAGGGATCGTCGAGCCTCTGCGCGAAGTCTTCGACGTAGCGGCTCAATTCCTTCTCCTCCTTCTGCAGGGCGTCAAACGCGGACCGCTGCGCCTCCTTGAGCGCGACGATGTCCTTCTCCGCGCCGTCCATCAACCGGCCGAGCTCGCGGACGTACTCGTCGCCGCCGCGGATGTTGACGACGTGGCGGCCGAGTTCGGTCACGGCGTCGCGAACCCGTTTCAACCGACGGTTCAGGTCGCCGCCGAGCTCCACGCGCTCGCGTTGGGTCGCCTCGGCGTCGCGCCTGGTCAATGCCTCGAGCTCGGGCTCGAGCTTGTCCAGCGCTGGGGCGAGCTCGCGGTGTTCGACGAGTCGTTGGCGGTTGCGGAGGGTCGCGAGGTCGGCGAACCACGCCTTCGCGGCGAGGTTCGGGCCGACGATCTTGGCGGATTTGTTCGACGCGGCTGCGCGAGCCGGCTTGGCGCTCTGCGCGTCGTTCGTGGTACCCGCGGCGCGGGCGGTGCGCGGGCGCGTGGACTTGAGCGCCGCGAGCGCCGCGGACGTGGACATCGGCGCGTTCACGTCGTCGTCATCCTCCTCCGCGTTCTCGAAGTCCTCGTGGTCCTCTTCGAAGGAGTCGTCTTGGACGGAATCGCCTCGGGCGTGGCCGTCGTCCTCGGCGTCGAGGTCGGCTCGCGCGAGTATCCTGCGGAGCTCGTCGTCGTCGAAGTCCGCGAGTGGGCCGCGCTCGTCTTCCTCGAACGCGGCGTCCGGGTCCTCGTCCATCGTCGCGGTCACCGTGGAGTCCCCATCGAGCGCGCTGAGATCCTCATCCTCGTCGTCGTAGCTCGAGCGGTCGGAGGCTGAGTCGGAGGGCGGGGGTGGGACGATCGTGGAGCCGAGCGAGTCGCGCACGCCGGTCTTGGATGACCGGAGCGCCGCGTAACCGGCGTGTTCGTCGTCAACCATCGGCGTGACGTCCGTGGTCGGCGCGCCGCGTTGTGCCCTCCGATGGGGCGAGGCTGTCTAGAGATTTTCAAAATGGCCAGTTCGTTTTCGTGGGCCCCTCCAAGGGATGGACTCCTCGATCACTATCGGCCGAGCGCCCGACCTCCTCACGATGTCGGGCAAGAGGGGCCCGTCTTCCGGGACGATGGTGTCCCCCCGGAAGAGCTTTTTCCAGAGCCTGGACAAGGACGAGCGCGATGCGCTGCTGAAGATCGCCCCGAGCCTCAGGTGCGCGACGACCGAAGCCCGAACCCTCAATCCCCCGTTCCCGCCCGAGTAACTAACAAATGCCCCCCCCCAACCTCCCTTCGACCCGCATCCCCCAGGTCCAAGTTCGACGCGACGGACAGGCAGGAGCGCAGGCTGAGCCACGCGGCGAGCGAGCCGGAGTCCCCGGCGTACCGCCTCCACCCGCCCAGCGTCAACGGACGCAGCCCGCGTCACTCGATTGGCGCGCTCAGCGCCAAATCCCCGTCGGTGGCCTACGCCAACCAGGAAGAGGACGTGGACGACGCCCCGCCGCTGACGGTGACGCGCGTGGGCGGGGGATACTCCGGGGTGAAATCCCCGGGTCGCGCCAAGACCCCGCCCGCCGCCCGGCCAGCCTCGGCGACCCCGATCGGACACGTCAGCCGAGCCACGCCTCTGACCCGTCATCACGACCCGTCTCACGCGGCGTCCACGTCCACGCGCGGCGGCAAGAAACACGAGCGCGCGTTCGACCCGACGCTCACCAAGCAGCTCGCGCACAAGGAGGCGGCTCTGCGCTTCGAGCTGGAGAGGGTACGCGCGCAGAACGTCACGCTCGTCGCCGAGAACGACGGGATGCGGCGGCGATTGCACGAGACCCGAAAACGGTTCACCGCCACCGAAGGAGACTTTGTGCTCCAGTCGCACGAGCTGGACCGCGCGAGGGAACGCGCGCTGGGCGAGGGCGCGCGGCGCGTCGCGGAGCTCGAGGACCGCAGCGACAGGCAACGCCGAACGTTACAGGAACTCGCGGTGGCGTCGGAGGCGCTCGCAAAGGACAACGTGGTGAGTTTTTTGTATTGTATTTCCCGTACGGGCAAGTAGACTGACATCGTGTTGGTTTTTCACAGGTTCTCTCCAACGAACTCGTCGCGTTGCGGGACACGAACGAGACGAACGAGACTCGCGTCGTGGAGCTCACCGAGCGCCTGTCCGCGGCGCAGAGGCTCTACCTCGCCGGGCAGAAGTCGTTGGAGCGCGCGGAGGAGCTGCGCGAGGCGACCAACGGCGGCGCGCTCGAGCGGAAACTGGACGCGTTGTTGACGCCGGAGATGTTGGCACGGTCGCGGCCGCCGCCGTCGTACCCGGTCCCGCACGCGCTCCCTTTGCATCCGGGCGGTGACGCGTCGGGGCGGGCGGGCGGCCACGCCGGCGGCACGCACGGCGACGCCGCGCACGGCCGCGCGGCCGGCGCTTTGATCAGCGATCGGCAAAAGCTCGCAGAGGAAAACTCGAGGTTAAAGGCCAAGTTGGACCGGTCCGACCGCCGCGTGATGGAGCTCTCCGCGGAGTCGCGCGAGGCTAACGGCGCGCTCGCCGAGCTGCGTAAAGCGACGGCGAGCAACGCGAGGCGGCACAACGCGCAGCTCACGGGCGCGCTGCGCAGGCTTCAGTGGCTGGTGGAACGGCAAGGGAAGCTCGAGGCGGATTGCGAGGAGAAGGATGCTTACGCGAAATCCCTGGAGCGACGGTGCGTTTCTTTTTATTTCCATATCGTACGGGCAATTCGACTGACGGCGTGTTTTGTAAACAGGCTGCTGAACCAGCACAAGACCCTGCACGGCGTCGCCGCGGGGAAAGGCGTCGCGTCGACGCTCAAGGGAGGAGGGACGAACGCGGTGAAGAGGGTTCGGGGGACGAGCCGGCCGGGGAGCGCGCCCATGGGCGGCCGGGGCTTACGCGCGAGCGCCGCCGCGTTGCTCAGGACGCCAGAGCCGGAGAGCGCTTCGCGGTATCGCGGCGGCAACGGGGGTTGGGTGACGGGCGCGGGTCGACGTACCCCCGAGGCGCGCGCCGCCATCGCGCTCTCCCGCCGCGCGATGCAGATGAACGCGTCGCCCACGTCCATGCCCGTGCCGGCGGCTGGTTCATCCGACACGGGATCCGACGCGGACTTGACAGCGGACGACGCCGCCGCCGCCGAGCCCAAGCGGCTGGATTGGGGACCGGGATCGAGCGCGTTCGCCGGCGATACGGTGATCTCCGGCGTCGGCGCCGTAGGCATCGCGCTCGAGGCGGACGCCGCGGTGTCCGACGACGACACGCCGAGGAAACCGGAGTGGGTGCACGCGCCGGCGAGGGCGCACGATCCGGCGCAGCAAACGACGCCGCCGAGTTCATCCGGGAAGAAGAAAAAGACAAAAAAGCCGAGCCCGCCCCCGAGGACTCCGCCCAGGGCTGGCGACGACATGAGCATGGACGGGATACAGGAGTACATCGCGCAGCTGCAGGACCTGCACGAGAAGAGCACGCAGCTCGCGTCGAGCGGGGGTGGGGAACCGAGCGAGTCGCCGCTGTTGATGGGAGACTAAGTGTTAAGTCTCAAAAATTAACTCAGACATGATCTCAGACGGGTTTTCGCACCAAAAAAACCCGGGGCAGTCACGGGAGTGCAGGTGGTCTAGCACTACTTGTAATAAATAATCGCGGTTACGAGTAGGGGGACCCGCTCTGACCTTAATAATTGAACACGCGGAAGGAATCGACCACGCCCTTGAGCAGCTCGTAGTCAGACTCCTTCGCCTTATCCTCCGGCATCTGCGCCACCACCGACACCACGTCCCGCCGGCCGAGCTTCCTCGCGCCGCCCGTCTGCCCCGGACCCACGGCGCTCACGCCCCAGAACCGAAACGGGTACACCCCTGTGACCAAAACACGACGTCAGTCGAATTGCCCGTACGAGGAAATAAAAAGAAACTCACCCTCCGACCGAAAGCTGTAGTAATAGTACATCCCGTCGTCCGACACCCGCGCGTCGAGGATCTGCGTCGTCGCGCTGATCCCCGCCGCCTTCGCCGCGGGTGTGCCCTCCAGCGGCGCGAACTTCGAAGCCTCGGTGGCTGCGTACTTCTCCGCGGATTCAAACCCAGAGTTTTGGATATTCTCGAGCTCGGAATCCGCGAGCAACGCGATTGACTTACCGGAGACTCGTCCCACTGGCGCCACGGTCACCTTGAACCGCCTGCCGCCGTACTCTGACTTTGGGTGGAACTCCGGGGTGTTCGCCATCGGTTGGTCCCGGCTCCATCCCTCCGGGACGGCGACGGAGTATCCCGAGGCGTCGTCGACGTATCGAATCAGTTTAACGCCGGCGATCTCGAGCTCGGGCGGGAGCGCGTCGTCGTGCGCGATCGCGGGCCTGTTACCTCCGATGATCTCGAGCGGGACGGCAGCCTCCGCGGCGTCGATCGCGGCGACGGTGGACGACGCCGGGGATTCCATCGCTGACGCCGCGGCTCCCCCGTCCGCTACCATCTCGGTCGTCTCCGAGTCGCTCGTCGCGGTGGCGCCGGCATCGTCGGCCCACGACGCGGGGACCGGGACGGCGTTGACGAGGCCGGAGACGGCGACCGCGAGCAGGGTGGACGCGACGTGATCCCGCCTGGTCCACGTGATCTTCGCGCCGGATTTCTTCGCGGTCGCCGCGGTCGCCGCGGTCGCCGCCTCGGAAGCCTCGCCATCCTTGTCTCCCCCGCGGAGCGACGGCGCGCTCAGGGAGTGGAACTCGCGGGTCGGTGTCGCCGGGTGGGGACGCGCGCGCCGCCGGGCTTTGGACGCGCGATCGCGCGCGCGGCACACCGGGGTGACGCGCGTCGACGCGAACACCGTCGCCGACATCTGGCTCCTGCCGCCGCCGCCGGTCGGAATGGGAGCGGGGGCGGCAGGCAACGTTTCGTGGTTTCGGGAGAAAAATCCGATCCTCTCGCCGGATGACGTGGAATACATTTGCACGTATGAAATCCAGTTGGGAGTGTCGTAATTACGGTTAACGCATCGTATGCCAATCAGTTAGGAAGACGAAATAAAAGTCAATCCGGGCAAACACCAAGTTTTTTCGTGTTGATCGCAAAAGATTCAACAACGATAGAAATAGAACCCGCCCCACGAACCACACCCGCCGGCGCTCTCGACGACCCGGTACCCACCCAGAGCTCGCCCCGTCGACCTCTTCACCGTCCCAAAGCGCGTATCCACCGCGCGACGAAGGGAACCCGCCGCGAAAGCCGCGTTCCAACCCCGGATATTTAAAAGCCAAAAACTTTTCGCGCGCGAAAAAGAAGTATGGGTGTCTGCGCATCCACCCCCCAGGCTGACGCCGACCTCCCCGCGGCGGGTTCACAGAAGACCGTCCTCCCGGACCCCGCGCTCAAGCCTGCCGCCGCGCGATCCGCGGTCCTCACCGACGAAGAACGAGCGCAGGAATCCGAACTCGAGACGAACGTTCTCTCCCTCTTCGTCATGATGGACACCGACAAGAACAACGGCGTCGACGCCGAGGACCTCGCCGCGGTCATCGACGAGAACCCCGCGCTCCGCCGCCGCCTCGTCCGCAACCTCGACCTGGACGCGCGTTGCCCGAACGACGCGGACGCGCCCGCCGTCGCCGCCGCCATCGTCAAAGCCGCGTCCGCACTGAGCCCAGCCGTGAACGACTGGTCCGGCGACTCACATTCCATCGGATGGTACGAGCTGGAGTGCGCGGTCAAGGGAACCGCCGCCGTGGACTACCAAAAGGCGCCCAACTCGCCGAAGCTGTGCCGCGATAACATGCTCCGCGGCGCGAAAGCCAGGGCTGAGATCGTACGACAACAGGGCGGCGGATTCGCCGGCCTCGTCGACGCGGCCGAGGCGGTCACCATCGGCGAAAGAGCCCGCGACCTTCAGGTGAACCGCCGCGCGCTCTACGTGGAGTCCGAGCCGGACGTGTGGCACGACGGCGCGCTGTACGTCACCGACGTCACCGCGCAGCGCGCGAGGGACGCCAAGCTCAAGGAGATCGACGATACCTTACGGGCGGAGGGTCTTTTGAAGGATGAGTTTCCGGGACTGGACGCGGAAGCCGCCGCTGCGATCAGGGCGGAGATCAAGACCGGCGGCGTGGTCGTGGACATCGAGGACGACGAGGAGATGACCAAGAAGAAGACGAGGAAGCTCACGCCCAAGCTCGAGGAGCTGAGGAACAGCCCGATCAAGTCCAGGGCTGTCGCCGCGTGATGAACTCTCTCGTTCGCGTGTACACTTTGTGAATATGATAATATCCTGCCGTAAGTATCACCGAACGACGACGCCGTGACTATCACCCTCTTCGCCGGGACCTGGACGCCTCCCACTGCCGCTGCTGTTGCCTGATGTACCCCCGGATGTAATCCCCGCTGCCCATCTCCGCCACGCGCCCGTCCTCCATGTAGCACGCGGCGTCGCAGTGCCGCAGCTCCTCGAGCCTATGCGTGACCCAGATGGCCGTGACCCTCGAGTCCGAGTCGACAACGTTACGTACCGCCCTCACCACCCCAGCCTGATCCGCCTCGTCCAAAAACGTCGTCAGCTCGTCCAGTAACAGCACCCGCGGGTTCTCCACGAGCGCCCCGGCGATGGCGACGCGTTGTTTCTGCCCCCCCGAGAGCGTCGATACCTGCCGCATCGTGAACTCATCCGGATCCAGGTTCACCGCGCTGAGCGCCGCGCGGACTCGCGCCGCCACTTCTTTCGGCGGCATGTTGGGGTACCTGCAGTTCAGCGAGAACGCCACGTCGTTGCCCACGGTGGGCATGATGACCTGGTGGTCTGGGTTCTGGAACACGAACGCGCGAGGCGCCTGGACCCGTAGGCGCCCCGACCACGGCGTGACCAATCCCGCGAACGTGCGCAGCAAGGTGGACTTGCCGCAGCCGTTGGGTCCCAGGAGCATGAACATGGACCCGCGCGGGACTCGCAGGCTCACGCCCTGGAGCGCGTCTTTGGACCGTGAGTCGTTCGCGTCGCCGTACCTGACGTACAGGTCCTCGCACTCCACTCCGTACGGCGAGGTTTGCACGGGCTCGCCGGCGTAGACGCGGGGGATGACCGTGTCCCTCGATCGAACGCGCGCCGCGGGGTGCCGAGGGGGGCGCCGACACAGCTGTGCGCGATCGTGACGCGCGGGCGATGAGGTTGACGCATCGCGGCGATCGCGGACGGTTCCCTCGGGTCGAGGGACCGCAGAGCACAGGGTGAGCATGGCCCTGGCGCGCGTTCGTTGTGGCCCAGAAAAAAAACTTGAGAACCTTCGCGAACATGTTTTGAACCCGGGTGACGTGACACGAGATCCCGCCACTTGAAGGTGCACACGTCCGCGTGCGCTGCGGTGAATTGTTCACGATGCAGTACGGCGGAGGCGGTGGCTATGGCCAGCGCCAGCCTGGCGGCGCGCCCAAGGCGCGCATCGTCATGACCGAGGCGCGCAAGAGCTACACCAACTCGTGGACGACCGGTCTCATGGGTGCTCCGTGCGCCAACCCGGGGTTCTGCCTCTACGCGGCGTGCTGGTGCGTCCCGTTTCGCATCTAAACCGACTGTCGACCCTTTCGCCGCGATATCGTGCCCCCGTCGCTCGCCCCGCGCTGAAGCACGAGCCGCTTCGCGCGGTCCCGAGGCCTGGTTTTCACGAACCCTGACCCGGGAAAACCAGCCGGCGGATAAAAATGACATCCGGACTCACCCCGCCTCCTCCCTCCC
>Ga0115566_10002383_pt1 | contig 15547 bp, 13 predicted proteins | sample COGITO_mtgs_1204_3_FD_87173 | JGI IMG/M metagenome (GOLD analysis project Ga0115566, IMG submission 87173) | Pelagic marine microbial communities from North Sea - COGITO_mtgs_120405 | ecosystem: Environmental > Aquatic > Marine > Epipelagic | place: Germany:Helgoland, sampling site Kabeltonne...
CGTCCGAGGCGGTGCAAGATAACTTTGCAGACGTGAGCGAGCTTGCGCTGAACTGCCGGTTCTCGAACTGCAGCCACGGTCAAGAGCCTGGATGCGCAATCTTGCAGGCTTTGGCCAGTGGATCCTTGAGCGAAAAGCGGTACAGGAGTTACCTGAAACTCGAGAAGGAGGCGAATGTCACGATCTCTCCGAATGGAAGAAGCGGAGGGAGGACAAGAAAGTCGGGCCGTTCATCAAAACCGCGAAGAAGAAGCTGAGGGAATGGCCGCCCGGACTCAGGACACGAATAAGAACGGGGAAATGCAATGACGAACTATTTTTTTGCAAGGGCATTGAGCCTGGGAGTGATCACACTGCTGGCCGTGGGCTTTCCAGCGGGTGCTGAGGAGCGGTCCTCTGAGCCAGCCACTGAGTTTCTATCCGACAGAGCCTATGCCAGCCAGCCGATTCGCCGGATTGCGTTCGGCTCTTGCAACAAGCCCAAAAAAGATCAAGGGTTTTGGGATGTGATTCGGGCGAAAGATCCGGAGTTCATGCTGCTTCTGGGCGACAACCATTACGCGGAAAGTACAGATTCCGGAACGATTGAAAAGGGCCTATGACCAGCTGGCCACCATCCCCGAATACGGAACGTTTCGGCAGAAGATCCCCACGTTCGCAACGTGTGACATCTACGACTACGGGGGGCAAGTATCTGGTGCGTCTTCATCCTCACGCGGAGCAATCCGAACAACTCTCGAAAGGGAATCTACGGAACGTGACTGTTCGGCGAAAAAGCCGATCGCATCCACGAAATCCAGTACCCCCAGTCCGTGACCAAGCGCATCATGGACAGCCCGGAAAAGGTCATTTGCTAGGACGGGCCTAGCTACCCAGCGAATGCGAGTGTCCGCCAATAGTGCGTTATTGCTGACAATGAGCAAGTCTCACCCATTGGCGTGTCCCTCCTCAGTGGGGAACACAGGCATTTGCTTATGCTTACGCAACTCGCGCATGTCGTCCCACGGATTGGCGGTCGCCGTCTCGGGGGCTGCAAAATAGAACTCGTACCCAGCCGACTCTAGAGCCCGGTACTGGGCCATCGTCTGATCAATAAGATTCTGGTAGGCTTCCTGGACGGCTGGATCAGAAGGGTCGTGGGGCATGGCCTCATAGGCGTCCGCAATGCGACTTGCCCGGTCAGGATCTACCCTGACGTATTCAGCCTGCCGTCGAAGTTGGATGCCAATCGATTTAGCGTAGGACTCCGCAACCTCATTTAGTCTTGGGTCCGGGCCTGTTGCTCCTTCTTTAATTGGCGCGCCCGGCAGACGATCCCAGCGTTCCGTTTTTGCCGAGCCAGAGTATCCGCTGTCTCGTCTTCGTATTCCTCTTCTGAGGGAGAAAGATCCCTTGGCTCCTGCGCTTTTGAGTTCCTCTCTGAGGATGTCTCGGTAGGCCCCCCGACGATACCGATCAAGTTGCCGAACTCTGCCACTGCCTCCTCTGGGCTCAAGCGTTGATAGATAACCTTTCCCATTAGGATCCTCTTTCCAATTTTGGTTGCGTGTAATTGTGGTCGCAGGTGAGTTCTCGACTTCGATTTCAAAATCTTGATTTTCCTTCCACTTATTTAAGAGAGCTACAATACGCCAAGCACCTTTCGCGGTCAATGAATTGTCAGCCGTAATCATCCCCGCTTGGCCTGTGGGAAGTTTGTGAACAGAGAAGCCCCTTAGGTCTTTCCCACCATTCTCTTTGGCGAACTCAGCTAGTGACTTAATCTCTGCGGGAGTCAGATCTCTATCCACACTTTTTGCAAAAGATGGCCCGCTTTGCTTGGCCGCTAACACCGATCTGAACCTGAATGCTTCCGGCCTAGTCGTAGACAACTGCCGGATCTAAATGCCTGCTTGGTCAATGTTCAGTGTACCGTTTGCCGTCACCCCATCATCTCCGGAGGTCAGCAAATTTGCGCCGATCCTAGTATAGTCGCCAGTGGTATAGAGGTCCCACCAGAAACCGTTTTCAAAACCGCTGGTGTCGACGATTTCACCTCGCGACTAGGTGAGGGCCAGGCCGCCGCCACTTTGATTTTGCATGGGCTGGATGAACGGCGCGCCACTTTCAACTCCGGTTGTAGTGCCCCCAATGGCACGCCACCATAATTCTCACAGTCAAATCTAACTCCGGAGGTCCCGCTCGGCATGAAGTTTGCAACATCGCCGCTAGCCAGCGTAAGGATGGCCTCCCCGGCCGCTCCTGTCGTATCGGTATTCCAGATCGCCACGGTTGGGTCGAGGGGAAACGGCTAACTGCCGCTGGTTAGTCCGAAGCAAGCTGCGGTCCCGTTGCCATCGAAATATTTGTCGGAAGCTATCGCGGTGATGACAGGCAAGGCTGCGAGGATCAGTAGCATCCCATGATGTCTCATTGCAGGTTTCGGAAAAGGGGAAGGAATGGGAACTATTATTTCAACGCTTGGTCTAGGCAGCAACTCCTCGAAAGCGAGGGCTTAATTTGGGTCTTGTGAGGGGCTGCAGGAAGCGCTGGGGAAGCCAAGCGATCGTGCCAGTGGAAATGGCTCCTTGTCCACGTGCCCGTCATCCACGCCGCGCTCGTCTGAAACGGAGATGGCCTGACAAAACTCCCGCTCGGCTGCGACTCCAGACACGCGCAGGAATTTGGCGACTGGAGTCCGTGCACTGAATTCTCAAATTCGGTGTTTGCAGGCTCAGTCTGGCACGGGTGCATGCGCACATCGCGAACTATTTGAGAATCAGCGTGTTGCAGACAAATGAAATTCACCTATCGTAGCGGTTCACTTTTGGATCCGGGCGCTGCGAGTCCCGCAGAATTGCGGCTGATCTCCTCGGATTTTCTCGCTGGACCGTAATGGCAAGGACGTGCAATGGGCCAGGAAAGTTTCTGGAAGAATAAAAAAGTATTGGTCGCTGGCGGCGCTGGTTTTGTTGGCGCCAAACTAGTTAGGCTATTGCTGAACCAAGGCTCAACGGTTCGCGTGGCGGACAATCTCGAACGCGGCCGCAAGGAAAACCTGAGGGAAATCTTTGACCAGATTGATTTCATGCAACTCGACTTGGTATCGTTCGACAGTTGTCTGACTGCGACGGCCGGGATGGATGTCTGTATGAACCTAGTGGCCAAGGCCTGTGGTTTGGAGTACAGCCAGGACCATCACGGCGAGATGTTTACCTTCAATACATTGTTGGGCCTCAACGTCCTACAAGCCTGCCGACTGAACAACGTCGAGCGGACTTAAGTCGTGAGTTCGTCCTGTGTCTACCCCGATGGCGCGCCTGCTCCCACGACGGAAGAAGCCTACACCGGTACTCCGGAGTTGGTGAACGAGGGCTATGCGCTGGGTAAGATCAATATGGAGGTTCAGGCCAGATACTACGCGAAAGAGTACGACATGAAGATCGCGGTGGCGCGGCCGAATAATGTCTATGGCGCGGGCGATGGCTGGGACGGCGAGAAGTCGCACGTGATTCCGGCGCTGACCAAGCGCGTGCTCGATGGCGAAGACCCCGTACGGGTTTGGGGCTCGGGAAATCAGACGCGGGCCTTCGTGCACGTGCTCGATGTGGCTCAGGGCTTTATGGATCTAACCGAGAAGTATGCGGTTGCGGACCCCGTTAACGTAGGGCATGACCGCGAGACGACCATCGGAGATCTGGTGCGCAAGATCTGCGAGATCAGCGGCAAAACGCCGGTGCTTGAGTTTGATACGACCAAGCCTGAGGGCGCTCCGCGCAAGTCTTTGTCCAGTGAGAAGCTCACGCGGGTGTCAGGGTTCGAGCCGAAAATGCTGCTCGACAAGGGCCTGAAGGAGATGGTCGAGTGGTTTCGCGATAACTACGATGAAGCCACGACTGGATCCTGTCCGGAGTTGACCATCATTACGCCGGTCTACAACGAGGATGACTTGATTGTCCCGACGATCCAAGAAGTGAAACGCCACGTGGGCGTTCCCTTCGAAATACTCGTGGTCTATGATTTCGACGAAGACACGACCGTCCCGTACGTGGAGCAGATGATGCAAAGCGTGCCCGAACTCAAACTGGTCAAAAACGATATCGGGCCTGGCGTGATCAATGCGATCCGCGCCGGAATCGACGCTGCCCGCGGCGAATATATCGTTATGGTGAACGGTGATCTTTCGGATGACATGCACACGATCAACGAAATGGTCGCGAAGGCCGATGGCGGTTTCGACATCGTCTGTGGTACGCGTTACTCGGGTGACGGCAAGAAGCTCGGTGGTCCATTTATTCAAGATCTTCTCTCTCGTGTCGCCAACCGATCCTTTCACATGCTGACCCGCTTCCCGACTTCGGACGTCACGAACTCGTTTAAGCTGTACCGGGCCAAGTATTTGAAGAGCATCGACATTGAAAGCAGCGGTGGATTCGAGTTCTCGTTTGAGCTGACCGTCAAAGGGCATTCGCGCGGGCTGAAAATCTGCGAGATTCCGACCGTTTGGAAGCAGCGTAAGGGCGGCGAGTCGAAATTTCGGCTGTTTGCGTGGCTCAAGAATTACCTGCGGTGGTATACCGCAGGTCTAGCGAACGTGTGGTTTGGCCGCAAGACCAAGTAATAGACCACCAACAGGATCGGAGGAGGGCCACGTGTCTGACCAGGAAGAGCTGATTTACACTCCACAACAGGCACTGGCCCCTAAACTCAAGGCGATTGTCCTGCTTCTGTTTATCCTGGCGTTCGGTGTTCGGATGTACCGGATCACCGCGCCACCGATTGACTACCATCCCGCACGCCAGTTCATGTGTGCTGCTATTGCACGTGGGATGTACATGGAGAATAAGACAACTGCGCCGGAGTGGGAACGTGCGGTAGCCGCGCAGAACCTGGCCGATGAACTACTGCTCGAGCCGCGCGTGATGGAAGGCACCTCAGTCTTCTTCTACGGCATGCTGGGCGGCGAGAGGCTGTGGGTTCCGAAGGCTATCGCCTCGTTGCTATGGCTATTGGGAGGCGTATTCGTATTCAGAATCGTGCGCGGCATTGCGCCGAATTATTGTGCCGTGGCCTCGCTGGGGGTCTATCTATTTCTGCCGTTTGGGGTCATTGGGACGCGAAGCTTCCAGCCTGATCCGCTGATGATTTGCCTGTTCTTGGGCGGGCTGCACGCTTTTTTGTTGGTGGTGGAGAAGCAGACCGCAGGACGAGTCGCGGCGGCGGCTGTGCTGTGGAGTTTAGCCGTATTTATCAAGCCGCTTTGTCTCGTGCCAATCGGGCTGATCTGCATCGGGCTCTGGGCGTGGCGTCACTCGATCTTCGGAATCTTTACCAGCCCTGTCCCATACATCGTGGGTGCTTGTTTTTCGATTCCGATCGCCTATTACGCGCTGCACATCTTGGGGGGCGATTCGAATCTCGACTGGCAGGCTAATGCGACGGTGCAGCCAGCGCTGCTGCTGACGAAAAAGTTCTGGCTGGGCACTGCGCGCATGGTCGGCCGCATGATCGGGCTGATTCCGTTGGCGCTGGCGATTTGGAGTGCATGGGCGCTGCCTAAGAAGCCATTGGCAAAGATTCTCATCCGCTCTTGGTGGTGTGGCTACGCAGTGTACTCGTGTATCTTTACCTATCACATCCACACGCACGACTACTACCACTTGCAGCTCATTCCGCTGGTGGCAGTATCCTACGCCTTCTTGGTGCAGCATCTTGTCCAAGAGAGGATCGGGTTCGTGAAGCAGCATCTCGTTGCATTGGCCGCGGTCGTAGTCATTCCGGTCCTGCTCCAGCTGGCGGTTTCTGCTCCCAAGTTAAAGGCGCTGACGAAGGGCGAAGCCTCCGTAGGTAAGGTTGGTTTCGAGTTCGTTACCGGGCTGGTCGGCGTCCACAAGAAGGTGATCATGTTCATTCACCCTGCCTTTCACAAGCGAATCGAGGCGCGGCGTCAATTGGCGATCAAGCTGGGCGAGGACTTGAATCACACTACGGCTGCGATCTATCTGGGGGAGGACGGCGGCACAGATTTGACCTACTACGGGAAGTTTGGCGGCAGGCGTTGGCCCGGTGCGACCGCGCTGGTCAACCGCACCCTGGCGACCGCACAGAGTGAGGAGAAAGTCAGTCGCGATGTGTTTGACTTGATCGTTGAGGAGATTGGCGCCGAGTACTTCGTGATCACTGATCTGGGCGACTTCGCCAAGCAGACCGAGCTGCAGCGGATTCTAGATGACTATCAAGTGATGGCTGATGACAAAGAACTGCGCTACAAGATCTATCGCTTGGTACCAGCACGCGTCCCAGTAGCTCCTTCCGAGATTCCGCCTGAAACGATGATTCCGCAAGAGCTTGAGGGCGAGGTTGCACCCGCGACGTCTACACCCGCAGTGAGCCCGCCACCAGCGCCAGCACCGTCGCCCGCGCGCTAGGCCTGTTGCAATCAACAAGGTGAGGGCACGGGGCTGATTGGCCGAACTTGCTGCGAAGACTGTTGTTGATTGCACGTGTCGGTGCAACTTTTCCGCCCAGTCGGCGTCTGCTGCCGACACCCAATCAGAATAGAGCGAGACGGATTTATGCAACAACAGGAACTTCAGGAGCTGCAGAACAAGATCAAGGCCGCATCTGCATTCGTGCAGACGCTTCGCGTAGAGGTCGGGCGTTTTCTGGTCGGTCAGGAGCGGCTGCTTGACCGCTTAATTCTCGGCATGGTAACCAACGGCCACATTCTAGTAGAAGGTGTGCCTGGTCTGGCCAAAACCTTGACGATCAACCTGCTGGCGCAGGCCGTCGGCGGTGACTTTGCGCGCCTGCAATTTACGCCTGATCTGCTTCCTGCTGACGTGATTGGAACTACCATCTACAATCCGCACGATCAGAGCTTCTCGGTCAAGAAGGGCCCGGTGTTTGCGAACATCGTTTTGGCAGACGAGATCAATCGTGCGCCAGCGAAGGTGCAGAGCGCTTTGTTGGAAGCCATGCAGGAGCGCCAGGTCACGATTGCTGGGGTCACCCACAAGCTGCCGTCACCATTCTTGGTGATGGCCACGCAGAATCCACTGGAGCAGGAAGGAACCTACCCGCTTCCCGAAGCACAGACGGACCGCTTCATGCTGAAGGTCGAGCTCGATTACCCCACGCGAGACGAAGAAGCGGTGATTCTTGAGCGCATGGCTCATCCGGACGTTAAAAGCGTGGCTACGCAGGTCGCCTCACTAGATGATATTCAAAACGCCCGCAAGTGGGTCGATAAGGTGTACATCGACGAGAAGATCGTAGCCTACATTTTGGATATCGTGTTTGCGACGCGGACTAGCAAGCACGATCAGCTGTCGGAGCGCCAGAATGAAGCAAAGTTGGAGAGGTTTGCTGAGTTGATTCAGATTGGGGCGTCACCGCGCGCCACGCTGGCGATGGCGATCGCGGCCAAGGCGACCGCATTTCTGGCTGGACGTGCTTATGTGGTCCCACAGGATGTCAAGGACGTGGCGCCTGATGTCCTGCGGCATCGCGTCGTGCCATCCTATGAAGCAGAAGCGGAGAATCTTACCTCTGCGGACCTGGTCGGACAGCTCCTCGATGAGTTACGGACACCTTGAAGAGTTAGCTGAAACGCCCCTGGTTTTGTCGCTTGTGGACGAAGTACTCACAGGCGGATTGACAGATTGGTCAGGCTGAGTATTTTACTCGGCTCGCAATGCGGCGTGGGTTGGTAGCTCAGTCGGTAGAGCAACGGCCTTTTAAGCCGTGGGTCCCGGGTTCGAGCCCCGGCCAACCCACCACTATTTGCGCTTGCGAACGTCGCTATGATATGATTTTCAGAGGAGATTGACTATGCCCAAGGAATGTGCAGTATGTGCGAAACGCCGGGTTTCCGGTGGTAGCATTTCCCGACGCGGTCTGGCTAAGAAGCAAGGCGGTATCGGCACCCACGTAGTAAAGAACGTCAAACGGGTCTTTCGGCCGAACTTGCAGTCCGTACGGATTCGTCTCAACGGTACGGTTAAGCGCGCTGTTGTTTGCGTGGCCTGTATCCGCTCCGGCGCGATCGAAAAGGCCTAAGGCTGCTGTCGCAGCTTTGAGCCAGCGGTCACAAGCCGATGGGCTGATTGTCCTGCTCACAGACTTCGGTGTCTCCGATCCGTATGTTGGTGTCATGAAGGGCGCCATTGCCTCGGTGAACCCGGACCTGCGTGTTATTGACTTGACGCACGAAATTGCGCCGCATGACATTTGTTGTGCGGCGTTTTTTCTTGCACAGAGTGGCCCTCACTTTCCGCAGGGCACGACATTTATCGTGGTCGTGGATCCAGGTGCGGGGAGTGATCGCAGAGGCTTGATTGTGCGAACGCAACACGCCACACTGGCCGGACCAGATAACGGGGTCCTGATACAAGGTGCCGGAGACGCGGCCGAAATCCATTCCTTGACGGAGACGCGGTGGCACGGCAGCTGCCGCTCACATACTTTCCCCGGGCGCGATGTGTTTGCCCCTGTCGGCGCGCACGCAGCAGGCGGTACCCCGCCCGGGCAGTTTGGCTCGCTCGTTCGGGATCCGGTGCATCTTCCGGAGTCGGCGGCAAGCCGTGTTATTTGCATCGACCGGTTTGGGAATGCGGTTACCAACGTCCGCCCCGACGCCATCTCGGCGGAAGCCACTGTGCGATGCGGCGAGTTTGAGGCCCAGCGCGTGTCGCTGACGTACGCGACGGCCAATCCCGGCGACGCGCTGGCGTTGGTGAACAGCTACGGTCTGGTGGAGCTTGCAGTGAACCAAGGAAACGCTGCCGAGTCTCTACGCATCTCAGTAGGAGATAGAGTTTACCTGGAGGACGTCTATTGACGACTGATAATCTCGATCCCTGCTTGACGGGATTTATTGATGGCTGACGCGCGTAAAGATCGTATCCTGGTACTTGATGATGACCCAGGAATTATTACTGTGTTGAAAACGCTGCTGCGCCGGCAGGGGTACGAGGTGTTTACCCTTGAACATGGCGAGCATGTGGTTCGAGTTGTCGACGAAGAAGACATCGACCTCGTGCTGACGGACTTGGTGATGCCAGGGATCGATGGCATGGCAGTGCTCAGCATGCTGGTGAATTCCCACCCGAATACGCCCGTCGTCATGATGACAGGACATGCAGATGTCGACTCAGCGATCAATGCCATGCGGCTGGGAGCGTTTGACTACATCGGGAAGCCGTTCGATTTGGAGGAGTTGCTGGCGGTGGTGCGCCGCGCACTTCCGTTCTCGAATCTCGGCGGTACGGAGCTAAGCAAGGCCGTAGAGGCGAACATGGGCATGATTGGTGAGAGTTTACGCATGCGTCAGCTCTATGATCTGATTGCTGAAGCGGCAGATATGGAAACCACCTTCTGCCTCCTTGGAGAGTCGGGGGTTGGCAAGAGCTTGGTCGCGCGTGCGCTCCATGACTGTGGCGTTTTCCGCGACGGGCCTTTTATTGAGTTTGACTGTCTGGACATCCCGAGTGTGATGTTGCACGATGAGTTCTTCGGGGTTCCATTCTCTGCCAGGCGCGAGCCGGAGTCGCAGGTGCAGATGGAGCGACGTCGCGTACCGTTTGTGGGTTGCCTCGAGCAAGCGCACGGCGGCACGCTTTACCTGAATGAGATCGGCTGTTTGCCTCACTCCGTCCAGCATGATTTAGTTCGCGTCGTGCAGAGTGGGATGTTTCAACGCGATCGACGAACGATCCCGGCGGAGTTCCGGGTACTCATCTCTTCCACCGAGCCACTCGAACGCAAGCTGGCGCGCGGTGAGTTGCTCGAAGAACTCTATTACGGCCTGGGGCTGGCGACGATTGAACTTCCGCCGTTGCGTGAGCGCGCGGGTGACATCGCCCTCCTGACCCAGCATACGATGCATGACCTGAATCTAAATCGAGACAAGAAGATTTCGATTGAGATGAAGGCCATGGCGGCGTTGGAGGCCTACACCTGGCCCGGGAATGTCCGCGAGCTTGTAGGCTCAATTCGCCGGGCTGCGCGGCGCGCGGCCACTGAGGATTGTCGAATTCGGCTGGAGCATTTACCCCGACCCGTTCGCTACTGTTTCGTACGTTCCAGCCAAGGAAAAGGCTATTCAGACGAGTACGATTTGCGCTGGCGCTCCCTGCGAAAGTTTCTGCGTCAGAAGGAGATGGAGTTTGTGACGCACACGTTGCGTGCTATGGATGGCGATCGTAATAAGGCCGCGCACGCGATGGGAATATCGGCAGAGCAGTTCGAAGAGAAGTACGGAGAGGACCTATGAAGTGCGCAGCACTTCTCATTGCGGTGGCCCTATTTACAGGCTGCGAGACATTTGAAGACTCGTTCTATAAGCGACACCAGCTAATCACGATTCACGAACTAATTCCGCGGGTTTCACCCCGTATGGGCAAGTTCGAACGCGCGATTATGGTCGATGGCCAGAGGCTGTATGTGCGTAGGTTGCCAATGCTTGCCTCACCAGGTATCGCAAGTGCAGAGGCACTCGAATCGCGGGATGGTACCTTTCACCTCGCCTTGCATCTAGATCGCCATGGTGAAAACTTGTGGACGCAGGCCGCCATTGACTATCATGGCAGGCGGCTCGTGTTCATGGTAGACGGTATTTATCGCGGGACTTTTGTGGCGCGGTCCTATCCGGGATCGGGCTCGATTCTGGTGCCGATTCGCTTGCAGGCAGATGACGCGATGTTGATCGCTGAGGCAGCCGAGAAGAACTATAAAACTTTTGGTAGAAATCAATAACGGGGACGACATGACAATAGACGAACTTGAGGCGAATATCTTGGGCGTGGCTGAGAACGATTCAGCAGCTATCGCAAAACTTTTGGAAGGACTTGCTCAGCAGAAGGCGTTGGAAGCCGCAGAGAACAGCGCGCTCGCCGAAGGCCTCCCGGTGATTCTTGAGGACCCCGACGCGGCTGCGGCTAACCCTCAACTGCGCGACTTAGCCCTACATGCTGCTCGGCTGGGCGTAGATGTGATGGCTGTCCGCGACACCATCGCTGCAAGCGTGCGCAAAGAACACGGCGACTATCCTGATCCGGCCGGCCTGATTAAGGCCTCCGCAGTTCTCGACAGCATGATCGATATTCGAGTCGTGCGCCAGAGATTGGAGATCATCAAGATTTTTAGGGAAGACTCTATCGTCTGGCATAATTCGTTCGGCCTTGGCACCGTGACTGAGATTGACGGGTTCAGTGATCTCGTATCTGTGAAGTTTCAGACTCGGCAGACGTTCTCCATGGCCCAGAGCCTGGCGACGCTGTTTGTCGCAAAGCCCGCTTCAAAAGTCGCCGAGCTATCCGGCCGCATCGGCAGCTGGAAGCCTGAAGTCGAGGCCAAAGAGCTGGACGAACAGATCGGCGCCAGCTTCCTCCCCCGAATCGGAAAAGTCGGGCCTGTGACCGCCAGCCTTATCGTTCCACGGCTAATGGCCAAGCGGGACTATGACGAGTGGCGGAATGCCAAATTGGCCACTGCCAGCAAAGCAGTCGCGCCCAAGGCAGAGCGTACTTGGGATAATGCACGAAGCCTTGAAGAGCTGATTATCGGCCTTGATGGCGTCGACAGCATCGAGCCCGATGAAGAGAAGCAGGCGCACATTCTCACTCTGTTCAACTTTGCTGCGCGCAAGCCAATGAACAAGCAGTTCTTTGCCACTGCTATGGGCCGTCTATGGCTCGCAACAGGTGGCGCCGACTGGCAAAAAGAAATGATCGGCGCGCTTCCGCAAGACAGCATCGCCTGGAGTTCCCACGAAGAGGTCATCGATGTAATCAAGAAGCTTTCCGCTAAGGAAGTGGTGGGCTGGCTCAACGCCGTGTTTCAGGCCCGAGGCCGGGAATGGTTCGATGTGGTCATCATTCTGCTGCCCGCTCGCCTGCTCTCTGGTGTGGAAGGAATTCTGAAAGCCTACGATGGCGACCTGCAGGACATGCAGCGACTCGCTATCGACAGCATCCGGCGGGGGACGGCGAATGCTGACATCGTGGTTTGGCTATGGAAGCAAAAAGCACATCGCGAGACCGCATTCTCTAATCCTATCGCCATTTTCCGCGTCCTGAACAAACCCGCAAAGGGCGACTACATCAAGGCGCGCCGCGACTTGCTCAAGCTCGTTGTGGATGATCAGTCGTTCCAGAAGCGGCTGATGCGAGACGGCGACGAAGCCGGAATCTCGGCTCTGGTTAAAACCACCAAGAACACCCAGGTGCTGAATAAAGGCGAGCAACAGAGCCTGCTTGTGAAAATCTGCCGGATCTATCCGGAAGCGCGGGAGATCGTCGAGGAGCGGCGCAAAATCGTCGCCCGCCGTCCGATGGACAAGAAAAGCTCGTTCGCCAGCATTCAGCAACGGCAGGCAGAGCTCAAAGACATCGTTGAGAAGCGGATCCCGGCGAACATTCGCCAAATCTCCTTGGCCCGCAGCTACGGGGACCTTCGCGAGAACGCAGAATTCAAGGCCGCCAAAGAAGAGCAGCGGTTGCTTCGTTCCCGTCAAGAAGAGCTAGAACGCGGCCTTAAGACCGTGCAGGGCACAGATTTCAGTGAAGTGATCCCTGGAGATATCGTGATCCCCGGAGCGTCCATCACCATCAAGCTCGAGGGCAAGGATGTGACCTACCACATTGTCGGGCTCTGGGACAGTGACCCTAAACGCCATCTCATCTCATTCGACACGCCACTTGGCAAGGCGATGATGGGAAAGAAGATCGGCGACGACGTAGTCATGCCGACTGGCGCGACTGCGACTGTCAAGGGGATTGCCAAGCTTACAGAAGAAATCACAGCCTCGCTAAGGCTCGCAGAGGCCTAAGCCATGGCTGGTGAGGAGGTATCGCGGCGCTCGTTTCTAAAGCACGCGGGAATTGTTGGAGGCGCGGCTGCACTCAGCGGCTGCGCTCCGCAGCAAGGCCCTGCTGCGGGCGGCGGTGCGAGCGGTAAGCACTATGAGTGGCAGATGGTCACCGCGTGGCCAGCAAACTTTCCGGTGTTGCAGGAGTCTGCCGAAGAGATTGCTGCCTGGATTGCTGCCATGTCAAGCGGACGCCTGACTATTCAGGTCCACGGCGCTGGTGAGCTGGTTCCAGCTCTCGGCGTGTTCGACGCCGTGGCGCAGGGCAGCGCCCAGATGGGGCACAGCGCTGCTTACTACTGGAAGGGAAAATCCGCTGCCGCGCAATTCTTCACCACCGTGCCATTCGGTTTCAACGCCCAACAGATGAACGCCTGGCTACTTGCAGGCGGCGGCATGGAACTCTGGCGTGAGTTGTATGCCGGCTTTGGGCTGGTTCCATTTGCCATCGGCAACACCGGCGTGCAGATGGGCGGTTGGTTCAGGAACGAGATTGGCTCCCTGAGTGATCTCAAGGGACTCAAAATGCGAATACCCGGCCTAGGGGGCGAAGTCCTCTCCGCAGCCGGCGGCAAGGCCGAGCTCACCCCAGGTGGCGAGATCTACACCAGCCTTGAACGCGGCCGTATCGACGCTACTGAGTTTATCGGTCCGTTTCACGACACCAAGCTCGGTCTGCATAAAGTCGCAGACTACTACTATTATCCCGGTTGGCATGAGCCCGGCTCCACCTTGGAGATGATGGTCAATAAGGCCGCATACGACGAACTACCAGCCGACCTACAAGCCATCGTTACGGCGGCTGCTGCTCGCTCCAACATGCTGCTGCTCAGCCGCATGGATGCCGCGAACTCCACAGCGCTCGTGGAGCTTCGTGCCGCAGGCAAGACCAAGATCCTCCCATTTCCTGAGGACGTCCTTAGCGGACTGCGCAAGCATGCCACCGAAGTCCTGGACGGGATGGCCGGAGATCCGTTTACCAAGCGGGTCTACGAGTCATACCGCGCGTTTCGTGAGAACATTAGCGTTTGGTCTAAGGTCTCCGAACAGGCCTACTACGACCTCTGAAGAAAGCCGGCCGCGGAATATAGGCATGGAAGAAAGAAGAGGATGGTCAATAATCGGGCCAGTAGCCACGCTGCTGTTTATGCTGATGCAGGTCCCCAAGCGGTCTACTGGTGGTTCCAGCCTTGGTGCTCCCGGCGGCCTTGGCCTCCTTTTCTATCCCCTCGCGCCCTGCGGCGGCCCCGGCTGTTGGCCACGACGCAAACGCGAATTCTGAAGGTAGGAAACAGCCGTGTTGAAATCATCTATGATCCAAGTCCTGGCAGCCCTGCTTGCCTTTACCGTCGTGGCTGCGGACCGGCCGAACATCGTTCTCATTCTGGCCGACGATGTCGGGCACGGCGACATCAGCTTTCACGTTCGCTCACACCGGCAAAAGAAGCCGCTGGTCGAGACGCCGAATATTGATGCGCTGGCGCAGCAAAGCCTTTGGTTTCGCGATGGCCATTCAGCCACCGCCCTGTGCGCGCCCACGCGTTACGCGGTAATGAGCGGAAACAATAACTACCGTTCCTACGCGCCGTGGGGCGTCTGGAGCACCTTCGCCGAAACGGCATTCAAACCGGGAGAGGTGACGCTCGGGACGGTCGTCCGCGATGCCGGCTACAACACCGGCTTCATTGGCAAATGGCATCTTGGGGGCGACTTTTACATCCCAGGCACCAAGACCATCTATCGCGGGGCGAAGAACGGAGACCTGACTGGAAAGGTAGACCTGCGCCAAATGGTTGGCGGTGGTCCCAAGGACTGCGGATTCGACTACGACTTCACCAGCACCTGCGGCGTCCAAGGCCCCATCTATCTACTCTACGAGAACCAGGTCTGGTATCCCTGGGCCAAGGACTCTGAGATCACCTTCTTCGATAAAAACAGCGCGCCCTATGCAAAAGACATCTCCGACAAAGGCCCGGGAATGGGCGATACAAACTGGGACGCTCGTGAGTTAGGGAAGGTGATCTCTGCCAAGGCCGTAGACTTCATCAAAGCCAGTGCCGAAAAGGAAGATCCCTTCTTTCTCTACTATTGCACACACACCGTCCACTTGCCGCACCGTCCGACAGCTGAGTTTGATGGGCGCAAAGTCAAAGGATCTGGTCCGACCGCTCACCTGGATCTGCTCGCAGATCTCGACATGCAGGTCAAGCGAATCGTCGATGCGCTGCTAGCCAGCGGCACCCTCGACAACACGCTCTTTATCTTAACCTCCGACAATGGCGGACTGGTAGATTGGAATGCATCCAAGCTGGGTTACCAACCTGGCGGTGGCTGGAACGGCTCCAAAAATTCGCCGTTAGAAGGTGGGCATCGTGTGCCGTTCTTCGCCGTTTGGCCGGGGCATATCGAACCGGGGAGTACCGACGAGCTGGCTGTGAGTCAGGATTTCGTCGCCACGTTCGCTGCCTTGCTCGGTACAGAGCTCCCCGATGGACAGGCGCTCGATTCGAACAACTTGCTGCCGCTGCTCCTCGGCAAGGACGGGTTCCAGCGGCGCGACTACTTCATGCATCAGGCTGGCGCTGGTAAGCAACTCATGTACCGCAAGGCCCCGTGGAAGCTGATCATTCAGACGAACTGGAAGCGCACGACGTTTGAGCCCAAGGCCCTCTATAATCTCGAACAGGATCCGGGGGA
>Ga0115566_10002385_pt1 | contig 15544 bp, 18 predicted proteins | sample COGITO_mtgs_1204_3_FD_87173 | JGI IMG/M metagenome (GOLD analysis project Ga0115566, IMG submission 87173) | Pelagic marine microbial communities from North Sea - COGITO_mtgs_120405 | ecosystem: Environmental > Aquatic > Marine > Epipelagic | place: Germany:Helgoland, sampling site Kabeltonne...
ATGATCAGAATGGTCCACGAGGATCATTGCACCCAGAACATTTGAGCCATTCGCCGCAACAATAACGACGTTCCGCGCAATGTCGTCACCGACTCCGCCGGAAACGTCGGGTAACGCGATTCCACGCGCGCGGAAACGATGAAAGGCCGCATCAATACAGGCGACAAATTCAGCGGCATCGTCTGGAACCGCCAGGCGGATGGTAAAATTGGTCATGCCGACCAATAATATCGACAATAGAATTTTGGTCCATGCCGAGGGATCGCTGACTAGCGCAGTGGGCCTCCCTCGATCAAATAGGCAGACAGTATTGGCAGATACCCTGCCCCCAAAGCGGCCGCCATCCTTCCCAGCGATCCCGCTGCAACTGTTGGAGCTTCGATGCCTTGAGTATCAACGATAGCGATTGCATCATTGACCTTTGCGACCAGTCGATCACGCACGTCTTCCAGAAATCCGCCGTCCAGAATGATGTCCTGAAAATTCGATTCCAGATGACCACGTACATTTCCGACGAAATCCAACAGAATCAGATCGGCACTGCGCCGACCAAAGGCAAGCGCGGCATCCCGATCATCCGGATCAGTCACAACATGCCCCATGTGTGCGAGTTCGCAGACCGCATCCACATCCGCCGTCTTGGTAAGAGGCTCGGCGTAATTTATCAGACAGACTACACGATGTCCGACGCGGTGGCGTTCATGACAGGAGCTAAGGAACCACTTGAGGCGCAGGCGTCCTAATCAGCTGCGAAACATAGGCGGACGCGCATCAACCCAGGCGCCGCCGTCATTCGCTGAAGCCACCGCCTGATGCACCGCCGCCATCGACCGCAAGCCATCCATGGCGCGCGGGTACAGGTCTGCCGCCGGATCCGGTGCACGGCCTTCTTTTTGGGCACGGATCGCCTCGGCGAGGTCCTTGTAGATGTTCGCGAAAGCCAGCGGCATCCCTTCGGCATGGCCTATCGTGACGCGGGTCGCGCGGTCGGCTTCGGGGGACAACCCGGCCTCGCCCCGTTCGATGATCTGGTTGCGCCCACCAGTTGGGGTCCAGATCAGCTGGTTGGGTTGTTCCTGCGCCCAGCGCAGGCCGCCCTTTTCGCCGAATACCTGGATCGCCAATCCGTGCATTCGCCCCACTGCGACGGAACTTGTCCATAGCCGCCCAACCGCGCCACCATCCATCCGAAAATTCACCATCGCATCATCTTCCAGCGTTCGGCTGGAAATCGTCGAGGCGAAGTCGGCGCTGAGTTTTTCGACCTCCTGCCCGGTCACGAAGCTGGCCATGTGCAGCGCATGAATGCCGCAGTCTGCAAACTGCGCTGACACGCCCGCTTGCGCCGGGTCATAGCGCCAACGCACCCTTGGATTGTCTGCATCGGCGGCATCCGCGTGGTGGCCATGTGCGAACTCGGCGACGACAACACGCACAGCGCCCAGATCCCCCCGCGCTACCATCGCCCGCATGTGGCGCACTAGCGAGTAGCCAGTATAGCCATAGTTTACTGCGCAGATTCGTCCCGATTTCTGCGCGATCCGCACAATTTCCTCGCCTTCTTCCACCGTCATGGTCATCGGCTTTTCGCACAGAACGTTGAAGCCAGCAGAGAGGAATTCACGGGTAATCTCGAAATGCGTGGCGTTCGGTGTGGCCACGGTGACAAGATCGACCCGGTCGTCTCGCGCGCTTTCCCCTGCCAGCATCTCGCGCCAGTCTCCATAGGCCCGGTCTGCTGCGACGCCCAGTTTCTGCGCATATGCGCGCCCGGCCTCTGGGTTGTGATCCAGCGCGCCTGCTGCGAAGGCGAAGTCCCCGTCCAGCCCGCTGCCGAGCCGGTGAGCCGGACCGATCTGGCTGCCCTCGCCGCCGCCAATCATGCCCCAGTTCAGTTTTGACATCTTAGAATCCAATCGACTGAAGGTACTCGCGGTTGGCACGTGCGTCGTCCACTGGCGAGGTGAAGCCCGTTGGGTCGCAGTCCTGTTCTACTGTACACCACCCCTCGAACCCCGCATCCAGAAGCAACTGGCGCACAGCAGGGAAGTCGACGTCTCCGTCACCGAGATTGCAGAAAATTCCCTGCCCGCAAGCCTCATAAAAGCCAGTGCGCTTTTCGATCACATCGGCCTTCACCACTGGATCAATGTCCTTGAAATGCATGTAGCTGATGCGCCCGACATAGCGCTGCATGAAATCGACAGGATCGAACCCGGCATAGGAATGATGCCCGGTGTCAAAGCAGATTTTCAGTGTCTCTTCCGGCACTTCTTGCAGCAAACGCTCCAATTCCGGCTCAAAGTCAATGAATCCGCCAGCGTGGGCGTGCATACCAACCGTCAGCCCGTAGTCTTCGGTCCCTATCCGCGCGACATGAGCGATCCGGTCGCGGTAGGCATCCCATTCCGCGTCGTCCATTTGCTCGGCCTCGGACACACGACCCGCGGTCGGAGCGCGGCGCGGTGAGATGGAGTCGATCAGCACCAGATGCTGCGCGCCATGGGCAACCAGCGCTTCGCACGTGCGAGTTGCTCCGTCGAGAACGTCATCCCAGGCGTCCGGGTCGTGAAAGGCGCGGAACACGACGCCACCGATCAGCTCCAGCCCGTTTTCGGCCAGCGCATCGGCGACTTGAGGCGGGTCCTCGGGCATGAATCCGACAGGACCAATCTCAATGCCTTTGTAGCCGGCCTCGGCGTTTTGCTTCAGCACGGTCCTCCAATCCGGATTGCGCGGATCGTCTGCGAATTCGACACCCCAGGAACAGGGGGCGTTGCCGATCAAGATGGTCATGTTGGGTGTCCCCCTTAAGTCAAAATTCGCTGACAGTCTGCCAGCTTCGCGACGCATGCGAGGCGCGCACAGCAGCAACGACCTGTTGCACTTCCAGACCGGCTTGGAAACTGGGCCAAATCGCTTCACCCGTGTCGATGGCCTTTAGAAAATCATGCGCCTCGATGATGATCTGGTCCTGATAGCCTGTGCCATGTCCCGGCCCCTTGCAGAACGGCAGGTAGTCGGGGTGCGCCGGGCCGGTCAGAATCTTGCGAAAACCGCGTTGTTCGGGCGGTGCATCGCCGTGATAGAGCCACAATGCGTTCTGATCTTCCTGATCAAAGCGTATCGCGCCATCGGTGCCCGAGACTTCATAGGCATAGCCCATCTTGCGCCCGGTCGCGATCCGGCTGGCAGCGATATGGCCGCTGACGCCATTGGCAAATCGCACCATCATTTGCACCTGATCATCGTTAGTGACCTTAACGCCGCCTCGCGTCGGATAGGCGGTTTCCATTACCGCGTTCAACTCAGCAATCGGTCCCATCAACGCAAGAGCGGCGTTGATTGCATGTGGCGCTAGATCGCCGAGACAGCCATTCGCCTCACCCTGGTAACGCCAGCCGGGCATGTCGGGATCCGAGTGGAAATCCTCGGTATGCTCGCCACGAAAATGCGTGATCCGGCCCAGCGCGCCATCTGCAATCAGCTTGCGGGCGTATTGCGAGGCTGGGGTGCGAATGTAGTTGTAGGCGACTTGATTTGCGACACCGGCCTTTTCCGCCGCGGCAACCATCGCGCGGGCATCATCGACGTTCAGCCCCATCGGCTTTTCGCACATCACCGGCTTTCCCAGCGCCAGTGCCGCCTCGGCAATTTCGCGATGTGTGTCTTGCGGCGACGCGATAACAACAGCTTCGACATTCGGATCGTCGACCAGATCGGTCCAATCGGCAGCGCCGCGCGCGAATCCATACGCCTGTGCATATCGCGCACCGCTTTCGGGTCTGGATCCGCAGATCGCCGTTAACCGAGGTTTCAGACGTGTCTCAAATATCGTGCCGACGCTGGCGAAAGCCGCCGAATGAGCCTTGCCCATATAGCCGCCCCCGACAATGCCTATGCCGATTTCTGCCATGCGAGACCTCCGCTTAAAAACCGTTTGCAACCGGTTGCAAAACGAGTATCTTCAATCGCGCCCTGCGGTCAATGGGCTATGCGCCAGCGAATTTCAATGAGGTCGAGATGAGCACCGTCACCCTGACAACCGCGCAAGCCATTATCCGATACCTTGCCGCGCTATTCATCGAAATAGACGGCAAAAGAACCCGCGTTTGCGGTGGCGGTTTTGGGATATTCGGCCACGGCAATGTCCCATGTCTGGGCGAAGCCCTTTGGGATCACCGCGACATCTTCCCGCTGTATCGCGGTCAAAATGAACAGAGTATGGGTTTCGCGGCAGCTGCTTACGCCAAATACCACCTGCGCCAGCGGTTTATGCTGTGCACGGCAAGCGCGGGTCCGGGGACGGCGAACCTCTTTACCGCCAGTGCACTGGCACACGCCAACCGCCTGCCGATGCTATGCTGTGTGGCGATGCCTATCAGACGCGCCTGCCGGACCCGGTGCTGCAACAGTTGGAGCACTACGGCAATCCTTCGCTTGGGCTGAATGACGGGTTCCAGACTGTCACACGCTATTGGGATCGGATTACGCACCCGGCGCAGGTGATTCAGAGCCTTCCTGCAGCGCTGGCAACCATGCTGGATCCAGCCGATTGCGGCCCCGCGTTCATCGCACTGCCGCAGGATGTTCAGGGCTGGACATATGATTATCCCGTCGAGTTTTTTTCCGAACGCACGCACCGGATACGCCGCCAGGCACCTGATGCTGCTGAAGTTGCCGAGGCTGCCGCGCTTTTGCAGAAATCCGAACGCCCGATGATCATTGCCGGGGGCGGCGTGCAGTATTCCCGCGCGGTGGTTGAGCTTACTGCCTTCGCAGAAGCGCTGAATATCCCGATCGTCGAAACCATCGCCGGGCGGGCGAATATGGTGGCGGGGCACCCCCTTAACATTGGCCCGATTGGCGTGACGGGTTCGAACTCGGCCAATGCGATTGCGGAACGGGCTGACGTGATCGTCTCGGTTGGGTCGCGTTTGCAGGACTTCACCACCGGATCGTGGACGGCTTTCGCCGAGGACGCGAAATTTATTTCGATCAATGCCGCGCGGCATGATGCGGGCAAACATATGTCGCTTCCGGTGGTCGGGGATGCCAAACTGGGGCTGGAAGCGCTGGGCAAGGCGGCTGCGATGTATTCTGCGCCCGATGGCTGGGCGGTACGCGCACAGGCCGAGCGGGCGAAGTGGGACGCCTATGTCGCGGAGAATGTGAAGCCGGGGAACCGCCCTAACTCTTACGCACAGGCGATTGGGGTAGTGAACGGGTTGATGGGCAAGCGCGACCGGGTGGTCACCGCTGCCGGGGGCCTACCTGCCGAAGTGACAGCGAACTGGCGCACCCTGGATATCGGCACGGTCGACGTGGAATTTGGGTTCTCCTGCATGGGGTACGAGATCGCCGGGGCCTGGGGCGCGCGGATCGCGCAGGCTGAGAAAGAACCGGACGCGACGGTTGTATCGCTGGTTGGCGACGGAGCCTACCTGCTGCTGAACTCCGACATCTATTCGTCCGTGCTGACGCAGAAAAAGATGATCGTGGTCGTGCTCGACAACGGTGGTTTCGCGGTCATCAACAAATTGCAGAACAACACCGGGCAGGAAAGCTTTAACAACCTGATCGCCGACTGCCCGACTGTGTCTGAGCCGTTCGCGGTGGATTTCGAAAGCCACGCGCGGGCGATGGGGGCGAACGCTGAAACAGTCTCGAATCCAGCCGGATTGGCGGACGCGTTCAAGCGGGCGCAGGCGGCGGACAAGACCACCGTGATCGTCATGCAGGTCGACCCCTACGACGGCTGGACGGCGGAAGGACACACCTGGTGGGAGGTCGGCACGCCGCATGTCTCCGATAAGCCCGGTGTCAACGCCGCCCACGCCGAAATTGAAAGCGCGCGGTCGCGCCAACGCAAAGGTATCTGAGCCATGAAGACCTACACTGCCGCCACTGTTGACCCGGTCGAAGTATGCGACGAACTAATGAACGGCGCGGGCGCAGTGAAGGTAAAAGGCCTGTTTTCTGACGCCGACATCAACGAGGCGCGCCAGATCATCATGGAATATTCTGACGCAGATGCGGTGAAAGTGACCCACTTCCAGGGCGCCGCGGCGGAAGAGGGCAAGATCAACCTGCAGCGCCGGGTCTGGAACCTGCTGGCAAAGGGCGATGTCTTTTCCCGGATGGCCGAGGAACCGACGATCATGAAAATCCTGTCGCGGTTTCTGGGCAGTGAATTCATCATGGGCTCGATCGCTGCAAACCGGATATTGCCGGGTGGGCCGGGGCAGGAACCGCATGTCGATTTCCCTTATTGGGATTTCCACAAGCCGGACTCGCACCCGATGGGGTTGAACGCATCCTTCCCGATGAACGCGCAGATCTCGGTCATTCTGGACCCGTTTACCGAGGAAAGCGGCGCGACGGCCTATATGCCCGGCACGCAGAAAGACCTGCGGTATCCGACGCCCGAGGAACAGAAGGAGTTCTACAATAGCTGCACGCGGATGACCGGCGAACCGGGCGACACCGTGCTGTTTTTCGGGGCAGCATGGCATTGCGCCATGCCGAATAAGTCGGACCACGAACGCAACGCTGTATTGATCAACTATGTGCCGAAATTCGTCGCTCCACTTGAGGATATGCCCGGCGCCCTGCCGCAAGAGTTCATGGATGCGGCCAGTCCGATGATGCGGCAGTTGCTGGGACTGAACTACAAGTATCCCGAAGTTCTGGACACCGCCGACGCCGTGAACGCCGAGGGCCGCAAGTGAGCGATCTGCTGGCGGGCATTGCCCAAAATAACTTTGTGATTGTAGGCCGCGCCGGGATTGATTTCTTTACTGACGCCGGCGTCGCTGCCGAAGACGCAGAACGCGTCACTGTCGGTCTGGGTGGATCCTCGGCCAATATCGGTGCGGGGATTTGTAAGCTGGGCGGCAAGGCGGCACTGGTCACACGGGTCAGCGACGACAGCGTCGGCAGTTACTGCGTCGGGCAGCTGAAAAAATACGGCGTTGAGACACATCATGTGACGCCGGTTGGCGGCGAATACCGCAACTCTCTGGCGTTCTATGAAAGCCGGGTCGAGGGGCACCGCAACGTAATTTACCGCAACGGTGCGGCGGACTTCCAGATGTCCGAAGCGGATGTCGAGGCAGTGGAATACTCCAGTTACGGTGCCTTGATCACCGCTGGCACGGTTTTTGCCGCCGAGCCATCGCGCAGTGCAACCTTCCGGGCCTTCGAACTTGCCAAAGCTGCCGGCCTGCCGATCATCTTTGACATCGATTATCGACCCTATTCCTGGCCTTCACCACAGGTTGCAGAGGAAGTGCTGTCCCGCGCCGGGGCGCTCAGCGACATGATTGTCGGCAATGATGAAGAATTTGGGTTCATGGCCGGCGACATCTCGAAAGGGCTCGCAAAGGCGCGGGAGTTGGTGGCGACAAGCGCGTCCGTTGTGATCTACAAGATGGGCGAAAAGGGCGCGATCACACTCGCCGGTGGAGAGGAAATCCGCACAGGCATTTATCCTGCAGAGGCGTTGAAACCCACTGGTGCAGGCGACAGTTTCATGGCCGGTCTCATGGCCGGCCTGGCGGCGGGTCATCCGCTGCGCGAGGCTGTCCTGCGCGGCTCCGCCTGTGCCTCGATCGTTGTCGCGAAACCCGGCTGCGCGCCGGCAATGCCGAACACTGAACAATTGGAAGAATTCCTGGCCGCTCATCCCGGCCCAACCGAGGTCTGACATGCATATCGCCCCATTCGATAACCAGAACAAACCCATTGTTGATGTGGGTGACGCGACCGTTCCGCTGAATTATTTCAACATCGTCAAACTAACGAAGGATCAGGCGTTCGAATACCAGGTGCCGGGGTTCGAGACCTGCATCGTCCCAGCCACCGGCACGGTGGATGTGGAGGTTGAGGGGTTCAACGCTACGGCTATTGGCGGACGCGGCGTGGATGTGTGGGATGGCGAGCCAGAAGGCGTTTATGTGCCGTCGGGTGCCAAGGCACGGATTGTTTGCACGTCTGACGCGGCCGAAGTGTTCGTTGCCGGGGCGAAATTTGACGAGGTGCTGGAACCCTTCGCGGTTCGCGCGGACGAGTTGGACCTCGTGCAATACGGCAGCGACGACACCAAGACCCATCGCAAGATCAAGCACATTCTGGGTACCAAGTATCACGGCAAAGTTGGGCGGCTTCTGGTGAGTGAGCTGTTCACCGTCGGTCAAGGTGGCTGGTCGGGATTCCCCAGCCACAAGCACGACACCGATCGCCTGCCGAACGAAACCCGCCATGATGAAACCTACAACTTCCGCTTCCGACCCAATCACGGGTCGGGTGTGCAGATGCTGCAACGTGAAGACGGCAAACCCGGCGACGCCTATCACATCGTTGATGGGTCCACGATCTGCCTGGACAATGGCTATCACCCCTGTGCGGTTTTGCCGGGATACGAGATGTACTATTTCACCATCCTTGGCGGCCTTAGCCAGCGGTCACTTGTGCAGTATTTTCAGCCAAGCCATGCCTACCAGATCGAGACTATTCCCGGCATCAAGGACATGATTGCGAAATTCAAGTGACCCTCGCGACCCTCGCCGAAGTCCTGCAACCAGCGCTGAAAGGCGGTTATGCTGTCGGCGGATTGGTGACACTGGGCTGGGAAGATATGCGCGCCTATGTGGCCGCGGCTGAGGCTGAGAACTGTCCGGTGATCCTGCAGGCCGGACCATCGTGTCGCGAACACACGCCGCTGCCGATCCTTGGCAAAATGTTCCGTCATCTGGCCGAGCGGGCCAGCATTCCGGTCGTCGCCCATCTGGACCATGGGTATACGTTCGAGGAGTGTCAGGAAGCGCTCGACAGCGGCTTCACCTCGCTGATGTATGATGGGTCGCGCAAGCCGTTGCTGCAGAATATCGACGAGACGGCGAAAATCGCCGAACTCGCACATCGCGCGGGGATCTCGTGCGAGGGTGAGATCGGTTTCGTCGGGTATTCCGGCGGCGAAAGCTCGGCTGGGACCGACCCGATGGAGGCGGCGCAGTTTGCGCGGGAATCAGGTGTTGACGCGATGGCTATCTCGGTTGGCAACGTTCACCTGCAGCAGGATAAGGAAGGTGGGTTGGATGAAGACCGTATTGGCGCGATCGAGGCGGTAACTGACATTCCGCTGGTAATCCACGGTGGCTCGGGCGTTCCGGTGGAACAGCGCGTGCGGCTTGCGCGGAATACCTCGATCTGCAAGTTCAACATAGGGACCGAATTGCGGATGGCTTTTGGCGCGGCCCTGCGCGATGCCGTCAACGCTGACCCGGAGCGGTTCGACCGTTTGTCAATTCTGAAGGACACCCATGCGCCTGTTGTCGCGGCCACGCGGCAGATTATCGCGGCTTTCGGCCCAAGCTGACTTACACCGGCCTCAGTGTTCCGCCGGGCTGCAGCATCGGGGTCATCTCGATTCGCTCGCTGTCTTCGCCATCTGTTTTTGATCCGCTGACAATTATTTTCGCTGCCGCGCGCCCGATCTCGATCCGCATGGAATCCATGGTCGCCAACCGGGTTGGCAGACCGTCAAGCAATTCGAGGTCGTTGAACCCGGCCATTCCGATCTGTCCCGGCACGTCGATCCCGGCGTCCTGGCAGTAGAGCAGTCCGCCCATACCGATCATATCATTGGAATAATAGAGAAAATCTAGGTCGGGCGTACGCGCCAGCATCGCTGCCGTCATCTCGCGGCCCTTTCCCATTGCAGATCCGCCAGAGTAGAACTCCTGATCTGCAACCTCCAACCCGGCCTTGGCCAAAGCATCCGTGAATCCCTCAAATCGCTTCCGGGCGCGGTGATCAAGCGGCATGATCGTGCCAAGGAAACCAATACGTTTATGCCCACGACGAATGATCTCCTGCGCCATTTCGCGCCCGGCGCGGCGGTGCGAAATCCCTACCACACTGTCCACTGGATCTCCGTCAACATCCATGATCTCGACAATCGGAATTCCGGCGGCTGCCAGCATTGCGCGGGAAGCCTCGGAATGCTCTAGCCCGGCGATGATCACCCCCGAGGGACGCCAGGACAGCATCTCATAGAGGACCTTTTCCTCACGTTCGGGCGAGTAATGGGTAACGCCGACCACAGGCTGCAAAGGCGTTTCATCCAGCACCTCGGAGATTCCAGTCATCACTTCCGGGAACACCATGTTGGACAAAGACGGAATAATGACAGCGACCAGATTCACTTGGCTGGAAGCCAGCGCTCCGGCGATTTTATTCGGGACATAGCCAATGCGTTTAGCTGCCTCGAGTACCTTGTCGCGGGTTGTGATCGATACATCACCGCGCTGTCGAAGCACGCGGCTAACAGTCATTTCACTGACACCGGCGACTTCCGAAACGTCACGCAAAGTCAGCGGGCGGCGAGCAGGTGGCTGAAGGTTGGTCACGGGCGCGATCTAAGCCTTTTCGCAAGGGTCGTGCGTTCATTGATTGTTAGCCGGTTCCTTTGGCATAGGCCAAGGGCTTTCGCTTGTCGCCTGCATTGATAGGATGCTTGGATGAAACAATCTGCCACCAAAAACCGCTGGGAGAAGCGCCCGAAACGCATGGCGTGTATCGGCGAAGCGATGATCGAATTGTCGCTGGACGGATCCGGTGATGTCGCGCGCATCGGCGTCGCCGGCGACACACTGAACACAGCCGTTTACCTGCGCCGGAACTGGCCTGGCGAAGTCGCCTATGTGACCGCGTTAGGCACGGATGCCATGTCCGAGAAAATCGCGGAATTCATCCGGTCTGAAGGGATTTCGGATGATCTGTTGATCCGCAGCCCAGAGCATATGCCGGGACTCTATGCGATCTCAACCGATGCTACCGGTGAACGAAGCTTTACCTACTGGCGGGAAAACTCGGCTGCTCGAAGCCTCTTCCAACCAGGGATCGGCCCCAAATTGGATGCGCTGAGCGGCTATGACGCCGTGTTCCTGTCCGCGATTTCGCTCGCGATATTGCCGCCTGATATGCGAGAGCAGTTGCTGAACTGGCTGGCGGGCTATCGGGAACGTGGCGGGTTGGTGATCTTTGACTCGAACTATCGCCCTCGCCTGTGGGAAGATATCGAAACGGCCCGAGACGTCATTTCCCGCGCATGGGAGTTGACAGATATTGGCCTGCCGTCGGTTGATGATGAAATTGCCATCTTTGGCGATGCGGATGAAGCTGCTGTATTGGCGCGTTTGTTCGCGGCGGGCCTGCGGTTTGGTGCGCTGAAGCGTGGGGATGCTGGGCCATTGCCGCTGAGCGGGTGTCAGGTTGACCAACCGTACCCGGTGGCTGACCGTATCATCGACACTACCGCGGCAGGAGACAGCTTTAATGGAGGTTTTCTGGCGGCGTGGGCGAACGGCGGAACCGAAGCAGACGCCCTGCTCGCCGGCCACATATGCGCCCGAGGTGTTGTCGGGCTTCGCGGCGCGTTCGGGTGAAAGTCAGGATTTTCCTTGCCTGTGCGCCGCATCGGGCGGTATGGCGCGACACAACGAACAATTCGGACATTAAATGACCAACCACCTGCACCAGAACGATTTGCCCGAAGATCTCGACCTTGGTCCTATTGTGGCCATTGATTGCGAAACGATGGGCCTGATCCCGCAGCGCGATCGCCTGTGCCTTGTGCAGATGTCGTCGGGCGACGGAGATGCGCATCTGGTGCAGATCGCAAAGGGCCAGACCGAGGCCCCCCGGTTGACCGCGATGCTAGCCGATCCGAACGTTCTGAAGCTTTTCCACTTCGGTCGTTTCGATATTGCTGTGATGCAGCATGCGTTCGGGGTGCTGGCCACGCCGGTCTGGTGCACCAAGATCGCCTCGAAACTGGTGCGCACCTACACCGACCGGCATGGGTTAAAAAATCTGACCGACGAGTTGTTGGGCGTCGATATCTCAAAACAACAACAATCCAGCGACTGGGGAGCTGCCAATCTCAGTAAGGCGCAAATTGATTATGCCGCCTCCGACGTCCTTTACCTGCACCGGATGCGCGAGAAGTTGATTGAACGGCTGGAGCGAGAAGGCCGTCTGGCAATGGCACAGGCGGCGTTCGATTTCCTGCCCGCCCGCGCTACGCTTGATCTGGCGGGCTGGCCCGAGACGGACATTTTCGCCCATTAACGGACGTGCGCTTGGAGTGCCGCCTCGAAGGACGTATCTGAAACAGATGGCTCGCACAGACGATACCTATACGCGCCTTGTCAAAACGCTGCGGCTGGCCCTGCCACTTGGCGCACTGGTGATTTTGTCGACGGTGTTTCTTGTTTCCAAACGCGTATCGCTCGATCAGCCGCCGCCATTTGACGAGCTACGACTGGACCAACTTCTGAGCGACGAACACATAACCGGTCCCTCATTCGCAACGATGACTGAAGATGGATCATCGGTGCGCTTTGCGGCCGACCGGGCGCAGCCAAGGGGTGGTACGGAAGGTCAGTATCTGGCTGAAGCGGTGCGCGCGGATATTGAAACCTCGGATGGCGGAGCAATGCACTTCGAAGCTCCGATCGCCGAGCTGGATCAGGAAGCCAAGCAACTGGTGATGGGCGACGGCGTGACGATCCTGACCTCGACAGGCTACCGGATCGAAGCCGAGACGTTTACTTCGACCTTGGATCAAACCAGCGTTGCCAGTGCCGGTGAGGTCAGGGCAACCGGGCCAATTGGCAACTTGACCGCCGGGCAGATGGAACTGCTGGAGCAGGACGATGGTTATGTTGTTGTTTTCAAAGACCGCATCAACCTGATATACGATCCCAAAGCAGAAAAGGATGACACGCCGTGAATTTTCTTCGTATATGCGCCGTTGGGCTTGTACTGTCCCTTGTTACCCCGGTTTCGGCACTGGCGCAGGCGTCTGTAGCCTTTGGCGGTCTAAGCCACGATACATCGCAACCCGTTGAAGTCGCAGCGGATAGGCTGGAAATCGACCAAGATGACGGGACCGCAGTGTTCAGCGGCAATGTGCTGATATCGCAAGGCGCCATGCGGCTGTCGGCTGGAAATGTCCGGGTGGTCTATGCCGAACAAACCAGCAGCGATGGCACTGGTGAAATCCAGACCATGCGTGCCACTGGCGGCGTGACCCTTGTAAACGGCGCCGAGGCCGCCGAGGCGCGCGAGGCGGTGTACAATATTGATGCTGGTACAATTCACCTCAGCGGTGATGTCATAATGACGCAAGGGCGTACGGCCATCGCCGGCAACAGTTTGCGGATAAACCTCAATAACGGGTCCGGCGTGATCGAAGGGCGGGTGCGCACCGTGCTGAGCACCGGAAATTGAACGCACCGCATCTGAGTTTGGCGCCCGGTGAATCCGGGTTGCAGGTCGTCAACCTGCGCAAAAGTTACCGCAAGCGGCCGGTGATTCGCGATGTCTCTCTGGAACTGCACCGGGGTGAGGTTGTGGCACTTCTAGGGCCCAACGGTTCGGGAAAGACATCATGCTTTTATGCGATCGCTGGATTGGTCTCGCCTGAAGGTGGACAGGTTGTAATCGACGGCCGGGACGTGACCAACCTGCCGATGTACCGCCGGGCGCGACTCGGGATAGGGTATCTGCCACAGGAAGTCTCGATTTTCCGTGGCATGACCGTCGAAGACAACATCATGTCCATCCTCGAGCTTTCTATCAAAAACCGATCGCGCCGACGCGACATGCTTGAGGACCTGCTGGGCGAGTTTTCGATCACTCACCTGCGCCGCGCTGCTGCCGTGTCGCTTTCGGGGGGGGAACGTCGCCGGGTTGAAATTGCACGCTGTCTGGCCGCCAACCCGAAGTACCTTCTGCTGGACGAGCCGTTTGCCGGTGTCGATCCAATTGCAGTCGGAGAGATTCGCGCGCTCGTCGCACAGTTGCGCGACCGTGGCCTTGGAGTCTTGATCACAGATCACAACGTTCGCGAAACCCTGGAAATTGTCGATCATGCTTACATTCTGCATGACGGCGCGGTCTTGATGAGCGGGACCGCGGAGCAGGTCATCAATGACGAGAATGTGCGGCGCGTCTATCTGGGCAATAGCTTTCGCGCGATGTGACGTTGCGCCGGCACTTGAGCGAAAACTCATTGACAGCATGGTCGATTTGGACGCCAAATGGGGTTAATGCACGGCATTGCCCGACATTCAAAACGACCAGAAGCGCCTTTATGCGCAGGGTATCCGATGTTTCTCAGCACAGGTGACGATTCGCGCGGCTCGGCGCCAGAATTCGCCGTGTATAATTCGAAATATCGGGAAATTATGCAATACATTCAACATTCTGAACCAAAAAATGGAGACTTTAGTGAAGTACCAGATCAGCGGACGACAAATCGATATCGGCGAGGCTTTGCAGACCCACGTGCGCGGGGAACTTGGTGACCTGGTCGAAAAATATTCCCAACGGCCCACCGATGCTCAGGTCATCTTCTCAAAGGACGCACATGAGTTTGTCTGTGAAACAATTGTCCATCTATCGACCGGTCTGACGACCCAGGCCCGTGCCCATGCGGGCGAAATATATGCTGCGTTTGATCAATGCGCTGAAAAGCTGGACAAGCAGTTGCGCCGCTACAAGCGCCGCCTGAAGGACCACCACAGAGATCGCGCGCAACCAGTTGAATTATCGGCAGCCGCGTCCTATATCCTCGCCGGAAATGAAGGGCCGGACGATGCCGAGCCCGAATCACTGCAACCCATGATCATTGCCGAAATGGAGGCAAAAATACCCTCTCTGTCCGTTGGCGAAGCTGTGATGCAAATGGAACTCGCCGGGGCCCCAGTTCTTGTTTTCCGTAAGGAGGGGCAGGACAAAGCGGTTAATATCGTGTATCGGAGGGATGACGGAAACATCGGCTGGATTGATCCGGCCTGACCGATCAACGGGCGCCTTTCTGCGGGCGTCGAAGGAAAGTCAGACTGCTTATGGTGCTCAGTAGCATACTGGACGCGCACGCTGTGCGAGTGATTAATTCCGTTTCCAGCAAGAAGCGGCTTCTGCAGGATATTTCGGAAACTGCGGCGCTGATCCATGGTCTTTCGGCACGTGATGTGACCGATGCATTGCAGGCGCGCGAGTCTCTGGGATGCACGGGTGTTGGCCATGGAGTGGCGCTACCCCATGCGCGCATCCAAGGTCTGACTGAAGTTCGCGGAATTTTCGTCCGCCTGGAACGCCCGCTAGAGTTCGGGTCCGCCGATCGCCAGCCGATTGACCTGATCTTCGCTCTGCTGGCTCCGACGGATGCCGGCGTCGACCATCTGAAGGCGCTAGCACTCGTAGCTCGCACCATGCGAGATGTTGATCTCTGTACCAAACTGCGTTTGACCACCGATGTGGCAACAATGCATGCAATCCTGACTGAAACGCCGACCCGTGGTTCGCAGGCAGCCTGATCGTCAGACTGCACCAGACCAATCCTGCCAGCCGAAAATCAGATAGTCTCGCGCATATGTGGCGCGACAGGCCTGCTCCAGCACCTCTGACCAGATTTGGTCGAGGGACCATGGACCATCATATTCTGTTGGATCAAACGCCGCCGTATCAG
>Ga0115566_10002386_pt1 | contig 15538 bp, 5 predicted proteins | sample COGITO_mtgs_1204_3_FD_87173 | JGI IMG/M metagenome (GOLD analysis project Ga0115566, IMG submission 87173) | Pelagic marine microbial communities from North Sea - COGITO_mtgs_120405 | ecosystem: Environmental > Aquatic > Marine > Epipelagic | place: Germany:Helgoland, sampling site Kabeltonne...
CTTCCAGCTCTTGGGTCTGACCGCCGGCTACAGAGTGTATCCCAAAATAGATACCGAAGCCGAAGCGATTGCCGGTGCAAATAAGACGCGCGCCAGATTCATCGCACGACTTTTCAAACGGATAAATGCTCTCTCCGATCAAGAGGCGCCTATTTTTGTCGTCGGCGATTTCAACGAACCCTCATATCTGGACTGGACCGAAGCCGCGGCCAACTCCGGCCGCCACCCCATGAAGGTGGAATTCCCCACCTCCTTGATGATGGCCCAGGCAGGCTATATCGATGCGTATCGCACGGTCTATCCCGACGAGATGGCAAAGCCCGGCTACACCTGGACGACTCTCAATAAAGCCGATGATCCTACGATCCACTATGACCGCATTGATTATGTTTACTTTAAAGGCGAGGGTCTCAAGGTGACCGATGCGAAGGTTATCGGAGAGAACAAAGAGAACGCGGATATCGTGGTCGCTCCATACCCCTCTGACCACCGTGCCGTGGTAGCGACGTTTACGCTTTCCGGTCAACCGAGCTCAGAAAAAATACCTGCCCCAAAGGTGAAGGAAATTAAGTATAAAAGCGCTGCAGACCAATCCGAGCAGCCTGCCATGTTTTATGCTCCCGCGTCAGAAACACCCGTGCCTCTTATTGTTGCTCTCCATACCTGGTCCGGGAACTACAAGCAGAAATACCACAAAGCCATTGAGCAATGGTGCATGGAGCAGGGGTGGGTGTACATCCATCCAGACTTCCGTGGCCCCAACAATCGACCTGAAGCAACCGGGTCAAAACTGGTTGTGGCAGATATTGTAAGCGCGGTGGAGTACGCGAAGAAGACAAGCAACATCGATGATTCCTCCGTCTTTCTTGTCGGTACGTCCGGCGGGGGCTACACGGCGCTGGTCATGGCTGGGCACCATCCGGAGCTATGGGCAGGGGTTTCGGCCTGGGTCCCCATATCGGACTTGGCGGCCTGGCATGGCCAAGGAAAACATGTCGAGTCCATGGAAAAATCATGCGGTGGCGCACCGGGTGATAGCCCTGCGGTTGACGCGGAGTATGCAAAGCGATCACCCATCACCTATCTGAAAAACGCGAGAGGAACGACCCTGCATCTCAACGCAGGAATTAAGGAGCGAATCGTTCCCATTAGCCATTCACTTCTTGCGTTCAACGAAGTAGCGGCAGCGGAAGACCGGATCTCGGAAGAGGATATTCGTTTCTTTGTTGAGAAGAGAAAGGTCCCGCCGAAGCTGCAAGCCAACCTGTCAGACCCAAACTATGGCCAGAAGCAACCTCTCTTCCGAAGGGAGTCGGGCCATGCAACGGTTACCGTTTTTGACGGTGGCCATGAACTGATAGCCCCTGCGGCCATCGCCTGGATCCAACAGGTCCATAATGAAAACAGGAAACTTAACAATCAAGATGCAGGCGACCCCGATACCCGCCGCTAGGCCTGAGTTTTCCCCTTAAAGTACACCGGGAGATGGGACAGAACCGAGCCTGCGAGCTCGACGAAGTCAAATCCGAATACCAAAAGTAGAAATGACAGAAAAGAGGAACTCCCTGCGCGCATTCTGTCGATCGGGGTGCCGCGGTACCCGACCAATCGAGGCGGAGCCGCAGTAGAGGAGACATTATTGACGCGATTGACCGTATTGACGTCGTTGTCAATCCGGTCAATCAAATCACAAAAGTCCCTCCCCGCTGCACCAAATGTGCCTGAGAGATTGCCAGAGCGGCGCTGTAATTATTGACAGACGCCGCGGATTTGGCGCAACCAGCAACTCAACCACGGACCGAGCGAATGCACAGAATCTGGATCATCCTACTCCTGGGAGCCACGCTCACGGGGACGGCACAGGGCCAAGTCGACACGGACGCGCTCAGGAAACGGCCTCACCATCGCGCAACTTCTGTTTCCAGAATGTCCAATGACCAACAAGGAATATCCAATAGCCAAATGAGGCTCACGAGCAGGAATCCGCGAGCCTTGGGTGTTGGAGATTCCTTGTTGGCTGTTGGATATTCCGTCCCGACGACGGAAGCCGAAGTTGCGTGAGGCGATTTCGGCCCTGAGCGAGGCTTTCCGGAGCTTTGCGACACGGACGCGCTGCCGACCGTGGAAGCGGGCTTTGCATCCACCATCCAGGAACATTGAAACGAAGAAGGACAATACTGAAATCATGATGAAACTGATACAACAAATAGCGATGTGCGTGCTAACACTGCCTTTTATCGGCATGGCGGATGTGAAGCCGGCGGCGCTGTTTGCCGATGGCATGGTGATCCAGCGTGAAACCCAAGCCCCCGTCTGGGGGACCGCAGATGCGAGTGAAACCGTGACTGTCAGCGCGAGCTGGGGTGAATCTGCGGCTACGACAGCCGACGCATCCGGTAAATGGATGCTGAAGCTGAAAACGCCTGAAGCTGGCGGCCCGTACGCGCTCACGATTCAGGGGAACAACACGGTTGAGATTAAAGACGTGCTCTCGGGTGAAGTGTGGTTCTGTTCCGGCCAATCCAATATGGCTTTTAATCTGAAAAGTTTGGCGAAAACCAATAACCATCGGACGGAGAAGAGATATAAGCCCGCTGCCTCCTATGTGAAACAGGAAATGACTACGGCTCGGGATGAGATGCTGCGGCAGTTTACGGTCACCGGTAACACGTCGCCGCTGGAGCCGTTGGGGAGGCTGAGCGGTCAGTGGATGTCTTCATCGCCGCAAACCAATCCGGACTTTTCCGGCACGGCCTACTTTTTCGGGCGCGAGCTGCGCAAGGATCTGGATGTTCCGGTCGGTTTGATTCTGTGTGCCTGGGGCGCGACCCGTGTGGAACCCTGGATTCCGGCAGAGGCGTATCAGCAGGACGAGGAGATGGCCGTGTATTACCAGAACAATATGATGCTGGAGGAAGAAGAGAGGGCTGAAAGGGAAGCCACTAGGCGGGGATGGCGTCCGACGGTACCATCCACAATTTTCAATGGTATGGTCAATCCGGTCATCCCGTACGCCATCAAGGGCACGATCTGGTATCAGGGTGAAGCCAATTCCAGCCATAATCCTCAGATGTATGAACGCAATTTACGGGCGCTGATCAGCAGTTGGCGTGAGCATTGGGGGCAAGGCGACTTTCCGTTTTACTTCGCGCAGTTGGCGAACTATGCGAGACCGGCTCCCGGGACGCCTGCGTTCGACGGATGGCCCACGGTCTGCGATCAGCAGCGCCGAACGCTCGGTCTCAAAAACACCGGCATGGCGGTGCTGCGTGATATCGGCGAAGCCCGGGACGTCCATCCGCACAACAAAATGGATGTCGGCAAGCGTCTGGCGCTGTGGGCGTTGAAGCATGATTACAAACAGAAGGTCTCTGTTTGCAGCGGCCCGCTCTATCAGAGCCACAACATCAAAGGCGATAAAGTGATCATCACGTTTGATTCCGCCGGCTCCGGGCTCATAAGCGGCGAGAAGCCGGTGATGGATCCTGCGCGGGAAACCGGGGAGCCGTTGAAACAGTTCCAGATTCGCGGGGCAGATCGCCAGTGGAAATCGGCGCAGGCTGAAATCACCGGAAAAGACACGGTCACGGTCTCCCACCCGGAGGTGCGGCAGCCGGTTGTTGTCCGCTATGCCTGGGCACCGAATCCGGAAGGCGCCAACCTGTATAACAAGGAAGGCCTGCCCGCCTCCATCTTCACCACGGAAGCTGAGATCACAGCCAAGGTGGCTCCTTCGAAAGCGCCCCCCACCAAGAAGAAATCTCTTCCCGCGGTGTCACTAGAAGCAGCCGAAAAAGCCCAAAAGGATTAAGAAAACCGTTCTTCGTAGAAGTTGTCGAGATGGAAGGTGGGGGGGAGGAATATTGGACGAGATAACAGGATCTGCAGGATGGAAATGCAGTAAATCAAAAAACATCATTGTCTAAAGGGGAGAGACTGGAGCATCAAGAGCTGACGAAGGCAATTATCGGATGTGCTTATCAGGTTTATAACAAAATGGGCTTCGGGTTTCTAGAGTCAGTTTATGAAAAGTGCCTGATGATCGAATTGAAGAAGGCTGGGTTGGTTGCGGAGTCACAGGTGCCGCTCCAGGTTGCATACGAGGGAGAGGTGGTTGGGACGTTTGTTGCAGATGTTCTTGTAGAGGATGTCATTATTCTTGAATTGAAATCGGTTAGGAGCATTGTTCGGGCCCACGAGATTCAACTGGTGAACTACCTGACGGCAACTCAGAAAGTAATTGGGCTCATTCTTAATTTCGCGGAGACCAAAGTCGAAGTGAAGCGGAAGGTGCGGGATTTAAAAACGCTTGATCAACAGGATTAAAAACTATCCGACTTATCCAGTTATCCGGTCAAAACGTCCTGAACTACCACTAGAATCAACGAAGAACCGAAAATAAAAAGAGATAAGAAAATGAGATCACTGAATACGCTATGCTTAGCCCGAGTTTCGCACGGAAATCCAAAGTTTGACGAATTTTGGCACATTTCTGCTACCGTCTCTTGCTCAGGAGTCGCCGAAAAAGCATTTGTAGTTACTGCACTTTTAATGATGCCGATTGACGGTTAGCCGTGTCTGTGCCACCGTATGCTCATGTACTTCGCAACACGCACATCACGAGGCAAGCAGATCCTGCAACTGCTTGAGTCCTATCGCAATGCAGACGGCCAACCACGCAATCGCGTTGTCATGTCCTTGGGCATGCGCAAACTCGATAAGGCGCGCGGAAAACTCGTGGCACAAGTCGTCGAATCCGAACTCTATGACCACCCCCTGCTACGTAGCATGCCGACAGATGTCGTCGAAGAGGCCAACGAAATCCTTAGTGCCATCCGCAGAAAGGGAACCTGGTTACCAATCGGCGAGCATGCCCAGAAACCGCCACCGGAAACCAGTGAAGCGCCCGCACGAACCGTCGATGGCGTGTTCGTTGATCAAGTCTCCGTTGGCCAGACTACCAGTCTCGGGCCTGAGTTACTGGCCCTGCATGCCTGGCGCAAACTGAACATGGATTCCTTGCTCGAAGGCCTCAATTTTAATCCGGCGCAACGCCAAGCAGCGACTGTCCAAGTCATCGGCCGGATGGTCGCCCCAGGAAGCGAACTGGCGCTGACCTAGCGCTTCCTGGCAGGCTCGTCACTACCGGATCTGTTGGATCTCAAGCACGACACGAAGATCAACAAGGATCGCTATTATCGGGTCGGCGACCAGCTGCTCGGTGCGCGCGACGCAATCGAGCTCTATATGCAAGAAACTATCGCCGGTCAGCTGTCGCTGCAGCGCACCTACTACTTGTATCACCTGACCAACACGCACTTCGCAGGAATCTGCGAGAAAAATCCAAAGGCTCAGCGCGGCAAGAGCAAGCAAAAACGCAACGACTGCCCTCTGGTTGCCGCTGGCGTGTGCTTCGATGAGCACGGCTTCATCCTTTTTCATCGCACGTTCGCTGGCAATACGGGCGACGCAACGACCTTGCCGGAGATGATCGAGATCCTGCAAAACACGTCGTCAGACCAGCATTTATCGGCGCCGCCGATCGTAGTGCTTGACGGGGGCTTGGGGACGGCAGAGAATCTCGAGACGCTACGGGAGGCCAAGATCAACTACCTGGTGAATCGCACGCGCAGCTTCCGTAATCATTTCAGCGAGATTTTCGCCGAAGCCACCTTTGAGCAGGTTCCGGATCGCAAAGTGCAAGTGAGCAAGCTCGCCAAGGGCCAATTGGCATCGATAGAGGCGGTGAAGGAAGCTGAGCATGGTGACCAGTTTGTCCTCTGCCGAAGCACACAGCGCGGGCTCAAAGAATCCGCCATTCGCAGCAGGGCAGATGAGCGACTTTTGGAGGCTCTGGAGAAGTTGCGCACGCGGATCAGTAAAGGGCAATTGAAGCAGCCCAAGAAGATCCACGAAGCCATCGGTCGCTTGCGAGAGGGTCATAGCCAAGTGGCTCGCTACTATCAGATTAGCTGCCAAGACGGGGCTCTGTCTTGGGAACATGACGATGCGAGGATGACTGGCGCAGCGGATTTGGATGGCTGCTACGTGCTACAGGCCCATGCGCCGACGATGACGGCGGTCGAACTCTGGCGCCGCTACATGGTGTTGACCAAGGCAGAGGCGGGTTTTCGCTGTATAAAGGGCCAACTTGGGCTCCGGCCGAACTTTCATCGCCTTGAGGGGCGGGTCGACGGCCATATTTTCATCTCGCTGCTTGCTTACCAGCTGATGCGCTTCATCTGCTACAGTCTCGAGCAGTGCGGTGACACGCGGAACTGGGCGACACTGCGCGACATACTGCGTTCGCATTGTTATGCGACCAGCGAGCTACCGACGTCCAGTGGCGAGGTGCATCGCGTCCGCAAGCCTGGTCGCCCCGAGCCCCTCCACCGTCAGATTTACAGCCATCTGGGAATTGACTTGGCGGCGCTTCCTACCCAGAGTTCCTGCTACCGACAGCCGGTCTGAATGCGGTAGGTTTGTGTAGTTACTCGCGTCAATTTCTCCGATTTTCATGCGTGAGTGTAGGCTATGTGCGAAACTCGGGTTAGGGGATGGGATATCCCGTTGCTGTGAGGCGATGAACGTAGCTTGGCTCTCCTAGCCGAGTCGCGTTGCGTGGCGCTTCGTCACGGCAGCAGTGGCCCGATTGTAGACATTTCTACTGTGACGGAGATTCTTGCCTCTGTTATAGCTTGACAAGCGAGGCCTATATCCTTGTGTTAACGTTTGAACTCCGTGGGACTTTCCTGCCTATTCCTGGCTGTCTAGGCCAGGAAACAGGGGGATGCGGCCTCTCCTCTCAGCTGCCTGTTGGGTAGCGGTTGTGGTCATGATTCTCGGATTCTACTGGCTGACGCGTTAAGGAGATGACTCACAAGAAACATATTCGAACGAAGGAAAAAACAGGAGGTTATGATGCAACGAACAAACCAGGCGCATGTGATGCGTAGAGGGTTACGATGGTTGGGTGTTGGCGTGACCGCAGTTGTCTTGACGGCAAGTGCGGCCATGAGTGCCGCAGCGGAGCGTGGAGAGGTGTGGGACATTATCCGGCAGTTGGAAAATGGACCTCCTGCCGTTTCGCCCCTCCCAACGGATGTGCAGCTCAAATACCACCATCTCGAGAAGCAGATGTTCATTCACTTCACGGTCAACAACTTTACCGGACAGGAATGGGGAGATGGCAACGAGGATCCGAACGTGTTTGCTCCGACGTCCCAAAATTTCTGCCAGCAGTGGGTTCGGGTTGCCAAGGAGAATGGGTTCAAGGTGATTTCGCTGACGGCGAAGCACCATGATGGTTTCTGTCTCTGGCCGAGCCCGCATACGGATCATTCGGTGAAATCGACAAAATGGGCTGATGGCAAGGGAGACATCTTGCGCGAGTTCTCTGATGCCTGCAATAAGCAGGGAATCGGGATCAACTACTATCTCTCGCCGTGGGATCGTCACGACAAGCGCTATGGGACGGAGGCGTATAACGATTACTTCACCGATCAACTGGTTGAGCTGATGACGGAGTATGGTCCGGTTGCCGGGTTCTGGTTTGACGGTGCGTTCGGGGGATCGAAGGACAGCCGTAACATGTCGCCGTTTGACTGGCCGGGATACTACAAGGTGATTCGTCGCTATGCGCCAGCTGCCTTTATCGAGATGATGGGGCCGGACGTTGGCGGGGTGGGCAATGAAGCCGGCGTGGGCCGGGAGGAGAATTGGTGCTTTGAGTCTTCGCCGTACAAGACGCCATCGCGTGTGCGGCGAGGGAAACTGCCGGTTGCCTATATTGGCCACACCTATGATAAGGGGGCGGCTGCCGGGGTTGTGGCCGGCGGTCAACCGAGCTACAAGGCCGTTGAGCTCCTGCGCTACATGCCGCGGGAGGCAAATACATCCATTCTCCGCGGGTGGTTCTGGAGACGAGGGCCTCGTAGCCAACCTAAATCGCCGCAGCAGCTGCGCGACCTCCACTTTGCTTCGATTGGCCGCGGCTGCACGATGATGCTGAACCTGTCGCCGGATAAAACCGGCCGTTTCCCAGAGGATCAGGTCGCGGCGCTGAAACAGTTGACCGATGAGATCGACACAATCTTTGCCGTAAACCTGGCTGAAGGCGCCACGATCACGGCGGACAAGAGCTGGGGCGACGCCGATCCGCGCTTCAGCGCCGAGAAGGCTTTGGATGGCCGGCAGGCGACCTATTGGGCAGGCCAGGACCAGGAAGTGACGGCTACCCTGACCTTGGACCTGGGAAAAAAGAAGAGTGTGAACGTATTCGAGCTGCGTGAGCCGGTCCAGATGGGGCAGCGTGTGGGGGCGCATCGCATGGAGTACCTCGATGACAGCGGTAAGTGGTCTGCGCTGCATGCCAGCAAGACGATTGGGTACCGTCGTCAGATCCGGTTCCCCGCTGTCACCGCGCAGAAGTTCCGCCTGGTGATTGAAGACGGGCGGACGACACCGCTGATTTCGGGGATTGGGTTGTATTGGAATCCCTACGACAAGCGGACGAATCCGAAGGACTACATTCCCAGCAAAACAGAGACCGGGACGCGGGAAGAAGGAGCGATATAGTATTTGGGCGACGGGAAATAGTCGCGCCTGATCCGCGACGTTGGCAGCGAAGGAAGAAGAAGACTTAACCACTGATAAACCTGAACCGATTTGTGAGGCTGAGAAATCACAGGAGATCGCCTGGGGTCTATTCTGAATTTCAAAAAGCCAAAACTCGAATGGAAACGAATTACCGAATGAAAATCAGTGTTCATCAGTGGTTGAAAAAACCATCACCTAGCAATTCGGTGCGGGTAGAGGTTAAATATTATGAAGAACATAATTCGCACGGTTACGATAGTAATACTGATTGCTGCTGGGGCGTCTTTTGGTTCTCCCCTGCACGCACAAACTGAAGAGTCCAGCGAAGAGCTCAGCGTCAAGGTCATGTCTTACAATGTCTATCGCGGCGGCACGAAGCGTGGGCAACCCTTATCCCAAACGGCCAAGGTGATTCAGGAGGCAAAGGCCGATGTGGTCGGCATGCAGGAGGCCGGCGATAGTGCCGTGAAGTTGGCGCAGCTACTGGGCTGGAATCACTACGGTCCCATCCTCACGCGTTACGAGATTGTCGAAGAGAAGAGAGATGGCATCAAAGTCAAACTGCTTTCGGATCAGCAAGCCTACATCTTCAACCTGCACCTACCATCTAATCCTTATCAGCCCTACCAGCTGATGGGCATTCGGCCAAAGTTTAAGAAACACAGGAATCCCCCCTTCATCAAGACCGAAGCCGAAGCGATTGAAGGAGCCCAAAAAGCTCGAGGTAGAGACATCGCAAGACTTCTCAGGCTGGTAAGGTCCCTCTCCGATAAAAAGGCTCCTGTTTTTATAGTAGGTGATTTCAATGAACCGTCACACCTTGACTGGACCGAAAAAGCGGCCCAGTCCGGTCGCCACCCCATCAAGGTGGAATTCCCCACCTCTAAGGTGTTCGCCAAAGCCGGCTTTACCGATGCCTATCGCACGATCTATCCCGACGAGATGGAAAAGCCGGGCTTCACCTGGTCACCAGCCTACAAGGACGATGACCCGAGAAGCCACCCTGACCGCATTGATTTTGTGTATTTCAGGGGCAATGGCGTAAAAGTGACCGACGCAAAGATCGTTGGGGAGAATGAAGAGATCGCGGACATCGTGGTTGCTCCCTATCCCTCTGACCACCGCGCCGTGGTGGCCACCTTTACGCTAGCCAAGCAGACTCAAAGAAGCCGGATGCAGGCGGCGGAAAATAGCCGAAACATCAACTTAGGTAAAAGATGAAAAAACAATCAATTAAATTCATTTCAGGAATTGTAGCTGCCTTTGTCACTGCGATCCCAAGTGTTGGCTGGGCGGATGTCGTGCCCTCTGCGCTCTTCACGAATCACATGGTGATCCAGCGTGAGGCCCAAGCACCGGTCTGGGGTACCGCTGACGCGGGTGAAAAAGTGACCGTCACCGCGAGCTGGGGTAAAACGGCAAACACAACCGCTGATGCGTCCGGGAAATGGATGCTAAAGCTGAAAACGCCGAAAGCGGGCGGGCCGTACACGCTCACGATTCAGGGGAACAATACGATTGAGATTAAAGACGTGCTCTCAGGTGAAGTCTGGTTCTGTTCCGGGCAGTCGAACATGGAGTGGGAGATGTCTAAGTTGGCCAAAGTGTCCAAGAAGCGCACCAAACCGGAACATATCCCCACTGCAAACTATGTGAAAAAGGAGATGGAAACGGCGAGTGATGAGCTGTTGCGGCAGTTTAGCGTGGGAAAGAAGAAATCACCCATGAAGCCACTGAGCACACTCAAGGGGAGTTGGTTGGACTCATCACCGCAGAACAATCCTGGCTTTTCAGCCACCGCCTATTTTTTTGCTCGTGAGTTACGCAAAGAACTTAAAGTTCCTGTGGGCCTGATTCTATGTGCTTGGGGTGGAACCAGTATAGAACCCTGGATGCCGGCTGAAGCGTTTCAGGCGGATAAGGAAATGGCCGCCTATTACAAAACGAACCCAAAGCGGGTATCTACCCTCTTCAATGGCATGGTCAACCCAGTCATCCCTTATGCCATTCGCGGCACGATCTGGTATCAAGGTGAAGCCAATCGCGGTTTTAACACCCTTCGCTATGAACGCCATTTCAGAGCCATGATCAATGCCTGGCGCGGGCAATGGCAACAAGGTGATTTTCCCTTCTACTTTGCGCAACTCGCAAATTGCGGGGGGGCCACTGTGAAGCCGATTGAGTATGACGGTTGGCCCTCAATCTGCGATCAGCAGCGCCGAAGCCTCGGCCTGAAAAACACCGGCATGGCCGTGTTGAGTGATATCGGCGAAGCCAAAGACGTGCACGCACATAACAAAATAGACGTGGGCAAGCGGCTCGCCCTTTGGGCCTTGAAGCATGATTATCAAAAGCAGGTTCCGGTATACAGCGGGCCACTCTACAAGAGTTACAAGATCGATGGTAAGCAAGTCATCATCCACTTTGATCATGCCGGATCCGGGCTCATGACCGGCTCAAAAACCGGGATGGAAGCAACACAGGAAACGAAGGCGCCTTTGAAATATTTCCAGATTTGCGGGGCTGATCGTCAGTGGAAATGGGCCCAGGCTGAAATCACCGGAAAAGACACGGTCACCGTTTCCCACCCAGATGTGCCAAATCCCACGGTGGTCCGTTATGCATGGTCAACGAATGCCAAATCAGCCAACCTGTATAACAAAGAAGGCCTGCCGGCCTCTATCTTCACCACGGAGGCTGAGATTCCTGCCGAGGTGGGTGCAGTGGCTCCTGTGAAAGCGCCCCCCTCCAGGAAGAAATCCCTTTCCGGACCGCCACTGAAGAAGAACGATAGGATTATCTTTCTCGGTGATTCGATTACCCAGTTGGGGGTCAAGGAGGATGGCTATGTCACCTTGACCGCGCAGGTGATTGCAAAGGCCTGCCCTGATCTCGGGATTGAGGTCATTGGTGCCGGCAGGAGCGGTCATAAAGTGCCGGACTGTCAGAAGCGCCTTGATCGCGATGTGCTCCAAAAGAAACCCTCGGTCGTCGTGATCTACATCGGCATTAACGATGTGTGGCACTGGAGCCTTCGCGGGCGGGGCGGAAAACCTAGTAAAGGAACCACGTCCGAAACGTTTGAATCAGGATTGAAGGATATGATCGGAAAGATCAACGAGGTCGGCGCACGGGTCATCCTTTGCACCCCCACGGTCATCGGCGAGAAGCTGGACGGATCCAACCCCCAGGACAAGATGCTCGACGAGTATGCGGAAATCAGTCGCAAGGTTGCGCGCGAAACAAAGTCTCAACTCCTTGATCTCAGAGCGGCATGTATCGGCTACCTCAAGCAACATAATCCAGACAATGCCGAGCGAGGTATTTTAACCGGAGACCGCGTTCACATGAACGAGGCAGGTAACCGCTTTCTGTCAGAGCTTATGCTTGATGCGTTGAATGTCCTTGACAAAGAAACGATGGTATCGCTTGCTGTTGCCGGACCTAAACAGGGTGATGCGGATTACCCGCCCCGCAATGCTAATCCTCGCCACGAGAAAAAGGTCAAGGGTGCGGTTACATTTGCCGCGTCGGGCAAGCCTTTCGATATTACCGACCTCCGCTGTGAGTATCTCCGCGGTCCGCTTGGAATCGACGTGGAAAATCCAAGGCTTAGCTGGGTGCTCGAATCCGAGCGCCGCGGCGAGCGGCAAACGGGGTACCGGGTGCTCGTTGCCTCGACTGCGGAGCTTCTCGCCGGGGACAAGGGGGATATGTGGGACAGCGGCAGGGTAAAGAGCGATCGAACCATTAACGTCGTTTACGCCGGCAAGCCCCTGCAAGCACGGCAGCAATGTTTCTGGAAGGTCCGTATATGGGACAAGGCCGGCAAGCCTTCGGCGTGGAGCATCCAGGCGCGGTGGGAAATGGGCCTGTTGAAACCTCAAGATTGGCGTGCTCAATGGATTCGACGGTTGGAGCCTGAGCCAGAGTCCGAAGCGGATCACTTCAGTGACCGACCCGTACCGCTGTTGCGCAAGGAATTTGCGATGGAAAAACCTGTTGCGCGGGCTCGTGCTTACATTAGCGGCCTGGGATATTACGAGCTTCGTCTCAACGGCAAGCGCGTCGGCGACCACATGCTGGACCCGGGCTGGACAACCTATTCCAAACGCGTTCTATATTCCACGTATGATGTGACTGAGCACCTTAGGAACGGACGCAACGCCGTCGGTGTCATACTTGGCAACGGCTGGTATAACCCGTTGCCTTTACGACAGTGGGGCAGACTGAACCTGCGCGAGCATCTTACCATCGGCCAGCCGCGCGTCATCATGCAGTTGGTCATTGACTACGCCGATGGCACCTCTCAGACGGTCATTACCGATGGCACATGGAAAACAAGTCAGGGCCCGATTCTCCGCAATAACGTCTATCTGGGTGAAGTGTATGACGCCCGTCGCGAACAGCCCGGATGGGATAAGCCGGATTTCAAGGAGTCGAAGTGGCAAAATGCGGTTGCGGCCACTGAATCGGTCGGGCCGTTGCGCGCGCAGAACGCGCCCCCAATTCGTGTCACCAAGGTTCTGCGACCCGTGAAACGCACCCAAACCAAGCCGGGAACTTATGTTTTCGATTTCGGGCAGAACTTTGCCGGCTGGGTCAGGCTCCACGTGAAAGGTCCGGCAGGCACGACCGTACAACTGCGTTACGGCGAGCTGCTGTATCCGGATGGACGCCTCAACGCCATGACCGCGGTATGCGGCCAGATCAAGAAAGGGAGAGTACAGCCTTCTCCGGGCGGCCCGGAAACCGCATGGCAGCAGGATGTATACACACTCAAAGGCGGGGCAAAGGAGACCTACACCCCGCGGTTTACTTTTCATGGGTTCCGTTACGTAGAAGTCACCGGATACCCGGGGGAACCGCCGCTGACAGCCCTCGAGGGACACCGTCTGAACAGTGCGGTCAACCCCTCTGGCAACTTTGCTTGTTCCAATGAACAATTTAATAAAATCCAGCAGATGATCGAATGGACCTTCCTTTCCAACCTGTTCAGCGTCCAATCGGATTGCCCGCATCGCGAAAAGTGGGGATATGGCGGCGATATCGTCTGTAGCAGCGACACCTTTTTGCTCAATTTCGACATGGCCACATTCTACACGAAGATCGTGCACGACTACGCGGATGCCGTCCGTCCCAATGGCGGAATGACCGAGACAGCGCCGCACGTCGGTGTTATGGACGGAGGTCTGGGGAGCGGCGCCGGGCCGATCGGATGGGGCACCGCATTCATTCAACTTCAATGGCAGCTTTATCAATACTACGGCAACCGCCAACTTATGGAGGAGTACTACCCCGTCACAAAGCAATGGGTGGAATTTCTCCGTTCCTGCGCTAAGGACCACATTATCAAGAGGGGGCTCAGTGATCACGAAAGTCTTGTTCGCAAGCCCAAAGCGCTCACAGGGACGGCCTTCTACTATGACAATGTCCGAACGCTTTCCCGCATTGCGCGTGTATTGGGAAAGACCCAGGACGCCGAGCAGTATGCCACTCTTGCTGACGACATCAAGAAAGCCTTCAACCGCCAGTTCCTGAAACCAGGCACGGGGGCCTACGATTCCGCCACCCAGGCGAGTCAGTCCTTCGCGCTGTTTTATGATCTGGTGCCGCAGGAGGAACGACAAAACGCTCTGGACGTTCTGGTCCGGAACATTCTAGAGAAACGCAACGGCCACCTGACCACCGGCATTTTCGGCACGCGCTTCATGCCGCTGGTCTTGTCTGATCTCGGCCGCACAGACCTTGCTTGTACGATCGTCAACCAAAAGGAGTACCCAGGCTGGGGTTACATGCTGGAACGGGGTGCAACCACGCTCTGGGAACACTGGAAGTTTAGCGACAACATCTTCTCTCACAATCATCCCATGTTCGGATCCGTAGGCGAGTGGTTTGTCAAGGCGCTTGCGGGGATTCAGCCCGATCCGGAAATGGTTGGGTGGGACCGACTGATCATTCGTCCCCAACCGGCGCCGGGCTTGACCTGGGCCAAGGGAGAATATCAGACCATCCGCGGGCGCGTGGCCAGCCAGTGGCGTATCGAGGGGGGCGGGCTCAGCTTGCATATCGTCATTCCTCCGAACACCACCGCCACGGTGTTTGTCCCGACCGGTGACCCTGACACTGTTCGGGAAAGCGGCAAGCCGGCAGCGCAAGCCCAAGGCGTCAAGTTCCTGCGCCGCGAGCAGGGAGCAGCCGTCTATCAAGTCGGCTCCGGCCAATATCGCTTCATTGCAAAGGAACTGAAAACAACCACCATTCTACCGGGTGTTCCCTTGTCGGAATTGGACCTGCCGGAGACGACGGCCGACGCGGCTACTGCTCCGGAATCAGAGCGTAAATCCATTATTCCCAAGTGTAAATCTCTGGAACTCCAGCAGGGCTTTTACCCACTGCAGCAGCAGATGCGAATCAGCATCACCGGTGGAACCGCATCGGAGGATCAGCTCAAAGCCAATGCTGAGCGCTTTGCTGTGTTCCTGCGTAAAGGCGCAGGGCTGAAGGTAACCGTAGGCGGTAAAGGAAACGCAGGGGAATCGGAGATCAAGCTCCGCGTGGCCCCCGACATGTTTGAGGGCAAGGTGGCTGGCGCCTATCGTCTCAGTGTCGACCAGAAAGGCATTCACATCATCGGCGCGGATGCGCAAGGTGTGTTCTATGGCTTGCAGTCTTTAAAGCAGATGCTGCCTGCCGCCATCTTTCATCAGGACTATGCGGTGCATCGCAATGCCTTCTCTGATCTGCGTATCGGCTTCGTCGAGATCGAAGATGCGCCCCGCTTCAAATGGCGCGGGTTCATGCTGGATAGCTGTCGGCACATACAGACGATCGCCAAGATCAAGCAATACATCGACCTCATGGCGCTCTACAAAATGAACGTCTTCCACTGGCACCTGACCGATGACGAGGCATGGCGCGCCGAGATCAAGAAGTATCC
>Ga0115566_10002387_pt1 | contig 15536 bp, 13 predicted proteins | sample COGITO_mtgs_1204_3_FD_87173 | JGI IMG/M metagenome (GOLD analysis project Ga0115566, IMG submission 87173) | Pelagic marine microbial communities from North Sea - COGITO_mtgs_120405 | ecosystem: Environmental > Aquatic > Marine > Epipelagic | place: Germany:Helgoland, sampling site Kabeltonne...
ACTTTCCACTTTCCTTAAATGAAATCAATGCTGATCGAACCTCCTCCATTGCGGTAAGACTGCCGTTGAACATTGCGCCCTTTAAATAAATGCCTTTGATGCGCTCATCTGATTGGGCAGCTTCAATAGCTGCCATAAATTCACGAAGCGCGATTCCGCGATTATCATCAAATCCTTCGATTTCAATCCCTTCAAAAGGCGAACGGGTTTTACGCTCGACCAGTCTCTCCGAGATGTCAACTACGAGAATGGAGTTTTCTGTGACTTTAACATCTTTACCTGACTTTCCAGCCATCATTACAGCCGAGCCAATGATGCCCGCTAGAATCATTCCTGATAAGATAAAGATCAAGACAAAACCTAGGATGGTTCCCAAGGTAGAGGCAAACATGTATTTAAAAAATTGTTTCATTTTGATTTGATTTTTGATTTTAACTGGCTAGAGCATTCCCGATACATTTTGTGCTCAATTAATTCACCTTGATTTGGATATAGATTTAATATTCGCAGCAAATATTAATGACATCGTCACGCTTGTAGTGCACAATTTGACGAATGGCAACAGGCGTTTATTAAGGGTAAAATGAAGCATAACGCTTATCTACTTTTAGGTTCGAACAGTGGTGACATGACCACCATATTGTCTCAGGCAAGATTGATGATTGAGCGTGAAGTTGGCGACATCGATGATCAATCAAGTTTTTATAAAACTGAACCCTGGGGGATGGCAAGTGAATCGTGGTTTATCAACCAAGTTATTCGCATTAACACCAAGCTATCACCCGTGGAATTGCTTAACGCGCTTTTGAGTATAGAAATGAAATTGGGTAGGGTGCGTAACGCTAATTTTGCGCTTATCGATAGAACTTTAGACATTGACATTTTATACTATGATGCCATCATTTACGAGGATTCAAATTTAACGGTACCGCATCCAAGACTTCATCTTCGCCAATTCACCCTATTGCCGCTCTGCGAAATAGCCCCAGAATATATACACCCAAAGCTAACCTTGACAAACCAGGAACTTTTAGCCCAAAGCGAGGACAACTCAAAAGTGATTAGAATTCAATGAATTATAAGAACATTGTAATTGAAGGAAATATTGGCGCTGGAAAAACCACTTGTGCCAAAAGCTTGGCCAGTCAACTAAGTGCGCGATTAATTCTTGAAGAATTTGAGAACAATCCTTTTCTCCCTCAATTCTATTCCAACAAAGACCGATACGCATTTCAAGTTGAGCTATTCTTTTTGGCTGAACGGTATCATCAATTGTCGAAAAACCTTTTAGGTGATATCTTCAATGAGTACACTGTATATGATTATCACTTTTCGAAAAGCGCGATTTTTAGTAAAATCAACTTGCGAGAGGACGAGCATCTTCTTTTTCAGAACTTATTTAGAATCATGGACCGTTTTATGCCCAAGCCCGACATTTTGATCTATATACATATGTCTGTGAATCAAATTTTAAGTCAAATAAAAAAACGAGGCCGAACATTTGAGGAATTAATCTCGAGCGATTACCTACAGGCTGTTCAGACGTCATACTTTTCCTTTTTCCGAGAAGAAACCTCTTTTCCGATCGTTGTCTTAGAACTAAACCAAACCGAAACTAATACTCCTGAAAAGGTGTTATCGTATGTAAATGATGTCTTGTCGAAAAAATGGCCTCATGGATTATCATTTAATCACTATTAATCTTATTCTAAATCCTTGACTGATAAATGCCTCAGCATTTACAAACATTGATTAATATTGCAGCTTCAAACTATCTTAAAAAAGAAGTACGTACTAAACGAAAAACAACAAAAATGAGATCAACCTACTCAATATTTGCTCTTCTAACTGCTGTTGTTCTTGTAGCATCTGGATGTAATCCATTGAAAAAGATGAACAAGAAGCACGGATTGGTTAAATACACCATGAGCCCTGATCCACTTGAACTGCATGGAGATTCAATCGCTATCAGTGTAAGCGGTCGATATCCAGCAAAATTCTTTCACAAGAAAGCAGTTGCGAATGTTAGACCAGTAATGAAAGACTTTAACGGAATGATTGTTAAGGAATTCGAAACAATTAAACTCGTTGGCGAAAAAGCAACTGGAGAAGGAACAAAAATCATGAAGTCAACTGGAGGAAGCTTCAGTGTGAGCAACAAGATTCCTTACGAATCAACAATGGAAAACGTTGTTCTCGAAATCATAGTTGATGCAGGATTTAAGACAAAAACTAAAACTTTCACGCCAGTACCTTTCGGTAAAGGAACGGTCATTACACCTTTGATGGTTCAAAGCGATGAAATGCCAATTTTAGGAGCTGACAAGTTCACGAAAGTTAGTCCTCGAAAAATGAACGCTGAAATCAATTATGCTATTCAATCAAGCGTAGTTCGACCTGAAGAATTAACGCAAGCTGACATTGAAGCAGTTCGAAAATTCATGGACAAAGGTGTGACGTATGCGTATGACTGGAAGTCTGTTGAAATTTCTTCTTACGCTTCTCCTGATGGAGAAACAGCCTTAAATGAAAATTTAGCTGGCGATCGTGCTAATACCGCTGCAAAAGCTCTAAGCGCAATGTTTGCTAAGAGAAAGATCGCTGCTGGTAAGACTGAAACCTTATACAAGAAGTCACCTAAAGGAGAGGACTGGGAAGGTTTCAAAACCAAGCTTCAAGCATCCAATATAGAGGATAAGGATATGATTATCCGAGTACTTGGTATGTATGCTGATGACAAGAAACGAGAAGAAGAAATCAAGAATATGGCTGCGACTTACGTTATTTTGGCTGAGCAAATTCTTCCTCCATTGAGAAGATCGGTAATCACCATTAATGCTGAAGAAAAAGCTAAAACTGATGATGACTTGAAGCGTATTGTTAAAGAGAACCCTTCTGAGCTTACTGCTGAGGAAATCCTTTACACGGCAACTCTTTATAATGACCTAAACCAAAAGCTTGAAGTTTACAAAGCCGCTCAGTCAGTTCATGCTGATGATTGGAGAGGACACAACAACGTTGGTTGGGTGTATGTACAACAAAACAAAGTTTCTGAAGCCAAAACGGAATTTGAAAAGGCGGAGAAAGCAGGCTCATCTGAGAAAGTTGTCATGAACAACCTAGGTGTTGTTACCCGTTTAATGGGAGACCGCAAAGGTGCTATGGCTTACTACGAAAAAGCAAAAGGCGCAGGAAAGGAAGTAAACTACAACATTGGTATATTGAATATCATGGATGGTAAATACGCAGACGCTGTGAGTAACATGAGCGGAAACAATACGTTTAACACTGCCTTAGCTCAGACTTTAAACGGTAACACGGAAGGTGCGTTGAACGCAATTGAAGCTTCGGATGCTAAAGCAACTACTGAAGCATATTACTTAAAGGCAATAATTGGTGCTAGATCTAGCAACAAGGATATGGTTATCAATAACCTCAAAGCAGCCATTGAAAAAGACGCAAGTTTAAAAGAGAAAGCAGCAAAAGATGCTGAATTCCTTGATTACAGAGAAGATACTTCTGTAAGCGATCTTTGGAAGTAATAATCTAATAAAGTTTAAAAAGCCTCGATCAATGATCGAGGCTTTTTTTTTGCCGTTTACTCAATATCAAAAAGCTCAGATTCATATTCTCTTATATTTGCCTTGTAACTAACAAAGACGATGAAAAAAGCCCTTACTATTCTTTCCGTTGCATTCTTTGCATTTGCACTGAGCTCTTGTGAAAAATGCGCGACATGTACCACAACCGAAGATGACCCTAATGCCACCTCAACCGTAAGAGAAACGGAAATATGCGGTAATGGTCGTGAGTATACCGATCAAGTTACTATATACGAACGTACTAATTGGACTTGTACTGAGAATTAGTCTTTCGTCAAAGCTTTAATCGACTCCCACAAGACAATGCCGGCCGCAACAGATACATTTAGGCTGTGTTTAGTACCCTCTTGTGGTATTTCTACAACAACATCAGAAGCGCCAATTACGGATTGACTTACCCCCTCTACCTCGTTTCCCAGCACTAGACAAATTTTCTCGTCCGAGTATTTTTTCAGTAACTGAGGAGAAATGGACTGACTAGCCTGCTCGACAGAAACAATCAGGAATCCTTCAGCCTTTAAGCTTTGAATCACGGTTAAAACGTCAGGATTGTAACTCCAAGCGACTGTTTCAGTTGCTCCAAGAGCAGTTTTTTGTATTTCTCTGTGTGGAGGTGTACCGGTTATACCACAGAGTACTATTCTTTGTACATTGAAGGCGTCAGATGTTCTAAAAATTGAACCCACGTTATTTAAGCTACGAACATTATCAAGCACAACTACTATCGGGTGTTTCCGCTTTCCTCTAAATTCTTCTATGGAAGGGCGTTCTAATTCAGTATTATCTAACTTTCTGTTCATAATTATTGAAAACTGGAGCAAGGTCTTTTTTAAACCACGATGAGGTGACTTTAACTTTACCGCTTGGGTAATACTAAAACGACAACCGACAAAAAAAGAAGCGAAACTCCTTTGATGCAGCAATATTACGCGATCAAAGCGAAGCATCCTGGAGCTCTTTTGCTTTTTCGCGTAGGCGATTTCTACGAAACATTCAGTGAAGACGCGATCCGCGCATCAAAAATATTGGGAATTGTACTTACACAGCGAAAAAACGGAACGGCTTCAACCATTGAACTGGCAGGGTTCCCTTATCATAGTCTAGATGTATATCTCCCAAAATTGGTTCGAGCCGGTGAACGAGTTGCTATTTGCGAGCAACTTGAAGATCCAAAAAAGACAAAATCAATTGTAAAAAGGGGAGTCACTGAAATGGTGACACCCGGTGTTTCATTTAGTGATCAAATTCTTGACAGCAGTAAAAACAACTTTCTTGCCTCCGTTCATTTTGGCACAAATGTCACCGGGGCTGCATTTGTTGACATCTCGACTGGAGAGTTTTTCGCTGCTCAAGGTTCCAAAGAGTACATCGAAAAGCTCGTTTCTGGCTTTGCGCCTAGCGAGATAATTTTCGAAAGAAGTAAGAAGCAACTCTATCAGGAAACATTCGGAAATAAGTATCACACTTATCATTTGGAAGATTGGGCATTTCAACATCCTTTTGCAGAAGAAACACTAACGCGGCAATTTGGGACACACTCCCTCAAAGGTTTTGGAATAAAGGATCTAACAGAATCAGTAATTGCTGGAGGAGCTGCTATACATTACTTGAGTGAAACTCAAATAGATCGATTAAAACACATTTCAACCATTTCTCGAATCGATGCAAACGAACATGTTTGGCTTGATAAATTCACTCAAAGAAATCTTGAACTATTTAGTTCATCAAATGAAAATGGAAAGTCACTACTGCAGATATTAGATAGCACTTCGACCCCCATGGGAAGTCGCATGCTTAAGTCGTGGTTAGCTTTTCCAATGATCAATATTACCTCGATAAACGACCGATTCAACGTTGTTGACCAGTTTATTTCCAATGTAGAAAAACACGATAAAACAAAAGAGCAATTACAAAGAATAGGTGACTTAGAGCGTATGACAGCGCGCCTTTCAATCGGGAAATTAGGCCCTAGAGAGGCGCTACAACTATCGCGCTCACTTGACGAAAGCAAAAAACTATCTTCGATTGAAATTCACTCCACAAGTCATACCGACTTAAACAAATCAATTCATCATTGCATCCAATCCATTGAGCTCATCAACCAAACAATTAACGAAGATGCTCCTGCCGTAATATCAAAAGGAAATTTCATTGCTGAAGGCGTAAACCAAGAACTTGATGAGTTAAGATCAATCGCATTCTCTGGTAAGGATTACCTCCTTCAACTGCAGGAAAGAGAATCGAAAAAAACTGGGATCACGTCTTTAAAAATCGGCTTTAATAATGTATTCGGTTACTACCTAGAAGTTACCCATGCGCATAAGGATAAAGTGCCTGATGCGTGGGTTCGTAAGCAGACACTTGTTAATGCAGAACGCTACATTACTGAAGAGCTAAAGCAATACGAAGAAAAAATTCTTGGTGCCGAAGAAAAGATAGCAGCAATTGAGCAACAGCTTTATTATCAACTTCTCGACCGGCTTCAACCGTTTATTCCCCACATTCAGTCCGTTGCAAAATCGATTGGGGAAATCGACTGTCTGAGTGCTTTTGCCACAAATGCTATAAACTATCAATACAAAAGACCTGTTGTAGATGATTCCCATGAAATAGAAATCATCTCGGGTCGTCATCCTGTAATCGAGCGTGAAATGGTTATAGGTGAACCATATATCCCGAACGACATTAGCTTAAATCGAGATGATCAGCAAATCATCATGATCACCGGACCAAACATGTCCGGTAAATCAGCTATCCTTAGACAATGTGCGCTTATTTCCTTAATGGCACAAATTGGAAGTTTTGTTCCCGTTGAGCGGGCGAGATTAGGCATAATTGACAAGCTTTTCACTCGAGTTGGCGCCTCTGACAACATATCACAAGGTGAGTCAACTTTTATGGTAGAGATGAATGAAACAGCTAGCATATTAAACAACCTATCGCCAAGAAGCCTTATCCTTTTAGACGAAATTGGTCGGGGAACAAGCACTTATGACGGTATTTCGATTGCATGGTCAATCGCAGAATACTTGCATGAAAATCAAAATCGTCCGCTTACATTATTTGCAACGCACTATCACGAACTCAATGAGATGGAAGCGATGTTTTCTCGAATCAAAAACTTCACCATTTCGATTAGAGAAACAAAGGATAAAATCATTTTCTTGAGAAAGCTAATTGCAGGCGGAAGCGAACATAGTTTTGGTATTCAGGTGGCAAAAATGGCCGGCATGCCAAATTCGCTTATCAAACGAGCAGGAGAAATCTTGTTTGAACTTGAAAAGAGCGAACGCACAGAATTGTCAAAAACAAGCGTCCGAGCTTTAAAAGAAGACATACAGCTGAGCTTTTTCCAGCTTGACGACCCCGTATTGTCACAAATTCGAGATGAACTCATTAACCTCGACATCAACAGCCTTACCCCAGTGGAGGCTCTTTTCAAGCTCAATGAGGTGAAAAAACTCCTTGGAAAAAAGGCCTAATAAATAAAGATTCACGTGAATTGAATCTTGTGCCTTGGAGATTAAAAGAAAAATTTATTTTTGCCGTCCTTATTGCGAGAGTAGCTCAGCTGGTAGAGCACGACCTTGCCAAGGTCGGGGTCGCGGGTTCGAATCCCGTCTCTCGCTCAAAGTCAAAAAAAGAAGCCCTCCTATTTGGGGGCTTTTTTTTGACATTCGTTCTTAACATACTATCGAGAAAATTAACAACTTTAGTGGTGAGCATTGTTCACTGGCCCGGGTGGTGGAATTGGTAGACACGCAGGACTTAAAATCCTGTGACTATTGCAGTCGTGCGGGTTCGACCCCCGCCCCGGGTACTAAACCTCCTCCTTTGAGGGGGTTTTTTTATGCTCTAAAACTTCTGATTCAACCATCCAATGCAGTATTGTTTGAACTGCCCCAATATTGGCCTGAAAATATTGAGCCAACTGACTTTTTATTTCAATTCTCAATTCTGGAGTAAGTGAATTAAGCTTCGACACGAAATCAGCTCCATCCTGAATCTCAAAACCAGCTCCAATTGCCTTAAGCGACTGAATTTCAGCGAATCGCTTGTTCTTTGGTCCAAAGAAAACGGGCTTCCCATATACTGCCGCTTCAAGCGTATTATGCACATTGTAACCAAAGCCGCCTCCGACATAGGTATAAGTTGCCAATCTATATAGTTTAGACAAAAGGCCAATACAATCTATATAAATCAATCTGACATTGCTGTTAATCGAACCAGATAGCTCACTGTATCTCAACATTTCTGATTTATAGTATGATTTCCACTTGTTTTGCTGGTCTATGGTTAACTCATGTGGTGCCACAATAATTTTTAGGTTTCGATTTGCCTCCAAAACTGGAATTAGCACTTCTATGTCAGACATCCATGTACTTCCAGCAACTAAGACTTCAGAATTAGTGGCAAACTCGATGAGAACATCATCATTAAATTGAGCCAATGCAACTTGTTGAACCCGCTCAAAACGAGTATCACCTGCCACCTTTAGGTTATTTAATTGATAATTATTTAGAACGTTTGCGCTCAATTTATCTTGAAGAAATATCTTATCGAATTGCATTAGTCTTTTTGCGAAATAACGAGCGTATGGCTTTGATATCCAATGATCTTTCTGAAAATGTGCACACACGAGCACAAATGGTATTTTCCGTTTAGATATGACATCCATGAAATTAAACCAAAGTTCATATTTGACGAAAATCACAGCTCTTGGATTCAATGCATCAAGAAACCTTAATGCATTCACCTTCAAATCCAACGGCATATAAGTCACCAAGTCGACTTTGCCGTAATCGCGTCTTAATTTATATCCAGAAGGTGAGTAAAATGTTATAACCATGCTTATATCGGGGAATTGCGCACGAATTGCCTCGATGAGCGGCCGAGCTTGCTCAAATTCTCCAACGGAAGCACAATGAAACCAGATAGGTTCTTGTAGGACTCGCAATTGAGCAAGATCAACTCGCCAAATTTTCTGGCCTAGAACCCATTGTTCAATTTTGCTGTTGAACAGAGAAAGAATTTTCGCGACAATAGCATAAAGAAAAATAGCAACCGAATAAACTTTCAGCATAGATCAATAAAAGTAAAACTCCTGAGGTTGGCGTTTATACATGGGGAAATACCAACGAAGTATAATGCTTCCCATAATGTCAAGTCTATTATGATCATCTTTTATTCCGGTATCATAATTAAGGCTTCTTCGATTTTGTGTAAAAGCCTCATGAATTTCGAATCCTATATAATAGTTCACTAGTTTATAATTGCTAAAATGACTATAGCCAACTGACTGCGATAGCATAAACCCATTTGTAAGGCGATCGTAACCTTTTATGTATTCCCCCAACAATTGTGGAACCTTTTGAGATTGTTCTAATATTCGGATTTTATGTTGCATAAAACCAGCGCCAACAGCTAAATGAAGCCCGGAATTAGGATTCGGGCCAATTACCGGAAATATTTTACCGACTTTTCCGTTGATCAAAAAACCTCGTTCGTTTAAGAAAACATCTGCAGGCTCTCCTTCCCTATTGATTAGAAAATTCTGTGAAGTTAGGAGCGGTTTTAGAATCGTATCTTCTTTAACCTTGTTGCCAAAGAAAAACCCATATTGTCCTTCAAAGGTCAAATTCGACTTCGTCTTTAACATGAGCTCTCCGCCAACTAGACCGCCATACCCAAATCGATCCGAAAGATCGGCAAACGGAGTCTGCAAACCCAAATTTGCACCCAGACTGACGAATGCGAGGGTTGAATCTTTTACACTTCGTTGGCAAATACCATTATTACTTAAGAAAAAAAGAAAGACCAATAGTCCGAATAGTTTTTTCATAGCACGAAAATATGAATGCACTACGCAAATCCTCATCGCAATTATTTAGTGGTTCATCAGAACCATGACAGGTAAATCAGGCCATATAAAAAGATATCTTCGCACCTCATTTTTTTTAGCACATATGAAGCCAATTCAGCTTGTTGATTTAAAAACACAATATCATAAAATAAAGCCTGAGGTAGACGAAGCGATAATGGGTATCCTTGAGGATTCAGCGTTTATCGGTGGCGAGCATGTTCGTTTGTTTACGAGGGAATTGGAGGCCTATTTAGGCGTTAAACACGTTATACCTTGTGCCAATGGTACTGACGCCCTTCAGATTGCCCTAATGGCTATTGGGTGTAAACCTGGTGATGAAGTGCTCACACCAAGTTTCACTTACATTGCCACTTGCGAAGTAATCGGCTTGTTGGGATTGGTACCTGTTTTCGTGGAAGTTGACGCAGATACCTTCACGCTAGATGTTCAAGATGCGATATCAAAAATTACAAGCAAAACTAAGGCTATTGTTCCCGTACACTTATATGGTCAATGTGCTGATATGGACGCCATTACTGACTTAGCTGCGGAGCACAACCTATACATTATTGAGGACACGGCACAAGCGATTGGTGCAAAGTACAAATCGAAGCATTCTGATAAACCAGAAAGTGCTGGTTGTATCGGGCACATTGGCACCACTTCTTTCTTTCCTTCAAAAAACCTAGGATGTTATGGCGATGGCGGGGCAATTATGACCAATGACAACACGCTTGCTGCAAAGATTCGGATGATTGCGAATCACGGCCAAAGCGAACGATATTATCACGACATTATTGGGGTTAATTCGAGACTTGATAACATTCAAGCAGCAGTTTTGCGAATAAAATTAAGGAGACTAGATGAGTACGAAGCGAGCCGGCAATCTGTGGCTCAATTCTATGACAAGGCCTTCAAAGACATAAATGAAATTGAAACCCCCGTATCATCACCGTCATCTTCTCACGTTTATCATCAATACACGATGAAACTTCAAGGAATTGATAGAACAAAGTTGCAAGAACATTTAAGCGACTTAGGAATACCCTCTAATATCTATTACCCTGTCCCTGCTCACCTTCAAAAAGGATATGAGGAATATGGGTATGTAAAGGGCGATTTACAATTAACCGAGTCATTGTGCGAAAAAGTGTTATCACTCCCAATACACACTGAGCTGGAAAATGACCAGTTAAATCACATCGTTAACTCAATAAAAGATTTTATTAAGAAATGAATATTGCTGTAGTCGGAACAGGATATGTAGGTCTCGTAACAGGAACTTGCTTAGCAGAAATGGGAAACCATGTCGTTTGTGTTGACGTCGATGAGTCAAAAGTGAACAAGATGCGAAATGGAATAATTCCAATTTACGAACCGCATTTAGACAACTTATTCGAGCGAAATATTAAGCAAGGAAGACTGAAATTCAGTACTAAATTAAAAGATGCGGTCGATCATTCAAATGTCTTCTTCCTGGCCTTACCAACTCCTCCAGATGAAGACGGAAGTGCAGACTTAAAATACATTTTGGGGGTTGCAGATGAGCTCGGTAAAATGCTGGACAAATACGCTATAATTATTGACAAGAGTACTGTACCAGTTGGTACGGCAGATCTTGTTAAGAAAGCCGTTTCCGCTAATAATTCGAATGAATTTGATGTAGTCTCTAATCCAGAATTTCTGAGGGAAGGATTTGCAGTTGATGACTTCATGAAACCCGATAGAGTAGTTATTGGCACAAGTAGCGATAAGGCTCGCAAGGTATTGGAAGAGTTATTTAGCCCTTTTGTTCGTCAAGGAAATCCAATCCTTTTCATGGATGAAAGATCAGCAGAAATGACTAAGTATGCCGCTAACTCCTTCCTCGCAACGAAGATTTCTTTCATGAATGAAATAGCTAATTTGTGCGAAAAAGTGGGCGCAGACGTAGATTCAGTTCGAATTGGAATTGGGTCCGACACGCGTATCGGCAATCGGTTCTTGTTTCCTGGAATAGGATATGGCGGTAGTTGTTTTCCTAAGGACGTGCAAGCATTAGTCAAAACAGCCAAAGAATACAACTCGGATATCAGAATTTTGGATGCCGTTATGGAAGTTAATGAACGTCAAAAGACTATTCTAACGCCCTACATTTCGGAATACTTCAAAGGGGATTTGAGAGGTAAGCGTTTTGCAATTTGGGGATTGGCCTTTAAACCAGATACGGATGATATTCGCGAGGCACCTGCTCTTTATGTGATTCAGGATTTGTTGGACAGAGGCGCAAGCGTGAAGGCTTATGACCCAGAAGCCATGCATAATATTCAATTAAAAATTGCGGATAGTATTGATTACGCTTTGGATCCTTATGATGCTTTAGATGAGGCAGATGCGCTTATCATTTGCACCGAATGGTCCGTATTTCGAACACTCGATTTCGATGAATTAGCGAAACGATTGAAAAGTAAAATAATCTTTGATGGTCGGAATTTATATAATCCATCAAAAATGAAATCACTGGGGTTTTACTATAAAAGCATTGGTCGCGAAACCGTTAAGTAAATGAAAAAGGTATTAATCACTGGAGCTGCAGGTTTTTTAGGATCACATTTATGTGATAGGTTCATTCATGAAGGATATGAAGTTATCGGAATGGATAATTTAATCACAGGTGATTTAAAAAACATCGAACATCTTTTCAAACTAAAGGAATTTGAGTTCTATCATCATGACGTAAGCACTTTTGTTCATGTACCAGGAGATCTTGATTACATCCTTCATTTTGCTTCCCCTGCGAGTCCAATTGACTATCTTAAAATTCCCATTCAAACCCTAAAAGTGAGCTCCTTAGGAACCCACAATATGTTGGGTTTAGCACGCGCAAAAAACGCAAGAATATTAGTTGCTTCTACTTCAGAAATATATGGTGATCCTAACGTCCATCCACAAACGGAAGAATACTGGGGTAATGTAAATCCTGTTGGTCCTCGTGGAGTATATGATGAAGCTAAACGCTTTCAGGAAGCCATGACGATGGCTTATCAAAGAATTCATGATATAGAGACTCGAATTGTTAGAATCTTTAATACTTATGGCCCAAGAATGAGGCTAAATGATGGACGAGTACTTCCCGCATTTATTGGGCAAGCGCTGAGAGGAGAAGACATCACCATTTTCGGTGACGGGTCTCAAACACGATCCTTTTGTTATGTTGATGATCTTGTAGAAGGCATCTTCAGGCTTCTCTTAAGCGACTACGATATGCCTGTGAACATTGGCAATCCAGATGAAATCACCATTGCTGAATTTGCAGAGGAAATAATCAATTTAACCGGAACGAATCAGTCTATAGTCTATAAGGATCTACCTGAAGGCGATCCTGCAAAAAGGCGACCTGATATAACCAAAGCTCGTGAAATTCTTGACTGGGAACCGAAAATCCATCGTGCTCAAGGCTTAAGATTGACTTTTGAATATTTCAAAAGCCTTTCACATGACGAATTATATAAAAAAGAACACAAATCCTTTGATGCATATTTTCGATAATTAATGGACTATTTCGCACATCATACAGCCGTTATTGACGAAGGATGTTCAATTGGTAAAGGCACTAATATTTGGCATTTTAGCCATATCATGAGCCGTTGCAAAATTGGATCGAATTGCAACCTTGGCCAAAATTGTGTGATCTCTCCGGAGGTTGTTCTAGGAAATAATGTGAAGGTTCAGAATAATGTTTCAATCTACACAGGTGTCATCTGTGAAGATGATGTCTTTTTAGGTCCAAGCATGGTATTCACGAACGTTATTAATCCTAGAAGTCACGTTAACAGACGAGGACAATATTCAAAGACTTTGGTTCGCCAAGGTGCATCCATTGGCGCAAACGCAACGATTGTTTGTGGTCATAACATCGGGAAGTTCGCATTCATTGGAGCGGGAACTGTAGTAACAAAGGAAGTAGAAGATTACGCTTTGGTCGTTGGAAACCCAGGACGACAAATCGGTTGGATGAGTGAATATGGGCATAAGCTTCATTTCGATACAAGTAATACAGCTATTTGCCCCGAATCTGGAGAGAATTATATACTTAAAGACAATAAGGTTTCAAAACAAACTGAATTATAAAAGATGGACTTATACGAAAGATTAATAAAGAGAGAAGCTAAGCTTGGAGTTATTGGCTTAGGTTATGTTGGGCTACCGATTGCCTTAGCATTTGCAAAAAAATTGTCCGTTATCGGTTTTGACATTAATGAAAAAAGGGTTGAGATGATGAAAAATCATATTGATCCTAGCGATGAATTAGAGTCGAGTGATTTTGCAAATAGTGATATTTCTTTCACGGCAAACTTGGAAGATTTAAAAGATGCGGAATTCTTTATTGTAGCGGTGCCAACTCCAATAGACGATCACAATAAACCTGACCTTCGACCCTTAATAGGCTCATCTACCACCGTAGGTAAGGTATTGAAAAAGGGTGATTATGTTGTGTATGAATCCACGGTTTACCCTGGATGTACAGAAGAAGATTGTATTCCTATTTTAGAGGAACAATCTGGATTGAAATTCAAATCAGATTTTAAGGTAGGCTATTCACCGGAAAGAATAAACCCTGGAGACAAGGAGCATACCATCACTAAAATCCTAAAAGTTGTATCTGGTTGCGATCAAGAATCACTTGATATTATCTCAAAGGTTTATGAAATAATTGTTGAACCGGGGGTTCACAAAGCCTCAAGCATAAAGGTAGCTGAGGCGGCAAAAATCATTGAAAACACGCAGCGCGATGTAAACATTGCCTTAATGAATGAACTTTCAATTATTTTCAATCGACTGGGTATCAACACCTACGAGGTTTTAGAAGCGGCCGGGACAAAATGGAATTTTCTCAAATTCTTCCCTGGAATGGTCGGTGGTCATTGCATTGGAGTCGACCCTTATTATTTGACTTATAAGGCGGAGGAGCTTGGCTATCACGCTCGAATAATCAATTCTGGCCGATATGTTAACGACTCCATGGGCAATTATGTCGCCAAACAAACAGTGAAAAAAATATTGGCTCAGGGGAAAAATGTTGCTGGTGCGAAAGTGTTGGTGATGGGGGCGACATTCAAGGAAAATGTCAGTGACATTCGTAATTCTAAAGTTGCTGATGTCGTAAAGGAATTGCGCTCATATATGGTGGACGTAGAAGTATCCGATCCATATGCCGATAGTGACGAACTTATGGAAGAATATGGCTTCGGTTTAATTCCAGAACTTCAAAGCTATTACGATGCTATTATCGTAGCCGTCAATCATGACGAATACGTTAAAATGAATAGCTCTGACTTTAAAAAACTAATGCGTGACGATAAAGGAATTCTGGTTGACGTTAAAGGAATATATCGGCACACGATAAAAGACATGCTCTACTGGAGTCTATAACTCTTTAGAGAGCATTCAACAACATTGGTCCGTTCTTAATTAGTGACTCCATAGGTCATGCTCCATTACAAATAGCTTTTGCTCAATTTTCTCAGCCTCTTCAAGCGCATCGACTCCACGAGCATACTCTTGGATTGAGCGATCATAAACATTGCTTTCCTTCACTACATAACTATCGAACATCCGCTTTTGAAACAGCTCATCAAATGAGCGCATTTCTTGATCATTTGATCGATTGAATGCAGGCCATGTGGCCATTGAATTTCTTGCTTCAGGATAGTAAACCCAGAAAAGCCTTTTGTAACCCCGAAATTCCCCTGTGTATTCATCAACAACTCGTAGCAAAGGACATATTCCAATAATTCTAACATCCATAACTGAACGTTGCTTATCAAAAAACCACTCTTCTTTTAACTCGTACATTATGATGTCGACTCCCTTTATTTCAGTTTCAACCACTGTTTTTGAATCCAGAAGAGTAAACGGATCTATTGTAGAAACCGTGTCTCTGCTTAACAGTAAATTATCAAATTTCTCTCTATTGAACTGTCTTTGAAACATATCATCTTCACCTAGGGGACCAGGGTCAAAAGCCCGAATTTCATCCTTATAAATTGCCTCAACCAAATTATCAAATAAGGATTGCCTTCCATCCAAAG
>Ga0115566_10002406_pt1 | contig 15480 bp, 18 predicted proteins | sample COGITO_mtgs_1204_3_FD_87173 | JGI IMG/M metagenome (GOLD analysis project Ga0115566, IMG submission 87173) | Pelagic marine microbial communities from North Sea - COGITO_mtgs_120405 | ecosystem: Environmental > Aquatic > Marine > Epipelagic | place: Germany:Helgoland, sampling site Kabeltonne...
GGCCATATGATTCTGGTATAAAATCTGAAGAAGAAAATATTAGTGAACAATCGGATCCCACAACAGATTTTGAAAGTATAATAAAACAATATATTCAGATTGACGCCAATATTACAAAGCGCGAAAAAAAGATATCTGACTTTTTAAAAAAAAACCTGTCTAACAAATCATCAGGCTCAGACACAGTTGGAGTTGGTCCAGACCTTATTAAACGAATGATTCTTAATTCGATCCGGACACCGATTCATAATGTAAGTCGAAAGCTTCGTGCTGTTGACACACTAATAAATCGTCATAGCACCGGCTGGATGGGAGCGCCACGATCAGAAACAACTTATACCTTTTTGACACAAGATTTAATTGATGATCTAAGAAAAATACATGAGTTGATTAATAAAACAATACCAGTAGCCAGTTTTAGCTTAAAAATATCAAGTTATGTTTTCTCCTCCTTAAACGAAGAAGATTTTGATTCATATACTAGAGTTCGCAATGCAATTGCATTATTTACCGGCGCATCAGTATCCACAGTACGAGAGCCGTCTGGTTATGATATAGATTTGGCTGACTCTCAGTTATCTTTTTCAATTATTGATAACGATTTTATAAGTTCAATATACTATAAAACTGAGGAAATGTTACTTTGGTTTACTAAAAAAATACGGTTGTATGAGGATTTGCCACAGAGTTTTTATGATGATTTTATAAAATCTAAAGAGCCGTATTTTGAAGTTATCAATACTAGTACGCGCAAAGATAGTTCCGTTTATCTTCAAGATTTTGATTTTAAGGAAAATAATATACTTGATCAAGATTTAAGAAAAAAAGTAATTGAAAACCATTATGCAGTAAAGAAAAAACTTAGGTCAGTTTTAGATAATATGACAAACGATTTTTCTATTTTAAAGCAATTAAAATCACAATATGATAAATTAGAGGATAAGGCCGACAAAATCTTTGGAGATGCCCCTGATATTGATCCTAGAAGTAGTGAAGTTTTAGAGAGTGAAAAAGATTATATTTTTGCCAATAAAATTCTTAAGATAATTGCTTCCCGTTCTCCTCCAATTGGAATCAGCCCGAATACAGAAATTTATAGAGGGCTCGCTCTAAAACACAGATTAGTCAAGAAAATTATTAAAGCTGTATCAGCCGGTGAACAAGTTGTCTTTCCAGGGAAGGATATTGCGTCATGGACTGTTTCTTATCCTGTAGCAAGTGGCTTTGCACAGTCATCAGTATACGATGCGCTAGCTTCGAAACAGCCATTGAACTCAAATATTGGGATAATATTAAAGACTTCTGCTTCTAGAGGCATGTATATTGCTAAATACTCAGAATTCCCTAATGAAATGGAGTTTCTTTCTGGAGGTGATGTTTTTATAACGAATATTGAGAAAACAGAAAAACGTTATATATTTACTGTGGAGTTTGTCAAATGAAAATATTATTAGAAAACTTTCGAAAGTTTTTAACTGAAGAAGCGGAAACAAATCAACAAAAGATATATCGACTAATAACAAATGATGATCCGGCTTATATATTACAAGGTATGGAGCTAGCGCCAATTGGAGCGCCGGCAGAGTATGTACAAGCCATTGAAAAAGCTATTAAGTACGTGGCTGACCAATTTGATATTCTGAGCAACTCAGAAGGTATTCAGAATGGATATGATCCGGAAGATAGAGAACTCATTGGTGATCTTTATAAAAAGTCTTTCAACATTAAAAGTGTTGAGCAATTAGAAAGTTTCCTAAATCAATACCTTAAGATTGCAAAATATATTGATGATGAATATGGGCCATGGGACCGATGGGGTTCTCCATTCCCTGATAATTTCATGGGTCATGGCCCGGAGGATGTTGAATATGGTGGATACCCGGATACAATAAAACTAGAAGATTTTTTCAATGAAGAAAATAAATTTATGAGTTACTATGTACGTCATGAATTGGAAAATATTTTAAAGGATACTATTCCAAAGGAAGAAACAGATGAAGAAGACTATGGTTTCTAATCAAAGACTAAGACAAATTATTTTAGAAGAACTCACAAGGGATGACAAAACAGAAATAAGAGATATGATCTCGAAAGAAATAAAAACAACCCTTAAGAGTAGAGATACAAAAGATATTATAGAAAAAGAAATAGAAAAAGTTATTGGCAATAAGGCTACAAAAGACCAGATGGGTGATATTGCTAAAAAAGTCTTGAAAAAGCTTTATAAAGACTTGTCCCTCCAGCACCCATACATTATTGATAGGATAAAAGTATAATGATTACCGAACAAAAACTTAAAAAAATCATCAAAGAAGAGCTTGATGATTATATGATGGATAACTTGACAAGACTTTATTACAATAAAGAACATAGAAGCCAAGCCATGGCAATGTTATCGTCTTTAGATGAAGAAGACAAAGTTAAATTTCTTGTCGCCATACAGCCATGGCGAAAACTACTGCCGGATAATTTAAAAACAGCAGAACCAGAAGATTTAATTAAAATGAGACTCACTGACGTTAGTAAATCATCGAGGACCAATCGCTACTTCGGGTCTGGAGGAACTTTAATTAAAAGAACTTTCGACATAGAACTAAACGGGCAAAAGATAGGAACTTTTGTTGTAGATGGTTCTTCTTCTCAAGTAGAATTGTTTGGGAAAAAAGCGCCACGCACCGCGACAATAGACTGGCGAGATCGGCATCTACATGATAAGAAATTTAAAGGATATGTAATTTATGATCCTAGACCAAGAGGCAAGAACAACAAAAAGAACTTTAACATAGAAAAAGATGGATTAAGGGCGTATGGCGGATTAATATTATTTTTTAGAACTAAGACTGCTTGGAAATGGTTTAACACCAAACCTAAAAAAGATGCAATAGAACAGTATAAAGGAAATTAATTTATAATGAAATATATAATTGGATTTTGGGTTCTCGTTCCCTATTCATACGATGAGAACCTATTTATAAATGAGGGCGATGTAAATATATTGCAAGCTGTAGTAATAGATTCTGAGGAAGTTGAACCTATTGGTAAAGATATAATTTTAAGCCTTCCGGAAAAAGAATGGTTTAAATTTAATAATGAGTTTGTCGGTCAAAATAGGAGACTTGATAATTGAGCCAGATTCGGGTTCAATAGGCGTTATTATAAAAAGAAAGAGAAAAATTTATATAGAAACCATAGAAGCATATTATTGGATAATACATTGGTTTAATTCACAGCATATGCCGGCATATATTGAAGAAAAATACTTGACAAACTGCTTAAAAAAAGGTATACTTAAGAAACAATAGGAGAAAATATGACCACCAAGGAATGGAATGTATACAAGATTTTTGCAAATGGAAAAAGAGCTAAATTTCCTATGCACAGTTTTGAACATGAGGACAATGATTCAGTTAATGAGTATTTTATTAGCAGTGTTAAGACTAACTTTACAACAAAACAGCAGAATTATCAGTATATGGTTGTTCGTGCTGATCAGCCGCAAGCCAGAGAAGAGAGTAGTATTTCAGATGAAGAGCTTTTGATCAAAAAAAGAGCAAAAATCTTCAGAGTTCATTTAGAAACCCTGGATGTTGATGTTTCATTGGGAGAAAATATTCAATTTGGACTGCTTTTCAGCAAAGAAACAGATTTTAAATGGCAATGGACAGTAACAGAGGCCGGCACAAATCAGTTTTTAGCTGCAATTTCACCAAAATTTGTTCGGCACTCAGATGCACTTAGTTGGATAGATTCTCAAATTTCATAAATGCATGATTCTAATCGTATAAACAGCTATTACACCTTTATAAAAAAAGGTGATTTAGTCGAATATAGTGTGGAAGGCTTTACTATGGGTATTAATCATACATTTACCACAGTAGAATATAAATTTATAGGAATAGTAGTTAGTAATTTAATAGAATCTCGCTACAACGTTGGCACAGCCGATATTACTACCCTAGGTAATTCAATAATAGAAAGCACTGATAATTTTGCTCTTCCTTATTTTAAAATTTTCTGTATAAAAAAACAAGAAATAGTATATATAGCGATTGATAAAATAAAGATTATCAAATCATAAGCCATATAAAATAAAAAAGTAGTGAGAGCTACTTTTTTTTGTGTTTATTGTTATAACTACACCAAAACAACTATTTACACTGTAAAGCAGTAAAAGGTATGTTCATTTGTCAAAAAAACAAGTAGCGAATGTTGTCATTTTGGATAAAAATGATCATTTTTTAATAATAAAAAGAACTAAAACCGTCCCGACACACCCTCTACATTGGGATTTACCCGGTGGACACGTCGAAGAGGGTGAATCTAATGAAGAAGCAGCAATAAGAGAAGCTTTAGAAGAGACAAATCTTGCAATTAGTAATTTACAAGACGTAAAAGTACCAAATTCCTTTAGGAATTTTTTTATTACAAAAAAATATTCAGGAAGTATAGAATTTAAAGAGAACCCAGAATCCGGATTTGTCGAACATAACGATTTTAAATGGGTATCAATAGAAGATTATAAGAAATTAGAAAACCTAAGTATAAAACCAGAGGAAATAGAAATAGTTATGAAAAATCAATCTAAAAAAGATCTTTTTGAACAGAATTATCAACTCAGAGTTAATATGTTGTCAACGGAACAGTCTAAAAAAGCGCTTTTTGAACAGAATTATCAACTCAGAGTTGATATGTTGTTGATGGAAGGCCGAAAAGATGATGTTTTTAAAAAATATTCTTATTTGGGAAAAAGCACTTTAGATAGTTTGGCATTTAATGACCAAGATAACAATTATAAGCACTTAAATTGGATGGCCAAACAGTTAGTTAAAATTCCAGACTGGGAAGCTTACTCACATTATGGAAAAGAGCAAGAAGCGCGTGTTATAATCGATGCTGTAAAGAAATTTATAGAATATAAGCCAAGATTGAAGAAAAAAGACATAAATCAATATAAAAATGTTGCAGAAATTTATTCAGATATTGATGAGTATATTATTAAGCCGCAAATAGCTAAATCAGTTAAAAAAAGAAAAGATAATCCCAGAACACAACAGTTTTTAGATGCTGGTGAGGGAACTATAGTTTACGAAGACGACAGATATTTTGTAGTTCGACCAGATACTATGAGATCATCATGTTACTTTGGCAAAAAAACCAATTGGTGCATTGCACAAGAACCAAACTCATATTTTGATCAATATACTACCTCAGACCGCAAAGCTTTTTATTTTATTAAGGATGAAGGGTTGCGCAGTGGCGATCTTTTTCGCAAAATGGCAGTACAAATAGGTTATGATACCGGTGAGCCCCTTTTTGAAATGTTTTGGGATCGCGATGACGATCCTCATGAGATAACTCATACTAATGATTGGGAAGAAGCCGCTGAACATCTATCTTCAGAGTCCAAAATCCCCTTACAGATTTCTGAAAATATAATGGAAGCGATTTTCACACATGCAGAAGAAAACCCACCTAAAAACAACCCGATGGTAAGATTAGCGGAAAGAGTCGATGATGAGAATGAATTTGATACTAATTATATATCTTTTTACTCAAATTACGACGAATACAGCGGCGAAGGCGGCTATATGATGCCAATGGGCGAAGTTGACATAGCCATTCCTATAAAAAATAAAGCTTTATTAAGGATGATTAGTGCCCCACAGCTTGATTGGGAAGGTGATGAATATGATTTTATAGAAACAATAGAAGAACGCTTCACAGATATATTCAATGGTTCAATACAAGAATTTACCGATATGAGTACCGGGGAAGAACATGATGTTGACCAAGGTGCTGACATGCCTGGGCCTTACGGAGAATCATATTTTTTAGAAAACACCTTCGATTCTTCATCGGGGTATGACGAGGTTCGACTTAGAATAGATGCATCTAACAAGAAATTGATATTTAGCTTTAGAATATTCTATGGTGATAGTGATCCTTCGTATGCCGATGCATCGAATGCAGAATCGTTTTTCTCAGAGGAAAAAGAAAATTTTACTATACCAAACATATCAGAAACTGGGCTTGAAGCACAAATTTATAGTTTGATCCCAGAGTTAGTTACTTCAGATATTGATGAGTTATTTAGCAAATTTGATGATGCTAACAAAAAATCTAAGAATATTGAGGTTGAAAAGGTTGAAGTCAATCAATATTATAGAAACATAAAATTAAAGACTATTTTTCCAAATATCATAGCTCACAGTCCGGACTCTAAATATGATAATTTGAGTTTGGATTATATAAGGAATTTGAATTTCCACTTAAGAGAAATTATAGAGGATGCTTTAAGTGAGATTTGGAATTTTAGTAAAAAATATGCAAAAAATCAAATGAAATTAAACTTTGATGAAAAATATAAGGAGAAAGGTGTTGATGATTTATCAATGCCAGATTTTAATATTGATGTAAAGCCTTTTCATCATACGGTAGGATTACCTAGACCCCAGGCGGAAACCAAAATAAATATTGAAATAAATGCATTGATAAAGTTTATTGATAGTCCAGAGGAAATGTTGGCAGTTTATAAATTTTTTAAGTTTATTGACGAAAAATATACAAAATTATTTACAATATTAGAAAAGAATATCTATACGTATATAAAATTTACATTGTCAGACACGCCGCAGGCACAACCGTTAGAAGAATCAAAGAAATGCTGGCCCGGTTATGAAAAGAAGGGCACCAAAAAAATGTTTGGAAAAACAGTAAATAACTGTGTTAAAAAAGAAGAGATTGAAGAAATTCCTCTAGACGAAAAAAAGAAGAAAAAGAAGGCCAAACGTGACGCATGCTACCACAAAGTAAAGTCGCGCTATAAGGTTTGGCCTTCTGCTTATGCTTCAGGCGCTCTTGTAAAGTGTCGTAAAGTTGGCGCAAAGAACTGGGGTAATTCAAAGAAAGAATCGCTTCGCATTATTATTGAAGATGAAATTTCTCAAGTATTGTTGGAGAATAAAGATGATGATAATCTTGAGAAAGCGATAATGAAGGCGCTAAAGGATGAAGGTGGCGCAGCCGGATTAGATGCTTTGGAAAAACATACAGATGCGACAGAAGAAGAAATAAAAAGCATTATCAAAAAAAGCAAAAAAATACAAACTCATCGCGATGATGATATAATTGACATGTCAGGATTAGAAGAAAGTTATATAAAAGATTATGCAAAACATAGTACATTAAATTTAGGACAAGTATTAAGACATTTAAAATATTTAACTGATCTGCCGGGAACAAATAATAAAATAGAAGCAATTAAAAAAAGATTGAAATATATGGTAAATGATCTATATTATACAGTAACGCCTGGACAATGGCATCATTCTCAAGAAGAGCTTGACGAGTTATCGAAATACAAGTACAAAGATCTTATAAAGATGGGCTTTGATCCTGACTTTGCAGATAAAATGCTTTCAAACTCTCCGAAAATAGAAATGCAGGAAGCTATCATAGAAGAAATAATAAAACAGGAAACAGAAAGATATTTAATCGAAAAAAAGAAAAAAGCTGGCACAGAGTCTAGCAAGGAATCTTCTTTAAGAGATTGGTTTGGTAGAAAAGGTGCAAAAGGCAGTAAGAAAGGTTGGGTAGATTGCAATTCTCCTGACGGCAAAGGTGGTTATAAATCCTGTGGTCGTTCTTCTGGCGAAAAAAGAAAGAAGTATCCGGCATGCCGCCCGACACCCGGAGCCTGTAAAGAAAAAGGTAAGGGAAAATCTTGGGGCAAAAAAGCTAAAAAGAGAAAATAATTATGTATGGAAAACAGATAGCAAGATTAATTGATGCCGAACAAGGAATGCAAGCTTTTGAATTAATTCAGAGTTTGCCCGATGATATAAAAAAAGATATATATAATGAGTTGGCAAGAAATGAAGAAAAAGGGGATATTGGGATCTCATATATAACAGATTTGATCTCTCAAGTCTATGATGATATTGTATTTAATAATAGAAGTAGCTATAAAAAGTCAGATCACAGAAGAATAGCACAAATATTTTTTAAAATTTTAACAGAAACTAAATACCCAAATGAAAATATTAGATTGGGCGATATGGGAACATTTTTAATTTTATTTGGAGTTAATATCGATGCAATTTCAAAAGAAGAATTAGATTATTTTAAGAATATACCAATTAAAACAGATTACATCGCTCCGAGCGGACTTTCATGGGAATCTATTTTTGATGATATTGCAGACAACAAAGGGACAACAAACATGGAAAATAATGAAATAGATAAAATTGTAAGAGAAGAATTACAAGCTTACATGCTGGAAAAAAAGAAAAAGAAGGCATGTAAGCCATCAAAAGGCAAGCGCTTTGCAAAACGTGTTGATGGAAAGTGTCGTTCGTTTGGCCAAAAAGGCCAAGCTAAGGGTGGTGGAGATAGAATACGTCCGGGTACCAAGAAAGGTGACGCTTACTGCGCCAGGAGTGCCAAAATTAAGAAGTGTAAAAATCCCCCCTGTGCTAATGACTTGTCTAGAAAAAAATGGAAGTGTAGAGGCAGTAAGTCGGTCGCATGAAATTATTACTTGAAAATTGGCGTAAATTTATAAATGAGGCAAAAAAACTAGTTTGCCCGAAGCCAACACAAAACTTAGAATTAAATACTAAAAATAGAAATGCTGCGATTAAAGCAGATCATATTCAATATGGTCCTTTAAACTTAGCTGATGAGGAATATTGGGAAAAAGCTGCTGAACATTGGAACACCGATGCTGAAGTTGCCAAAAAATCTAGATGCGGCAACTGTGTTGCTTTTGATATATCACCGAGAATGTTAGAATGTCTTCCCGGCCCCGTATCAGAACCAATTGAGGACGAAGAAGGAAAACTTGGATATTGTTGGATGCATCACTTTAAGTGTCACTCTGCAAGATCTTGTTTTACTTGGGCTGCTGGAGGACCAATAGCTGAAGATAAAGTTTCAGAAGAGTGGCAAAACAAAGGGGAAGAAGGGTGAAACTCCTACTTGAAAACTGGCGACAGTATTTAAATGAAGATACCGAAATTTTTGGTTATTATTTGTATGATGAGGATGAAAAAATCTTCTTATCAGATAAAATATTTACAAAAATTAATAAAGTGGTGCAAGATGAAACTCCTAGTTTTCTTGGCAAACCAAAAGGCTTGTGGTATAGTTGCGGAGATGACTGGATTCAGTGGGCTTCGTCTGAAATGCCAGGAATGATAGATAAGGCTAACTATTTATATAAAATAGAAGTCAATTATGATAAAATTAAAGCAGTGCATTCCGAAGCAGAATTTAGAATCCTTGAAAAAGAATATGGAGCTAAATCGATAATTGGTGGAACAGTAATCGATTGGAAAAAATTACAAGACGACGGCTTTGCTGGAATTGAAATATGCCCATACTTCAATAATAAAAGATATACAGCCAAATGGTATTATTCGTGGGATGTTGCTTCCGGTTGTATTTGGGATCCAACGGGATTGGTTGACTTTAAGTTATTAGGTAAAAGAGAAAATAAAAATGAAACTCCTACTTGAAAACTGGAGAAAGTATTTGAATGAGGAAAAATATTATCACGGAGGCGGTAAGGACTTCTTACCTACTCGCATTGGAACGTTCTATTCAAAAGATAAAGCATATGCAGAAAAATATGCGGCACAACATAAAAATGGACAAGTATTTGAAGTTGAAATTAATTTGTCTCAAGCAAACGTTTATCCTAAAGTTTTTTGGTGGAAAGAGTTTCAAGAAATTTGGCAACCACAGCAAATGTTTAAAGGATATGATATTGTTAAAGTTATAGAACCCAATGGAGAAGAACCTTCAATTGTTGTGTTAAATCCTAAATTGGTGAGGAATAAATTTCTCAAAGAAAATCTAAGCAGGGATACTTTTAAATGTCCTGGTCCCGAAAGAGGGGGTTTTAAGGGCTATTATCAAATAGACAGGCAAAATCCTCCAAGATTAGAAGATCTATTAAAATGTTGGGTTAAGAACACTATGCAGGTTTACGATAGTAATGTAAACCATAGTAAGCCAGCTTTCTACCCAGTAAAAGAGATAGCACCCTATCGAGAATGGAGAGCAGAACAACTACGAAACCCCCTTAATTCAGAAGAATATAAAGAATTAAAAAGAGAGATTAAAAAAGATGGAATTAAAGAACCAATTATAATACAATTTGGTCAGAATGGGAAAATGAAAGTTGGTGAAGGAAACCACAGGCATCAAATAGCAACAGAATTGAATATTGATAAAATTCCAGTTAGATTTAATTTTTTCAGAGAGGTTCACCTTCCGGGCGATGAACCAGAGAATACAAAAGAAATTTCATCAGATGAAGACTACAGCGATGATGATTATGATAACGAAAGCGATTGGGATACTGAAGACGAAGATTCAGAAGAATATTCAGCGGAGAAGCTTTTAGATATGCTGGGTCTATTGGAGGGAACTTACAAATGAAATTACTACTTGAAAATTGGCGACAGTTCTTAGAAGAGCAAAACCTTACAGAAAAATTAATGCTTAAGCCCGGTCCTGGCGGCTGGGATAAATACGCAGAACTGGTTGCTAATGCTTATTTAGCCGCGCCAAAGTTTGAACAACGAGCAGTTCCTCATTTTGAAGCAATGATACCATTTGTAGATAAAATGTTTAAACAAATATCCAGCAGAGTTAAAATAGAGTTTGTTGATTATCACCCTTATAAAGATGCACAAGAGCTTCGGGATGAAGTAAAACAAACTGGTATCTTAAAAATTGCCACTATTGATGCAGAACATGATGTATTTGATAAAGAAACAAATGCAAAGTTCAGAGCAATACATGATTATATGGCTCATATTCAAGCGATTGGCTCTAGAGGTACCGAATTTAGTCTTAAAGGGGAGATCGCTGCATATAACACTCACTTAAAAACAATTCCAAAACAAGCAATCCCCGCACTATTTACAGAAGTAGTAGGGCAAGTTTGCGTAAATGTTATTCAGAATGGTGTTTTTGCTGAACAGAAAATATGCTTATTAGACGGGTTTGATTACATAAATGTAGGCGTTGTTGACGGCTATGATATAGTCAATAAAGAGTTGGTAAAAAAATGAAACTGTTAATGGAAAACTGGCGAGGGTACTTAAACGAAGATCCAAAAAGAAAGTCACCAGACGGAATTAAAAATGCAATAAAAGATTTGACACAGCAAGTTGTAAATACTGGTGGGAACCCAACTGGCATGAAAGCTATTAAAAGACCGCTTAGCGACAAAAATAAAGATGAGATTTCAGCCCCACCGGGAGCACCCGGAGGCGGCAGTATAGGAGCAGGAGCCCTTGAAGAAGCCTTTGCAAAAGAAGAGATGGGTATGTACCCTTGGCTAGAAAAAATCGCTGGTAAAAGCTGGTCAGAGGTCGGAGAAATACTGGAATCTGAATTCAAGTATGTTGGTAGGGGAAGCTTTAGAGAAGTCTATTCTCCTATAGGCGATGACGATGTGGTCATTAAATATATTTATAATGATCTTGCAGATATTTATATGAACAAAAAAGAAATAGAAATATCTTCTATTTATCCCAGATTGTTTCCAAAAACATTTGTTTATTCTCCTGATTTCTCATGGATCGCAATGGAAACAATAGAACCTATAGATGATGCTGATGAAGTCGGCTTTAAAAAAGTAGTAGAGAATTTCCCTAAGCTTTTAAATTATATACAAAATGAAATACCCTATAATGTTAAAGAGATATTTGCAGATGATCTGGAAAGTTATGAAGGTATATGGAATTATATTATACAGTCATTAATGTATGGTGGCGCATATAAACAAAGTAAGTATAAAAATAAATTTTCAAGTGCATTATCAGATAGTTATCAAAAATATGATATAATACAAAAACCTTATAGAGTTTTCTACAGAAAACTATTTGAATATGGAATAAAAAACGAGTCTTTATATTTTTTGATTTACAAAGCGTATAACGAATTACAATTAGATATTATGGACTGGGTAGGTCCAGGCAATATTGGCTTAAATGCCGATGACGAACTAAAAATAATAGATGCATCATACTTTGATAACTAGAATAAACTAGTTATTGTTGTTTAGGAGATTTACATATGTCAACAGATAATGGATGGAGTGAATATTCAAAATTAGTTTTAAAAGAGTTGTCATCTTTAGCTACAAACATCGAATCGTTAAATAATGAAATTCAAGAATTAAAACAAGAAATTGCAAGAATGAGGGAACGCGAAGATCGCGTAGAAGAATTAAGGATTTGGAAAGAAAAAATTGATGAGGTTATCTCTCCTTCTCGATTAAAAGTTCTTATTGATGAAATAGATTCATTAAAACATTTTAAGACAAAATCTATAACTATATTTATGGTAGTACAGTTTCTTATGGGTACTGCTATGGCTTTATCAAAGTTTTGGGAGTAAAATTTGCTATTTGAATACGGGAATTTCTGGCAAGCTGTAACAATTTTATTTTCGGCATGGATTTTATATGCAACTTTTGGATTTCATTTTGCATGTATTACTTTGTTGGCAATCTTGGTTTATTTAATAAAATGAAAAACAAAAAAGCTTTTGGAGATATCAAAGCAAAGAATATATCTTCAGGAGATATAGTTAGATGGAGTAAATGGAATCGAAAAAAAATGATGTGGGAAAAAAAATATGGTTTTGTTGTTAAAATTGTAAACGAAATAAGAACAAATCGATTAGTTTCAATATCTCATGTCTTTGTCTATGAAAAACAAACAGTAGAGAAGTTTTTTACCCTTAACTTAAACAGAATATCTGAAAAATGAAAAATAGTATAGTAGATCACATAGCAATATTAGTTAATAATCTAGAAATAGCTGAAAAGTGGTATTGTGAACATTTAAATGGAAAAGTCGCTTTTCGTGATGATAAATATATTCGCATAAGCATAGAAAATACGAATATAGCTTTAATACATGAGAAATATTATAAATATGCTCATTGTGGTATTTTAGTTGAAAATTATAATGATCTGCCTCTAGAAAAAGGAGAAGTAGTCAAACATCGCGATGGAACTATAGGCGTTTATGTTAAAGACCCATTTGGGAACTATTTAGAATATATATGGTACTCAGACAAACAAAAAAAGGTTTTTTTAGATAATGATTGATACCCTCAAGCCGCTTATTAAACAATTTATTCCTTTTGCCCAAGAAAAAATGGGATTTCAAAAACCACCTAGGTTATTTCTACGTAAAGATGAGAATAATGCTAGAAATCCTTTAGGAAAGACTGCATATTATGATCCTCAAGAAATGGCCATAACATTATATATTTCTGGGAGACACCCGAAAGATATAATGAGGTCTTTATCCCATGAACTAGTTCATCATAATCAAAATTGCAATGGCATGTTTGATGACGTTGGTGAGATGGGTGAAGGATATGCGCAAAATGACAAACACCTGCGCGAAATGGAAAGAGAAGCGTATGAGTTAGGTAATTTGTGCTTTAGAGATTGGGAAGATGGTATCAAGGATACTATTTATTTTGAACATTTACAAAAAGGAGTAAATACTAAAATGTCTACTAAGAAATGGAAAAACAATGAGCTTAAAGGTTTATTGACAGAGAAATGGGGATTCAGCATGGATCTCAGCAAATTAAACGAGGCAGAAAAGCCAGATTATATTGATATTGATGGGGATGGCGATAAAGAAGAGTCGATGAAGAAAGCCGCCAAAGATAAAAAAAATAATCCGGGAAAAAGAGATGGAAAATGCCCAAAATGTAAAGAAGAGCCATGTAAATGTAAAGAAGATTTAGATGAGTCAAATTGCGGTGGAAAGCGCGATGATGACGTTATTGTAAGCGAAGAGTCTGACGACGTAATGAAGCATGAGAAATGCAAAGAGCGTTGTGGTTCGCCTAAAGATGGCTCTAAGGGCGAAGGTTATGATGATTGCATCGAAAAATGCATGCAACAGAAAGGTATGAAAGAAGTCGCAGCTTCCAGCGGGAGAAAGAGTCCTCATGCTGATCGTAGAGGTCATGACGAAAGAAAACGACCAATGCAGGAAGCAGTTTTACGTGAAAGAATCAGAAAAATGCTAGCTAGTGTTAAATTTAAAAAATAGGAAGTAAATAATGAGTTCGATTCTTAAAGAAGGTAAAGCAAATACCCATTTGACTCACTTGGAAGAACTAGTTTTAACAAGAGGTGAAGAAGGCTATGAAATGGCTAGATCGTTCTTGTTGGAAATGATTAAAGTTCTTAGAGGTGATGGCGATACCAAAGTCAGCACTTCAGTTAAGTGGGATGGCGCTCCAGCAATATTTGCCGGTATAAATCCAGATAATGGAAAGTTTTTTGTTGGAACAAAATCAATTTTCAATAAAGACCCCAAAATTAATTATACTTTGGAAGATATCAAACAAAATCATGGACATGCTCCTGGTTTAGTAGATAAATTAAACAAAGCTCTATATTACTTACCTTCTTTGGGTATTAAGAAAATTCTTCAAGGCGATTTCATGTTCGATGATGGAATGTTAGAAGTCATTGATATCGATGGAGAGTCTCATTATAGATTTAAACCAAATACAATTATTTATGCTGTTCCTGTTAATTCTAAATTGGGACAACAAATAGGAAATGCGAAGTTTGGTATTGTCTTTCATACCACATATAATGATTTAAAAAGTGGTGCCAGCTTTGGAGCCGATGTAAGCCGGCTTAAAAGAAGATCAGACGTTTGGTTTGACGATGCGTTTTTTAAAAACGATACAGGAACTGTGACTTTAACTGATGATGATGAAGAGCGCGTTATAACACTTGTTAAACAAGCCGACGCAGTTAATAGAAATATTAATTATGAAGATATTCCTTTAGCGAAAATGAATATCTACCTCAACAGTGAGATTCGCGGTGGTGTATTTGCTGATGATGCACAAGGTTCTTACCAAGGCTTTGTGGAGTGGAATAAAAATAGATTAACCAAGAGAATCAATAAATTAAAAAGCGAAAAAGGCAAACAACGTGCCATGGCCACTGGTACAGCAGAGTTAGAAGCTATTGAACGCTCCAAAAACGACATTTTAAATGTTTTTAGACTCTCGCGACTGTTATTTGAAGCGAAGAACGTATTTATCGAGAAATATAACAATGCGGTGTATGCCACTAAACATTTTGTTGACGATGGTTCTGGTGATCTTAAGGTAACGAACCCGGAAGGTTATGTCGCTGTTGATTTTGCTGGCAACGGAGTTAAGTTTGTTGATAGACTAGAGTTCAGCCGCGCCAACTTTATGATGGATAAGGGTTTTAAGAAGACTGACATAAAAGAAAACCAAATGCTAGAAATATTTTGGAATAATAAGAAGTCTACCAAAATGTCTCTTAGAGAATGGCACACATTATTGCCAAAAACTAATAAGACAAACAAAAAACTTTTTGAAGATCTAAAAGCATATAAAATGGTAACTGCATTGATACCTGACAGCAAAATGGTAAAA
>Ga0115566_10002412_pt1 | contig 15448 bp, 17 predicted proteins | sample COGITO_mtgs_1204_3_FD_87173 | JGI IMG/M metagenome (GOLD analysis project Ga0115566, IMG submission 87173) | Pelagic marine microbial communities from North Sea - COGITO_mtgs_120405 | ecosystem: Environmental > Aquatic > Marine > Epipelagic | place: Germany:Helgoland, sampling site Kabeltonne...
CCCGACACATTGGGCAAGAGTGAGCAGGCCGCTACAGTTGCTCTACCAATATGGATTGATTTCATGAAACCAGTACTGGCAGATTCTGCAAATGCCAGCATGAGCCAGCCTGACGATCTGGAGTTCGTGCGCATTAATCGTCAAACAGGTCTAAGAGCAAGTCCTGGTGAAGAAGGTGCATTCTTTGAGGTTTTCAGGAAGGAAAATATACCTGACTTTGAGGCTACCCAGACCGGTGAAAACAGTGCTGGGCAGGAAGGCGGTAAATCACCTTTTTAACAGGCTGATTATTTGCCTGATTCTTTAAAAGGTCTTGCCTATAACTGAGCAGTTATAGCCGATAGCGCAATAATTAACTGGCTGCACCTGACAGGGAACAGCCAGCAAACATTGCAAATCAGACCTTACGAGCACCACCAAAGCGTTTCTTGAAGCGGTCTACACGCCCACCGGTATCAACAATTTTCTGCTTTCCGGTATAGAACGGGTGACACTGTGAACATACGTCAATACGGACGTCGTCACTTAAGGTAGAGCGGGTCTGGATTACATTACCACAACCACAGGTAACGCTAATATCCTGATATTTAGGATGAATATCTGCTTTCATTGTTTATTTCTCCGAATATCGCTACCTGAAACTTTATGCAGTCAGGCACCATATTCATTATTTTTTGGCTTTTCTCTTATTGCCCACAAATCATTTTCAGCAAGGAAAAAAGAACGCGCATTCTAACAGAAACTGGTTTTAGCACAAGAGACGTTCTCAGGATTATAGCGTCTTTGTAGAAATGTCCTGCTCAAACCAGACATAAGCCTTGAATGCCAAGTACCTGATTCAGACAAGCAGACAACCTTCTGGGCTGCATCAGCCTTCATTTCAAAAAGGTACGGTGATTTTTAACGACTTCATCAAAGACCGTCTGGAATAAATCCAGGATAAAATCACTATTGAGCGATTTATCACTCGCCAGCTGCCTCAGTCTTTTAAGCTTTTCCTGTTCACGAACCGGATCTACCGAGTCAAGCTGGTTTTTGGCTTTTAACTGGCCTACTTTTGCCGTCACGCTAAAGCGCTCTGCCAGCAGATTTATCAGTTCATTATCGATACGATCTATTTCGTCGCGCAGTGCAAGCAGTTCATCTGGAACTTGTTGGCTTTGCATAAGGGGTCTTACTCCACAGACATGGCTTAAAAATGTGCAAAGTATAAACCAAGCTATCGGGAATCTCCTCTCCTGACTGTATTTTGCTATATTCTCTCTCAGCCCCCTTACTAGATAAGAGGGACGAATTAATTCACCAGAGATGTATGCCAGCTCTCTGACAGGAAACACCCATGCTTTTCCGCCAGCTCAGATTTAAGAAGTGACAAAAGACTTATTCATACAGGTTGCCATCCCCTCACCATTGCGCCGGACCTTCGATTACAGGCCTCCTGCTAATTGTGCCGTGGAAAGTTTAAAGCCCGGCGTTCGCGTCCAGGTTCCCTTTGGCAACAGACGCATGATTGGCATAATTACCGGCTGCAGCAATAAGAGCGATTTCCCGGCTGACAAAATTAAAGCTGCCGATAAATTGATTGACCACACCCCGGTAATTGATGAGCAGCTCATGTCCTTATACCTTTGGGCAGCGGACTATTACCAGTTTCCTGTCGGGCAAGCATTGCAAACCTCCCTTCCGGCCCAGATAAGAAAGGGAAAACCCGCACAAGAAAAACAAATGCCTAGTTGGCAAGCAAGCACTACCGGTGAAAGCATGGATCAATCCACCTTGAAAAATGCCCCCAGACAGTTGCAGGTTCTGTCGCTTATTATTGCCCAGAAAAAAATGACTGTGGCGGCACTCAAGGAAAGTGTCAATGGTGAGGTTTCAGCCTCTCTGAAAACTCTGGCAGAGAAGGGACTCATTGAAGAAATCTCGACGCCTGACAGCACTAAAAATAATCCCGATGAAATTTATGGTGACGATGCCCCCCTGCCGTTGAACACACAACAGCAGTCTGCCCTTAGCGCTATCAGGGAGAACATTGAGCATTACAGCGTTTCTTTACTTGAAGGCGTTACTGGCAGCGGCAAGACTGAAATCTATCTGCAGGCAATCGCTGATGTACTTGAAAAAGGGCTACAGGCACTTGTGCTGGTTCCGGAAATCAGCCTGACTCCACAAACCTTGCGACGCTTTGAATCAAGGTTTAACCGGGAAATTGCTGTTTTCCACTCTGGCCTCACTGGCACCCAGCGCTTGTCAGCCTGGCTGCGGGCCGGTAACGGAAAAGCGGATATTATTATCGGCACCCGTTCGGCAATTTTCACCCCCTTGGCCAGACCTGGCCTGATCATTGTTGATGAAGAGCATGATGCATCCTATAAACAACAGGACGGCTTTCGCTATTCCGGCAGAGACCTGGCCATCTACCGGGCCAGGCAGCTGGATATCCCTGTTATTTTGGGCACAGCTACACCCAGCCTGGAAAGTTTGAATAATGCCCTGGCCGGACGTTTTCACTATCTGCAGCTCACTGAGCGTGCCGGGGAGGCAAGCCACCCGGAATACCGATTGTTAGACCTGAAAGGACAGGAATTAACAGATGGATTTTCAAATTCCCTGATTGACATGATTCGCTCTCACCTGAAGAGCAAAAATCAGGTACTTATATTTTTAAACCGCCGTGGCTTCGCCCCCATTTTGCTATGTCGGGACTGTGGCTGGATTGCTACCTGTCCACGCTGTGACAGCAGTTACACCTTACACCGGAATCCTCCGCGACTGAGCTGTCACCATTGTGAATCCCAGAAAGCACTCGCGCAAAAATGTGCAGAATGCAGCAGCACCGATCTGGCGGCCATGGGGCTTGGTACAGAAAAAACCGAACAAACTGTGAGAGCGCTTTTTCCCGACACCCCTGTCCATCGCATTGACCGGGATTCGACCCGCAACAGGGAAACCTTGCATGACATTATTGAAAAAGTAGACAGTGGTGATCCCTGTATTTTGGTAGGCACACAGATGCTCTCCAAAGGACATCATTTTCCCAATGTCACCCTGGTTGCAGTTCTGGATGCTGATGGCGGGCTATTCAGTGCAGACTTTCGCGGTCAGGAGCAAATGGGCCAATTACTGATCCAGGTTGCCGGCAGGGCTGGAAGAGGAGAAACAAAGGGCGAAGTCGTCATTCAGACCTATAACAGTACTCACCCTACATTGCAGGCATTGGTCAGACATGGCTACGGACCTTTTGCCAGAAAACTGCTTGAAGAGAGGCAGCTGGGCAAACTACCTCCATTTAGCTATATGGCCTTAATTCGCGCAGAAGCAAGCACCCAGTCCCTGCCCTTTAATTTCCTGCAGGATGTGATAAATGCTGTGCAACACAATTTTTCGGATCTTTCCATAATAGGCCCAATGCCATCACCAATGGAAAAAAGGGCTGGCTTGTTTCGCATGCAGCTGATCATTGAAGCGGATAAACGATCTACTATTCAAAAGTACCTCACCTTGCTAATCCCGCTAATGGAAAACCATCCCGAGAAGAGAAAAATACGCTGGTCAGTAGATGTCGACCCACTGGACTTTACCTAAACCTGCTTGTAGGTAATTAATCAGGGCGCTTCTTCCCGAGACGCTTTTGAAGGATAATTCGGATTCTGCTGTAAAGAGCAGTACACAGAACAATAAATCGAGCAGTCAATAGAACAGTAAAGTGAGAACTTGGTTCACTGCTATTCTATAGAGGATATATGGCACAAGATTTCGCAAAAAAGAAAAAAGCCAGCACTAGCGCAAAAAAGAAATCTGTGCGCTCTGCTACACGCAACTCCTCTGACGACAGTAACCACTGGAGCTGGTTTTTTTCAGGGCTTTTCGGTGGCGTATTACTTTGCATGATTGGCTATTTTTCTCTCACACAGCTAAACAATGGCGCCTCCATTTCTGAAGTAACCATTCCCGGACTGGGCGGTGAAAACGAAGAAAACGGCTCCGTCACAACACTTGATTTTTATGAGTATCTGCCCCAGGCAGAGGTGGAAGTGAATGTTGTCCCCGTGGAACTTGCATCAAGCGCATTGGAAGATGAAAGCAATCAAATAACCTATCTGCTTCAGGCGGGCTCTTTTCTCGATCCCAATGATGCAGAAGCGCTTCGAGCCCGGCTAATCCTGTTAAATCTCGACACCCGCATTCAGCCAGCTCCGCTTTCAGGAAGAACCTGGTATCGGGTTCAGGCCGGCCCCTTTATTGGTCGTAATGCCGTAGAGAATGCCGAGAACACATTGATTGAAAATAATATCGATCCCATCCGTATGCGCATACCAAGTCCCTGATTTATCAGCCAGCGCATATGTTAGCCCGCTTGATTTTCCGGCATTTGCCCCCACATGGGTTTGATCAGCCCTAGATACTCTTTACTCAGCAACTTATTCAGGAGCCAGCATGGATCAATATAGAGGAACCACTATCCTTTCTGTACGCAGGAATGGTCAGGTAGTCGTTGGCGGCGATGGCCAGGTAAGTCAGGGCAATACCGTCATGAAAGGAAATGCACGAAAAGTCAGACGCCTCTACAACGATAAAGTGATTGCAGGATTTGCAGGTGGCACAGCAGACGCCTTCACCCTGTTTGAGCGCTTTGAAGAACAACTTGAAAAACACTCTGGCAAACTGACCCGCGCAGCAGTGGAGCTTGCCAAACTCTGGCGTACCGAGCGGGCACTGCGCAGGCTTGAGGCGCTACTGGTCGTTGCTGACAAGGATACCTCCCTGATCATTACAGGCAATGGTGATGTCATTGAACCGGAAGACAGCCTGATGGCAATCGGTTCAGGCGGCAGCTTTGCGCAATCAGCTGCACGTGCCCTTCTCGACAATACCAAACTTGATGCCCGGGACATTGTTGAAAAGAGTCTTAACATTGCCGCAGATATTTGCGTATACACAAACCATAATTTAACAATCGAAGTACTGGATGACTGATTTTTTATGACTGATTTCACCCCTAAAGAAATTGCAACCGAACTTGATAAACATATTATTGGACAGAATGACGCCAAACGGGCTGTTGCTATCGCCCTGCGTAATCGCTGGCGCCGCATGCAGCTTCCAGAAGCCATGCGCCAGGAAATAACTCCTAAAAATATTCTTATGATCGGACCCACAGGTGTGGGTAAAACTGAGATTGCACGCCGCCTGGCAAAACTGGCGGGCTCCCCATTTATCAAAATTGAAGCGACAAAATTTACTGAAGTGGGTTATGTCGGCAGGGATGTGGAATCAATAATCAGGGATCTGGTGGATGCCGCGGTAAAGATGTTGCGCGAAGAGCAATTACAAAAAGTGTCCAGCCAGGCCGCCAATGCGGCTGAAGATCAGGTGCTGGACATTCTTTTGCCGGGCTCATCTGATGACTCTGAAGAGTCTTCAGGTTCACGCCAGGTATTTCGTAAAAAACTGCGCGAAGGAGATCTTGATGACAAGGAAATTGAAATCAAGGTATCTGACAAGGTGGGCGTTGAAATTATGGCCCCACCGGGCATGGAAGATATGTCCAGCCAACTAAGCAGCATGTTTTCAAATATGGGCGCTGGCCGCAGTAAGCCAAGACGCGTCAGTGTTAAATCTGCTTTAAAAATCCTGCAGGACGAGGAAGCTCAAAAACTGGTTAATGAAGATGAGCTCAAAACCCGCGCCATTGAAATCACCGAACAGACTGCCATAGTTTTTATCGATGAAATTGACAAAGTTGCCACAAAAAATGAGACCCATGGCGGCGGCGTTTCCAGAGAGGGTGTGCAACGGGATCTGCTTCCACTCATTGAAGGTTCAACCGTTTCCACTAAATATGGTTCAGTTAAAACCGACCACATTCTTTTCATTGCCTCAGGAGCCTTTCATCTTTCAAAACCATCGGACCTGATTCCTGAGCTTCAAGGTCGCCTGCCTATTCGAGTCGAACTTGATGCCCTGAGTGCTGAGGATTTTGAACGAATTCTTACCGAACCTGACGCATCATTAAGCAAACAATATGTTGCCCTGATGCAAACTGAAGGCCTTGAGCTTACATTCACAGACGGTGGCATCAAGCGTATCTCTGAAATAGCCTGGCAAGTTAATGAGCGCACTGAAAATATCGGTGCCCGGCGTTTGCACACAGTACTGGAAAGACTTCTGGAAGAAACATCTTTCAGCGCAAGAGAATTGGTCAGCGAGGGAAAAGGCGCTGTGCTTGTGGATGAAAACTTTGTCGATGCAAATCTGAGCGATCTTGCTGCTGATGATGATTTGAGTCGGTTTATTCTTTAGTGCCTGATATTTTTCCCAATAATTTTTTAGACGAGCGATAACAAGATGCAGCCCGATGATATTAAACTGCACCGTAAATCAGCCATACTGGAACTTAAGTATGATGATGGCGGCATTTATTCTCTACCTGCAGAATTCCTGCGTGTGAACTCACCCTCAGCAGAAGTAAGAGGTCATGGACAGGGACAGGAAGTGCTGCAGACCGGCAAGAAGCACGTCAAAATAGATAACATCGACGCCATTGGAAACTATGCCATACGCCTGCATTTCGATGACGATCACAATACCGGAATCTATAGCTGGGAATACCTGAGGGAGCTTTGCCTGAATCAGGCTGCCCTATGGGACAGCTATCTTATGAAATTACAAAAAGCCGGTGCGCGCAGAGAAAACCTGCCAGATGACATACAGAACGTAAATATCATGCCAATTAATGATTAGAACGAATCTTTATCGCTGCTTATCTCCAGTTCCCGGAACATCATTCCCAATTCTGTCCATACATCCCCATACGTTTCTAAACGGCATTGCAGTACAATGGCCTTTTAAGGATCCTATAAAATTTTCAGAAAAACATGAATAACGATAGTCAGGGTAAAACTACACATTTTGGATATCAGCAGGTTGCTGTAGAAGAAAAGGCCGATCTTGTAGGTCAGGTCTTTCATTCTGTTGCCAGTAAGTATGACCTGATGAATGATGTGATGTCCCTTGGCACACACAGAATCATCAAGCGCTACACGGTTGAATTAAGTGCCCTCAGACCAGGCATGAGCGTTCTTGACCTCGCTGGAGGCACCGGCGATTTCAGTTTGCTTTTTTCTCCTTTGGTCGGGAAACAGGGTCAGGTGATTCTCGCCGATATCAATGAATCAATGCTCAGGGTGGGGCGTGACCGGATTATCGATAAAGGCAAAAGTGGCAACATCAGTTATTCCCTGGCCAATGCAGAGAAACTTCCTTTCAAGGAAAATACTTTTGACTGTATTTGCATTGCTTATGGCTTGAGAAATGTGACTGACAAACAAGCCGCGCTGGGTTCCATGTTTGCCATGACCAAGCCTGGTGGCAGAGTTCTGGTACTGGAGTTTTCCAAACCGGTTAATCCCCTGATTGGCAAAGCCTATGATATATATTCAACTTTGTGGCCCAAAGCTGGCCAGCTGATTACAGGTGATGGTGATAGTTATAAATATCTCGTTGAATCTATCCGTATGCACCCTGACCAGGAAACTCTGAAGCAGATGATGCTGGATGCAGGTTTTGAAAACTGTGAATACCATAATGTTATGGGTGGCATCTGCGCCATTCATGTCGGCCATAAAGCCCTTTAGAATTACTCTATGCCTGAATAAGCAAATACTATGCTTGCAAGCCTTTTTCACTCTGCCATTTTATCCAGCATGGAAACCTTCCTGAATCAGGCTCTTTCTATGGATACTCTTGCCCGGAAGAAGCTTGAACCCTTGTCAGGTAAATTATTGAGAGTGCATTGTGACTCACCAAATCTTGCGATTAATATCATGGTGTGCGATGACCGACTCACACTGTCCAGTAACGAAGAGTTTAAAGCCGACACCATAATTCGCGGTACTGCCACTGCCCTGACAAAATTATTGGTCAAAAGGAAAACCGCAGATTTACGCAAAGATGGCATCGTCATTACCGGTAATGTGGGCCTGCTTACCTCGCTTCAGGAAATTCTGCAAAATATTGATCTGGACTGGGAATACCAGATAAGTAAATTAATTGGCGATGTCCCAACCCAGGCATTGAGTGACAGTTTTTCTGCGGTAGGAAAATTTACCAGACAGTCCCGGGACAATTTGCAAAAAGATATTGACGACTATCTACACGAGGAAAAGAAAATATTTCCATCCGCTGTTGAACTCAAAAGCTTTTATAAGCGCGTTGATAGTCTGAGATTAAGAGTCGATCGCCTGGATTCGAGGGCAAGAAGAATAAGCTCTCTCCCCCCCGCCTGAATTTTTCACTGAATGAATTTCGGCAGATTTCTCAAAATAAAATAATCGGGAAATCTATATTTAACACCACTAACCGCTGCTGGTGACTTTCACTATATAAAGGCTTGCGCTGTTTATTCCGTACTTTATTCCGTACTTTACTCCGGATTTTATTCCAGATTCCCGTAGATCCTTTGCTCAAAACCCTGCAGCACTTCTATGGCCTTTTCATCATAAAAAGGCATATATTGCATCATCAATACTGCCCCGATATTATTTTCAGGGTCTATCCAGAATTCTGTATTATAAATTCCTGCCCAGGCAAGAGAGCCTGGTGCTCTGCTGTTTTCCCTCCGTTCCATGGTGAGCTGAAAACCCAGACCGAAGCGGTCAACACCCGCACCTAGTGGAAAGCGTTTGCTGACTTGAGGGTTGGCAGCAGGCATAAAACGTACCGAAACATCACCAGTATGATTGCGGCCCATATCAGCAATGGTATCTGCTGATAAAATTCTTATGCCATTTTCCGTCACGCCCTTATTGAGAAAAAGGCGAATAAAACCTGCGTAATCTTGCGCAGTTGAAAACAGTCCGGCATCACCATTATGGGCCGAAGAGATAATATCCGGATTAGGCGTTTCCATCAGTGTAGACCCATTCATGGCATGTGTTGTAACAGTGCGAGGATTATTGCTTGGCGGAATATCATAATAAGTCTCGTACATACCCAATGGCTGAAGAATTCTTTCCTGCATAAATTCAAAGAGTTCCATCCCGGAAACCGTTTCCACCAGATGTCCCAGCACCCGTGTACTTTCACCATAAGTCCACTCTTCCCCCGGCTCATGCAAAAGCGGCACTGAAGTCGCACTGACATCAAACCCCCTGCCAAGTGCTTTTGCTAAAACCGGACTGTCGAATGTATATCCCAGGCCTGACGTATGGCTTAGCAAGTGGCGAATGGTAATTAAATTTTGTGCCGGTATTGCGGTGAATTCTCCGCTTTCCAGATTAAATTCAGTAAACACTTCCCTGTTTGCCAGCTCCGGCAGATATTTTTCAATGGGGTCTTCCAGCGCCATTTTCCCTTCTTCCACCAGCATCATTACGGCAAGAGAAGTAACCGGTTTGGTCATGGAAGCAATACGGAAAATTGCATCCCGTGTCATCGCTTTACTATTACCGACGTCCATAAGACCAAAGGCGCTGTGATAAACCACACCATCGCCATTGGTAATCAGCGCAACGACTCCGGGTATTCTGGAATTTTCTATGGACTGCGCTAAATAACGATCAAGTTCATATCTCCCTGCAAGGGAAATTGTCTGCGCATGTAGCACAGGACTGAACAGCAAGATAAAAATTAAAATCCCTCTAAATTTAATCATTTTATTTTCCTTATACCCTGCCGGGTACTATTAGGTATGTCTCGCCCCGTTATCGATGCAATTGCAGTTTTCTTATTATTTTTAATGGGCATAACAGCCTTTTATATTATTGAGTATAACAAGCATTTTACACAGCCATTGTATGCCCACCAACTTAAGCAAGCCTGTTGATTTTACTGGGATTCTGAATAGTGATATTGTGGCCGCCCTTATAAATACCGGACCCATATTACCGTTTTGAACAGGTTATTGAGACTCCTTAAAATCTACCGGGTAGCAAATAAATATCGCCTGGGAGAATTGTTTAAAAGCTTCGACCAGGCACGTCTGCTTTCAACAGTGCTGGGCTTACCCTTGCCTTGCGTATCTGGTCTGGAAAACATGAGCCGTGGTGAACGACTGCGTCGGGCACTGGAAGAACTTGGTCCCATCTTCATCAAGTTTGGCCAATTGTTGTCCACACGGCGTGACATGGTCCCTGAAGATATTGCTGACGACCTTGCTGGCCTGCAGGATAATGTACCTCCTTTTGATGAACAGCAAGCCATTAAACTTATAGAAGAGGCTCTCAACGACAAGATTGAAAATCTGTTTAATGACTTTTCTGCTACCCCTCTTGCCTCTGCCTCCGTTGCCCAGGTCCATGCTGCACAACTTCCTACAGGGGAAGAAATCGTCATCAAGGTAATTCGTCCCGGAATTCAGGAAATTATTACCCAGGATATTGCCCTGCTAAAAAGTATTGCTACTTTTGTTGAGAACAACATAGATCAGGGGAAACGCCTGAAGGCTGTTGAGGTGGTCCAGGATTATGAATACATCATTCATGATGAACTTAATCTTATGTCAGAAGGTGCAAATGCCACACAACTGAAACGGAATTTTGAAAATTCTGATTTGTTATATGTACCTGAAGTGTACTGGGATTACTGCCGACTCAATGTACTGGTGATGGAACGTATCTATGGCATCCCCGTGAGCCAGATAGAAGAACTTAAAGCGGCCGGTATCAATCTGAAATTACTTGCCGAGCGTGGTGTCGAAATATTCTTCACGCAAGTATTTGATCACAGCTTTTTTCACGCCGACATGCACCCCGGCAATGTCTTTGTTTCCAGAGAACATCCCGAGCAACCACAGTACATCGCGCTTGATTGCGCCATCATTGGCACACTCAGTAAAGATGATCAGTATTATCTGGCGCGAAACTTACTGGCAATTTTTAAACGGGATTATCGCAAGGTGGCAGAATTACATGTGGAATGTGGCTGGGTACCCCCCGACACGCCGATCAATGCTTTTGAGTCCACTATGCGCAGCGTCTGCGAACCCATATTTCAGAAACCTTTGAAAGATATTTCATTTGGCATGCTGCTGTTGCAACTGTTTCGCACTGCCAGTCGTTTTAATATGGAAGTGCAGCCTTCTCTGGTGCTGTTACAAAAAACCCTGCTCAATATTGAAGGGCTGGGCAAGCAGCTTTATCCTGAACTCGACCTCTGGGAAAATGCGCTTCCTTTTCTCGAAAACTGGCAACGGGAACGCCTGTCACCGATTAGCAATCTTAAAAAAATCAGTGAGAAAATTCCGCAGTGGCTGGAACAACTCCCGCAACTGCCTGAATTGATTTATGAATCCTTGCAGGAGTTAAAAACCTTACGCAGTCATCGGGAAAATCAGTACAAAGAAAAAGAAGCCCTTGAGGCCAGCAGAAGTAAGGCACGATCGCGACGTTATCTGGGTTTTGGCATTACTGCACTGGCAGCTGCGGCCATCTCACTCCACCCCAGGGTAGGCCCCATGTTGGGCAATATGCCTGCTGCAACACTGATACTGGCGACTGCCGGCCTTGCTTTACTTGTTCTGCGGCGAGATTAACCCGGTCGATAGCAATATGCTATTGCCTGTTTTATTTGTCTATGCATCCCTTGAATTCTGACTTCAGGCCCCAAAATAGAGTATTCTTGGCTCCTGAAATTGGCGAGTTTTAAACCATGAGTACTGACTGGTTAGACCAGATAAAGTGGAATAGTGATGGCCTTATTCCTGCCACAGCCCAGGACTGGGAAAGTGGCCGTATTCTGATGCAGGCCTGGGTAAACAGAGAAGCCTTAACTCTGGCAGTGAAGGAAAACCGGGCTATTTACTGGTCGCGTTCAAGACAAAAGATCTGGCGCAAAGGTGAAGATTCTGGTCACATGCAGGTCCTGCATGGCATGTATCTGGATTGCGACTATGACAGCCTGGTATTTAGTGTTGAGCAGCTAGGCGGCATTGCCTGTCATACCGGCAGAGAAAGCTGTTATTTTTTGAAGCTTGAAAATGGTCAATGGGTCGAAAATGAACCTGTTATCAAGAATCCAGACGACATATATCGTTAACGCTGACAAATTGAGACCATAATGAGTGACACCCTGCAGAGACTGGCTGCCATTATTGAAGAGCGAAAATCAGCTGATCCTGATTCATCCTATGTGGCCCAACTGCATCACAAGGGCCTGGAAAAAATTCTGGCAAAAGTTGCAGAAGAGACTGATGAAACAATCGAAGCTGCCAGGGAAGCTGAACAGGATGGCAATATAGAGCATATAATCTATGAAACTGCCGATTTATGGTTTCATACCCTGGTTATGCTGGCAAAACTGGGTACTGGCCCCGAGGCTGTACTGGCAGAGCTCGACAGACGTTTCGGCGTCAGTGGCCTGGATGAAAAAGCCTCACGCGAGCAGAGTTAAACAAAGGATCCATCTGCTACAATGGCAACCCATTGCCGTTAACATGCAGAAAACCAAAGAATTTTTATAGGAGGTTATCATGGGGCTTGGCGGAATTAGTATCACACAACTACTTATTATCCTGGGAATTGTGATCCTGGTATTTGGCACCAAAAAACTCAAAAACATAGGCTCTGATCTGGGCGGCGCACTGAAAGGATTTAAAAGCGCCATAAAAGAAGATGAAGAGACTACCCAGAATGAGCAGCCAAAAATTGAAGAAGAGAATGATACCTTCGATGTAAAAGCAGAAAAGGTTGATGAATCGGTTGAAGAAAAACAGGCATAGTTTTTCCTTCTTTAATGGTCATAATCATTCACTGACACTCACAAATCCAAAATCTGCAAATACGCAGGCAAATTCGGTTTCAAATGTTTGATCCCAGCTTTTTTGAATTGATAATTATCTGCGTCGTCGCCCTTGTGGTACTTGGCCCTGACCGCTTGCCTGGCGCAATTAAAACGCTTGGCCTGTGGATTGGCAGATTGCGCAGAAGTTTCAACAGCATCAAACGTGAAATAGAGCAGGAAGTGGGTGCCGATGAAATCCGTCGTCAGCTTCGTAATGAAGCGATTATGGAAAAATTCAATAATACAAAAACCCAGATTACTGAATCTATAGACTCGGTTAAAGGCGAAGCTGAATCCATCAAAAACGATCTGAATCTTAAAAAACAATTATCTGATGTAACAGATAACTTAAAAGGTGAAAGCGATAGCAGCAGTTCTGGTGCAAGCTCAGATAGCATTGATCCTATAGAAAAACTGGCTAGTAGCGATCCCGCAGCAAGAATTATTAAACCTGTAACACCAGAACAATCAAAAAGCACAGTGAACACAGACTCACAAACACCTGCTTCAACAAAGGCCGATGAGACTGAAAAACCCGACAAGACTAACGAATAGAAATTATCAGCAATGGCCGAAATCGAAAACCCGGATCTGGAAGATTCCAAAGAACAGCCGTTAATTTCTCATCTAATAGAGTTGAGAGACAGGCTGGTACGCTGCTTTGTATTAATTCTCGTATTGTTTCTTTGCATTTTCCCATTCGGCAATGATCTTTATATTTTCGTATCCAAACCTTTGATCGATGTTTTGCCTGAAGGCTCGAATATGATCGCAACTGGCGTGACATCGCCGTTCATGATTCCATTCAAAACATCAATTTATGCAGCAATATTTTTAGCTGTTCCGTTTATTCTGCATCAGGCCTGGGCTTTTATATCGCCCGGTTTGTATAGAAACGAAATACGCGTAACCATGCCCATCCTGTTATCCAGCGTGGTGCTTTTTTATCTGGGCATAGCCTTTGCCTACTTCCTGGTTTTTAACTACGTGTTTGCGTTCTTTGTAAATAGTGCGCCAGAAACTGTAGCAGTAATGACAGACATCACCCAGTATCTGGATTTCGTTTTATCGCTATTTCTGGTCTTCGGCCTGGTCTTTGAAATCCCCATTGCCACCTTGCTACTGATTTTTTCCGGTGTGACAACACCAAAGAAACTGGTGGAAAAACGGCCTTACATCATCATCGGCTGCTTTGTCGCCGGCATGTTTCTGACGCCTCAGGACCCCCTCTCTCAAGCCTTTGTCGCAATCCCGATGTGGATGCTGTTTGAGATTGGTGTCATTGCAGGAAGGATTCTTCACAAAGAGGACGAGGAAGAGGTTGAAAAAGAGACTGAAGAATCAGAATCTTCTGAACAGGACTCTGAAGAAAAAGACTCTTAATGATCAGGGGTTTTAATTGAGCGTTTTAAATAGAAAGGGCTTTTAATACAAGATTCTGAATAGATAAGTCTCTTAATAAAGAAGGCTCTAGCTCTTCAACATAAAAGTAACCGGGCCATCGTTGGTCAGTGTTACTTTCATATCAGCAGCAAACTCACCCGTAGCAACTTCAACATGACACTTTTTGGCTTGCTCAACAAAATAGCTATACAGTATTTTAGCTTCCCCAGGAGGCTTGGCATTGGAAAAACCGGGGCGCAGTCCTCGCTCGGTATCTGCTGCCAGAGTAAACTGCGATACCACTAAAACACCCCCACCAATATCACTGACACTGAGATTCATTTTGTCTTCAGCATCAGAGAATATTCGATAGGCCAGTACTTTTTTTAATAATCTGTCTGCATCCTCATTCATATCGTTTTTTTCGATACCGAGAAACACCAACAGGCCCTGGCCAATTTCACCAGACAAGTTTTCATTAATTTCAACTTTTGCGGATGTAACTCGCTGAATTAATGCCAACATAATTATTCACTCGAGGAAGCTCTGATTAAGGCTTATCTGAGCTCGCTGCCACGACTTTGCCGCTTGCGCTCATTTTCTGTCAGGTACTGCTTACGTAAACGAATATGATTTGGCGTGATTTCAACCAATTCGTCACTCTCGATAAATTCCATGGCCTGTTCAAGACTATGTCTTACTGGTGGCGTAAGCAGTATGTTCTCATCAGTGCCCGAGGCCCTGATGTTGTTCAATTGCTTCCCTTTTGTCGGATTCACTGCCAGATCATTTTCACGACTATGCAATCCTATAACCATGCCCTCATAAACATCACTATTAGGCTCTATAAACAGTCGGCCTCTTTCCTGCAATGTGAACAGCGAATAACCCAGCGCTTTACCTTTTACCATGGAAACCAGTACACCATTATTGCGTGTCGCAATATCGCCTTTTTTAATCGGTCCAAACTGATCGAATACATGAGTCATGATTCCTGAACCCGACGTCATGCCCAAAAACTGTGTCCTGAAACCAATCAGCCCACGCGTAGGCACATTGAATGTAACCCGCGTGCGTCCCCTGCCATCTGACGACATATCGATCATTTCTGCCTTGCGCAGTCCCAGCTCTTCAATCACTGAGCCCTGATGTTCTTCTTCAACGTCCACCACCAGATTTTCATAAGGCTCAAGCATCACACCATCGACTTCTTTAATCACCACTTCCGGGCGTGATACGGCAAGTTCAAAACCTTCTCTGCGCATGGTCTCGATCAGCACCGACA
>Ga0115566_10002425_pt1 | contig 15420 bp, 11 predicted proteins | sample COGITO_mtgs_1204_3_FD_87173 | JGI IMG/M metagenome (GOLD analysis project Ga0115566, IMG submission 87173) | Pelagic marine microbial communities from North Sea - COGITO_mtgs_120405 | ecosystem: Environmental > Aquatic > Marine > Epipelagic | place: Germany:Helgoland, sampling site Kabeltonne...
GACAACGTTTTGATGGATGTTGAGTTGATTGCCCCGATTGCGATGGAAGAAGGTCAGCGATTCGCGATTCGCGAGGGCGGCCGAACCGTTGGCGCTGGCGTTGTAACAAAAATTAAAGACTAAATCTGAACGGGTTTCGAGCAATTTCATCCTGAGTGTTTTGCGCAAGCAGCTAGGCCAGTAGCTCAATTGGCAGAGCAGCGGTCTCCAAAACCGCAGGTTGGGGGTTCGATTCCCTCCTGGCCTGCCAAGCTGTTGCATAGCGTTCGGGATAAGTTGGTCTATTACGTAGAGTTTAGGGGTAATTGTGAACGCAGTATCTGACAACGCTGGAAAACTCGATGCTTTGAAGTGGCTTGTTGCGTTAGCGGTCTTAGTAGCAGGCCTTTATGCAAATGCAGAGTATGCGGCACTGACATTGTTGTATCGTGTGCTCGCGGGAATCGTCATAGCGGGGGTCGTGGTGGCTATTGCGTTAACCACGGTTCAGGGCAGAGCGACCTGGGACTTGGCAAAAGAAGCGCGCGTTGAAATTAGAAAAGTTGTTTGGCCGACACGGCAAGAGACAACGCAAACCACATTGATCGTGGTCGTGATGGTGATATTCGTGGGTCTCATACTATGGGCTCTAGACTCGACACTGAGTTGGTCTGTCAGCGGATTGATTGGCTAATTAGGACTTCTACCTAAGGAAATGGGTGACGCATTGAATAAACGATGGTACGTAGTCCACGCTTTTTCTGGATTCGAAAAGCAGGTGATGCGCGCACTTCTTGAGCGGATAGAGTTGTCAGGGCTTGAAGAAAAGTTTGGCGAAGTCTTGGTGCCTTCAGAAGAAGTCGTGGAAATGAAGGCTGGGAAAAAGCGCCGCAGTGAGCGGAAGTTTTTCCCGGGTTATGTGTTGGTTGAGATGGAGCTTGATGAGAGTACTTGGCATCTTGTCAAAGAAACACCTCGAGTGATGGGTTTTATCGGTGGCAAAGCGGATCATCCTGCGCCAATCTCGAATGCCGAAGCGCAGGCAATCCTGCAGCGTGTGCAGGTCGGTAGTGAGAAAATTACGCCTAAGACGGTGTTTGAGCCAGGAGAGTTCGTTCGCGTCGTTGATGGGCCATTTAACGACTTCAATGGCGTTGTTGAAGAAGTGAATTATGAAAAGAATCGACTGCACGTTGCCGTCACAATTTTTGGCCGGTCTACTCCGGTCGAACTGGACTTTGGTCAGGTCGAAAAAGCCTAACCAGAGACGTTAATTATAGCGACGGAATTGCCGTTTCATCGTTATTAAAGGGGACCTGTCGCAGGAATACGCTGTCGGGCAGGGCTTGTACCCACGGGAGAATGTACCATGGCAAAGAAGATCGATGCTTATATCAAGCTTCAAGTTCCGGCCGGCAAGGCCAATCCAAGTCCACCTGTTGGCCCAGCTTTAGGGCAACGCGGCGTTAATATCATGGAGTTTTGCAAAGCCTTTAACGCCGAGACGCAAGGTATGGAGGAGGGGATGCCGATTCCCGTTGTCATTACCGTCTACAGTGATAAGAGTTTCACCTTTATTAAGAAAACACCGCCCGCTTCGATTCTCTTGAAAAAAGCAGCGGGGATTACGAGCGGTAGTGCAGAGCCGCATATTAAGAAAGTCGGCAAGGTCAACCGCGCGCAATTGGAAGAAATTGCGACCATGAAAATGCCGGATTTAACGGCGAAAGATATGGATGCAGCCGTTCGAACCATCGCCGGAAGTGCTCGTAGCGCAGGCATTGAAACGGAGGGTGTGTAAATGGCGAAGCTAAGTAAAAGAGTCAAAGCGTTTAAGGAAAAGGTCGATCCATCGAAGAATTACCCAGTTGCCGAGGCGGTCGCGATCTTGAACGAATTATCGTCCGTGAAGTTCAAAGAGTCGATTGATGTGAGTGTTAACTTGGGCGTCGACCCTCGAAAGTCTGATCAGGTGGTTCGAGGGGCAACGGTGTTACCAAATGGCACCGGAAAAACGGTTCGGGTTGCTGTGTTTGCCCAGGGTGAGAAGGCCGCCGAAGCGACGGAATCCGGTGCCGATGTCGTTGGCATGGAAGATCTTGCAGCGGAAGTAAAAGCGGGCAACTTAAATTTTGATGTCGTGATCGCAACGCCTGACACCATGCGGATTGTTGGTCAATTAGGTCAGGTGCTCGGCCCGAGAGGGTTGATGCCAAATCCGCGTCTCGGCACCGTTACACAAGATGTCGCTGAAGCAGTCAAGAATGCAAAATCGGGTCAAATGCGGTATCGAACCGACAAGAATGGGATTATCCATGGCGGTGTCGGTCAAGTCGGATTTGATCCTGAAGCGATTAAACAGAATGTCGAGGCGCTGCTAGCGGATTTAAAGAAGATCAAGCCGGCATCTGCTAAAGGCGTTTATGTAAAAAAGGTAACCTTGTCAACGACGATGGGTGCGGGTATTGCCATCGATCAAGCCTCCCTAGAGGCCTAGTTTGCTAAGAATTTAACTTCTTTGGAGTGGCTGGCCGCAGGTCATCACTCGTCAAAGACCGTAGGTCCGGCGGTTAGCTGGTTAATTTGGGGTTGCAAGCCTACGCAGACGGTTGAGCGCGGTTCAGAGTCATGAACCTTGTCACCGTTCACCCCCGCAGGTGCAAGCTGACGGGAAACGTAACAAGTCGAGGAGTACAAGAGTGCCGATTGGACTTAAAGAAAAACAGGCGATTGTCGCTGAAGTGAACGAGACTGCGAAAGCGGCCTTGTCGGCAGTGATGGCGGACTATCGAGGTGTTGGCGTGGATGCGATGACGTCGCTCCGAGTCGCGGCCCGTGCGTCCGGTGTTCAGGTGCGCGTTATTCGAAACACATTGGCTAAGAAGGCCTTTGAGGGAACGGATTTCGAATGCATGAACGAAACATTGCTCGGACCCTGTGTGCTGGCGTTTGCTCTGGAAGATCCAGGTGCCTCTGCGCGAGTGTTTAAGGAGTTCGCAAAAAACAACAGTGATTTCGAAATCAAGGCGTTGAGTGTGGGTGGAAAGTTGCTCCCCGCTGATCAAATTGATGCGTTGGCCAAGCTGCCGACTCGAGATGAAGCTTTGTCATTGCTGATGGCTGTGATGCAGGCGCCGGTAACCAAGTTGGTTAGAACCATGAATGATATTCCTGGTCGGGTTACACGTGTGGTTTCTGCAGTTAAAGACCAAAAGCAAGCTGCCTGATTAAACGATTAAAAAACGGAGATAGGACACATGTCATTATCAAAAGAAGATGTTTTGAATGCAATTGCAGAAATGAGCGTTATGGATGTAGTCGCGCTGGTTGAAGCAATGGAAGAAAAATTTGGCGTATCAGCTGCTGCAGCGGTTGCAGCCGCACCGGCTGCTGCTGGCGGTGCAGAGGCGGGCGCTGCTGCCGAGCAGGATGAGTTTGAAGTAGTACTCGTCTCAGCGGGTGAGAAGAAAGTGAACGCGATCAAGGTTGTTCGTGCCATTACCGGTCTTGGCTTGAAAGAAGCTAAAGATATGGTCGATGCGGCACCTTCTACAATAAAGGAAGGCGCATCCAAAGATGAAGCTGAAGATCTTAAAAAGCAGCTCGAAGAAGCGGGCGCGACAGTTGAACTGAAGTAAGACTGATTTCTTTGAGATCAGTGGCAAAGCCCTAAAGGCGCCGAGGAAACTCGGCGCCTTGTTTTGCCGTTAATATTTGTTCGGTTGAGACCCAAAGTAAACCTGGAGGCGTTAATGGCCTATTCGTATACAGAAAAAAAGCGTATTAGAAAAGACTTTAGTAAATTGCCGACGGTTATGGATATCCCATACCTTCTCGGGATACAGGTCAATTCTTATAAGCAGTTCCTTCAAGAAGAAGGCAGCCAAGAGGACCGTTTAGAGTCAGGTCTGCACGCTGCTTTTCGGTCTGTCTTCCCGATAGTCTCTTATTCGGGTAACGCAGCGTTGGAGTACGTCGGGTATCGGCTAGGCAAAGCAGTTTTTGATGTTAAGGAATGTCAGTCGCGAAGTGTGACCTACGCGGTGCCACTGCGAGTCAAAGTGCGTTTGATTATTTACGACAAAGACTCCTCGAATAAAGCGATCAAAGACATAAAAGAACAAGAAGTGTACATGGGTGAGATACCGCTCATGACTGAAAATGGCACGTTTGTCATCAATGGTATTGAGAGAGTGGTTGTTTCTCAATTACATCGGTCGCCTGGCGTCTTTTTTGATCACGATAAAGGTAAAACGCACTCCTCAGGTAAGCTTTTGTATTCGGGCCGCGTGATCCCCATGCGCGGATCATGGCTGGATTTTGAATTTGATCCGAAGGATTTGGTTTATGTTCGGATTGACCGTCGAAGAAAGCTGCCAGCAACCATCTTGCTGAGAGCGCTTGGCCTTGAAGCAGAAGAAATTTTAGATCTGTTTTTTGATACTGACGCGTTCCAGATGACAGAAGACGGTTACACTTTGAGCCTAATTGCCAATCGATTGCGCGGCGAAACGGCGCAATTTGATATTACGAACAAAAAAGGTGAGGTTCTGGTTGCCGAGGGCACCAGAATTACAGCCCGCCATATCCGCGAAATGGAGAAACTCAATCTAACTGAGTTGTCGGTCCCTGCTGAATATGTTTGTGGTCATCGTTTGGCTAAGAATATTGTCGACGAAGAAACCGGCGAGATCGTTGTGCCCTGCAATGCGATTATTACGCCTGAAATCCTTGAACAGCTTCAGGCTCTGAATGTCACTGCTTTTGAGACAATCTATACCAACGATTTGGATCATGGCCCTTTTATGGCCGATACGTTGGATGCTGATCCTTGCACCAATCGACTCGAAGCGTTGGTCGAAATTTATCGAATGATGCGGCCGGGCGAGCCGCCTACTAAAGAGGCAGCTGAAAACCTTTTCAACAACCTGTTTTTCTCGTCTGATCGCTATGACCTCACTGCGGTTGGTCGAATGAAATTTAACCGCCGTCTGGGTCGAGCGGAAGAAACCGGGGCGGGTACGCTCGACAACGACGATGTGCTTCAGGTTCTAAAATGTCTCATTAATATCCGAAACGGATTTGATATTGTTGATGATATTGACCATCTTGGTAATCGCCGGGTTCGGTCGGTCGGAGAAATGGCCGAAAATGCGTTTCGTTTGGGTTTAATTCGAGTCGAGCGCGCGGTTAAAGAGCGATTGAGTTTGGCGGAGTCCGAGGGCTTAATGCCGCAAGATTTGATCAATGCCAAACCGGTTGCAGCTGCGGTCAAAGAGTTTTTTGGTTCGGCGCAATTGTCTCAGTTTATGGATCAAAACAATCCGTTGTCTGAAGTCACGCATAAGCGCCGAGTGTCCGCGCTCGGACCAGGTGGCTTAACGCGCGAGCGTGCAGGCTTTGAGGTCCGAGATGTGCATGCAACGCATTATGGGCGCGTGTGCCCAATTGAAACCCCTGAAGGGCCTAATATTGGACTGATCAACTCCCTTGCAACCTATGCACGAACCAACAACTATGGTTTTTTGGAAAGCCCGTACCGTCGAGTTGTGGATGGCAAAGTCACGGACGAAATCGAATACCTTTCTGCGATTGTTGAAGCGGACTATGTGATTGCGCAAGCAAGCGCGCAAGTTGATAGCCGCGGTCGTCTGTTGGAGGATTTGGTTGATGTTCGGCATCAAGGTGAATTCACCAAGATGGCGCGTGAGAATATCAATTTCATGGATGTGTCACCAAAGCAGGTTGTATCGGTTGCGGCGGCGTTGATTCCATTCTTAGAACACGATGATGCGAACCGAGCGTTGATGGGCTCAAACATGCAGCGTCAAGCGGTTCCGACCTTGGTGTCAGAAAAGCCGCTTGTTGGTACAGGGTTGGAGCGCGCCGTCGCTCGTGACTCAGGCGTTTGTGTCGTTGCCTTACGTGGGGGCGTGGTTGAAACCGTTGACGCGGCGCGAATCGTGATTCGGGTAAGCAATGCCGAAACCGAAAGCGGCGAGGCCGGCGTTGATATTTATGATCTCGTAAAGTACACCCGCTCGAATCAAAATACGTGTATCAATCAACGGCCCTTAGTGAAAGAGGGCGATGTGATCGCAAAGCACGACATTTTGGCGGATGGCCCATCAGTTGATACGGGTGAGTTGGCGTTGGGTCAGAATATGCGAATCGCATTTATGACCTGGAATGGATACAACTTCGAAGATTCCATCTTGATATCGGAGAAGGTGGTTAAAGAAGATCGTTTTACGACCATTCATATTCAGGAGTTAACCTGTATTGCTCGGGATACCAAGCTCGGCTCTGAAGAAATCACCTGTGATATTCCAAATGTTGGTGAAGGTGCGCTTGGCAAGCTCGACGAGTCAGGGATTGTTTACATTGGCGCCGAAGTAGCGGCTGGGGACATTCTAGTCGGTAAAGTAACCCCGAAAGGTGAAACCCAGTTAACGCCCGAAGAGAAGCTTCTCAGAGCCATCTTCGGTGAGAAAGCGTCTGATGTGAAAGACACCAGCCTTCGGGTTCCAAGCAGCTATAACGGCACGGTAATCGATGTTCGTGTCTTCACACGCGACGGGATAGAAAAAGATAAACGCGCAAAAGATATTGATGCTGAGGCCCTGAAAGGTATTCGCAAAAATATTGAGGCTGAGTTTTCGATTATTCAGAACGCGACCTATGAACGTTTGGCAGCTGCTTTAACGGGCAAGGTGGTGGTTGCCGGTCCGAATCTAAAGAAAGGTGACAAGGTCACAGCAGCTTATCTAAAAGAGCTTGATTCCCAAGACTGGTTCAAGCTTCGAATGGAAAAAGATGAGCTGAATGAGCAGATTCAAGGTGCGGAACAGCGGCTTAAAGCACGTCGAGCAGAATTGGATGAGAAGTTCGAAGAAAGCAAAGGCAAGCTTCAGGGCGGCGATGATCTAGCGCCGGGCGTACTAAAAATCGTTAAGGTCTACCTCGCGATTAAGCGCCGCATTCAGCCGGGTGACAAAATGGCGGGTCGGCATGGTAATAAGGGCGTTATCTCAGTCATTAAACCTGAGGAAGATATGCCCTTCGATACCAATGGGCAGCCGATCGATATCGTTCTAAACCCCTTGGGTGTGCCAAAGCGAATGAACGTTGGGCAGATTCTTGAAACCCATCTTGGTTGGGCGGCAGAAGGGCTTGGTCTTCGAATCGGTGAAATGCTGGATGCTCAGCGAGAAATTGCTGAGGTTCGAGGCTTTTTGGACAAGGTCTACAATAAGAGCGGTCGCAAAGAAGATCTCGAGTCGTTGTCTGATGCTGAAATCCTCCAACTGGCAGGAAATCTTCGGGGCGGTGTGCCGATGGCGACCGGCGTTTTTGATGGCGCCAACGAAGAAGAAATTAAGCAGATGTTAACGCTCGCAGGCTTGCCGACAGATGGCCAAACATTGTTGTTTGACGGTTGTACCGGAGAGCAATTTGATCGACCAGTAACGGTTGGAATCATGTATATGCTGAAGCTGAATCACTTGGTTGACGACAAAATGCATGCGCGCTCAACGGGTTCCTATAGTCTTGTCACGCAACAGCCGCTGGGTGGTAAAGCGCAGTTTGGCGGCCAACGATTCGGTGAGATGGAGGTTTGGGCGTTAGAAGCGTATGGCGCTGCCTATACCTTGCAGGAAATGCTGACAGTGAAATCGGACGACGTTCATGGCCGAACCAGAATGTATAAAAACATTGTGGATGGTGATCATAGAATGGAGCCTGGTATGCCGGAGTCATTTAATGTGTTGGTGAAAGAGATAAGGTCCTTAGGGATTGATATTGAGCTCGAGCATGACTGAGCGATAGGGTTTTATTCAACACACTAATTTTCGATCGGGCCTTGATGCCCAACTTGGAGGAACACTGTGAAAGACTTACTGAATATGCTGCGGGCTCAGGGTCAGTCAGAGGAATTTGATTCATTAAGGATTGGTCTGGCGTCGCCGGAGATGATTCGCTCCTGGTCTTTTGGCGAGGTTAAGAAGCCTGAGACGATTAACTATAGGACCTTCAAGCCGGAACGGGACGGATTGTTTTGTGCGAAGATCTTTGGGCCAAACAAAGATTACGAGTGTCTGTGCGGTAAATACAAGCGATTAAAGCACCGCGGTGTGATCTGTGAGAAGTGCGGTGTTGAAGTTGCGTTAGCAAAGGTCCGGCGTGAGCGCATGGGCCATATTGAGTTGGCTGCGCCGGTTGCACACATTTGGTTCCTGAAATCATTGCCGTCTCGAATCGGTCTGCTCATGGACATGACACTCAGAGATATTGAGCGGATCCTGTACTTTGAAAGTTTTGTTGTCATTGATCCAGGTCTGACCTCTCTTGAAAAAGGACAGTTGCTATCGGACGATCAGTACTATGAAGCGCTAGAAGAGTTTGGCGATGACTTCGAAGCGAAGATGGGTGCCGAAGCCATTCAAGATTTGATGCGGCAGATGGATCTAAAAGATGAGGTCGCGCAACTGCGCGAAGAGCTACCTCAGACCAACTCCGACACCAAGATCAAGAAACTCACGAAGCGTTTAAAATTGATCGAGGCCTTTATCGCATCTGGCAATGAGCCAGCTTGGATGGTGTTTAATGTCTTGCCGGTATTACCACCAGATTTAAGACCTTTGGTCCCGCTCGAAGGTGGTCGATTCGCAACCTCAGATTTGAATGATTTGTATCGTCGTGTCATTAACCGAAATAATCGTCTGAAGCGATTGTTAGACCTTGCCGCGCCGGACATTATTGTGCGAAATGAAAAGCGTATGCTGCAAGAAGCGGTGGATGCGCTGTTGGATAATGGGCGTCGCGGTAGGGCCATTACTGGCACGAATAAGCGACCATTAAAATCGCTTGCGGACATGATTAAAGGTAAGCAAGGTCGATTCAGGCAGAACCTTTTGGGCAAGCGTGTCGACTACTCAGGACGATCGGTGATTGTGGTTGGGCCGACTTTACGTCTGCACCAGTGCGGACTGCCGAAGAAGATGGCGCTTGAACTTTTCAAGCCGTTCATTTTTGGCAAGTTGGAAGCGAAAGGGCTTGCAACAACCATCAAAGCTGCAAAGAAAATGGTTGAAAAAGAAACTGCAGAAGTTTGGGATATCTTGGCTGAGGTGATTCGCGAGCATCCAGTACTGTTAAATCGTGCGCCAACACTGCATCGATTGGGTATCCAGGCTTTTGAGCCAGTACTCATTGAAGGTAAGGCCATCCAGCTGCACCCGTTGGTTTGCACAGCTTATAATGCAGACTTTGACGGCGATCAGATGGCCGTCCACGTGCCGTTGACGATTGAAGCGCAGTTGGAAGCCCGCGCGCTGATGATGTCCACCAATAACGTTTTGTTACCCGCTGACGGTGAGCCCGTTATCGTCCCGTCGCAGGATGTGGTCCTTGGGGTTTACTGGATGACCCGAGATCGGGTGAACGACCTGGGCGAAGGCATGCGCTTTTCTGATATCGAAGAAGTCGCGAGGGCCTATGCAAATCGACAAGTCGGCCTGCAAGCGAAAATTAAGGTTCGGGTGCACGAAAAGATCATCGACGATGACGGTCAGTGGCATGAGCGTTCTCAGATTCATGACACCACCGTAGGCCGTGCGCTGGTGTTTGAAATCGTGCCTGACGGGATCCCCTACGCCGAAATCAACAAGACCATGGTAAACAAAGACATGTCGCGATTAATCAACTTGTGTTATCGCAATGTTGGTTTGAAGGAGACGGTGATCTTTGCAGACCAGTTGATGTACATGGGCTATGAGTACTCGACGCGTTCCGGGGCTTCAATTGGTGTCGAGGACTTTGTGATTCCTGCTGAGAAAGCGGCGATCATTGATCGAAGTGAAGACGAAATTCGTGAGATTGAGAACCAGTTTGCGTCAGGCTTGGTAACGCAGGGCGAAAAATACAATAAGGTGATTGATATTTGGACACGCGCGAGTGACCAGGTCAGCAACGCCATGATGGACACGCTGAGCACGGAAACCGTTGTGAATAGGGCGGGCGATGAGGAAACGCAAAGTTCCTTTAATAGTGTCTGGATGTATGCCGATTCAGGCGCTCGAGGGTCTCCCGCGCAAATTCGCCAGCTCTCGGGTATGCGGGGTTTGATGGCAAAGCCGGATGGGTCGATTATTGAAACGCCAATTACTGCAAATTTCCGAGAAGGTTTGTCGGTCATGCAGTACTTCATCTCAACGCATGGTGCTCGCAAAGGGCTGGCTGATACAGCATTGAAAACAGCCAACTCGGGTTACTTGACGCGACGATTGGTGGATGTGGCGCAGGATCTGGTGGTCACGGAAGTCGATTGTGGTACCGACGATGGCATGATCATGAATGCGGTGATCGAAGGCGGTGATGTGATTGCAGGTTTAGGCTCTAGAGTCCTAGGCCGCGTCATTGCAGAAGATGTTTACAATGTAGCAGGCGATGAGGTCTTGATTCCAAGAGGAACCTTGATCGATGAGCGGTGGGCCGATCGTGTCGAAGGGATGGGCGTTGATGAGATCAAGGTTCGAAGTGCCATAACCTGTGGGACCCGCTACGGTATCTGTAGCAACTGCTATGGCCGCGACCTGGGTCGAGGCCATCTTGTCAATATCGGTGAAGCGGTTGGGGTAATAGCGGCGCAGTCTATTGGCGAGCCAGGAACGCAGTTAACCATGCGAACGTTCCACATTGGTGGGGCGGCGTCCCGCGCAACGGCGGTTGATAATGTCCAAGTGAAGCACAAGGGTGTCTTCAGGCTTCATAATCTCAAAACAATTGAAAAGCCGAATGGCGAGTTAGTCGCTGTTTCTCGATCTGGGGAAGTCGCGATTGCAGATCAGGAGTCCGGTAAAGAGCGTGAGCGTTACAAGGTGCCTTATGGTGCGGTCATCAAAGCTGCGCCAGGACAGGTTGTTGAGGCGGGTGAAATTGTCTCTACTTGGGATCCGCTAACGCATCCGATCGTGACGGAAGTGGCCGGTAAGGTCGTCTTTGAGAACATGGAAGAAGGCTTAACCGTCCGTCGACAAACCGATGAGCTGACCGGGTTAAACAGCATCTCTATTATTGATCCGAAAGATCGTCCTAGTGCGGGCAAAGATATGCGCCCAGCCGTGTCCTTGGTCGATGCAAAAGGCAAAGCGTTGATGCTGTCGGGCACGGATGTGCCCGCGCATTACTTCTTAGAAGCCAACGCGATCTTAGGTCTTGAAGATGGCGATGCGGTTGCGACCGGTGATGTCATAGCAAGGATTCCTCAGGAAGGGTCTAAAACCAGTGACATTACCGGTGGTTTGCCGCGGGTAGCGGATTTGTTTGAGGCAAGAAAGCCGAAAGAAGCGGCTGTTCTAGCTGAAATTAGCGGCACCGTGTCATTCGGTAAAGAAACTAAGGGCAAGCGACGCCTGGTGATTACGCCAATCGATGGTTCAACCCTTGCAGATGGTTCTGATCATTATGAAGTATTGATTCCAAAGTGGCGGCATATGACCGTCTTTGAAGGTGAGCAGGTTGAAAAGGGTGAAGTCGTATCCGATGGACCTGAAAACCCGCACGATATCCTGAGACTTAAAGGGGTTGAGGCGCTCGCGAACTACATCACAAAGGAAATTCAAGATGTCTATCGCCTTCAGGGTGTCAAGATTAATGACAAGCACATTGAAGTCATCGTCTGCCAGATGTTGCGAAAAGTCGACATTGTTGACCCCTCTGAATCCTCGTTTGTGAAAGGTGAGCAAGTTGAGTTGAATCACTTCCTTGAGGCAAACGATCAGTTGGCTGAGCAAAATCTTGAGTTGGTTCGCGGTGAGCGTATGTTGTTGGGTATTACCAAGGCATCGCTTGCAACGGAGTCGTTCATCTCTGCTGCGTCTTTCCAGGAAACAACTCGCGTCTTGACGGAAGCTGCTGTGACGGGTAAGCGCGATTATCTGCGAGGCTTAAAGGAAAATGTCATTGTGGGCCGGCTGATTCCGGCAGGCACAGGTTTGACGTATCACAACGAGCGCAAATTAAAGCGCGAGCGGGGTAATGCTGTCATGCCGACGGTCAGTGTGAGCGAGGTGGAACAAGCACTCAGCGACGCACTCAGTCAGGGAGATTTGTAAGCGGGTCGCTGCAGCGGTAGTTGACTCAATCCAAGCGGCTCTTTAGAATGCGCCCCTCGCGTTGCGAGGCGCATTGCCGCACCGAACTAGGAGTTTAGAAAAAGCATGGCCAGGATTAATCAATTAGTCAGGAAACCACGAAAGCGAAAGGTGGTTAAAAGCGACGTACCGGCCCTTCAAGCGTGTCCTCAACGACGGGGTGTCTGTACACGGGTTTATACGACCACGCCAAAGAAGCCGAATTCAGCACTTCGCAAAGTTTGTCGTGTGCGGTTAACCAATGGCATGGAAGTCACGAGTTATATCGGCGGTGAGGGGCATAACTTGCAGGAGCACTCGGTGGTTCTGATCCGAGGTGGCCGAGTCAAGGATTTACCAGGTGTGCGATACCATACCGTTCGTGGCGCATTGGACACATCCGGCGTCGCCAAGCGAACCCAGGGCCGATCTAAGTATGGAACCAAGCGACCTAAAGCTTAAGGTTGATAGGCCAAAAATGTAAGAAACGCTCGTTATTTGCGAGAGTAAGGTCGAGTCTTTTTGATCTCGATAAAACCTGAAGAGAGAGTGTCATGCCAAGAAGAAGAGTCCCCGAAAAACGGGTCATTATCCCTGATCCAAAATTTCATAACCAAACCCTTGCCAAGTTCATGAATCATGTTATGAACAGCGGTAAGAAGTCGGTCGCTTAAAAAATCGTATACGGCGCACTGGATCGTATCCAGAGCCGCAGCGGCAAAGACCCGATTGAGGTTTTTGACGCGGCGCTTGAAGCGGTTGCGCCCACGGTCGAAGTAAAATCCAGACGGGTTGGTGGCGCGACCTACCAAGTCCCTGTTGAAGTGCGACCCTCACGTCGAACAGCACTCGCAATGCGCTGGCTCGTCGATTCGGCTAGAAAACGTAGTGAGAAATCCATGGCTTTGCGATTGGCTGGGGAACTGCAGGATGCTTCTGAAGGGCGTGGGTCCGCAGTGCGTAAGCGTGAAGATACACACCGAATGGCCGAAGCCAACAGAGCTTTTGCGCATTATCGCTATTGATTCTGCTGCCAACTTCTTAAGAGGTTTCGCCAGTGTCGCGCTCAACACCGATTCGCCGTTATCGTAATATCGGAATCGTCGCCCATGTGGATGCGGGTAAGACCACGACCACTGAGCGTGTTTTGTTCTATACCGGTATATCCCACAAAATTGGCGAGGTCCATGACGGCGCCGCCACGATGGATTGGATGGAGCAAGAGCAAGAACGAGGGATAACAATTACCTCGGCTGCCACGACCACCTTCTGGTCGGGCACTGCGCAGCAATTCGATCAGCATCGAATCAATATTATTGACACCCCAGGGCACGTCGATTTCACAATTGAAGTGGAGCGGAGTCTCCGGGTCCTTGACGGGGCGGTTGTCGTGTTCTGCGCAACATCCGGCGTCGAGCCGCAGTCCGAAACGGTTTGGCGGCAAGCCAATAAGTACGCTGTGCCTAGAATTGTGTTTGTGAACAAGATGGATCGCGCGGGCGCCGACTTTCTGAGAGTTGTCGAACAAATCGAGCAACGGCTGGGTTCAGTCTGCGTGCCGATTCAGTTGGCAATTGGCGCTGAAGAACATTTTTCCGGTGTCATTGATCTGATCAAGCTGAAAGCGATTTACTGGAATGATAGTGATCAAGGCTTAACGTTTCAGGAGGCAGAAATCCCGGAAGCCTATCTTGCGATTGCGGATCGTTATCGAGAGCAAATGGTCGAAGCCGCGGCGGAAGCGAATGATGAGCTGATGGAGGCCTACCTTGAATCGGGTGAGTTGAGTGATGAGCAGATCAAACAAGGACTCAGGCAGCGTTCCTTAGCGAATGAAATTGTGCTGGCGCTCTGTGGGTCGGCGTTTAAAAATAAAGGCGTTCAAACGATGTTAGACGCGGTGGTTGAGTATCTGCCCGCGCCGGATGAAGTCAAAGCGATTCGAGGGTTTCTCAATGACAAGGATGAAACCGAAGCCGTTCGTCCTGCCTCTGATGAAGCGCCTTTTTCGGCGTTGGCATTTAAAATTGCAACGGATCCGTTCGTAGGGGCATTAACCTTTATCCGTGTGTACTCGGGTGTTTTAAATTCGGGCGATTTCGTTTACAACGCGGTGAAAGGCAAGCGCGAGCGAGTTGGCCGCATGGTGCAAATGCACTCTAATGAGCGCAAAGAAATCAAAGAAGTGCGGGCGGGTGATATAGCCGCTGCCATTGGCCTGAAGTTGGCGACGACCGGCGACACCTTGTGCGATGAAAAGCACGTGATCACGCTTGAGCGAATGGATTTTCCCGAGCCAGTGATTCATGTTGCAGTGGAGCCTAGGAGTCAGGCAGATCAAGAGAAAATGGGGGTCGCTCTGAGTAAGCTTGCAGCGGAAGACCCGTCATTTCGGGTCCGTACAGATGAGGATTCTGGGCAGATCATTATCGGCGGTATGGGTGAATTGCACCTAGACATTATTGTTGATCGGATGCGTCGTGAATTCGCGGTCGAGGCGAACATAGGTAAACCCCAGGTGGCGTATCGGGAAACCATTCGTAAGGCAGTTGAGTCCGAAGGCAAGTTTGTCAGGCAGACCGGCGGTCGAGGCCAGTACGGTCACGTCTGGCTGAAGCTCGAGCCGATTGATGGCGCCGAGTTCGAATTTGTTGACAATGTCGTTGGCGGGGTCGTGCCGAGAGAATTTATCAGCGCCGTTGCTAAAGGGGCGGAAGAACAAATGGGTAACGGGGTCTTGGCGGGCTATCCGCTTCAGGGTGTTCGTGTCACGTTGTTTGATGGCTCCTATCACGACGTGGACTCTAGCGAGGTCGCTTTCAAGGTGGCTGCTTCGATGGCGGTAAAGTCCGGGGCGCTTGATGCGGATCCAGTATTGCTTGAGCCCGTGATGAAAGTTGAAGTCGTGACGCCGGAGGAGCACTACGGCGACATTATCGGCGACTTAAATCGCAGGCGCGGTGTCGTTTTGGGTATGGAAGATGTGCCGTCGGGGAAATCCGTTCGAGCAGAAGTGCCTATGTCAGAGATGTTCGGTTACGCGACAGATATGAGATCTGCGACGCAAGGCCGAGCCACCTTCTCAATGGAATTTGAGAAGTATAAAGAAGTGCCAAGCAATGTTGCCGATGCGGTGATCAGCAAAGCACGTTAATTTAATCCTAGAATAATCTCGATTGAGGTAAACAATGTCCAAAGAAAAGTTTGAGCGTACGAAACCCCACTTAAATGTAGGGACCATCGGCCACGTTGACCACGGTAAGACGACGCTAACGGCGGCGATCACGAAGGTTTGCGCGGAGACTTA
>Ga0115566_10002454_pt1 | contig 15289 bp, 10 predicted proteins | sample COGITO_mtgs_1204_3_FD_87173 | JGI IMG/M metagenome (GOLD analysis project Ga0115566, IMG submission 87173) | Pelagic marine microbial communities from North Sea - COGITO_mtgs_120405 | ecosystem: Environmental > Aquatic > Marine > Epipelagic | place: Germany:Helgoland, sampling site Kabeltonne...
ATATAATCCAAAAAATACAATCGAAGATGATTCATGTCCTTTTAATTATCTGTATTGGAATTTCTTAATGAAGAACCATGGCTTATTGTCTAAGAATCCGCGCATGGGTCTTATTTATAATACGTTAAGTAAGTTCCAAGAACCTTTTAAAGAGCAGGTAAAAAGGAAAAGTGATATTTTTTTTAAAGAAATATTTTAAAGCAGTATTTTTGCAGCAGCATCAGACATTTTTCTAAAATCATGGTCTACACCTTCAACTAGCTGATAGTTCCACCTAAATGGAATATCATTTTCTTTTGTTGTTTCAATAAGAGAATCAAAATAATTATTGCCTCTAGTAAGTCTATTCACACCTTGCTTCATGGCTCCAGGAGAAGTGTTTAAGCTTGTTGAACCAGTATCTTTGCTTCCAAGCATAAGAGTATTCCTCATACTTAAGAAATTCTTAATACCTTCATCAGAAATGGTGACTGGAATATCTTTAATGCCATATGGGTATCTAGCTCCGGCAAGAAAAGTGTACCAGCCAGGATTGGCAAACACCGCTTTATCAATTTTAGGATTATTGCTTAACATTAAATACCTGTGAGAGAATTGACCTCCAGCTGAATGCCCAAACATTGAGTATTTATTAGCATCTAATTTATATTTATTTTTAAAAAAGCTAAAAAATGTATCAATTGAGTTTGTTAAATAACCGCTCTCATTTTTATTAATAACACCATTAGAATTTGCGGTCTCTAGAAGAAAGAAATACCTATAATCTGATCTCTTAAAATGTGGCGCAACAAGAATTACATTTTCCTCTTCAGCCAAGCTAACCCAGTGATCTATATAACTATCTGCATTCCTGCTTTGACCATGAATTATAAAAAGGACCTTGGTATTTGAGTTAATGTTTTTTGGTAGTTTATAAAATAAATTTACATCTGGTTTGTCCCAGAAAGCAAATGTAGTTTGTTTGACCTCATGGGCATAAAGGTTTGATGAAAAAACCAACATCAATATATAAAATAAGTTTAAGGATTTATTCATATAAATTATTCTAACAATAAATATTGTTTATTAGGTTAAAATGCAACAAATACCCTATTACCTATGCAAGAGTTAATAAAAAAAATACATCAAAGTCCATTTAAGGTAACAATTGTATCGAGTGGTGGTGGGACTGAAGCTATATCATCTCTTCTTCAGGTTCCAGGAGCATCTAATACTATATTAGAGTCATACATACCGTATGCAAAAGAATCTATGGATGCTTATCTAAATAAAAAGCCTGATCATTATTGCTCAATGCAAACTTGTTTAAGTATGGCTGCTAACGCTTATAAATCTTGCTCCGATATTGCAAGTAAAACAAAATCAAAATATCTTATAGGAATTTCAATTACTGCTAGTTTAGCTACAACTTATACGAAAATTGGTGATCATAAATTTTATATAGTTCTTCAAACCTCCTCATACACCAAATCTGTTGCTTGCATTCTTGATAAGAATACAAGATCAAGGAAAGAAGAAGAGGAGCTAATTGCAAATTATGTCATGCATCTTTTAGGTGAGGCATGTGGCATAAAGGTCAATAAACCTAGTCATAGTGAAGATGTGGTTATAAATAAAACAATAGCTGAAAAATCCTGGGTAAAACTTCTTAACAATGAAGTTAATTACGTATCTAGCTCCAAGTCAAAACCTGAACTAATTTTTCCAGGCTCATTCAACCCCTTGCATGAAGGCCACATAAGAATGAGAGATCTTGCAGAAAAGAAAACAGGTATGCAAACTACCTTTGAAATATGTGCAAAGAATGCAGACAAGCCACCCCTCACCTTCCAGGAAATTAAAAGAACTCTAGATCAGTTTGATGAAAATGATAGCTGGGTCATGACATCTGCAGGTAGGTTTAGTGAAAAGGCAGAAATGTTTCCTAACAGCGTATTTGTTATTGGGGCAGATACTCTATTAAGGGTATTTGATGAAAAATTTTATCTAAGTAATAAAGATATGAAAGAGCATGTTGAACGATTCAATGATCATAATATTCATTTTCTTGTATTTGGAAGAAAGGTTAAGGATAAATTTATATCTTTAGAAGACATAAATATTCCTGAGGATATTAGATCAAGGTGTACTGGATTTAATGAAGGAAGCTTTAGAGATGATATCTCTTCAACTGAGATTAGATTGTCCGAATCTTAATTATGTGGCGGAAGTTTAGCCTCTACAAACCATTCATGTACTCTTTTAGCTGGATTGAATTTCTTCATTCTCATCTTTTTATTTTCAAGAGTGAATTTTCTAGTTTTAATAGCAGTATAGTGATATGTGTGATGATCACGCGTTTCACCTTCTGGGATTAAATATACTTTTACTTGTTTTTTATCTGCCATAATAGATGTGAATTATACACAAAATATTTTAAATGAAAATAAATATAAAATAAGTTTTGTAACTAGAATTTAAGTTTTTCCAGCCTATCCCATAGGCCCCAAAAAGCACCAACATCTCCTTCAGCATCAACCTTCCATGATTCATCAAAAGATGAAAAGTAAAACATTTCTATATCTTCATTTTTTGACCACAGCTGGGAGTTAATAAAATATTTTAAATAATTTAAATATGATGGGTTTGCTCCACCAAGGCTGCTGCCTTCGCTCGGCCATCCTGTCTCTGTAATTATGACTTTTTTGCCTTTAGCTGCCTTTGATGCTTCTTGGAACATATCTTTCATATATATCAGGGCATATTCAGCAGAACATCCCTCCCAGAATGGGTAGCAATTTGCGAGGATGATATCACATGCTTCAGTTATATTTGGTCTATCTCTAAATTCATAATATGCATCAACATACCCAACAGGAACATCCACTTTATTCTTTACGTTTTCTATGTAGTCTATAAGCTGCTCTTCCTCTAATTCTTTTCTATAAATGACTTCGTTCCCAACTGCTGCAACATCAACAAACCCTGCATTAGAAAGATCAACTAAACCTGAAAGCTCTTCTTCATTTTTATTAAGATCACTACTTAACCAAGCCCCAACTAGTGTCTTAAAACCCAAGCCTTTTGCAAACTTAGCAATTCTTCCATGCTCTTCCAAAGAAGAGAATGTTCTTATCCATTTTGTATGAGGCTTAAGTATCTCAAGTCGTCTAATAATTTGCTCATCGGTTATATCATTTCCAGGCTCTTGACCATCTTCGTATAAACTAAAGCATATTCCATGAAGACCATCATCAAGAATATTTCTTGAAATTTCTTTTAATTCATTTTCATTGAGATCATCTAGGTTTTTTCCTAGTAATGATAAAAATTTTTCACTTCTATATGACATTCTTATTTTGAATTCCTAATTCTAAGCTCTTGTTTTATCTTTTTAGCTCTTTCCTCATCTATATCGTAATCTTTCATTACATAAATTGCTGCCAAGGTTCCAGCAATTGGTATTGCTGAGTAAAAGAAACGAAGACCATCCATAGTTCCAGCTGGTTGAGTTCCAATTCCCGCTTCAAAACCTACGAAATATAATATTAATCCAGAAAAGAGGCCGGCAATAGCTGTTCCTAATTTAACCATCCACCAATATATAGCACCAAAAGAGCCTTCTTTCCTTGGTAGGCCATTTTCTAATTCATCTAAATCACATACATCTGCCGTCATACTCATCATTAGAGTGAAAAGACCTCCTATGCCAAATGAGAAGAATGGTAAGGCAAATAAGAACATATATGGCTTTCCAGGAATAAATAAAAACCAGAATAAGATATAACCAATAACAGAAACTGCTTGAGATATAAGAAAAGTGTCTTTCTTACCTATCCTTTGAGCCATTGAAGATAGTATTGGTATTACTATAAAACTAGTGCATATAGCGCCAACTGAGCCGTGCAGTGTTGGCCAAACACCAGCTGCACCAGCATCCCCATTAAATAAATAGTAAACAATAATAAAAAAAGAAAAAGCAGCGATAGTTTGAAAAGAATTAAATATTAAAAATGTTGCAATGCATAGCTTTCTGAATGGGATATTTTTAAAAGCATCGCCAAAAATAACAAATATATTTTTGAAGCTCTTGCCTATATTCTCAGTTGTAAGAGGTATTAAGTTATTATCATCAAGAGTTGATTTTGAATTTATAAATAAGGCTGGAGTAAGGGCAAAGATTGTACAGGCTATACCAATAATTACAGCCAATTGTCTTGTTGCACTTTCAGGACTTTCAAATAAATCTGGATTGTAGATAATCACCCAAATCCATGGGGCCACAACCCATGCAAACTGACCTATAAATTGAGAAATAGCCATAATTCTAGTTCTTTCATGGAAATCACTGCTCATCTCGTAACCCATTGCTACAAAAGGGATGCTAAAAATTGTAATGCCTAGATAAAAAGCTAATGATAAAACTAAAAAATACCAAAAGTTAAATACTATTCCGTTTTGTGAATATAGCTGCCACATAGCTATAAATGAAAGGCCAGTCAAAATGGCTCCGATGAAAACATACTGCCTTCTCTTCCCCCATTTTGATTTTGTATTATCTGATATAAATCCCATCAAAGGATCTGTTATTGCGTCAACAAGTCTTGGTACAAAAGCAATAACACCGTATAACAATGGGTTAAAGCCTAAGTTTTGTATTAATACAACCATGAAGATACCTAGCGCAGCTGGAAACATTTGATTTCCCAGCATTCCAACGCCAAAGGCAATTTTATGAGAAAGTGGTACCTTTTTTATATGGGCAGCTTCTTGAGTATTCATGCTTATATTATATATTTTTTTTAGATCTATATTTGAGCATAATCTCATCTGTTTATAATTGGCTTATTAAATATATCTTTAACAACTTCATAAGATTTTTTCTTACCTCTATCAATATCAACTAGTCCAAAAAATTCTTCGTTAGCAGTCCCATCATAAGGAACTCCGCTGCTATTAGGAGCCCAGCCACCTACATCTTGCTTAGATGGATTTCCAGCCTTCCAAAGACCATCAGCAAATTGAAAAATAACAATACCTGCACTTAGTTCAATATTATCTATAACTGCATTTAGCATTATCATATTAGCGTCTGCTTGAGCTGATTCGCTTACACCTTCTTCATATATATCTCTGGTAATTGTCATGTAGCTATCGCTACCAAGCTCAGCAAAATATATAGGTTTATCGCTTACATCTGACCACTCTTCTAAAATAGAAACTGGCTGGTCCCATCTGTAAACATTAACACCCCACATATCTATATCACTAACCAGGCTTCTAGCTTGTTCATCAGGCAAATCACCGTGAGCAGTCGATACAGGATGATTCTTGTCTATGGTATGGATTTTTATTGATGCATTGTTGAGAGCGTTATACCAGTTTGCTATATCTCCACCAAACCATTCAGGATGATAGTTATATTCATTTCCGAGCTCCCATAATAAAATTGCATCATGGTCTTTATATTTTTTTACATAGTCTATATAAGTTCCAGATAAAATATCAAAGAAGCCATTCTGGTTATAACCAAAGCTAATGATTACTTTTATGCCATATGAAGCAATTTTATCTAAAATTTTAATATCATCTATAGGTTTATATACCCTCAAAGTATTAATGCCCGCTTCTTTCATTAAAGCAAGGTCTTGGTCAATTGTGTCGAAGCTTCTATGTTTTGAGCCTAGAGGAACAGGGTGATAGCATACCCCTTTGATATAAAATATATCTCCATTTAGTGTCAGTTTCTTTTGCGAAACTTGAACATCATTAGCAAATGAGGAAATGGATACAAATAAAACAAATGCTGAGATTTTTAAAGTAAGTTTTTTCATAATAACTATTGCTCCGAAATATGGCTTAAAGGAGGCTGAACCATTTTAATTAAATCTTCCTTATTGCCATCGTATGTTTTTTGAACATCTATACCGTTACGACCCAGGCCTTTAAAAAGACCACTATCAACACTTGACCATAAAGCATATTTAGCTTTGCCTTCAACCGTAAATAATCCAAAATGATTTTCTGATCCAGATTGATTTGATGAATCCTTCCAGGGTTCATCAAATGCTGAAAAATAAAAACATGATATTTTTAAAGAATTGCATAATTTAGTTGTCAAATCAAAATAGATTGACTGTTTGTATTCATCGGCTGCGTGCGTGCCCTCATCCCCATATAAATCAGTAGCAATTGATGCCCATCCAGTCTCACCAATATGTATATCTTTCTGAATACCAATGCTTTGCATATAATTTTTAACACTTAGAAATTGCGCGTACTGATAATCAACAGCTTTCTTCATTGCATGATCTATAGCATCTAACTTGTTATCAAATAAATTTACATCCTCTAGTTTCCAAAAGACTGGGTTGTAGTGGGTATCATGAAATGGATATGTATGAACTGAAATATAATCAACAGCTTTCATAAGACTTTCTAAATCTTCATTATGATACTCTGAACCTCCCCCGCCCCATGATGCAAAATTATCTGAGCTTGTAATCCAAAGGCTCTTTGGTAAATCTCCAGACAACTTTAGATCCTGCAAATAGTTAACCCAATTTAAAATAATATTAGGTGCGACAAAATAGCTAGTTGCCCAATGAACCATTGATTCATTTCCTACAGCTATAATTTTAACTATTTCAGGATATTTTTTTGCAAGCCTAACGACCTCTTGAATTTCTTTTGTATTGCCCTCTAAATCTTCTTGATTGTGATTTGGTGAATCTGTGAATGAATTCTCGCAGTCAATCCATGCCCCAAGCATTACATACATCTCAAAACTATCATCATCCATTTTTAACTGCTTTATTGACTCAAGAGTATTTTCTGCAAATTCATGATGGACATCATATGTTCTTATTACTTTAAATCCTTGAGCACTCATGAGCATCAAGTCCTCTTTAATTTGAGCTATTGAAGGCTCATCTTGTCTTGTTTGGCCTCGAAAGCCTCCATATGAGATAGCCTGATAGTTTGAATTGCCAAGAAATTCTTTTGCAGATTTATTCATATTTTTATTATTACCACTTAAATTAACCAAACTTGTAAACAGGATTAAAAGTGCCGTGATGATTAACGTTTTTCTTATTGTAAAAATTTTCAGAACTAATTATCCATTATTTGTTTTAACATATACCTTCAACTTTTCTATTTTTTTATCACGATTGAAAATGCTTTGACTCAAAGATTCATCAATCTCATCTCCTTCTATTTCCTTAGATGAACCATCAGCAAACAAAACTTCTATCAACTCTTTGTTGCTTTCGTGATAAATAACAGGCACCTGACAGATAGTTAGACCAAGCATGCCGCTATCAAGTTCCAAGGAGATAATATTTCTATCAAGATCAATATATTTAAATGTTCTAGGCTCTTTTAAGAACTCTTCTTTTTTCATTATTGTGGGATGGAATTTAATTTTTCCATTCTTGATAAGAACACCCATCTCTCCAAATCTACTAAGGATATCTTCTTTAACTTGACCAGTCATGCCAGGTTGCTGAACACCCTTTCCGAATGGAGTATGGGAGTATGGGTCTGTAGGAAAAGCACCATAAAGGCTAGGAGACTTGTTTACACCAATACCTTCATTTATTTCAAAATAATGATCAAATAAACTTCCAACCGTATCTTTTGTACTTCCATCTTTTATTGAATCCCTTGTTACCTCAAATACAGCTAGCAATAATTTAGATACCATGTGCCAATAAATAGAGCCAAGACCTTCATAACCATAAAAAGTTCCAGATCTACCGGTAAAAGATTTATGGTCAAAAACTTGCTCAAAAATATCTAATATTAACTGCTCTTCTTCTTTCACTAGCTCTGAGTACTTGCTAGGCAAATTAGCAAACTCATCTTTCAGAGAGTTGGAATTATTAAAATTGCCATTAAAATGAAAGACTCCATTGCAATCTTCTTTTATAAGTTGAGTGTTGCCGTCTTTAATTAAAACCTCTAAAAGCTTAGATCCTTTTACAAGATTTTTAGATATTACATTTTTCTTTAGAAATCCTGGAAGTTCTTTATTTGGATAAAGTAAATAACTATATTGATTTTCTCTAAATAATGCGCTTTTTTTCAATGAATTAAGAACGTCCAAGCTCTCATTGGTTGATAGATACTTTGAGCTTAGAATTCCAACTTGGCCTTCAAGCATTTCAGAAAGGTATGAAACAGAAACCTTGTCTGATTCAATATTAATTAAGTTGTAGGCATGATATAGACCATCTTCTCTTTTATTGACATCGATGGTGTGTTCTAGGAACTTAGTTGCAAGGTCGATAAAATCTTTAATATCATTAATAGAAACAGGCTCTTTATTTCCAGAAAAATTATATTTATAAACTTTTGACCTATAGCTGCTAGCTGCCTCTCCTAGAGAGTCCATTATCAACTTTCTATCAACATCATTTATATCTTGGTTAGCTAAAATAGACTGATTCAAGACAAATATGTTATTAATAGTTTGAAAAATCTTATTAAGTTCTTCAGAAATATGAATCTTCTCAAGATTTGATTTTTTCAGTAAATTATTAAAAAATTGTAAAAATCTTCTTAGGTAATATAGGGTTACCATTGATACGCCATTTCCGACAAGAGCATTGTTTGCATCATTCCATTCTGGTCTCTGCGTATTCATCCATATTCCAGCACCAGGAATAAAATTAGAAATCTTAGCTAGAACAGTTGCGAGTATTTTTTCAATAAAATTTACTCTTACAATATCTTTATTAGAATCTAGCAACAATGCGCCATCAGATCCAATGCTTGACCTTGCGCTAATGATGTTGTTTTCTTTTTCATGATTAAAAATAATTGTATTTTTTGGGTCTACAACCATTTCATCGTATGGCTTTATTTCGTATGGAACATTTGCATATACAAATATATTTTTTACGAAATATTGCTCAATTTTTTCTGGATAGTAATCCTCAGCAAACTCTAGAAACTTAAGTAAATAGATAATTTGATGATCACCCCAATAACCAATATAAGACCAGGGATTATCAGGTTCAATTGTCTCCCAATCAAACCCATCTTTTGTTACACGATATGGGTTATAGCCATCAAATGTAGATGCATTCAAAAATTTTAAGATCATATTGTCAATAAATTGAGGGTATGAATAAGCCAAGGCTTCCCAATTTTGAAAAATATCCCTCCAATTACCCTCATAGTCTAAAATTTTTGAACCATCCTCATTTGTAGTATTTATCGAAAATTGATTCCATGGTCTGCTAGGATCGCCATGTCTTCTACTAAATTTTAAAGGCAAATATTCACCTGCAAGTCGTTTGAAGTCTAAATCTTCTGAAGATTTAATAAGGCCTCTTAGATAAAAAAGTGTGAATGTATTTTCAAGAGAATTCAGTTCATTTTTAACATTATTAAATATTTTAATGTTTGCATTTTCTAAATAAGAAAAAAAGTCATTCTTTTCAATTAAATAGTCATTATCAAAAATTCCGCCTCTCATTATGTTAAATAATGTATTTGAAAAATGGCGAATATTTCTTCTTTTATCAGAGGTGGTCTGAAGTCCATCAGATGATCCAGTTAATTTATAAAGCTCATCAGATGATGACTGGACATCGTTTTCAATTTCATTCCAAAGACTGGAATTATTTAGAATCTCTTTATCAATATTCATGACAGCAGATGCGTCTTTATTTACGTCTGCAACTATCATCCATGATTGAGTACTATTTGAATCTAATGAAATATTTGAATTGAGCAGATAAGCACCCTTCTCAGCCTTAATATCAAACTCTTCTTCAACATTACCTGTTCTTATAAATCTATAAATCTGAGAAGAAGATAAGAGTTTCTTTGAAGAATCTAACCCTAAACTCCATGCAATATTTGTTTTTAGAGCTTCACTAGGCTCAGCTTTATCGACCAAGATAGCGCTCATTGCAAACATACCAACACCACTATCTTTTACAAGCTCACTTCTTTTATATGCATCAACAAGGTTACTTGTTGAGTTTTGAGTATAGAATTCTACACCCCATGGAAGAATATTATGAATTCCATCTAAAATTCTAATATCTATATTAGAATTAGTATTATTTTTAAGAAGAGATTTCCTTACAAACCCAAATTTGTCACTAATATTCCATTGGTAAGAGTACTCAAGTCCTAAATCATGATTTATTTCCTCAAAAAGAATTTTTGTTCCTCTAAGGTTTTTATATAAATTCCTTGTTATTTTATATGCGCTTGAAGCTTCAACCTTAAAGGGTTCCCACAAGCTAGACGAATCACCATTTGTAATATGGAAGATAGATTTGCTTCCTGTTATATCATGAGATTCAGTGATTTTATCGTCAGTATAGTAGGGAAATAATGCATTATCATTATCTTTTCTTCCAGCAGACAAGGCCCCATTGCTTGATATAAACAACCAATGATTATAGGGACTTACTATACTCATAAAAAATGGTCGCATTGATTCTACATTTGAAATTTTATAAAAATTCTCTCCATTAATAACAACCTCAGAACCAATGATGTCATCATGATTAAAATTGATAGGGGTTTTACCCATAAAGATATTTTTTAAGTCTTTCATTTATTTGTGTAGATTGTAGTAATTTAAATTTCCAAGAAGACAGGCGTGTTCTCGATTGATCATTCCAATAGGTATCATTTCTAATAAGTCTTTATGTATCCCTTTCTTGTTACTCATAAAGTTTCTAACGAAAAGGTCTTTATCCATAAGCTCAACAATAGTTCGCATTAAGCTTCCGGCTATATAGACCCCATTACCAGAAATAAAGTTTAGAGCCATATCAGAGATAACCTCAGCAAGTGATTTTGTAAAACCATCTATAACGAGCTTTGCTGTTTTATCACCCTCTCTAAAAAGCTTGACTACATTTTCAGATGAAATTTTTTCACTAGTTTTATATTCGTAAATTTTTGATATAGCAGAGCCAGAAACAACATCCTCCAGAGTAACAAAGTTTGTTGTGGGTTTTTTAATTCCATAGTTAAGAAGTAAAGAGTTGGTGAGCCCTGTCGTATTTCCAATTTCAGTCGGTACTACGACGCCTCCCTCCATCTTAAAAGCTGCACCCAATCCAGTACCTGGACCAATAAAAAAAGTATTTCCATTGAATGGATTTCCATTTTTAATCAGCCCTATTTCAGTCTCTTTAATGTCAGATAGGCTATACCCAATTGATTCCCAATCGTTAAGCAAGCTGCAGCTTTTGAGACCTAGCTTATCTTTAAGCTCTTGCTCATTAACAGATAAATCTCTATTGGTCATAGTAATATTTCCATTTATTTTTGGGCCTGCTGCAGAGATAACTAAGTTATCTATATTTTTTGAACTTACTATATTTGAAATAAAAGCATGAAAGTTATCGATAGTATCCAAAGGTATTTTTTTTGTACTATCAAGATAATTAGAACCATCTTCTGCAAGAGCATACCTTATATTAGTTCCGCCAATATCAATTAATAAAATTTTACTCATAATCGCTGATGTTTAGTGAGCAAGAATTATATCCTGTGTTATTAATGAATTTAATAGAATGTAGTTCTATTTCCCAATTGCCTGAAGAACCAAACTGAGAGCGCAATGTTAAATTAGAAGGTTCAAAATCTGGATTAAATAAACATTGGATAGGAATATTTATTTCCTTCCAATTATTATCAAAATTATCTTTAAGAATTTTTGTTAAATCAATGGATTTATAACAGACAGAGGACTCAGAATTTTTTATTTGTTCTTGGGTTTTATAACAACCAAAATCTAAGGTTAATTTTTCAGATGATAGTTTTTTTGGCCTTAATATTAATTGAACAGATCCATTTTCCATATGAGAAATATCTTCGCTGGATCCACTGCCTATAAACCAGGTTTTATAAATACTTTTAGGGCCAAATTTAATGAGCTTTGCATCATCCTGTTTTTTGTAATCAAATTTAGTTATGTTAAAACCAGAGTTTTTATCAATATAAATATCACTGTTTATGCCGTCATAAACTCGTTCATTTTTTTCAGGGCTAAAATAGGAAACTGTTTCGCCATATGAGGGATATGCTGAACCCATAAATACAGTAATTTCATCAGGCCTAAATGATTTATCCTCTTCAGAAACCTTTGTTAGGTATATATTGTCTGAATAACTAAGGCCATAGCCATATTTAAAAAGAGGATCATAGTCATCATCTTTAAAATTTAACTCAGCCTGAGAGGAAAGTCTTGGCCATGAATATGATAACTTTCCAACAAAATCATGCTCTACTTTGTTATCTATGTTGGTAAAAATAACATCACCAATACCCTAAACAGCAGTCCCAGGAAGCCATAGTTGAACAAATGCATTAGACAAATTTAATTCTTGATTAATAACCAAAGGCCTACCAGATATAAATAGAGAGACACTTGGAATGCCTTGGTTATTTATATTTGTCATAGAATTGATGAGATTTTTATTGTTATTCCTAAAGAAGATATTCTTTCTATCACCATCACCTTCAGCGTAAGGCTCTTCTCCATAAACAAATATTACAACATCAGGTTTTCTTTTATATGTTCCATCTTCTGAATATTCAATAGAACTATTCATTGATTTGGCTTTTTCTTCTATTGCCTCATAAATACTTAGTGTATTAGGAAAATCACTATTAGCATTACCTCTACCCTGCCAAGTAATAGTCCAGCCTCCCATTTGGTTAGATATATTTTGTGAGGCACTACCTACCACCAAAATATGTTTATTTGATTTAATTGGAAGTGTTTGATTGTTATTTTTTAGAAGGACAATTGATTCTCTAACTGCTTGTCTTGCAATCTCTTTATGCTCCTCATTACCTATAAAATTATATTTATAGGTATGAGGAATCCTTCCGTTAAGAAGCCCAAGTCTATATTTAACTGTTAGAACTCTCCTTACAGCATCATCAAGTCTACTGATATTAATTTCGCCTTCTTTAACTGAATTGAGAGTATTTATATACAACTCTTTCCATTCATCGGGAACCATAAATATATCAACGCCTGCATTTAAAGATTGAGGGCAGTCGCTTTTTGTGCATCCTGGAACTTGACCATGACCATTCCAGTCACCTACTACTAATCCATTAAAACCCATCTGGTCTCTTAGTACATTTTCTAATAAGTTTTTATTTCCATGCATCTTTTCGCCATTCCATGAGTTGAAACTTGCCATTACAGACTGAACACAAGCATCCATTGCTCTAAAGTAAGGCAGTCCATGGACATCTCTTAGGGCTTGCTCTGAAAGTATTGTGTTGCCTTGGTCAACACCATCCTGCGTTCCACCATCTCCTAAAAAATGCTTTGCTGTTGCTAATACATGATTTTGATCAAGAAATTGATCTGAGCTACCTTGAAGACCCAGTATCATTGCCTCACCAAGCATTGAAACTAGCTCAGGATCTTCAGAATATCCTTCATATGTTCGTCCCCATGTATCATTTTGAGGAACAGCAATTGTAGGAGCAAAAGTCCATATTATCCCAGTAGACAAAAGCTCTTTAGCAACAACATCTCCAATTTTTTTTATGAGATTGAAGTTTCTTGTTGATCCTAACCCAATATTGTGCGGGAATATTGTAGCTCCAATTACGTTATTATGACCATGAACAGCATCTGTTCCCCATAGTATTGGAATAATTTCTCCATCTATTTGAGGAGATGCCTCATAAAAATCTTTACTTACTTCTTTCCAATCTGAAACAGAGCTATATTTTTCTTTGTTTGGAAATTTACCTCCGCCATTTAAGATAGTGCCGAGTTGGAATTCTTTTGCTTCGAGTGGAGTAACAGCATCTAAATCAGGCATTATTATTTGCCCAACTTTTTGCTCTAATGTCATTTTCTCAAGAAGTCTTTCTACTTCTACTATTTCATTATTTGGTATTGAGCAAGATGAGTTATGAGACCAGTCAATATTTGCTGAAAGGTTAAAAGACAAAAGGATTAATAATAATTTTTTCATTTCTTTTATCCAAATGTAAGATAAGTTATAGCTAGAATTACTGTGACAATGATCCAGTTAATATTGAAAGCTTTTGATGTAGAAAAATTAATATCAGATAAATTAATTGCTTTTATCTGATCCTGATACCCTTGTAAATAAGCAGTTAGAAAACAGGCAAACCCCGAGATAAAGAAAACTATTCCCATTCTGTGAATATATGCTAGTTCTGGCATGATGAATTTTATTGCTAGGGACAAAATAACTGAAGCAATCGCTGCAATCAATACAGATAGTGTAGTAGCTTTTTTCCAAAACAATGCAACTAAAAATATAACTAAAATTCCAGGAGTAAATAATCCAGTGAACTCTTGAATGTATTGAAAAACTCGTTCAAAACTACCTAAAAGAGGCTTTGCAACTAATGCCGCTATAAAAATCGAAGCAACTGCAGTAAATCTTCCTACTTTTATCAAACTGGCTTGTGATGGTTCATTTTTAGAGAAGTTCTTAAATACGTCCATAGTAAAAATGGTGCTTACACTGTTAGTCATAGATGCTAATGAGGATACAATTGCAGCAATTAGTGCAGCAAAAGTTAATCCAAGCAACCCATTTGGAAGAAGTGTCATCATGCTTGGGTATGCTTGGTCTGATTTTTCTAATAACGGAAATAATATTGCCGCGCAAATACCTGGAAGCACAATCACAAAAGGCATTAATAATTTTAAATATGCAGCAAACATTACACCCTTTTGAGCCTCTTTGAGTGACTTTGCCCCTAAAGCTCTTTGTGTGATGTATTGATTAAAGCCCCAGTATGCAAAGTGGCCTATCCAGACCCCTGCACCTATAAGTATCCAGATACCTGGAAGGCTAGAATATGATGGATTGTCTTTAGAAAGAATCATATCAAATTTTTCTGGCATATCTTGATAGACTATTTTTAAACCATTAATAATACCAGTTGAATCAGAAATTAAGTTCAATGCTATATATGAAACTGATAGACCACCAAATATAAGTAATACAACTTGAATTATGTCAGTCATAGCTACAGCTTTTAGACCACCTGATAGCGAATAAGCAAGAGAAAATAGGGCCAAAAAAACTAAGGCATTTTCAATGCTAATATCTGTTAAAGCATTTATAGAAAGAGATCCAAGCCATAAAACACTTGTGAGATTAATAAATATATAAACAATTATCCAAAAAAAAGATAAAACCAAGCTTACCCTTCTGTCAAATCTTTGCTCAAGAAATTGAGGCATTGTATAGATTTGTTTTTCTAAGAATAAAGGTAGAAAGTATTTGGCCATAATAATTAATGCAATTGCAGC
>Ga0115566_10002459_pt1 | contig 15277 bp, 9 predicted proteins | sample COGITO_mtgs_1204_3_FD_87173 | JGI IMG/M metagenome (GOLD analysis project Ga0115566, IMG submission 87173) | Pelagic marine microbial communities from North Sea - COGITO_mtgs_120405 | ecosystem: Environmental > Aquatic > Marine > Epipelagic | place: Germany:Helgoland, sampling site Kabeltonne...
CACGACGTTCATGGCTCCAAAGAGCAATGCCTGCTTTACCTGATTGAGAGTGCTACCAAGCGTGCTTTCTACGCGACTGACACGGGCTGGTTGCCGACAACGACCTGGCTGCATATTCAGCGCAAGCAACTCGATGCGATCATCTGGGATGCCACCTGCGGCGAGGGCAAGGGAGACTATCGCGTTTTCAGCCATAACGACCTGACCATGATTCGCCACATGAACCAATCTCTCATGAAAGGAAAGGCACTCAAACCAGATGCAAAAATCATTCTCACCCATATTGCTGACAGGCTGCACCCGCCTCACCATGTGCTGGAGAAAAATCTCATCCCGGAAGGCCTCATTCCTGCCTATGAAGGTATGTCCGTAGTGCTGAAACAGAGCTGATCAATCAATAAACCAAACAAAAGATGTGAAAACAAATAACAGAATGGCTTTTCTTGCCGTCAACACAATGCTTGCCTCGTGCGCAATAACGATCGCATGGGCTGCCCCTAAGAAGGCGGATATAGAGCCATGGGCCAAATCTGAAACAGCATCTGCAGATCAGCTAAAAGCCGCGATAAACCAGCAACCTCCGGCACTCGACATTGCGACGGGTGCAGTGATTCCTTCCGAGGGTTATTGTGATCAGCCTTACGTCGTGAAACTGCCAGACGGCACTTGGTTATGCACCATGACTACCGGCAAGGGGCACGAAGGTGCAGGCGGACAGCACGTTGTATCCTGCCGGAGTTCCGACCAAGGAACGACGTGGGAACCCCTTGTCGATATCGAACCAGCGGGCGGTCCCTTAGCCTCTTGGGCGATGCCTTACTTGACGGACTATGGCCGTGTCTACGTTTTCTACACCTATCACGCTAAGGACATAAAGAGAGTGCGTGCCTCCACTAACTACGCGCGGCAACGGGTGGACACGCTTGGAGAGTATGCGCTCAAGTTTTCTGATGATGGGGGCAAAACCTGGTCGAAACAGCGCTGGTTCATTCCGGTTCGCGAGACCGCTATCGACAGGCGCAATCCCTACAAGGGCGAAGTCCGGTTCTTCTGGGGTGTTGGCAAACCCATACAGCATAAAAATTCAATGTACCTCGGTTTTACGAAGGTCGAAACATTCGGGAAGAACTTCATCGAGAAAACCGAGGCGTTCTTCCTACGTAGCTCCAACATCGAAACAGAGCGCGATCCAGACAAACTCGAATGGAAGACACTTCCCGACGGAGATGATGGACTCAAGTCACCCAAAGGTCCGATTGCATCCGAAGTGAACCTGACAGACCTGTCCGATGGCAGCCTATTCTGCACCTACCGAACCGTTGCCGGGCATCCCTGTCACGCCTATTCAAGGGATGAGGGTAAGACCTGGACCAAAACAGCCTTCATGACCTATGGTCCAGGAGGGCCGCTGGTCAATCATCCCCGGGCAGCCAACTTTGTGCGCAAGTTAACGGAAGGTCCCTACAAGGGGCGTTACATCTATTGGTTTCACAACAACAAGACGAAGGGATGGGGCGGACGCAATCCCGCCTATCTCTTGGGAGGAACGGAAGTGGATGGCCCGGGCGGAAAACACATTCATTGGGGTGAACCTGTTGCAGTGCTCTATGACCGGAACCCGGAGACACGTATCAGCTACCCCGACTTCATCTGGGACGATGGCCTCTACATCACAGAAACCCAGAAATTAATCGCCCGCGTTCATCGCATTCCGGATGGACTTCTTCGGAGTCTGTGGGATCAAGCCGAAGCCGAATAAACTCCGCAGGCGGCGCCAAGTAACAACACATCACCAAATAAGCAAAGAACGAACAATCATGAACACCCCCATCTTATCAAAAGCCATCAAACTCGTCTTCAGCATCGCCTTGCTTGCGACCGCGTTAACACTACCCGTGTCTGCCGAGCAAGATAGTCTGGAAAAAACGACCAAACTTCGCGTGATCGCCTATAACGTCGCTTGCGGCCAATGGGCAACACCTGAGAAAATCGCCGAGCTTCTCAAGCCTCTGAGCCCCGACCTCGTTTTACTGAGCGAGGTTCCCAAGGCGAACCGGGGAAAAGACGTCAAGGACTGGTCACTCCGTGTAGCAGAAGCCCTCGGCCTAGAGCATGTCCACGTAGGAACGAGTTCATCCGCGGGGCACAAGGCTCCCAAGTGGGGTGACCTAACCGGCAATTACGGCGGCAAGTTCAAATCCATTCTCAGCCGAACCCCTCTAACGAATGGCGCTGATATCGAAGCCGAAGGGAGTGGCTGGAAACGTGCCAAGCCCCTGCGTGCTGAAACGGTGATCGCTGGCAGGAAGTTCGCAATCTACTCACTGCACTTGCCTGGATACGCGCACAACAAGAAACAGCCCACAAAAGTAGAAGCCTATGAGGGATCGAAACACAAAGCCCTGGCAGAACACATCAAGGCGGAAGATGACGACTGTGAGATCATTGTCGGCGGCGACTTTAATGAATGGACGGAAGGCATCGTCATGCAGTCCCTCTTGAAAGATGCCAAACTAGAAAACGCGACCAAAGAGAAGTCCATCGACCATATCCTCTACAGCATGGCAAGATCGGTCAAGCTCGTAGACGCCAAGCGGGATTGGGGCCCAGAGAACCAGAATGACCAGAATGTAAAATCCAACGGCTGCCTATCGGACCATCCTTGGGTGTATTGTGAGCTCGAGTTCCCAGCCGGCACAAGCTCCGAATCACCCCAAGAATAATCTGCGGCTGATCAGCAAAAACAACAGGAACGACAATCCATGGTACGTAGCACGCTCAGAACGATACTGACTGCTTGTGTGTTGGTCAGCATGGCTGGCCCGCTGCTGGCAGCCGGAACGCCCCCAGCCAAGCCCAATATCCTGTTCATCATGGTGGATGACCTGGGCAAGGAATGGATCAACTGCTATGGCGGGGAAGGCATCGAGACGCCGAACATTGACGCCCTCGCGGCGGGGGGGCTGACGTTTCACAACGCGTATTCTATGCCGCAATGCACGCCGTCACGCACGACCCTTTTGACAGGCAAATACCCGTGGCGCAACGGCTTTGTCAATCACTGGGACGTGCCGCGCTGGGGCGTCGGCTACTTTGACTGGAAGCAGAAGGAAAACACCACCTTTGCCCGGCTGATGAAAGACCTCGGCTATGCGACCTGCGCTGCAGGCAAATGGCAGATCAATGACTTTCGGATCGAGCCGCAGGCGATGAAGAAGCACGGGTTCGATGACTGGGCCATGTGGACTGGCTCTGAGACTGGGAATCCGGCGAGTGGTAAGCAGCTTCACGACGCTTACATCAATACGCCTGAAGAGGGCAGTAAGACCTATGCTGGCAAGTTCGGATCCGACATCTATGCCGACCGATTGGTTGAGTTCATGCGGGATCACAAGGAGGAGCCCATGTGCCTTTATTACCCAATGATTCTCACGCATAGGCCCTGGGTTACCACCCCGGATGAGCCCCAGGCAGGGAGCCGGCTTGATAGGCACAAAGCCATGGTACGCTACATGGACAAAATGGTTGGTCGGCTTGTTGATGCGCTCAATGACCTTGGTATACGCGAACGCACCATCGTGATTTTTACAACCGATAATGGCTCGGACGGCAAGATCACTGGCACACTGAATGGGCGCAGGGTGACCGGCGCGAAAGGATCAGAGTCTGAACCGGGCATTTGCGCTCCCTTTATTGTGAACTGTCCGGGACTCGTTCCCGCTGGCACCGAAACCGATGCCCTGACCGACTTTTCGGATATGCTGCCCACTTTCATCGAACTCGGCGGCGGCCAGGTCCCGGAAGACCTCATCATCGACGGGAGGTCGATTGCGCCGCTGATTCTCGGCAAGAAGCAGGACACAGACCGCAAGTGGATCATGGCCCTTGGCCATGGCGGCGGCAAACTGGATAAGGACGGCGTCCGGGGCGTAAAGAATTTTGCCACTCGAGTCATTCGTGACAAGCGGTATAAGGTCTGGGTATCCAATCAGAAGCAGATCATCCGGCTGCATGACCTGCAGCAGGATCCGTGGGAAGAGACCAATCTTCTCAGTAGTGTGAGTGCAGAGCACAAGAAGGCCCTGGCGAAGTTTCAGGGAGTACTGGAATCACTCCCGGACAAGGATGCCAGGCCCCTGTATGAACCCAGGGCTGCGAATCCGTGGGACAGAAAGGCGAAGAAGCGCAAATAGATGCAATCGACAACGATTAGAGTGGCGTTCGGCTGGTGAATGAGCAATCCATAGTACTGCGTTTGGACGACGGGGCTCCCTGTAAGGTCACGGGTGCCCTTCGGGTGTGCCTGCGGCGCTCACGGGCTGTTGATTTGATCGGGCTGAAAGCCCAGAAACACCTTAGCCTGGGGCAACGCCCCAGGTTTGGCATGCGGGGAATGCGTACGCTGAAAGCGTACTTCACCTGGCGCAACGTGTTGGAGCGCAATGAGTTGAGGAACGGTTGCCTGACGGCCGTGCCTTCGGCGCTCAGCGTTCTATCTAGAGTCGATATAATCCTGGGGCGTTGCCCCAGGCTAAGGTGTTGCTGGGCTTTCAGCCCGGGTAATTGCAAGAACAGGAACCACACAGAGATATGATGATGACACCTTCTTTTCACAGCACCTTTTCCGCAGCGATGCTTCTCGCGATCATTGTCGGTGCGACATCCGCAGGGCTGGCTGCCGATCCCCCGGCTGCTAAGCCAAACATCCTCTATATTATGGCCGATGATCTGGGCAAGGAATGGATCAGCTGCTATGGCGGGGAAGGCATCGAGACACCGAACATTGACGCCCTCGCAGCGGGCGGGATGACGTTCAAGAATGCGTACTCCATGCCAGCATGCTCGCCTTCGCGCACGACGCTGCTGACCGGAAAATACCCCTGGCGTACTGGGTTCGTTAATCACTGGGATGTGCCGCGCTGGGGCGTCGGGTACTTTGACTGGAAGAAGAAAGAGAACACCGCCTTTGCCCGGCTGATGAAGAACCTCGGGTATGCCACTGCGGTAGCAGGCAAGTGGCAGCTGAATGACTTTCGACTTGAACCACAGGCCATGAAGAAGCACGGGTTCGATGACTGGGCCATGTGGACGGGGTGTGAGACATCACCCGATAAGGAGCACGAGAGAAAATCAACCAAGCGGTATTGGGATCCCCACATCAATACCAAGGAGGGCTCCAAAACCTACAAAGGAAAGTTTGGGCCCGACCTCTATGCCGACCACCTGATCAACTTCATGCGCACACACAAAGAGGAACCCATGTGCCTCTATTTCCCGATGGTACAGCCACATACACCGCTACGGGCTACCCCTGATGAGCCCAAGGCACGGAGCGTCATGGATCGGCATAAAGCCATGGTGCGCTACATCGACAAGTTGGTGGGCAAGCTGGTAAACGAGCTGGATGATCTCGGCATTCGTGATCGGACCATTGTGATCTTTACCGCCGACAATGGCACGGCACCTCCCCCGCGTGGCGTCATCGGCTTCCGGAACGGAAGAAAGATTGTGGGGGCGAAATCGACGGAAACGGAAGCCGGGGTCTGTGCTCCCTTTATTGTCAACTGCCCGGGCCTAGTGCCTGCTGGAGTCGAAACCGACGCCCTGACAGATTTTTCGGATATGCTTCCGACCTTCGTCGAACTCGGTGGTGGGCAGGCTCCGGAGGATCTCATCATCGACGGCGTATCCATCGCGCCGCTGATTCTCGGCAAAAAGCAGGACTCAGACCGGGAGTGGATCATGGCCCTTGGCCACGGTGCAGCCGTCCTGGATAAGGACGGTGTGCGCGGCGCACAGGACTTCGCCACACGCGTGATGCGCGACAAGCAGCACAAGGTTTGGGTGTCGGGCGAAAAGAAGATCATTCGCTTGCACGACCTGACAGAGGATCCATGGGAAGAAACCAACCTTCTCAGCAGTGCGAGTGCAGCGCACAGCCAGGCGCTGGAGAAGTTTCAAGGGGTACTCGATTCACTCCCGGACCAGGACGCCCGTCCCGCGTATGAACCCAGGGCGGCGAATCCGTGGGACCGGAGCGCCAACAGAATCAAAAAGAAGAAATAGAATGACCGAGCTACTGACCCGAGCAGACGTGAAGCGATGAGTCTTTATACAAGTACCCTGAAGAATCAAAGGACCAGTTTATGACCCCGATTATCGCAACGATTAACCTTCAAACGATTGACTGGGCGATCATCCTTGGCTTCTTTGTCATCGCCTTGGGTATCGGGGTCTACACCTCCCGACAAGCAGGGAAATCGGAATCCGATTTCTTCCTTGGAGGCCGTTCGATGCCCTGGTGGCTTCTTGGCTTTTCCATGGTGGCAACAACCTTTTCCACGGACACGCCGAACTTTGTCACGAATATTGTGCGCGAGCACGGGGTGGCTTCGAACTGGATGTGGTGGTCATTCTTGTTAACCGGCATGTTGACCGTGTTTGTCTATGCCAAGCTCTGGCGGCGCTCCGGCGTCACGACAGACATTGAGTTTTATGAACTTCGGTATTCCGGCAAGGAAGCGGCATTTCTACGCGGGTTTCGCGCGATCTACTTGGGCGTCTTCTTCAACGTCATCATTATGGCCTCTGTGTCCCTTGCCGCGATCAAGATCGGCGGGGTCATGCTGGGTTTGAAGCCCTGGGAATGTATCGTCTACGCGGCTGCGGTGACCGTGATTTTCAGTTCCATGGGAGGATTCAAAGGGGTTCTTTTGACGGACTTCCTATTGTTTATCATGGCGATGGTCGGCGCGTTTGCAGCGGCGTATTATGCCTTGGGGCACGAGTCAGTCGGCGGCATGGCGGGCATGGTCGAGAAGCTGGAAGCGAACGGGATGGCGGATAAGCTCAGCATCTTTCCCTCGGCTTCCGATCCCGCGGTGTATATCGGCTGGTTCATCATCCCGCTGGCAGTGCAATGGTGGTCGGTATGGTATCCCGGGGCTGAGCCCGGTGGAGGCGGCTATCTAGCGCAGCGGATGCTGGCGGCAAAAGATGAGAAGCATGCCGTCGGTGCCACCCTGTTTTTCAACGCCGCGCATTATGCCCTGCGCCCCTGGCCTTGGATCATTGTGGCCTTGTGCTCCCTGCTGGTGTATCCGGATTTGGACTCGATTAAGGCCGCGTTCCCTCAGGCCGAAAATGTGGGCAATGATTCCGCGTACTCCGCCATGCTGACGTTCCTCCCCGCTGGCTGGATGGGGCTGGTGCTTACGTCATTGATCGCCGCCTATATGTCGACCATCTCCACGCACCTGAACTGGGGCTCTTCCTATATCGTGAATGACTTTTACCTGCGGTTCTTGAAACCGTCGGCTTCTCAAAAAGAGCTGGTCTGGGTAGGGCGGCTGTCCACGGTTCTGCTCATGGTCATTGCGGGGACGGTGGCCCTGTTTATGGAAGATGCAGCGAAAAACTTCAGCCTCATTCTCCAGATCGGAGCCGGAACTGGCTTGCTCTTTATTTTGCGCTGGTTCTGGTGGCGTATCAATGCGTATTCAGAGATCACGGCCATGGTCGCTTCGTTTGTCGTCGCCCTGGTTTTCTATTTTCTGCCGCGGTTCAAGTTGTTCGCAGACGCGCCGAAAGACTGGGCGTTTACGGTAGGCGGGTACGAGTTCATCCGCGTCACGGATGCGATTGTGATCGATGGCCAGGGGCAGCTGGTGCTCGGGGTTTTCCTGACCACGATTGCCTGGATTCTGGTGACTCTGGTGACAAAGCCCTCGGATCCGGAGACCCTCCGGACCTTTGTCCAAACGATCAATCCAGCTGGAAAAGGCTGGGACCAAGTCAAGGCTGCCGCCGAGGCAGAAGGCCAGCCCATTCAGCCAGCGGAAGGCAGGATCAACCTGGGCCAGGGCGTGCTTGCCATGAGCCTCGGGTGCGCCGCCGTGTACAGCTTCCTGTTTGCGACTGGCTATTTTGTCTATGGAGAAACCAAAGCCTGCCTGCTGTTTGCGCTGGTAACCATAGCCTCCTCCATCGCGCTCTATTTTGTATGGTTCAAACGGAACCACAGCCATGAGAGTGAATAATGCTACAGGAAATGACCGCCCCACGCCATACCGTATGGGGCACAGCTGAAGTTGTGCTACACCGCAAGGGCCATACTGCATGGGGGCGATCTTGACGCAGGCGAACGCCGCGTCTTGGTCGCTTAACCCCAAAAAATAAAATTAACCACAACGGAGAAATCACGTGAATCGCGACTCAACGAACACATTTGCCAGCATCATGGGAGCTGGCCTCTGCTTCCTGGCCATCACGGCAGCCGCAGAACTAAGAACCCCGGAAAACGGCTTTGGCATTGTGCCGATGCCCTATGAGGTGAAAGCCAAGGGGGGAGATCCCTTTGTCATCACCGAAAAGACCGTCATTGTCGGGCGAGCCGCAGAAACCAAGGCGTGCGCGTCCTATCTCCAGCAGCGGCTGCGCAAGAGCTGTGGTCTGACTCTCAGCAGAAAAGGGAGCGCGAGCGGTGCTGCCATCGTGTTGTCCGTGTCCGCTGACGCCGTGTCGTTCAGCGAACACGATGCCTATCGCCTCGAAAGCAGCGACGACACCATCACCATTGCTGCGAAGACCGAGCGCGGCCTGTTCTATGGCGTGCAGTCATTGCTGCAGTTGCTGCCGCCCGCCGTCTACGGCGATACCGTCCAAGCAGGGCTTGACCTGAAAGTGCCTGGGCTTGTGATCAACGATAAGCCGTCCCTGAAGATGCGCGGCCTGCACGTGGACATTTCCCGCCATTTCAGAACCAAAGAGGAACTGTTCACCATCATCGACAGCATGGCGATGCACAAACTCAATACGATGCACCTCCACGCGACCGATACGCAAGGCTGGCGGATTGAGATCAAGGCCTACCCAAAGCTGACAACCATTGGTGCAATCGGTAACAAAACCGACCCCGAGGCCCCGGCGACATTCCTGACCCAGGATGAGGTAAGAGAGATCGTGGCCTATGCCAACAGCCGCTATATCTCGATTTTTCCTGAGATTGACATGCCCGGTCATATGGGGGCGGCCATCCGAGCCTACCCTGAATTAAACCATCCCAAGGACGTGAAGGAGAAACGCTTCGCCCTTCGCGGCGATGCACAGGCGCGCGACTTCTGCAAAACAGTGCTGACCGAGATCAACGACCTGTTTGATTCCGAGTACATCCACATCGGCTTTGATGAGGTGAATTACGGAGCCAAAGCAGAATTGTACACAGATGCTGAGTTGCTCGACTTTGTGACAGATATTACGACCTTCATCAAGGAAGAGCTGAAGAAGACGCCGATTGTTTGGGACGACATCTTCATGCATGGCTTCGATGACAAAGAGTCGGTGGTGCAGTGGTGGCGCTATGGCAAGAAATACTGGTGGAAGCGAATCAAGCACACGGTTGATGAAGAACTGAACCAGCGGCAGCAGCCCTTCATTCTTTCCCCGGCCTATTGGAACTATTTCGATATGAAGAATCTGAGAGGCGGCTGGGCGAAGCCCCTTTCAGCGGCTGAAGTCTATAACTGGGACCCCTTTGGCGACATGCTTGGCAAGACGGAACACACCCGCAAGCTGGCACTCGGTGCGATTGCCTGCACCTGGAGCGAGAAAATTCCAACCATGCAGATTTTCGGCGACCGCACCTATCCCCGGCTGGCAAGCTTCTCCGAGCGGATCTGGCGGGGCGGAAAACTCGAAGCCCCGAGCATTCTGAGCTGGCCTGACTATCGTAAGCAAGTACTCATCCCATTCCAGCTGAAGCGCTACGACGCCCTCGGTCTGCATTACTGGAGCAAGGATACCCCAGAGCTGCTGTTGAATCTGCCAGACAATCACAAGAAGCTCTAACAGTTTAAGCAAGCAAGGAGGCATTGTATGAGGAAGCATCACGCATTCACACTGATTGAATTATTGGTGGTCATCACGATCATTGCCATCCTGGCGAGTTTACTCCTGCCCGCCCTGAGCAAATCACGCGAGAAAGCGAGAGAAGCCTTTTGCATGAATAACCTCGATCAGCTGGGCTTATCCGTAGCTCTTTATGCAGCTGATTTTGAAGACCATATCCCGATAGGGTACTCTTCGGGGCACACGTCCGGGAGCTGGGATGATAATCTTTCCGGTTACGACGGCCGTAAGCCATTAGAGCCAAGTGAAAGAGCTGCGAATGGCCTTCTTAAGAGTACTTATGGGGACGATTATGGTCAATTATACATTTGCCCCAATGACAGTGATCCATCAAGCAGTAGTGTGGTAGACCGTACGTACACGATGAATGTGAACAATGATCATCACTCCGGAATGGGGGTTATGAGGGTCGGATATTCGATGAAGATTGGCAGCATAAGGGAGACTGATGCAACGATCATGCTTTGTGAATTTACTCGCGGGGGCTATCCCAGGTTAGGGCGGTGGAATTATAACGCTCAGAGGGCTACAGACGTGCTTGCCTACACATTAAATGCTGGAAATGGAATGCACGGCCTTTCCAAACAGAACTACCTTCTGGCCGATGGCCATGTTGAAGGATTGGAGTTCGAAGAAACACTCGCTCCTGGGTACAGCAGTTGGCGGGTTGGCGGCAGTTTGTGGGATGCCACAAAATAGGGCGGAATGGCACTGTGCTTTGGAAGAGGAAGCACGCAGGTAACCAGTGAAATTAAAAAACCGAAGGAATAACCAGATGTGTAATCCTGTGTCTTATTCAGGACAGTTTCGCCGCAGGCCATTCATGAAGGTTCTGTTTGCAGCCATTTGTGTCAGCATGGCCATCCCGCTCATGGCAGCTGAGCCGGCCACTGCGCAACCGAATATTCTCTACATCATGGTGGATGATCTGGGGAAGGAATGGCTCAGCTGCTATGGCGCAGAAGATATCCAGACCCCGAACATTGACGCGCTCGCAGCGGGCGGAATGACGTTTCACAATGCCTACTCAATGGGATCATGCACACCGTCGCGTACGACGCTGCTGACCGGCAAGTATCCCTTCCGTACTGGTTGGGCAAGCCATTGGGATGTGCCACGCTGGGGAGTCGGATATTTTGATTGGAAAAAGAAAGAGAACACCACCTTTTCCCGCCTGATGAAGGAACTGGGCTACGCGACCTGCGCGGCCGGAAAATGGCAGATCAATGACTTCCGGCTCGAGCCACAGGCGCTAAGGAAACACGGCTTCGATGACTGGGCCATGTGGACCGGCTATGAGACCGGCAACCCGCCGAGCGACAATCGCTATCAGGATCCCTACATCAACACCCCCGACGAGGGCAGCCGCACCTATGCTGGCAAATTCGGCCCTGACATGTACACCGATCGCTTGATCACGTTCATGCGCGCACACAAGGACGAGCCGATGTGCCTCTATTACCCGATGCCCTTGCTGCACGCCCCTTTCGTGACGACCCCGGACCGGCCAAACGCAGAGACGCGTACTGACAGGTTTAAGGCCATGCTCCTCTACGTGGACAAAGCAGTTGGGCAGTTGGTCGGCGAGCTGGACGAGCTGGGAATCCGCAAGCGCACCATCATCATCTTTACCTCTGATAATGGAACCGACAAGAAGATCACGGGCACACGCAACGGGCGGACAGTCATAGGTGGAAAGGGATCGCATAGCGAAGCCGGGGTGAATGCCCCGTTTATCGTCAACGGCCCCGGCCTGGTTCCCGCCGGTGTTGAAACCGATGCACTGACCGATTTGTCCAATATGCTGCCGACCTTTGTCGAACTGGGTGGCGGGCAGGTACCGGAGGATCTCATCGTCGACGGAACGTCCATTGCTCCGCTGATCCTTGGGAAAGAGAACGATTCACCGCGCGAGTGGATCATGGCCCTGAGCTCTCGTTCCGGAAAACTTGATGACAAGGGGGTTCGGGGACGGAAAGATTTTGCTCCCCGCGTGCTTCGCGACAAGCGCTACAAGGTGTGGGTTTCTGAATCGAAGCAGATCGAGCGTCTGCATGATCTGCAGGAAGACCCAAGAGAAGAGACCAACCTGCTCAAGTCGGACCGTGCTGCACACAAAGCCGCGGTGCGGAAATTCCAAGCAGTTGTCGACTCTCTCCCCAACAACGATGCCCGGCCGTTCTACGAGCCGCGAGCAGAGAACCCGTGGGACCGAACGGTGACAGGGAAGCCCAAGGCGAAGCCGGAGGGGAAAAACGAGGCTGATTTCAACTACGAAACGGCAATTAGCAAGATCGCATTTGGCTCTTGCTTCAATCCAAGGGCGCGGAAGTTTGCCATCTTCGACGGCATCCTCGTACACGATCCGGACGTCTTCGTCTTTGTGGGAGACAACATCTACGGCGACACACACGATATGGAGCTCTTGAAGCGGAAATGGTCCAAGCTCGAGGCCATAGAGGGCTTTCGTACCCTGCGTGCGTCCAGCACACTACTCGCGACCTGGGACGATCACGACTTTGGCATCAACGACGGCGGCAGATCCTACACCAAGCGCAAGGAGTCCGCAGAGATCTTCCTGGATTTCTTCAAAGACGCGCAGGACTCGCCGCGGCGCCAGCGGGAGGGCGTTTACGGCTCGTATGTCTTTGGCCCAACGGGGCAACGGTGCCAAATCCTCCTCTTGGATACCCGATACTTCCGAGACGAACTGCCACGCGCCAAAGGCAAACCAAAGAAGGGCTGTGTCGGCTGGTATGCGCCGACAGACGATCGCACGAAAACGCTGCTTGGTGAGGCACAGTGGCGATGGTTGGAGCAGCAGCTACAGGTTCCGGCCGACATCCGCATCATTGCCAGCAGCATCCAAGTGCTGGCACAAGAGAAAGGCATGGAAAATTGGGGCAATGTCCCGCACGAACAAGCACGTCTCATCCAACTTCTCAAAAAGCACAAGGCCCACCACACATTCGCCATCTCCGGCGATGTCCACTTTTCGGAGCTTTCCAGAAAGGAAATCGACGGCTACCCGCTCTACGATTTCACCTCCAGTGGCATGTCGCATACCAGCAGACGCTGGGCAGAGGCCCCCAATTCATATCGAGTTGGGCAAGCAAGCTGGGACCTGAATGCCGGGCTGATAGAGATCGATTGGGCCTCAGCAAGCCTCCAGCTGTCCGCCATCAATTCCAAGGGGGAAAAGCTATTCTCGCACCAGCTGAAACTTGCCGAACTGAAGGTTCCCTGATGCCGAACTGCGTACTCATTTTGGCAGGTTTGCTGGCGACGTCGTTTGCTGCCTCGGCACAAGAGGACAGCCTCACGCCGTATACCGATGCCGCTCAGGTCCCGCAGGCTGCGATTGACCTGTGGAAAGACTACGATCCGCGTAGGGAAGATCTCGCGGTCAAGACCCATAAGGAGTGGAAACAGGATGGCGTGATCTCCCGGCTGATTAGTTTTACCGTGGGCACGTTCAAAGGCAGCGATGCCCGCCTTGCCGCGTACTACTGTTTTCCCGACAACGGCAAACAGAATCCCGCCTTTGTCTGGAGCCATGGCGGTACCCAGCGCGCCCAGCGCAGTCGCGGCCATTACTTTGCCACCCAGGGCTTTGCCACTCTGGATATCAACTGGCTGGGACGCCCGCTCGAGATGGAGCTGGACCCTGGCAATAGCTGGGGCACGAACTGGGGAAAGGTCGATCCAACCCATGCTGGAGGCTTTTACCCCTATGCCCTGCGCGACGAGTTCAAATACAGCCTGCTCCCCGATGAGCACAGTGTGGACCCCATCCTGAGCCCGCGCAACTCGGCCTGGTTCATACTCTCTCTGGCAGGGCGTCGCGCGCTGACGTTCCTGGAGCAGCGGCCGGAGGTTGACCCCGAGAAACTTGGTTTCGCCGGCTACTCCATGGGGGGCGTGATCACTGTGATGACGGCCATCGACAAGCGACTCAAGGCTGTGGCTCCCTTTATCGGCGGCACGACCAACCGCTACCAGAACTACGACGGCATGGATGCCGGCGCTGACACCCACGAAGTGGGAGATCTCACGCTCCTCAAGAAGACCATCGACCCCGGTGCTTACTGGAAGCACGTCAGCGTGCCCGTCATGTTCATCAGTTCATCCAATGACCAATACGCCACCTTCGACCGGATCTACCAGTCCGTGGACTTGCTCCCTCATGACAACTGGCGTGTGAGTAGCAATATGCATGTCGCTCACCGCCCGGGACCTGAGCAGTGGGTCATGCTCAATCAATGGTTCAAGCAACACCTCGCCGGTGTTGAGCAGAACATCCCGGCCACCCCACCTTCGACGTTTCATATCGACAAGAACAGCGCCCACTTCAGCGTGACGCCCGCCCAGCAGGAGCGCCTTGCGGACGTTGAGATTTATTACAGCTATAGGCCCAATCAGATTACTCGTTTTTGGAAGAGGGCTGAGGCCAGCGAAGAAGCGGGAACCTGGAACGCCGAATTGCCGGTACACCCCAAGCTTCCACTCTACACCTTCGCTCTTTGTCGCTATACCTTGCCCGCAGAACAGCCACTGGAGAGAGCGAGCACCAAGACCTTTGTGTTGAACTCGTACGAGCGGACTCACATTCCTGGAGACATTGACCTCACGGCCTGCAAGCATCTGCCAAAATCGGGTCTCATCGACGACTTCTCCACTGGAATCGCCAACTGGGGCAAGGCTCGCAAAGGTGCGATCCAAACCTACAAGTTCCAAGATCCAGAGCTCGACACAAGCCCTGAAAAGAAGCTCGCTATTACCCTAGAGTTCAAGCCAGGGCAAGAGCTCCTGATGAGCCTGGATGCCAGTGGCCAATACGACACCTTGGACAACGCGATCGGCAAGTTTCGCTATGAACGCACCATCAGCGGCAATGGGCCTCAGACCATCCTGCTCGACACCAAGGACTTTGTAAAGGGCAAGAAGAGACGAAACCAAGTCGACAACACCCCTCTTGCATGGTCGAAGATCACGACCTTCGCGATCACCCTCACGGACACCAGCACCAACCGGAAGGTTAATTTTTCCAGTCCAGCTGGGGCTGCGATTCTCAAACGCATTGAACTGGTAGAACGATAGATGATTGCAAACCCGCAGAGACGAAGGAGAAACAACATGTGTAGAACATGGCGACCTTATAGCAGTGAGCACCGAATGAATTCACCTCGCCCTTGGGGGCGAGCATTCACATTGATTGAGTTGCTGGTGGTGATCGTAATCATCGCCATCCTGGCCGCGTTGCTGTTGCCTGTCCTGAGCCAGTCAAGAGCGAATAGCAGAGCGATCGACTGTTTGAATAATCAGAAGCAGTTGGGGCTTTCGATTTTCATGTATGCAGACGACTACGATA
>Ga0115566_10002462_pt1 | contig 15262 bp, 27 predicted proteins | sample COGITO_mtgs_1204_3_FD_87173 | JGI IMG/M metagenome (GOLD analysis project Ga0115566, IMG submission 87173) | Pelagic marine microbial communities from North Sea - COGITO_mtgs_120405 | ecosystem: Environmental > Aquatic > Marine > Epipelagic | place: Germany:Helgoland, sampling site Kabeltonne...
GCTAGAGAGAATTGTAGGTTCGAGATAAATAAACGACCTGCAGAAGGTACAGCTAGAGAACGCAAGCTTAAACAAGGTAGAGATAGGGTTAACGAACTCTATATGGAAACCGATTGGATAGGCAACATAGTCTATGCAGGACAAGGGCTTCTTAAAGCACTTCCACCTTGGGGAGAGGCTAAGCTACTAAAGAATGCATGGACTCGAGGCGATACACAATATGACGTACCTGGAGTCTATAGATATACAGACACCCGTACAGGAGAGGTTATCTATTACGGTATGTCGGTCTGTAGTATTAGATCTCGTACCTATAAATTTATCAGACACACACGATTCGCAGACTCTAAAGAACTTACTAAGGATGGACGATTAAGATGTAACGAACAACACAGCAAGACTTGGGTATATAAGCTAGATCGTACCTATAAAGACTTAATGGAACATGTCTCTGTTGAATACCTACCCCTACCTATAGAAGTAGCCTCCCTTGTTGAGTCTGCCTTTATATCTAACCACTATACACAATACAATAAGTTACCACTCTTAAACAGTAGTTTCTAATTGTTAATAACTTTTGAAAAATAATCGCAAAATAATTTTTTTATGTCGTTTATTTTTCTTATATTTACCTATAATTAATTAACTAATAATAACTAAAAATTAAACTATGCTATTACAAAGCGACAAACTAGACTATAAACACGGAGAAGTAGTCGAATTCCAAATCTACAATCAAGTTTACAATAAGATAGGTTTACCTAACTATAGAAATATACGTTGCCACGGTCACCTTGCCTCTTCTGTTGCAAATAACGGAAAAGTCTTTTGTGTTATGGGCGAGAAAACCTATCGTGTATCGACTAAAGATCTAATAGGTAGAAGCAAAAAAAGTCTTGTCGGTACGATGACGCCACCCGCTGGATACACACTTAAACCTATTGAATATATGCAAAACGTTAAAGGCGTATCATATTACGGAGGTAACGTAAGTGGAGGTAAGATCCCTTCCTCCCCTGAAGATCGTGAAAGATATGCAATTAACCCTTCTAACTCTGATCTTGATGCTGCAATTCAAAAGCAAAAAGATCTTATAATGGGTAAAGTTATAGGTTAAGAGGCTCGCGAGAGCCACGTAGGCATAAGGTCGGAAACTACCGCGTCGAGGACCACCTCATGAGTATCGCGCGCCGCCCCACCCCGAGTTGTTAATAACTTCACACGAATTGTTAATAACTCCAGTTGAAAAGGTTTTCATATCACAACTATTTTTATTATATTTATACTATAAATAACAACAATTAACTATGACTAAATTAAAATTCACAATCGCAGCAGCTATCTCTTTCTATCTAGCATATATTACAGGTACTGGAGAGATCTTAAACTATGTACCATTCGCTGATCCTTTAAACGAATTAGCCTTTTTTGCTATGACAGCTGGAACAGGAGTAATATTTTCTGGATGTGCTCTATTTAATAAAACAAATTGTTAATAACTTTTTGAAAATATATTGAAAATAATCACTCAGGATTTTTTTATGTTGATTATTTTTATTATATTTACTATGTAAATGATTGATAAACCTAACAAATATAACATGCAAAAATATTCAAACTCTTCTTTCTGGTACGACTACGACACAAACGATAACGTTGACATTCTTACTGGAGAAGAAATTACACCTGGTAAAGACTACGTTAAAATGGCCGCAACTAAACGTGCTATTGGTAACTTTGTAAGAATTGTTACTGGCGAAAATATTCCTGTTACATATAGTAGTAAAGACGAAAGCTATACTGATGGTAAAGCAGTAGTTATTTCTGGTAATATAAAAGATAAAGATTTCGATCCTACTGTGGGTCTAGCTCTTCATGAAGGTTCTCACTGTAAGTTAACTGACTTCTCTTTACTATCTCGCCTAGACGATTATACTAGTGAAATTGATCTTAACGCAATTGCTCATAAATACAAGTGGTACGAGCAGTTTTGGTCAGATGAAGAAGATAGATATATAAATAATAGTCTCTACAATACTAGAAAAGCTAAAGCATATATTAACAATACTATAAAGCAAATTCTTAATTATGTTGAAGACAGAAGAATAGATTACTTTATTTTTAAGAATGCTCCAGGCTATCAAGGATACTATCACGCTATGTATGACAAATACTTTCATGCAAATATAATAGACAAAGCCCTTCAATCAAACGAAAAAACAAGTCTTGATTTAGAATCTTACATGTTTCGTTTAATAAACATTACTAATTCAAAGAGAAATCTAGATGCACTTCCTAATTTAAGAAAAATCTGGTCTATATTAGACTTAAAAAATATCGATAAATTACAATCTACTGAAGCTTCCCTTAAAGTTGCCATTGAAATATTCAATACAATAGAATCTAATATTCCTGCTACTGAATTAGATGAAGAGCCTAAAAATGGTGGAGATACAAACGATGGCGAAGAAAATAAATCTAAGTCTAGCGGTCAGTCAAGTCAAGAATCAACTGAAGCAGAATTATCGCAAAAAGATATTGAACAACTTGCTGAAAATATTGTTAATAACAATCAGCCAGCTACTAATGGTAAAGCTTCTAAAGCTATAGAATTATCAGATTCTCAAAAAAGAAGTTTAGATAAAGCTATTGAAAAACAAAAAGAACTTTTAAATGGCGAGGTTAAGAAATCAAACCTATCTAAAAAAGATAAAAATAATGTACAAGCTATTTCTGATTCTGGATCAGACCAAAAGACTGTTGGTAAAGGTCTTCCAAAAAATTGGTATCACCACACAGGTCCTGGTACAGATTGTTTAGTTATTAAAAATATTTCAGCTAATCTAGCAGAGTCTAATGTCTACCAAACATTTTCTAAAAACTACAGATGGAGAATAGAGAATAATGAAGAAGCTATCAATAAAGGTATAGTTTTAGGTTCTAAACTAGGTAGAAAGCTGCAGGTTAGAAACGATGAACGCACGCTAAAATACAATAGACTTAACAAGGGTAAATTAGACAGAAGATTAGTTGCTAGTCTAGGACACGGTTATCAAAGCGTATTTCAACAGGTGTTTGAAGAAAGATTTAAGCCGGCAATAGTTCACATTAGTGTCGATGCATCAGGTTCTATGAGTGGACAAAAATGGATGAATTCTCAAATAGCTACTATTGCAATAGCTAAAGCAGCTTCAATGGTTCAAAACTTAGAGGTAGTTATTTCATACAGAAGTACAGAGCAAATTGGAAATAAACAAACTCCAGCTATATTTATTGCTTATGATAGTAGAAAAGACAAGATTACAAAGATACAGTCTTTATTCAAATACATAACTTGTCCAGGTACTACTCCTGAAGGTCTTTGTTTTGAAGCTATACAAAAAGAAATTGTTGATGGTTCTAATGGTGTTGAAAGTTTCTTTATTAACTTTAGTGATGGCGAGCCTTACTTTGAAAATAAAGATATTACTTACTATGGAGAAACTGCCGCTAACCATACTAAAAAACAAGTAGACAATATGAGATCTAGAGGTATTAAAGTTCTTAGCTATTTTATTACTGGAGGTTACGGTTCAGATAAAGGTAACTTTACTAAAATGTACGGTAAAGGCGCTGAATTTATTGATACTAACTCTCTAGTTCCTCTAGCTAATTCACTAAACAAAATGTTTGCAACTAACTAAAATTATAAAAATGACAAAAAAGAAAAAGCACAAATACAAAATAGGTACTGAAGTTAAATTTAAGTTTTTTGATGGCTCAGTCCATGTTGGAGCAATATTAAAACAAACGTATCAAGGAGATAATTGGGATCACATAGATACAGACTATAAACAACCACTATATACAATACAAGTACCAGATAGTAACGACACTAGAGGTTTTATGTTGTACCCAGGAGTTGGATTACATAGGATTTTAGAATCTAATGGTATTACAAACAGCAAATATATCTATAAAAAAGGCGCTAAAGTTGCCTCTTCTAAAACCATAAAATCTAAATTTAACGACACTTCAACTGAGTTAAATGATGCCATTAAAAAGCAACAAGAATTTATAGACGGTAAAGTAAAGAACTAATGAAATATATATACTTCATATTACCATTAATATTATTTTCTTGTTCTAAAGATAATATAGAACCTCTTGGCCATGACTTTGAAATAGATGTAAGATTACCTTCAGATACATTAGGCTTTTATCATTTGCAGCTATCGGATAGTTGGCAAACAATACATAGAATCTCAGGACAAGTATCACCAGTAAACGACAGTTATAATTTAACAAAGGTATATTGGGAAAGTACCCACTACTGGTATATAGGAGATACTTTAGGATACATAATACACCTTAATAACATGGTAAATGATATTTATTTGTATAGTACGCCTGATACAGCATATATAACTTGGTTTGACGGTTTTGAAGTACCAACAATAAACGAAACGTGTTATAGTACCGAAGATGGCGAAATAAATATAATGTTTGCACCAGTAAATAATATGGCTGGCGACACGGTAACAATATCAGCTATAGCAGAATTTGCTGATGGATATAGAAGTAGTAAGGAACTAAATATTATTTTACAATGATGCAATTTGACGAAACATTTGGAGACTTTAACATGGTAAATTTAGATAATTTCTTTGAAGATATACAAAGAGGAGCTATGGAGTCTGGTTATGAACTATTTTTAACACACGGAATAGACGGAATGAAAAGAGAAATGGGTAGTAAAAATCCTATTTCTTTAGCTAAAAAACTAATTGAATATTTTATTGCTTATGAAGAGTATGAAAAATGCGCAGAATTGCAAAAAATAATAGATGGATATAAAAAACAATGTCAGACAAAGTAGAAGATATATTATATCAAGCGTATGCAGAAGGTATATGGAAAGAAGTTCTTCAAGTATCTAAAAGCTTAGACAACAAAGGAAAACATTTCTATAGTTATGGAGATAAAATGGAAGAAGCATACAGAATAGTTATTAAACAACAAAAAGAAAAAAGTTATGAAAATAAACATATGGATAAGAAAAAACGAAGCAATAAGCGGTAATATTACTAAGTATTACAATATTGCTCCACAAACAACAGATTGGCCTAATTATATACAGGTAAGTATTTCACAAGATGAGTTTGCAAAATTAGAAGACAATGATAAATTAAGTATACATGATTTGAATGATTTGTCAATGAGACCAAGCGAAGATTGGTTGGTCAATCAATATAATAGAAATAGAAGTAAAGATGAATGGGTAAAATCTAGATCAGAAATTCCGTATATCTTTGAAAAAAATCCTAGTACTGGTGAGGTATACAAAAGAAAATTTGGAGATAATCACGAAAATAGAGAAGTAGTTTCTATGGGTGTTGGGGAAAGAGATTATTCAGGTGAAAAAGGCCTAGAGCAAATAAGAAAAGAAATGCGCCATATTACTGGAGGAGAGTTTGAAAGTTGGTTTCATAAACTAACAAAGCAAGAAAAGTCAACATTACAGCAGTTTTTTAACAACAAAAAATAAATAGTTATGATAAATTCAAAAGAAGCATTTTTATCTAGATTTTCTAGAACTAAAAAAAGATTATTAAAAAGATTTCCAGGAGCAGAACTAAATAAAACACCTAGTGGTGGAGTTTATATTGGCCAATTGGGTAAAAATATTATTGGAGAAGAATATCCTGATTTAGCAATTGCAAATACTGCTTGGGAAGCATGGAGAAACCTAGACACGGTTGAATACTGGAATAGAATTAATAATCGAAACAAGAAGAAGTTGCGAAAATCACTAAATCATATAGTTGTCACAGGCGATACATCTAACTACGATCCAACAGATTATATTGAAACACCCGAATCTTTTATTATAAGTGACGGAAAAGAATGGGGCGATGAGTAAAATTGGTGAAATATTTAACGAATTCATAGATGCTTGGGAAGATCTAAAAAAAGCCCAATTAAAGATGAAGACAGGTGAAATGTCTAGTGAAGAATTTTTTGATATTGATTGGCATTTCGATGAAGTACACAGAAAATTTATTAATGAACTTAAAAAATAAATGTAAAAATATTTTTTTATATCATGAAAATAGATTATATTTTATATAACTTTATTATTTAAAGTGTTTGAAAGAAGATACATATACCGGGGTTAAGCTGAAAACCCGTCCAAAATGGAAATAGAGTAGGCATCATGCTAAAATAAATACAATGGCAAAATTTAATTACAACAAAAACAACAGACAAGAGAGAACAAAGTTTAACCCTTCAAAATTTGGTCCTACATGGGCTAGTATTTTTTGGAATGGTAAACCTGGCTTAACACCTCAAGGAGACGCTAATCAACCTATAATAGGTACCTTAAATATCGCTGGTAAACAGATTGATATGACATTTAGCGAGTGTAACAAACTTATTGAAACATTAATCGACGCCAAAGAGGCTGCGCGAACTTCAAAGAGATTAGATATGCATGCTTCTAATGCTGCTCACATAGGATTTATGGAAGTTGTTTCTGATATGCAACAAAACAAATAGGAGAATAAATATGACTGAATTATTAACAGGAATATTGGGTCTAGTATTAGGTAGTTTAGCTACTACCTTTTACTTAGGCAACCAAATTAAAGAACTTAAGAATATTATACTAGACAAAAGAACAATTGTCAACTTATTAAAAAAGGCAATACGAGAAAGTAAGCCTAAAAGAACATATAAGCGCAATGGATACAAATCTAAGTCTAAGTCAAAGGTTCAAAAAGAAAATAAGAATAAGTTAACTAAAACAGCTTAATAGTGATATTTATTGTATATAACGATTGGTACTGCGGGTCAGTCGGTTATAAGTTAAAACTAATGTTTAACAAAATTAAAATTATCTAAGGAGATTATTATGACAACACTAAGAGTGAACACGCCTTTCGGCACAAGACTATTCCCAACTGATTTATTATTTAAGAATTTTTTCGATCAAGCATCGACGTTTGAGACTAATTTAGACAAAAAGATTAACCATCCTGTCGACATTATGTATACTGAAGAAGCCTTAATATTTGAAATAGCTGCAGTTGGATTAAATAAGAAAGACATAGATCTTTCTACTGAAGATGGAACAACTTTAAAAGTTTCTTACACTAAACCAAATATCGAATCTAATGATTCAAATAAAGACGCGGGAGAATATATCCATAAGGGTATTGCAAAACGCTCTTTTGATTTAGGGTGGAAAATTAGTCCTAAGTTTGATTTATCTAAAATTTCGGCGTCTATGGAAAACGGCCTTCTAAGATTAGAAGTACCTGTTTCTCCAGAGAGTAAGCCAAAAACAATTACAATTAAATAGGTTATAAATAAAAACTGGCCCGCAGGCTAATAGTTATATGAAAAAAATATTTTACCATAAAGATACAGCATATGTTATAGTTAGAGAGATACCGCTTTCAGCAGTTGATCCACTAACCTATGGAATTACTCAGTCTAAATATGGTTTATCTGCAGAACAAGTTGCCATGCAAATATTAAAAATGTGGAAAAACGATAATCACTGTGACCACGTATTAAGAAAAAACGGTAAATATCTTTTGTGTAGAACTATAGAAGAAGCTCAAATTATAGAATAATGTTTAATTTTTTTATATTTATATATGACCGCTAGTACTTATATTAGCTGCTATTTTGGACGAGGGTTCGATACCCTCCACCTCCACTAAATAAAACACAATATGGGGGTGACTGGATTTGACAAGTAGTAAGGGTGTAGGGAAGGTCAAACGCAATTAACTGGCGAACAAGTTGAATTAGCAATGGCTGCCTAATTAGGTACCCAAAGCAAGCGGTAAAAAGAGACCATGTCGCAAAAGTCTCGGCGGTTGGAGGTTAAATTTAAAATTATGGGATTAGATAAAAGACATACATGGAAAATAGACGAGGTATTGGATCCTTCTTCTTTATTTTGGGATAATATAGAAGAAGACATGGGTTCGTATTTAAAATCTTTATCAGAAAAAGAAATTAAATCTATTTCAACAGAAAGATTTAAGTCAGACTTTAATGAATATTTTAACAATATTGCAAATAGAACGCTATCTAAGGAAATAAAGGAAGCAGAAGAAATTGTAACCAAGGTGCTGTGGAGTCAACTTACTAGTGAAGATAAGCACGATATTTTCCACGATGATGTAGAATTCTTTTCTGATTGGATAGACAACTGTCCTAAAGATTTATTAAACGACTATGTAAAACTATTAGGAGAAGGCAAAAGCCTTAAAGATTCTATAGAAAAATCTCTAAACTATGGAGACTTTTTTGATGCAGCAAACCTATCCCCCTTAGCAGTAAACGTTAATATTAAAAAAGGAAGACTTTCGTTGTGTTCCACTAGTAAAAGTTCGCTAGATAAAATTAAAGAAATGTTTGAAAAGCAAGGACACAAGCTAACAGCTTACAGTGAAGAGACAATTGATGACGATCTTACTTTATATTCCTGTCATTTTTTTATAGAGCCATAATTATGAGAGATAAAATATTTCCGTATCTAATAGCTTTATCTGCATTAGCCGTTTCAGGATCAGCAGCATTTTATTCTGTTTTTGGTTTAAGTAAATTATTTGCAGGAGCAAGTTTACAGGTAATAATAATGGCTGGTTCTTTAGAGTTTGCAAAATTAGTTGTTGCATCTTTATTATACCAGTACTGGGACACCATAAATAAGGCTCTAAGATTTTATCTAGGAATTGCAACCTTTATTCTTATGATTATAACTAGTGGTGGTATATATGGATTTTTATCTGGAGCATATCAATCTACCGCAACTCAATCTGAATTACTTGATAAGTCTCTTGCTATACTAGAACAAAAGCAATTTAGATTTGAAGAAACAAAGGAAGATCTTAAATACGAAAAAGATGGGTTAACAAAGTCAATCTCTGATTTAAGAATATCATTATCTAACCCAGCCCAAATACAATATGTTGATAAAGAATCTGGCCAATTAATAACGACAACCTCTTCTTCAAGTAGACGTGCACTTCAAAACGAATTAGCTAGAACAATAAACGACCGAAACGATATAAATTTAAAATTATCTGCAATAACTGATTCTATAACAAGAACAGATATGGCAATATTAGAAAAAGAAGTAGACAATGAAGATCAAAGAGAGTTGGGGCCTCTTAAGTATTTAGCCGAAACAACTGGAAAAGAGATGAATACCGTTGTCAATTGGTTTTTATTAATGATTATATTTGTATTTGATCCATTAGCAATTGCATTAGTAGTTGCCGCAAATATGGCTTTTGCTATGCAAAGACCTAAAGATATTACAATGTCTGTACCTGATGGAATGGAATTTAATACACCATATCCAATTAACCTAGAAGACGAAGATGAAACAATAGAGCCAGATTTAGAAACAATGATTAAAACCAACGAAGAAATATTGGCAACTGCAAACGTTGATAAAATTGAAAACCTAGAGATATATAAAGATAAGGATAAAGACTATTGGCAAGAAAGACTAAAAAATGGAAAGCTTACTAGAGTACAGGTTGGCCAACTAAGACAAAAGGGATTGTTATGAAAAACGAAAATACAGAATATTTAGTAGAATATAGAAAAGGCACAGCATGGAACGAACGAGAAGGTGCACTATATAAATGGATGGAATGTAAGCGTTGTGGTCAAATGGCTAAGTGTGGTGAAGACTCTCAAGCTGTAACCTGTAATGATTGCGTTCAAGAGTTAGTTGGTCCGATTGAAGCATCATATAAGAAATCAGATAAACCTAGAGGATGGACTCTTATGAACGAATTTGTAGATAAAGACGGTAATGTTTATCACAAAGGAGTAGAAGTTCCAGAGTTAAAAGGATCTTTAGAGCCAACTGAAAATAAAGAAAGAATAAAGTCCAAAAGAATGACCAAATCTGAGAAAGATAAACTAGTAACTATTGCAGCATTGCAATTGCACAGCTTGAAAAAAGAACTATCTAAAACTAGATGGAAAAAAGACAAAAAACCTCTATTAAGCCAGATAAAATTACACTCAAAAGTAGCTTCAGCTAAATTTCCTAGAAACTTTAATAGAGAAAGTTATATTAAAAAATATCAAAAATAATTTTACCGTTTGAAAAATTTTTATTATATTAGTATTATATGAAAGAATTACTAGAAGAATTAATAGTATTCGCTATAGTTTTTATAGCATTAAGTATTATAAGTCTAGTCTGTCTTTTAATTATGTTATTAATTATACCAATTATATGTTTAGAGATTTTTTTAAGATGGATACGAAATACGATACTTTAACTTACAAAAGAGGTAATGATACTAAAGAGGCAAAATCTATAGAATTAAAATTACCAAACGAAATGACTTGCAAAGAATTTAAAACGGTTTGCATTAGAATGGCACACGCTCTAGGTTACCATGAATCATCTGTTAGAGATGCCTTTGGTATAATAGAAGACGAAAATATAAGCAAAGATAAAAAACAATTAAAATTATTGTTTGACTAGTTATGGAAAAAACAACAGAAGAAATTAAAACACTAGTTCTAGAAAGAGTAGCCCCAGGAGACAGATGGAAACCTGTAGGTAGAACAGATAAAATACTTGACTCATTAACAGATGGTTTAGAATATGTATTTAGAGATACAGGTTGTAGAGATTATCACCTAGCAGCTTTTGATGGAAAAGTATACTCAATTAATCAAGTAGAAAAAGCGCCAGAACCCCCACGCCAATTTAGTTTATACGGAGAATAATATGTCAATAGTTAGAAAAGAAATAAATGGAATGCCAATGATGTTAAATTTGGCTGATGGAGGAATATCTCATGCCTTATATTCAAATGGAATACGGGAAGCAGCCTTTATGGCAATTATGAATGAATCTGTTACAGAAGGAATGACTTGTATAGATTTAGGAGCAAACATAGGATATGCCACATTATTGATGCTCAAAAACGTAGGAGCTTCTGGCATAGTATACGCAATAGAACCAGATCCAACAAATATAAAATTATTAGAACCAAATATAGAATTAAATAATTTTAAAGAAACATGTGAATTAAACGAAATAGCCATGTCAAATTATGACGGAGATTTAAGTTTTTGGCAATCCAGTAGGCCTAATTGTAGTAGTGTATTGAAAACAGATAGTAGCGTTTCTGAAATTAAAGTACCGTGCTATACTCTTAATACTTTTTTAAGTGATAGAAAATATCCTAACTTTATAAAAATGGACATTGAAGGACATGAAACACAGGTATTTGAAGGAGGCTTAGAATATTTTAAAGATAATAATGAAGGAGAAACTAATATTCTCTTAGAAGTTCACCCACAATATTACGGTGAAAATAATGATTTTGCAAGAATATTAAAGGAATATTTTAAAATAGGGTTTAAACCTAAATACGTAATATCTACTCCAGTACCTCAACCAAAACTATTTAAGGAAAAAGGTTATGAACCATTTCAAACAATACATACTGATGGAGTATATAGAGGCCTTTATGATAATATTTCAAATGACGACTTAATAGAATTTGCATGTAAAGAAAATTTAGAAAACACTGGTACAAAAACTAGTAAAAAAATAGTTAGAAGTTTTATGATACAAAGAAAATAATATGAAATTAACAGAAGAACAAATAGCTCAAAATTGGCGAGCACTTATTAGAAAGATTGATACTAATTTTGAAGGCAAAAGAAAAGACCAATTAAAGTCTATGTACGAATCTTTTGCTGAGAGAATGATGTTAGCGCCAGCTTCAGGAATAGAACACTTCCATAATTGTTTTGCTGGAGGATATGTTGACCACGTTTTACGTGTAATGGATTGTTCAGAAAAACTACACGATCTTTGGTCAAGTATGGGAGCAGATATGAGTAATTATACTAAAGAAGAACTTATGTTTTGTGCCCTTAACCACGACTTAGGAAAGGTTGGAGACAAAGAAAATGAATACTATGTACCAAACCCTAGTGAATGGCATAGAAAAAACCAAGGAAAGATATACGACCCAAATCCAAAAATACAACATATGACAGTACCACATAGAAGTATTTGGTTATTGTCTAATTACGGTATTACTTTTTCTCAAACTGAAATGATAGGAATACTTACTCATGATGGAGTCTATGATTCTGGTAACGATGCGTACCTTAAACCTTGGGGAAAGGAAAAAGCCTTATGGAATAATCTGCCAATAGTATTACACCACGCAGACCACATGGCTTCTAGAATAGAATACGAACAATGGAAGAATAAGGATAAGGTAACTCAAGCATTTGCAAATAACCCAAAACAATATGCAAAAAAACCTAAATTATCTACAAATAACCCTTCAGAGTCTTCGGCAAAAGATATGTTTAAAGACTTATTTGGGGAAAACAACTAATGATTGCTTCTATAATAATACTTTCAATTTTACTTGTTGCTTCTACTTATGCTAACTGGAATCTACTTAAAAAAATTGAAACAACTTCAGAAGCCAATGACGAAGCGTTTGAATGGATAACCTCTGTTAGAAACACCCTAGTACAAATATTAAATAATATCAAAAAAATAGATAAACGTGAAATGTTTGAAAAAGATGACGATGTTGGAACAACGTTTAAAATGATTAAAGATGAAATAAATAAATTGGAGAGTGCTTTTGGAAACAAACAAAACTAATCTTAGTCCAGTAGAGCAATTCTACGAAACTTTAGAAAAAGAAAGGCAACTTGCAGCAGAAGAAGCTTTAAAAACTAAACGTGGTCGTCCAAGAAAAAATAAAATGTATTTTACTCTTGAAACTGAAAGGGCAATTATTGCGTATAATAAAGAATCAAAGTCGTCACTAAAAAATAAAGTGTATAATGAGTTTATACATAAACCAATGATGAAGCTAGCAGAAAATATTATTCATACTTTTAAATTTTATTATTTTGATGGCGGACCCAAAGAAGTACAGCATGAGGTTATTGCTTTTATGCTTGAAAAATTACCTAAATTTGTAGAGGGAAAAGGTAAAGCTTTTTCGTATTTTAGTATAGTTGCTAAAAATTATTTAATACAAAACAATAATAAAAACTATAGAGATTTAAAAGCTAAAAAACCAATAGTAGCAATAGATAGGGAAAGAGACTTAGGAAGAGAATCGGCACTAGAAGAATATAGAAATGATTTAGACGTTTTTATGGAAAGATTTTCTGACTATTACGAAAGAAAAATAGACGATAAATTTAGATCTATTAGAGATAAAAGAATAGCTTATGCAGTTTTAAGGCTATTTGAGGAAAGAAAAAACATAGAAATTTTTAATAAAAAAGCACTGTATATTTTAATTAGAGAAATGACTGACACTAAAACACAACACATTACTAAGGTTGTTAATGTCATAAAGAAAGATTTTTCAGAAAATTTTATTAAATTTCAAAACGGGAATTTTTTTAACTGAAAAAGTATATTTATATTCAGTTACGGAAAAAAGGTTATTAAATAAAGGTTATATGAATAGCACGAGGTTATTCAATAAAGGCTTAAATAGAGAGCATTCTAAACAAGCAAACAAAGGAGAGAATTTTATGAGAACAATTATTTTAACAGTAGTATTGGCGTGTGCAACTATATTAGGAACACAAGCTCAAACAAAAGGCGATTGGTACATTGGTACTGGTGACGTTGCAAACGTTGCATGGACAGAATGGGCAGTAGCTCCAACTGTTGGATATGGCGTGACAGACGATCTTATGATCGGCCTATCCGTTTCACAGGCAGACTCGACGGTAGATATGGAACTAGATTTCCATGCAAGATATTTTGTAAAAGGATATTTTGTATATGCTGCAACAAAAGGCTTAGACACAGACAATTTAAATATTGGTCTAGGTAAATTATTCACAATACACAAAGGTGTATACGTAGACCCTAAAGTGGTTTACTCAACAGGAGATAAGACTACGAACCTAATGTTAGGATTCGGTCTTAAATTTTAATTAAAGTCCAAATGGACAAATGCTCTCGACAATTATTAATTTTAAAAAAGAGGAGAAACTCAAATGGATAATGTAATTAAATACATCACAGGATTTTTCGGTGGATTATCAACTGTATTGTTGGCAATTTTACCTGTAACAATCTTATGGACTGTCTTAACAGGCGGTACAGTATTCGGATTTGACGTAATAGCTAATTTAACTGCTTTAGTAAGTTCACTAGGTAATGGTGGATTTGTAGGGTTAGTTGTGTTATTAATTATTGCGCAATTTTTTGTAAACAAAAAGTAATATAATATTACTTAAAATATTGGGTCTGGGAAGAAATTTCCAGGCCCTTTCTGTTTTTATCGGAATACTATATTTATACTAAAGGGAATTATTATGTTTGAAGATGAAATATTTCAAGGTAAGAATTTTTCTGACTTATTAAAAGAAATTCATACAAATTCTAAGAAAAAAGATAAGCAGATAAATTCTTTAATTGCACAACTTCATCCGTTAATTAAAAATATAAGTGACGCTACTATACTAGTACCACTTATAAAAGATTATTTGGATGTTGGCATAAAAAATGATGATATGCTAGTTAAAATGGCTAGTATAGTCCAAAGAGCTATGACTAGATCAGAATCTGAAGGAGGAGATTTTAGTTTAAGCGATGACGAAAGAAAACAGTTACTAGATACTATTAAACAAGCAGAACAACCCGTAAAATGGGAAGAGGAAAATGCCAAGAATACAACCAAGCAAGAAAAGCAATAAACCTGTTCAGGCACAAAACAATCAGGCTAAAGCAGTACAGCAAGGAATATTAGAATCGGCAGAAGTTGTTGACATAATTCTTGATACTTCTCATCCTGCTTGGAATCCTAGCCAATATAGAATAATTGGATCTATTCAGGCCAGAGCATTTCCGCGACAATTTGGAATAGCAGCTGCCTCTTGCAATTGGTACAATCCATTGTTTCCAAATTTAAGGCAATACCCATTATTAGGAGAAGTAGTTTTATTGCTTGCAGGAGCAAGTAGAGCTGCACAACTAAGAAGTTCAGCCCAAGAAAAATACTATTTAAGTATGCCAATTGGTGTTTGGCAAGGAGTTAACCACAATGGACTTCCAGCTGCAAGTTATAATATAGGAAAAGCAGGTGGAGACGATAAAGATTATAGGAGTTTTACAGGTAATCCTAAAGGCGACGTAAACGATCTGCCATTTGGAGAATACTTTGAACCTGAATCTATTGCAAGAATTTTTCCATATGAAGGAGATACTATA
>Ga0115566_10002471_pt1 | contig 15240 bp, 17 predicted proteins | sample COGITO_mtgs_1204_3_FD_87173 | JGI IMG/M metagenome (GOLD analysis project Ga0115566, IMG submission 87173) | Pelagic marine microbial communities from North Sea - COGITO_mtgs_120405 | ecosystem: Environmental > Aquatic > Marine > Epipelagic | place: Germany:Helgoland, sampling site Kabeltonne...
CACAAGACTTCCGTGACAGTATGGACAAATGGCTGGAGGAACATGCGTGTGGCGTATCGTTCTTTCTTGAAGGGGCAGCCGGCTAGGCAGACCATTCGTCAGTGCCTTTCGCCCGGTCACAGGTGATCTTCTACGGCAAAGCTTCTAGGCATATTTGCATGACATGGAAATGTCTACTTTCAATATACCGGTTGCTTCTTATCTGGCCGGAGCGCATTCCAATCCTATGCTCAGAATCTCTGCTTTTCTTCCGGGAGTCCTGTTTGTTCTGGTGGCCTTATTGCTGCCAGCTGTGCCCTCCTGGGCCCAGCTCGGATATCATTTCGGCCGCAATAAAATCCAGTACGAGGATTTCGAATGGCAAGTCATGAAGACGGAGCATTTCGAAATCTACTACTACCCCGAAATGCAGGAATTAGCCGAACATGGGGCATTCTTTGCAGAAGAGGCCTATCGGGACTTGGAACACAAATTCAACTTTTCGCTGAATAGGCGTGTCCCTCTAATATTCTACTCTTCGAACCTACACTTCAAACAAACGAACGTCACGCCAGGATTTATTCCTGATGGGGTAGGAGGGTTCTATGAGTGGCTAAAAGGACGAGTGGTCATTCCAGCAAATGGGAATTTGCATCGTTTTCGGCGAGTAGTCCGTCATGAGATGGTGCATGTATTCACCTTTAATAAGGTGATTCGGGTCATGCGAGATCATCGTCGGACTACAGAGCGATTCCTTCCACTATGGTTGACTGAAGGGCTAGCAGAGTATTGGTCAGGACCACCTGACCACCAGCACGAAATGATAATGCGGGACGCTCTGTTTACGAACTATTTGGTGCCGCTCGAATCCATGTATCGCATTAACGGATCGTTCATCATGTACAAACAGGGTGAGGCGCTTTGTCGGTTCTTTGCGGAGGAATATGGAGAGGAGAAGTTATTAGATTTGCTGGAAGGCGCCTGGAAGGACCGTGACTTCCGAATCGTTATAGCTACGACGTTCCAAGAAGAATTCAGCGTTATCTCGCAAAAATTCCAGGATTGGCTGAAAGAGCAATATTATCCAGAATTGAGTGATGTGGAGCTCCCTTCCATCATTGCAGGTGGGCTATCAACAGAGGGGTTTAGTGCCAAGCCTAATTTCTACCGATTCAATAGCGGAGAACGAAGGGTTTATTTCGTAGGTAATCTGAACGGACTAAGTAACGTGTATTCGTTGCCTGTTGACCAGAACTACTCTCCATTAGGCGAGCCAGAAATCTTGATTAAGGGAGAGAGGAATGATGAATTTGAATCTTTCCACCTGTTTGAAAGCCGAATATCAGTTTCTGGAAGCGGTAGTCTTGCTTTCGTAACGAAATCAGGTGGGCAGGACGTGATACACGTTTATGACCTGGAGGCTGACAAGCTAACCGAGACGCATCGTTTTAAGGATCTCGTTGCGGTGTATTCGCCGAGCTGGAATCCAGATGGGTCCAGAGTGGTTTTCACAGCCATTACTCAATCGGGTTTTTCCGATTTATATGTCTTCGATGTCGAATCAAAAGAACTACAACAGCTGACCGCAGACACGTATGATGATCGAGATCCGGCTTGGAGTCCAGATGGTACGCATATAGCGTTTTCGTCGGACCGAACTGCTCTCGGGCAAAAAGGAGCATATAACCTCTTTACCTATGGTCTCAATGATGGTCAGATTCGGTACGTCACTTATGGTGACAGAGTAGATTTCTCACCCACGTGGAGTCCCGATGGAGGCGATTTAGCCTTCGTTTCCTCAGTTCGCGACGACGAAGGTAGATATAGCGCACAGGATATTTGGGTTGCAGATATGTCGGCGGACGCAAGCAGGGGTGGCTCTCTTGCAAACAATGACCGGGCAGATTCCACAGGTGCCCCGACATGGAAAGCAATGGAGCAACTGACAAAGCTCGTGTCCGCCGCTTATGATCCAGTCTGGACAGCGGATAATCGACTTATATTCACCAGTTTTGAGGGTCTGAGCTTCTCAATTAGGCAACTCGATGACGTCCCTAAAAGGCTAGAGCGCCCAAAAAAGGTCCAGCCGACTGACTTAGCTACAGTAGGTACATCATGGCGGTACGATTCTATTGCTCTTGGAGAAGACGCTGAGACAGGTACCTACAAACGGAAATATCAGCTTGATATCGCACAGGGTTCCGTATCCCAAAACCCGGTTCTTGGTACAACAGGTGGAGCTGTTATGGCCTTTTCCGATATGCTCGGAGATGACTATCTGTATCTAACCATCTTGAACACTGGATCTGGGACGCGCAGTTTTCTTCGGGATTTAAGTTTCCAGGTGGCCCGATTCAAGTTGAACCGGCGAGCTAATATTGGATACGGGGCCTATCGCTATTCTGGAAGGAGGTATGACGTAACTGACCCTGATGCTCCCACCGAATTCCCTCTTTTCCAGGAGACTGTGTATGGCGGTTTCGGGGCAATCAGCTATCCGCTTTCCAAGTTTGCGCGTCTTGAGTTAACAACCTCTCTCAATTGGACAAGCAAAGACATCAATATTAGGAACGTGGAACGGGACGCTCTTCTGTTGTCGAATAGTATTTCTTTGGTTCGAGATAACGCATTGTATTGGATGAATGGGCCGATTGGAGGCTGGCGGGGAAGTTTGACAGCCGGATATACAACGGATGTCCTCTATGCAAATGTTAGCTATTACACAGTAATGGCAGACATCAGGAAATACGTTAGAATCACTCAGGACATCACTTTTGCTTCATGGGCAATGGCGCGAATCAACGAAGGTCGTGAAGCACGACTCTTCGTCCTTGGAGGAAGTTGGGATCTTCGTGGTTTCAGATGGTTCGACGTGCGGGGGCAGAAAATGTGGTTCACCTCTCATGAACTTCGGTTTCCGATTTTAAAGGCCCCGTCTATCATGTTTCCCGTGCTTGCTCCTTTCGGGGTCGCAAGCTTGAGAGGAACGCTTTTCTTTGATGCAGCACACGCCTGGAATACAGACTATTATGACATCAGACCAGAAATCAGGGCAGGAGAAACTGTTGGTGCTGCGGGCATTGGCTTCAGGTTGAACTTATTCGGCGCCTTTGTCTTTCGCTACGACATCGGCCGGCGCTATCGAGACGGTTTCAAAGAGCAAGACAAAGTCTTCCGACAGTTCTTTTTCGGCTGGGACTTCTGATGAAAAACCGTTTCCTAGATATCATCTGTTTTGCGCTCTTGGTTGGATCTGTTTCATCATGCCAGACGATTCAATTTGAACGCCCTAATACTCTTGCGGAGTCAGATTGGCCAACCGATGGACAGAAGCCCTCAAGAAGCAGGTATTCGCCGTCAACCCTAGCATTGCCGCTTGAGATGGCATGGGAGTACAGTGCTAACGCCGGCTTCGGTCCCGGATCTCCGCTTCTCTTTCAGGATCGAGTTCTTATCGCTACTCGCCAAGGTGAGGTTCATACAATCGATCTGAAGACGGGTAATGGCAGGGGGTTCAAGCGATTAGCTGAAGTTATCGAGGGATCGCCCCTAATTGCAGACGGCTTGATGTTTGTCCCGTCAGCATGGGGGAAAGACGCAGTAACTGCATTTGACTTGCGTATTGGTGTCAAAAAATGGCGTGCTGAAGGCATTCCAATTGAAACGCCAATCGTTTATTGGAAGGGTCTGGTTATTGGAGTAGATGTTGAAAGCAACGTGACGGCATTCGATGCGGACACGGGCAGCCATTCTTGGAGTTTTTCTCTCATGGAGAAGACGGCAGTTCGGGCGGCGCCGGTTCTTGTCGGAGACAATGAATTGTTTGTAGCTACGGTTGATGGGGATGTATTTCTCCTAGATCTAGAGGAGCAGCAGGTAGTTTGGCAACAACAAGTAGGAGCGCCCGTCTATGAAAGCCCATTGTGGAGTGATGGGGCTTTGGTTCTGTCAACCACGAGAGGTACAGTGATGGCGTTGGATGATTCATCTGGCCACGTGCTTTGGCAATACAATAGCAAAAGCGCAATGACGCGAATGGGGGCACCAGCCTCGGATGGTGAAGCCATTTATGTAGGTGCGACAGATGGCAACATCCGTCGTTTAAACTTGAGGACTGGATCTATCGAATGGACTGTGCAACTAGAAGACGTAGTGACGGCTGCGCCACAAGTGGTTGGTAGCCATCTCTTTATAGGCACATTGGGCCGAGAGTTTTATGCCTTTAGCTGCATATCTGGTGATGTACAATGGCAAACGACGCTTAGGGGACGCATCAAGTCTGCGATTGCTGTCACAGATGTAGGTGTTCTAGTATTAAGTGAGCCCAAATGGGTTACATATTTCGTGCAGGAGGAGGCGAATCAATGAACGGATTCAAACAAGCAGGCATCATCTTCGCCCTACACATGATCATCGGAGCTAGTGGGGCTTATGCACAAAGCCGGACGCTTGCCATAACGTCAAACGTCAGTTCCGCTCACGTATATCTTGATAGTCAGTGGTTGGGTTTGGTTAGTCAGGCGCCGTTTGACATACCGCTGAACGCAAGCAAAGTCACTGTAATGGCTTCACGAGAAGGACTTTGGTCAGTTGATCCGCTCTTGTTTGACTTGAGCCAACAGGCAGATGGTGCAGTATCTCTTATTGCCCCTTTCCCCTATACCTATCATGTGGAATCCATACCGTCTGGAGCACGCGTTTTCAACGATAGTGGTATCCAATTGGGTTTTACCCCACTTCAATGGGAATCGGTAGCACCAGTTGAACAGGAATTTACTGTGTCGCTTGCTGGACACGCTCCAGTCACAGCTCAACCTGGCAACGAGGTCTGGAATCGGCACATGTTTGCATTAGTACCCTTGACTCCCGGAGAGGGAGTGGCTACACGTGGGATTATGAGCGATCGTCCTAAGCGCCGTTGGATAAACAAGGTGACCCTGACGTCCGCGCTGGCCGCTGGAGCACTAGCCGTTCACTTCCGCACAAAAGCGGACAATCGCTTCGATGATTACAACCAAACTGGCAATCAGGCTCTTCGCGATGAAATACGTCGTCTCGATATACGTTCTGGTGTTGCTTTAGGAGCCATGCAGCTTGGAGTAGGCGTGGTGGCGATCCGACTGGCGTTCTGAACCGGATGAACGTTTGATCGTAGCAAGAGGCCACAATATGACGTCAATTCAGGTACCCATCAATTCGATGATTAGCGAAAAACTCCAACAGGATCTCAAGGACGCCATGCGTTCCAAAGATGCGGTACGTCTTCGTACAATTCGGTCACTTCGTGCTGCTATAATGCAGAAAGAAATTGATTCACGAACAGATGGCGCGGGCGAACTTCCTTACGAAGAGGCGTTGGCCGTCATTCAGAAGCAGGCAAAACAGCGTAGGGATGCTATTCAGCAGTATGAGGCCGCCGCGCGGGATGATTTGAAGCAAATCGAGGTTGACGAATTGGTCGTTATCGAGAGCTATCTACCAAAGCAACTTTCGGAAGATGAAATCCGTAGCGCTGTGGAGACCATCATCAGTGATACTGCGGCTGAAGGTATGAAGGACATGGGTCGCGTAATGGGCGCCGCCATGCAACAACTTAAAGGACAAGCCGATGGCAAGATTGTTCAGCAAGTAGTTCGGACTGCGCTCATGTCGATCTGATGACTTCACTTGTCCGTAAACCAGCCGATACCGTCCTCATGGCAACTCTCGACATTTTCATTCTAGTAGTTATTGGAATCGGCCTTCTTAGAGGTTGGCGAACAGGTTTCTTGCGTCAAATATCCTCCCTAGGCGGAACGATTTTGGCTTTTGTCCTCGCTGCTTCATTCATGGAGACAATAGGCCAACTAATTACGGTCAATACTGGCTTTGCCCCTGAACAGAGTGCTCTGCTAGGATTTATCGGCGTGTTTATGCTGGTAAAAATACTTGTAAACGTCGTGATACGGACGGCTGAAAGGCTCCTGGAGGCTGTAAAGCTTTCAGGACTAGATAGGCTTGCTGGCGGGATCACAGGAGGATTCAAAGCAGCGATTGCATTGAGCTTGGTTTTTGTTGTGATAGGTTTTGCCCAATTACCTGGCAAAGTTTCCCGCGATAGCTCAGAATTCTATAAGCCGGTTTATCGTTTCGTGCCTGAAGCTTGGAGCTTATTGTCAAATAGGTCCCCTGCCTTCGAAAATCTGCGCAAAAGGGTAGAAGACCGTCTCGATTTTAGCGCTGATTCGCTTCCTATTTGATAGGAGCCGTTCAAGGGTCGAAGCGAGCATAGCGACTTGACTCGCCCGAATACTTCCCTAAAGTGTGCGTAGTTACCTGGTCGTCAGGAACCGGTAAGTTAAACTGAACCCCATTCTCGTTCTAGAGGAGCTACCACTGTCGCCCAGCATACTGTTTATGCGAGCGTTAGCATCCAGTGTCATTTGATCGCTGAAGCCTATTAGAATGTTCAACGCACCCAACCATTCGCTCTTTTCTGAGGAAGTCCACGCTTTGTGACCGCCATTTATGCGGAGTTCTAGGTTTTCTAGAACATTGATGGACCCCATAGCAAGCCATCCATAGTGGAAAGCCGACTCCCTTCCTTGAGAATCCACCGGCTTCCCGAACTCGATGGATGAAGCACCAAGGACGGCCATAATCCTACTAGAAGCCCGTGCATTAGAGTCGTTCTTATGCCAATGAAAACCTGGTCCCGTAGCGATCTGGCCCCATGTGGCACGATGTTCTACTGTTCCGCGGCGATCAATATCTAGAAGAGTCACCCCACCGCTCCACACAGCTCGGTGTAGTACAAGGTTTAACGCGGTTGCTTGGAATCTAAAACTGGATTTACCGACTAGCTCGTCTCTATATCCCGCAGAGATGGACGCAAAATCGATGTTTGAATCCGAGGTGACCTGAGGAAGAAGTTGGTCTAAAGGAACAACGCGCTTCATTCCAAGCACAATTTGCTCACGTCCAGTTTCGTCGACTTGGTCGATCTGTAGGCCCGCCTCCCAAACTGATGCTTGGATGTTCAATTGGGCTGATGCATTGTTCACCAGTGGCCAAAGAAAAAACGCTACAAACAGTGCGTGGTGTAATCGCCAATTCGAGTTTGCATTAATCAGTGTCATGGTTACAGATAAATAGACTGAAAGAACCTCAGCTGGAAGGCTGAACAACGAGCTTTTTCTTCCTTGCCCACCTCATGATTACAAGACCACCAATAATCAGGGTACCACCTAAAATTTGTGCCGGCAAAATTGGATCACCAAGGATGAGGAATCCACTGAATAATGCGATCAATGGTACAAGATTACCGAATGCCGCCGTATGTGAGGCACCTAGATTACGAACGGCGTTATTCCAGAATACAATAGCCACCCCTGTTGAAAGGGCACCTGAAAAGAATATGGCTAACCAGTACCAGATGGTTAAGGCGGCCCAATTCGTCTCAGACAAATATGGCATAGACAGTAGTGACAATGGAACCAAGGATATCAAAAGGGCCAGCACTGTCAATGAAAGGGGAGAGTGCTTTTGAACCAGTGGCCTCGTGAGCGCTGTATAAAAGCCCCACAAAACTGAAGCACCAAGGATAATGGCATTGCCGATAAACATGTCCGACGATAGGTCAATCTCCGTTGAACTAAATACAACGATAACGGTGGTACCGACAATCGATAGCATCAGTCCCGCCCAGGCTTGCAGGGAGAGTTTTTCAGTGCGCATCGCGAGCGATAATAGAGCCGTCCAGATAGGAGCGGAGGACATGAGAATTGCTCCATTCCCTGCGCTAGTCAGGTTCAATCCCGATATAAATGCAGCTTGATAAAGAATCCAGCCAATAATGGAAAGACGTACAATCGCCCATCCGTCAGTTTTCATTGGTGATATGAAGGCTTGGTAGGAATACCCGGACCGTCTCCAATAAATCCAAGTCAACACGCCAGAAGCTGCCAAAAGCCTAAAAAGATTCATGGCATGAGGATGCATCACCTGAAGTACGATCTTCACGATGACAAAATTAAGTCCCCAAAACAGGACAACGGACAGAAGTTCTATTTCACTCCGGAAGGAGCGCTGGGTAGTAGAGGTCATTTCAGGTCTGAATTGAAAAGCAAGCTAGGTGCTGCAATGGACATTCGCTGACGGGTTGTTGTACCTTGACCAATAATTGTTGCGCACCATGCGTGTGCTGATCATCTCAGTTCCAGACAATTTAGGACGTACTCATGGCCATGTTAGACAATGGAATCACCAAACTCTATTACACGATAGGTGAGGTAGCTGCTCTTGTGGAAGAGGAGGCTCACGTCTTACGATACTGGGAGACAGAGTTTGACAGTCTTCGCCCTCGCAAAAACAGGGCGGGTAAACGGGTCTACACAAAGGACGACATCGATGTCGTTTTTCGTATTCGGCATCTCCTCAGGGATGAGAAGTTTACCATCGACGGTGCGCGTCTGGCTCTGAAAAAGGAGCGTTCGGAATCGAGACAATCTTCCGACAGCGTTTTGGAGCTAAAGGAAGTACGCTCGTTTCTACAGAAAATGCTCGACCGTGTATCTGACTAATAGGATAGGATAGTGACGATAGTCGGAGAAGGTATTTGGATGCAGTCTTGCATTCATCTAGATGTGACCTGTTAGATCAGAGAGGGAACCGCCGGGTAGGTTGTAAATTGGATGGTGACCTGCCGAGTGGTGGGAATTTTCGGGATGTGGCGCAGTCCGGTAGCGCACACGCCTGGGGGGCGTGGGGTCGCAGGTTCAAATCCTGTCATCCCGACTACGATTGAAAAGAGCAGGCCATAGGTCTGCTCTTTTCGTTTGTAATAGAGATAGGCATTGCGGGTCTCATTTTACCAGCGTCATCGTTTCCGATTTTTGACCGCTCGATGTGATAATGCGGTAGAGGTAGGTCCCGCTTGGTAGAGCATCAGCGTAGAATGGAAACTCGTGTGTACCAGCAGACAGGTAGTTGTCAACGAGTGTGCTCACTTGCCTTCCGCTCATGTCGAAAACAGTTACTGAGACTTGATCAGCCTCCTGAAGGGCTATACGGATAGTTGTTGAGCTGCTGGATGGGTTCGGATAATTTCCGAGCTCCATTTCGCCGGGCAAAACATCTGTGGATGTTGGATCCTCTACGCTGTGAGACATAGAGCGAAGAACCCGAATTTCGGTAGGTATACGGACTTCAGTACCATAAAAATCATCCAGCGTGACCACTAACTCAGTCGAATAGATACCAGGCTCTAAATCAAATGCCGAAATCGTGATCGGGGATCTAGTACGCTTCTTTCCGGATAAGACTTGGTCTTCGCTTGGAATGAGCCACTGATCAGCATTTCTGGAAGCTGCGCGTGCAGACCAAGTGATGGAATTTGCAGACACATTTTTGAAACCGAGTTCTACTTCAGCAACTTCTCCTGATGAAATAGTCAATTCAATTGAGTCGTTCGAAATAGTTGGTGGAGGTGCATGAACGAATACACTACCAACTTCACCACGGCAACCGCTCCAAGAACGGCAGCGATGGGTTCCACCACGGCCGAAAGCTGCCCATACCAAAAGGCTCGTAACCGACTTTTCCCAGTCGCTCTAATAGGCAACGCGACGGCAATACCTTCCGGGAAATTCTGGATTCCAATCCCAATAGCTAATGCGGTTGCTCCAGCTAGTGTCATGGTGCCTCCCATGTCGACACCTGAAGCAACGGCACCGAAAGCTACCCCGACAGCAAGTCCTTCTGGGATGTTGTGCAGCGTAATCGCCAAAACAAGCAGTGTGGTTTTACGCAAATCCGATGGTGGTCCTTCAGGTTTTATACCCGGCATTCCAGGGTGAAGGTGGGGAATAAGTTGATCCGCCGTCCAGAGAAATGCACAACCGGCCAGTAGTCCTACCGCTGCTGGGAGCCAGGCTGGAATAGCCATCGTCTCAGCCAGTTCAATCGAAGGTGCCAAAAGTGACCAGTAACTCGCAGCGAGCATAACGCCGGCAGCGAATCCGAGCATTCCATCCAATAGCTTTTGATTTACACCGCGAACAAATACAACAGTGCCGGCACCAGCTGCAGTTACGCTCCAGGTAAACAAGCCAGCTACCAAGGCCTGGCCTACGGGATCAATGGATTGAAACCACTCGATCATGCGAATAGCGTTTACGTATTTGAGGCAGATTCAGGGAAGAAAAATAATAAGGCAACGACAATTTTGAGTCTGTCGGGTATGTTACCCCTAATTCTGTCGTGACTTGCTGAAGAAGACGCATTTCGTTAGCGGCACGATTACCTCCCCGCAAAATAGAAGGTGTCAGCATGAGTATGATGAACGAGTTTAAAGAGTTTGCAGTAAAAGGCAACGCTGTGGATATGGCCGTTGGTATTGTAATTGGAGCTGCTTTCGGAGCTGTAGTCTCGAGTTTTGTAGCTGATATAATCATGCCGCCGGTAGGTTTATTGATTGGAGGTGTAGACTTCAATCAATTGGCCGTGGTGCTCAAAGAAGCATCTGGAGATGCAGCGGCAGTGACGCTGAACTATGGCAATTTCATTCAGACCTTAATTGACTTCCTCATCGTTGCATGGGCGATCTTCATTGCCGTCAAGGGAATGAACAAGCTGCGTTCATCGGAAGAAGGTTAATTGTTGAGTTGAATCTTTTGGATTCACTACGCTAGTAAAATGGGAAGAGGGAGTGAACTACTGATGTTCACTCCCTCTTTCTATTTTCGGATACTGTGCAGACTAACGGTTTTAACGTTCGATCGATTGATTTTCAGCCAGTGATTGAGATACGGCATCCACTAAATGACTGGCTATAAGAGGCTTACTAATAAATCCGCACATCCCACTTTTGAGACACTTCTCAAGCGCTTCGGCACGCGCATCTGCAGTAACAGCAATTATTTTCATTGAAGGGTAGAGTGGGAGGAGCTTTTGCGAGGTTTCAAAGCCATCGAGACCCGGCAAATGACAATCCATTAGGACTATGTCATACTTGGTGGAGCCACATGCTTCCAAGGCCTCCTCACCGCTCATGACAAAGTCTGCGCTCCATCCAAGATCTTCCATGATATATCGAGCTACCTCTAAGTTTGTCGGATTGTCATCAACAATCAAGAAATTAAGGGCGTCTGCTTCTTCAATGGCACTCTCTAGTGATTGCCAGCCTGTGACAAGTGGTTTCAATGTCTCGTGATGACCGCCATCGATATCTTGGACGGGAAGTAAGACTGTGAAGCGAGAACCATTTCCTAAACGGCTGTCAACTTGAAGTTCACCCTTCATCATCTCAACGAGATTTTTCGTGATGCTGAGACCCAGGCCCGTTCCACCATACTTCCGCCTCGTGCGTAAATCTTAACTCTGCTATCCACTCCTCCAAGACGAACTGCAGGTTGGACATAAAATCCCCAATTGGGTGCATCCGCTATCGGGCCCTGGTGAGATACGGACATGAACTCAGCCATTAACTCCCATCGGAATGTTTGCAATGCGGTTTGCACAGCCACCACCGTTTTGTTCAGGCGACTGGTGGAGTGTTCTCCGTGGAGGCAGGGGCGTCCATCCTTTCTCTGAAAACAGAGGCACCAAATGAGAGGCCGAACACGCTGGATGGGGATACTGAGAGTCGAGAGTAGTAGGCGGGATTCTTGGAGTGAGATTCCTCATTTTCTTGCCTACCGTGCGAATTGTCTTGACTCGCGACTCCTGCTACATACTAGATGCTGCCCCAAGCTCGATTCGCGACGCCAGAAAATTCAACCGCAAGCGAATGGATAGGGCTAAATCTCGTAGCGTACTCAACGATAATGGGTCGGGTAATAGACGTCTGTAAATATTGTCCGTGGTGGTACGTAGAATTCCAAATACTAACTGGAGTGTGAATGCGACCAATTCGCAACCGAGCGGAGTCTTTGAAATAGAATTTGAATATGGACCGCTCAAGTGAAACCTGACTACCGTGTGCTCCCGATGCATCGAGATCGACCTCGGCAAAGTAGCTTAATCGCCGGCTGAGTGGAGTATTTACGTGACCAACAACGTGCCCAGCGTACATCTCCGCGATTACATCTCTTGAAGACGAACCATTCAGGTATGACTCAAGGCTAAAATGCGCAAATGCGCCATACGATGTCCTTTTACTGGACTCGTCGAGCACCGTATCGGTTTGACGACCGAACGCGAGCCCAATTAAGAGCAAAAGGACAAGAATAAATTGCAATCGACGCATGGAGGGGAGTCCTAGTTGGGTAGGCTGGAAAATCCCTCATACCCTTCTTTGCTCTCATCCTTTTTCGACGAACACCCCGAATCTTTCGACGAAAAGGTGGTATGTTTCGAATAGTTATTGAACCAACCGAAGTCGGAAAGTCTATTGGGAGATTTACTGCTTATCGTCGACGCGATGTGCCTCACGCTGGCATGGCTTGTTCAGGGGGTGATTTATCCGACGTTTCGTTTCGTGGAAGACCGAAGTTTTGGAAAGTATCACTCTTGGTACACCTCGAGAATCACGTTATTTGTGGCGCCATTAATGATTGCGCAGTTGCTTCTCCATTCTTTCGAGTTGATTCAATTTCCGGATATTGGATCCATTTCGTCCATGGTATTCGTCCTGATTATTTGGGGGATCACAGGGATTGGAGCCGTCCCGGCACACGGTCGACTAGGCAATGACGGCAAAAATGAAATAATCATTGCTCAATTGCTCAACCTGAATTTGTTGAGAACCTTGCTTTGGACAGCCGTTCCTTTTTTACAGTATTTCGGCTAGGTAGAAAGTTTCAACAGGCGTGGTTGGAAGCGAAAAATGCGAACGGCGTGTTTGCAGTCACTTTTCTACTCACATCGTCATTGCAGAAAGCAACCGCTCCATCATATCTGGATCATCAGGAAGAAGTTCGGCGGCCGGCAAGCGTCGGAGCAATTCTGCCCATCGCTCATCTTGATCCGCGGCACGCCTGAGATAGGGGAGGGCAGCCTCCACATCACCAACGCTTGCAAGGGTAACGCCTACCCAGAATGGCGCCTCTCCATTGGTGGCCTCATCAGGAAGGAGCTCCATTGCAAACTCGTACGAATTGACCGCTTCCTGAACGTTTCCTGTCGTCATGTAGCCGTCACCTGCATTCATGGCGTTATAGGCGCGCTGCATTCGAACGAGCCGTCGCAACTCTAGCAACGGTTCTGGATGATCTTCAACACGGAGGTCAAAAATCTTGTCTGCCCATGGTTTCCCTGTAGACTCACCTGGTACAACTAGGATGGCAGCGGATTGCTTGCCACGAATATCGCCACCTACTGCCTGAGCAGCATCAAGGGCAGCCAAAAGTCTCTCCGCAAGATCTCCTTCAGTTGTCTCAAATGCCTCAGCCATTGCCGGCCATACTTCAGCACTTTCCATCATATTCGCTTGAACCGAATAGCCATCGCCTGTGTAATGGCCAGCGGCAATGATTGCTCCAGACCCAGTGTGTGCAGCTACATTTCCGTTGGCATCGACCATCCCAACTTGACGCACCGCTTCTCCTTCATCCGTTGAGACCAACGCTTGCAAGGCTTGGCCTGCCGTTCGCCCAGTACGCATTAATTCTAGCCCTAAAGGACCGTAAGCCGGTTCGATAAACGATTGTGTAGCAACGGCTCCAACTCCGGCCTGTGCCCAAGTGACGGTAGAGCCTACTGAGAACCAGTGCGACTGTACGGCCACTCCCATCTCGCCCGTATTCGCATCACGGGCCACAATGGAGTAGGTAGCAACGGGTCGAAAAGGCAATTGGCGTTCTTGTGCCTGCACAGAGCCTTGCAACTCGAGTGCAAGAAAAGCGGCTAAAATGATGATGCGAGACATAGCAATTTCCGATTATTGAGCTGAATACCTTTCCAAAGTAAGTCCCAATTTAAATCGAAGTACACCTTCGCCGAAGAATGTATATCGTTCATCAAGGCAAAATGAACGAAATACCGTAACGGCTCAAGGCTTTCTGCATCTTACCTCGGTATAAAAGGGTGCACATGAAGCTTTCCTCCAGACAAGCCGCCGTTCTTCTGCACACGCATGAATCCTCCGTAAAAAGGTGGTGCAATGCGGGTGCACTCCCATGTTCATTTACGAATGGGGGACATAGGCGCATTCAATTGGACGATCTTCTTCTCTTCGCTGACTCACAGGAGGTTGACTGTGAATTGCTGCGACTAGGAGGAGATGCTGAGATGGCTCTCAAAAGTGTGTTCAGATTGCGCCGCGGCGTTCTTTCAAACGACGTAGTCACCCTGCTTAAAGACTGGCTTTTGGAATCACAGAGCAGAAAGGTCCTAGCATTGATTATTGTCGCCCGCTCATTCGGTATTTCCCTGTCCGTGATTTTTGACAAGATGATCGGTGACTTGATGAGGCACATTGGAGAGTCCTGGGCAGCCGGTTCATTTGGAATTGGAGAGGAACATCGGGTCTCAGAGTGTATTCTGGATGTTCTCTATCATCTTCAGTCCGAGGTAGAGCCCTCTGATGATCGGATGCGGCCAACGGCTATTCTCGGGACGGGTCCGGATGATGACCATGTAACCGGCGCACTAATGGTGCGAACTCTGCTGACGGAGATCGGTTGGAACGTGGTATTTTTGGGACGAAAGGTGCCCGTGGAAGATTTTGTCCTATTCCAACAGAAATACAAGGCGTCGCTCGTTTGTATCTCGCTGGCGGCCGATCGGTCGTCGGCAGACGTTTCAAGCTTCATTACCTCGGTCAGATCTCTTTCCGGAAATGATGGGTTTCAAATAGCCTTCGGAGGATCCGGTGCCAGGAGCTTGCTTCGCGCGCCAACGACGGCACCTGACCATAGTGGAGTCTTCTTTTTTGAGTCAGCGACGGAGTTTGGATCCTGGGCTGACACAACATTAAACCATCTTCTTACACCATACCATGAAGTCAACTGAGCGCGCAGGACTCATCCTGCTGGCGACTTTTTCCTTTTTTGCAGTAGCCGGGTATTGGTTTTTCGGCGTGCACCCAGAAAACCTAGCACGCTTCCCGAGCTCGGCCGAGTTTTACGCGATTTCGTTTTCGTTTTTCGCTAGGACACAGGTGTGGCTTTCAGGGATTGTTCTCATATCTATACTCTCGCTTGGACGACACGTCAAGTGGCTGCCATCCCTACTCGCCGTTTATATACTAAGCCTTACTAGCGAGCTGCTTGGAACGACAACAGGCTTTCCGTTTGGAGATTACAAATACACGGGCTTACTGGGTGCGAAATGGTTTGATCA
>Ga0115566_10002477_pt1 | contig 15225 bp, 10 predicted proteins | sample COGITO_mtgs_1204_3_FD_87173 | JGI IMG/M metagenome (GOLD analysis project Ga0115566, IMG submission 87173) | Pelagic marine microbial communities from North Sea - COGITO_mtgs_120405 | ecosystem: Environmental > Aquatic > Marine > Epipelagic | place: Germany:Helgoland, sampling site Kabeltonne...
ATGTTTGCGCCTTTAACGTAGTTCACGTAATCACCCTCACGACCATACTTCTCGCATGCCTCGTGAATAGACACCATAATGGTGTGAAGTTTTTGATCTACTTCTTCTCTTGTCCAGCTCATTCGAAGTGAGTTCTGAGACATTTCCAATCCAGAAGTAGCAACTCCACCAGCATTTGAAGCTTTTCCTGGAGCGAAAAGAATTTTTGCTGCATGGAATTTCTCGATGGCCTCTGGCGTAGATGGCATGTTTGCACCTTCAGAAACACACATACAACCATTGGCAATAAGTGCAGCTGCGTCTTCCGCGTTCAATTCATTTTGCGTAGCACATGGAAGCGCGATATCGCACTTAACTCCCCAAGGCTTTTTGCCTTCATGGAATTCCACATCGTTGTATTTATTGGCCAATTCAGAAATGCGACCTCGAGTTACATTTTTCACTTGCATGATGTAATCTAAGTGCTCTGAATGAAGTCCTTCCGCTCGGTAGATGTATCCTGAAGAATCGGATACCGTAACCACCTTAGCACCCATGTGAATGGCTTTCTCTAGGGCGTATTGAGCAACGTTTCCAGATCCAGAAATAACGACTGTCTTTCCTTTGAACGAATCGTTTTTGGTCTTCAACATTTCGGCAGCGAAATACACGTTGCCGTAACCTGTAGCTTCTGGACGAATTAAACTTCCTCCATACTCACGACCTTTACCTGTAAGTACACCAGTAAATTCATTTCGAATGCGCTTGTACTGACCGAATAGGTAACCAATCTCTCGTCCACCAACACCGATATCACCAGCTGGAACATCCGTATCTGGACCAATATGACGGCTTAATTCTGTCATAAAGCTCTGGCAAAATTTCATCACTTCATTATCTGATTTGCCTTTTGGGTTAAAGTCAGAACCACCTTTTCCACCGCCCATAGGTAGTGTAGTCAATGAATTTTTGAATACTTGCTCGAACGCCAAGAATTTCAAAATGCTCAGGTTAACAGAAGTATGGAATCGAAGACCGCCTTTATATGGTCCGATGGCAGAATTCATTTGAATTCGGAAACCACGGTTCACCTGATACTTACCTTGATCGTCAATCCATGGAACTCGGAACATAAACACACGCTCTGGTTCAACGATACGGTTCAAGATGTCCGCTTTCTTATATTTTGGATTATCCTCAATAAAAGGTATCACCGCTTCTGCCACTTCATGAACGGCTTGAAGAAATTCTGGCTCATGTCCATTTCTGACCTTAACGGACTCCATGAACGCATCGATTTGACTTTGATATTGGCTCATTATATAGTGTTATTCTGTTTTAAAAGTGGGGGCAAAAGTAGAATAAAAACTTTCCTGAAAACGCACCTTTCATGGGGCTATTTGGCAGGATATTTTTGCTGAAATGCTTCTACTTCTTCTTTCCAAATGCGCTCTACAATAGACACATCATCTTTAAAATAGTATTTACCTCCCCAGCGATGGGTTACGTACTTATAAACGATGGTGTCAATTCCATCTTTTACAACAATTCTTCTTACGGTATGATCTGGGAACTCAAAAGTTTCGTCCGTCATTCCTTGTGGATATTTACCAAAATCCTCTTTCACCTTAAGTTCTTTTTCCTCCTTTATAGCTGGCAAGGGAGCCAAGGGCTTTACGATAGGATTCTGCTTTTCAACTGGTTTTGGAGCCGGAGCTATTTCCGGTTTTGACGCTGGTTTAGCTTCTGGCTTTACCAATTCAACCACTTCTTCGACAGGAGGTGGAGGCGGTGGAAGATCTTCTTGCTTTTCCTCCTTGATAGGAGCTTCTGGTTGAACCACTGGCTCCGAACGCTCAGCTATTGGGCTCGGCTCAGCTTTGGCAACCTCAATGGGAACCAATTCCTGAGGTCGGATGACCATAACAGAATCGACTTCACGCGCTATGTTCTTAGCCATTAAAATGTCCAAATCATTGACTTTAGATGTCAGCCATTGTTCATTTTCAGGGCTGTATTGAATGGCTTCTTGAAATTTCATTCGAGCCTGGACGTAGTCTTTATCCACAAAGGCTTTGTCGGCTTCGACCCTTATGGCATCGTATTTTTCCTCCGCTGCAATTTGGGCTTCAAATTCGGCTTTTCGCTGTTGATCGCGCTTATTTAATGGAATCTGCGCAACAATATCGAGCGAAAGCGCTATAGACAATACAAGTAACGTGTTTTTGAGTAGCATGCTAGGTTTTTATCTGGTTCAAAAGTAGTTTGAGTTCAGCGAGCATCATGGCCGTTGCTCCCCAAATTTTCTTACCCTCATGATGAAAATAGGACGTGCGAACGGCTGCGCCTCTTCCCGTTGGAACCGATCCATTCTCAAGCACAGCATCATCCATTAATCGTTCAACTGGCATAATGAGCGCAGATTGTACTTCGCGCGGATCCAACATCAATTTCGGTTCATAATCTAGGGTAAACAAATAGGGTTGCACCAAAAACCCACTAGGAGGAATGTAAACCTCCGATAAGGTTCGAATGAGCGTTGGTTCATCGGCTCCAATCCCAACTTCTTCTTCCGTTTCTCTCCGAGCCGTAGCTTCAAGGGTTATATCAAACAACTCCTTCTTTCCACCTGGAAACCCTATTTGACCGCTATGGACACCTTCATAGGTCTGTCTTTCGATCAATAAGAAGTTGGTTTCTCCATTTTTTGGGAAGAAAATGGCCGCCACAGCACTAAGCCTTGGTTCTGGATTTTTGAGCAGCGCTTCTTTTCTGAATTTGGAAATCTCTGGAAAAATCAATTCGTGTGCACGTTCGCCTATGGCGTCCACCTTTCGAATGGACTCTAGCTCATCTAAAAAGTATTCAAACTTCATGTGAAGCGTGATAATGGATCAGTTCTTCGATAGGTGCGGCAATTACCAACCCCAAAGTCAGCCCATGGTGATTCAATATTTCGTCTAATTCAGCCTTAAAATTATACGCAATAGATCCCACAAAATGAATTGGCACTTTTTGAGCCGATCCGTATTTCATTACGTGTCGAACGACAAACCCCTCCAATGCAGATCGGATGATTTGCTTGATTAAGACATCCTCGCGGTTTAAACTGCAAAACTTAGCGAACGAGGCTAAATATTTATTCGGCTTGGGTTGGTAGTAGATGTTTTGCAGGACTGATTCAAGGGTTATTTCAAATTCTTTCTCAAACGCTGTGCTTAGGCCAGACGACATTTCCCGATAAACCCATGCCTGCAACAATCGCCTTCCGATATCGGTGCCGCTGCCTTCGTCTCCGATCATGAATCCCAAGGCATGTATATTATCAATGATATTCTTGCCATCGTATTCACACGAATTCGATCCCGTTCCCAGAATACAAGCAATTCCTGATGCGATTTTACACGTGGCTCTAGCCGCGGCCAGAAGGTCGTGCTCAACTTGAAGATTTTCAATTGCAGCGACATCTAGTATGCCATCGCGTATGCGTTGTTTTCGTTGTTCGCTTGAACAGCCTGATCCATAGAAGTATAAATTATTGATGCGCTGGCGTAAATGGACTGGCACAGCGTTTTGAAAAGCTTCGGTCACCTCGGCACTTTCCACAAAAAAGGGGTTCAACCCTTGCGTTGAACTTCGGTGAAGCTCTTTACCTGATTGATCGATTACAACCCAAGTCGTTTTCGTAGATCCGCTTTCGGCTATGCATTTCATAAGGCGAAAATAGAAAAGCAAGTTTCGATTTGATTTGAATGGCCCAAGACTTATAAACGCAAAACCCCCGACATTTTATGTCGAGGGTTTGCATTATGTATTATGAATTTAGATCTAGTCTCGTATCAGGGTTAAGTCTCCTCTGTATTCAACATCTTCTTGATCTAAGGTCATTTCTTTTCCTGTCATCACGTAGTAGTATGTTCCGTCTGGCTCTTTGCCACCATCCCACACATCATCGATGTTTTCGGTTTCGAACACCTTGGTTCCCCATCGGTTGTAAATCACCAATCTGAATTCATCTATTCCTGAGATTGTCCAGTCAAACTCATCGTTGATCAAATCTCCGTTTGGTGAGAACACATTCGGAATGAAGAATGAAGTTAATCGATCCAATCGAATGTTGATGTCATGGGAGTCTTGACATACACTGTTGTCAGCAACCAATGTCACTGTGTAGTTTCCGATCTGCTCGAAGGTGAATATTGGATTCACTTCTACGCTATTTCCGAAAGGACCAAACGTCCACTCATAAGTCAACGGAATTCCGGATGTATCGCTACCAATTGTACTTGCATTAATGAACTGAACCTCCATTGGCACTGTTCCTACAACTATGCTATCCTTGGTGCCGAACTTAGCCACTGGAGATGGTAGAACGGTTATCACAACTTCTGAATAAGGACTTTCGCATCCAAACTTGCTCATCTGTGTACCAAATACGCGTGTTGGCATGTCGATCAACTCTCCGTAGTTGTATGGATTTCCTGCTCCCAAAAGAATGAAGTCTGACAAATTCGGAATGGTATCTGGATTGATCGCCAATGCCGCTTTACGGTCGTCTTCATCCCATGCATACCACTTGAAGGTATTGCTTAACAATCCATCACCTCTTAGGTTATTCAACTGTGTCCCTTGGCAATACGGTCCTCCACCCCAAACTTTAGGTGCAACTGGCGTTCGCGCAATTCGAACGGGTAATATATTCTTATTGTAACAAGTCGTTGCCGTGTCGTATAACTCATAGCTGATGGTGTAAACGCCTTCTCCTACTTTGCTAGGAATAAAGTATCCATCATGCAGTTGGTTCATAGAACCTCCCCAGATTCCACCTTTAACTACTGACCCGAGTTGAACACTGTCGATGATGTTATCGCAATAAACACTGTCTGCTCCAAATATTCGGGCATCTGGAAGTTTACTGATTATCAATGGTTCTGTTGTTTCCGTACCACAGGCACCTTCAATCTTATAGGTGATGTCGTAACTTCCTGCTCCTAATCCAGTAGTTGAGAAGTAATAATTACCCGATCCTTCTGGAGTTTCTGTAACTTTCGATCCTTCCCATATTCCAAATGGATCGCCTTCATAAGTGTTCAGATAAATCAGCACTTCTTCGCCTTCACAAATCTTAGGTAAACTGTCGATGGCTGAATTGTATTCACCTACGATATGTATGGCAGTAGAATCTTCGTTTACGCACCCGCTATCATTTACCAAGTGGTGAACCATTACGGTATCAGGAGCGGTAAAGCTGCTTGGATTCAAGATACCTGCTGCAGTCGGATTACCGGAGTTACCTGTATCCCACCATGATTCCGTTTGAAACTGTGTGTTGGTTATGGTGAAATTACCCAGGAGTTGCACCGATGTCAGCTGCTCGCAATACGGCCCTAACGTGGCTATACTCGCATCTGGTGCACCTTTTACTCGTATGTCAAGCGTGTCGCTATTGGCACAAACGCCTTCCAAAATATAGATGATGGTTACTGTTGTGTCATTCCCCGAACCTGGATCCAAGATGTCTGGAGCAAATACTCCGTCTATGGCATTTACGATACCCGAACCGATGAAAGTCCCTCCCGGTGTTTGCGGTATCAGTGTATCCAGCGGGTCGGTAGAACAATATACCAATAGGTCTGCTGTTCCTCCAACGTCTGGTGTAATATCTACTGGAAACTTATTGAATACTTCTACTACGATGGTATCTGAGTTACCACATGCTTCTTCTAGGTTACTTTGAACCACATAAATAGTCGTCTGGGATGGGTGTATCCATGGATCGGCACAGATGCTGCACCCAAAGTTCGTTCCGACTTGAATCGGATCGCCCGACAGGGTGGACCACCAAAAGGTATCACCTCCATGTGCATCCAACTGTATGGTATCAAGCTCACATATTGCTGTGTCCGGACCCAAATACGTACTCGGTTCAATTCGAACTACGTAAGAGTAAATGTTGAAACCTGTTACAGGACAGAAGTTGTCTTCTACAGTCACGTTGAAGGGCACGTATGTTTGATTCGTAGGAACTGCTATCCAACTGATGTGAACGGTGTCTGGGTTGGTTCCAGTTGTTGTCCAAATTGCTCCAGGCAAAATTTGGTCGATATTACAAAACGATGTAATGGAATCGGAAGAAATATTCCCTGACGTATCGTAATCGGCAAATATCAAGTCGAACTCGAAATCCTGACCGATACAGACTACAATAGAGTTTGAATCCAAAAGCCCACCTTCTCCTTCAAAGTTCGTGATTCCGCCTTCGTCAACAGGAGGTGTGTTGTCGCAACTGTCCAACACGATAAACTGAATATCGCGATGCACTTCACCTTTATAGACCCCTGTTTGATTATTGTATTCTTTCACCGTAACAGCTATGGCATAGTTGGCGAAGTTGAAGCCCACTGGAATGGTAGCAGTGAAGTTTAATTGACCTGTTAAGTTATTGATGGTTGTTGTGCCTGGCATAGGTTGGGGGCCACTGTAACCACCTTGATATGTAATTGAACTATAATTGCCTCCACTAAATGAATTCCAAGCTGTATCAAGCTCCCACCAAAGGCTGTCTCCATCAGGATCATAGGCACTCCAGTTATAAGTAACCTCTTGACCATCGCAGAAAAAAGGAATAGGCTTGTTTGAATTAAATTGAACGGAGCTGTTATTCGGGAAACTCGCCATTTGCAATCTATCATAAGCAACGATGCTTGGCTGGCTCACATAGTTAACACCTGTATTTCGTGCACCGGATGCATAAACGAAGGTCCAATTGTCGCAACCTGCTTGTCCCCATGTTGTAGTCGAATCAAAGCAAATGGTATCACTGGTGTAAACACCCCACTGAATACCTAGTAATCCACACGAACCAACCAAACAGGAGTTTTGAGTTGCATTCAATGAATCGCAAATTGGTGTCGCTTCCTTTATCGTATCAGCTTGGGCTGTTACGTTCCATGATGTATTAAAGTCCTCACAGTACAACATAAATCCAGCGGAAGTTCCAATACCGGCAGCGCCTGTACAATTTCCATTGTTAAATGCTGTTCCTCCACAATAACGGAAGAAATCCATGGTGAACACATAACAACTGTTCCCAACACTTACGTAAGTGATGTTCATTCCTTGAATGTGCGTGGCTTTTGATTCTTGAAGTCCAACTAGACCAAGGGTGAAAAGCGTAATAATGAGTGCTATTTTTTTCATAACAGGTTTTCGGTTAACTGGGACAAAGACTTAGCTCGGATTAAAAAGGTTGTCTGAGATGTGAATTTTCCTTAAGTCGCACAAAACTAGCCAATGAGTTTAATAATTCATTCTCCTTTTTCAAGTAATTTAAAACCTCCGTTGTATGTGATATTCAATTACTTACATACCTCCTGGAAGAGTCGATAACATTCGACATGGAGCAATCTTTTTTTTAAAGTCATTTTGTGACTCATGATCGGCCCGATTAAATAAAACACCGTTTTAAGAATAGTCTCACTTTTGCTGAAATGAAGCGATTTCTAATTGTTGGCGCGGGACTAAGTGGGATATGTGTTGCAGAGCGGCTTTTGCAACGAGGAGTTTCCGTGAAAGTAATCGACCAAGTGGATCAGCCATCAAGCACGGCTGTGGCGACCGGAATGTATAATCCAATTGTATTTAAACGGCTAAACAAGAGCTGGATGGCGGACGAGTTGGTGGCAGAACTCCGGCACTTTTATCGCGGTCTCGAGTCTAAGCTTGGTGTTCAATTATTACAAGATATTGAATTCAAGCGCTGCATACCCAGCCAAGACTATGCGGTTCTCTGGATTCAGCGCTTGGAGGACCAAGCATTCCAGAAATTTATCGGTCCCATTTCCAATGGATTTGGATCTGTCTTTGAATCGGGCATACTGGACTGTGAATTACTCGTTAAATCATATGTCGCGCATCTCGTAGAAAACGACTTGCTTTTGAATGAAGCTTTTATTCACGATGACTTGAAGGTGAGTACAAATCACGTTACTTATAAGTCCCAAACCTATGATGGGGTGGTGTTCTGCGAAGGTCCGTACGCCAGTAAAAACCCTCATTTTCATTGGTTACCATTTAAACCTTGCAAAGGCGAATGGATTATTGTCCAAACCGATAGAGCAGTAACTGACGTTGTCGTTAATGATCAAATAAACATCATTCCGCTAGGCGATAATAAATACAAGCTCTCTTCCACATATGAATGGGATGATTTGACCTGGAACAAAACTTCGAAAGCGGCTGACGAACTGCTAGCTGCATTTGAACGCATATTTAAATGCAACACAAAAATCATTGATCAACAAGTAGGTATTCGCCCTAGCGCAGCAGATCGTAGGCCCTATATTGGAAGTCACCCAAGGCAAAGAAACCTCCACATTTTTAACGGCCTCGGAACCAAGGGCATCATGCTCGCTCCGTATTTTTCAGAAGAATTCGCAGCCTATTTAGTGGAGGGAAAAACGCTAAAAGACGAGATCAATATTGCGCGACACATAAAGCGCTATTATCAAGAAATCAATTCCTGACGAAAATCAATTTGGCAAATGGACCAAGCACATAATTTTGCGCCATGGCTTTACACAACCGAATCGATAAAAAACTACTCAAAGAAAGGCTGGAACACGACAATACGCCTCGAAAGACGGTTTCTTTTTACCGGTATGTACACATAGAAAATCCAGCCGAGTATCGCGATCATTTATACCGCGAATGGGAGTCCATCGGCTGCTTAGGTCGAATCTACCTCGCCAACGAAGGAATCAACGCACAGATGAGTGTGCCAAGCAACCATTGGGATGCCTTTGAAGCGCATATTGAAAAAGATGAACTGCTGTCAGGCGTTCCTTTTAAGGTAGCCGTTGAAGATAGCAACCGCTCTTTTTACAAGCTTAAAATCAAGGTTCGAAATAAAATTGTGGCAGATGGACTGGACGACACAAGTTTTAATCCATGGAACACCGGGAATCATTTAAACGCCATTGAATTTAACCAAGCCATTGCTGATGGAGCCATCGTTGTTGACATGCGCAACCATTATGAAAGTGAAGTAGGTCATTTCAAGGGCGCAATTCTCCCTGATGCTGATACGTTTCGCGATGAGCTAAAAATGGTGGAAAGCATGTTAGATGGAAAAGAAAACGAAAAAATCCTTATGTATTGTACAGGAGGGATTCGATGTGAAAAAGCGAGCGCATATTTCAAGCACCTTGGATTCAAAGATGTAAACCAATTAAAAGGTGGAATCATCGAATATGCCCATCAAGTTCAAGAACAACAATTAGAAAATAAATATATCGGGAAAAACTTCGTGTTTGATGAGCGCCTTGGCGAACGCATAACGGATGACGTAATTGCAACATGTCACCAATGTGGTAAGACCTGTGACAACCATACGAATTGCTTGAATGAAGATTGTCATTTATTATTTATTCAGTGCGATGAGTGTAAAGCGCGACACGAAGGTTGTTGCTCAGATGATTGTCAAGAAATCATCCAACTTCCTATGGAAGAACAAAAAGAGCGGAGAAAGGGCCAAAACAAAGGGGAAGCTCGAAATATTTTCAAAAAAGGTCGGGTCGGATTTAAGATTCTTAAATAGTCATCCGAACCCACTTTTAAGATCGACTACCTTTCGCGGCAGAATGTGAAAAACCTTGAATAAGTTTTCAATTCCAAACCCCTACAGTTTGAATAATATTGCAGGCTCATTGCACGCGCAAAAACTTCCCTAAACATGAAAGAAATTCGATCGGCACTTGTTTCCGTATTTAATAAAGACGGACTCGACCAAATAGCCGAATTACTCCAAGAACGTGGGGTTAAAGTGTATTCAACAGGTGGTACTGCTGCCTTTTTTACGAATAAAAAAATTCAGGTAACTGAGGTTGAGTCGATTACCAATTATCCTTCTATTTTAGGTGGTAGAGTAAAAACCTTGCACCCAAAAGTATTTGGTGGAATTTTAGCTCGTTCGACCGATGAAGACGATCAAAATGAATTAGAGCGCTTTAATATTCCAACGATCGATTTAGTTGTCGTTGATTTATATCCGTTTGAGGAAACGGTAAAATCAGGTGCTGAAGAAGCAGCCATCATCGAGAAAATCGACATCGGTGGCATTTCATTGATTCGAGCCGCAGCAAAAAACTTCAACGATGTGGTGATCATTCCCTCGAAAAATGAATATGGAGATTTAGTTCAAATCTTAAAGGCTGGGGGTAAGACAACCTTGGATGAAAGACGAGCGCTTTCCTCCAAAGCATTCGCAGTAACAAAACATTATGATAGCGCCATTTCGGCCTATTTTGAGGGAGGATCGACCAACGCGCGCAAGGAACTTCGTTATGGTGAAAACCCACATCAGAAAGGATCTTTTGTTGGAAATCTCGATCAATTTGTGAGTCAACTACACGGTAAAGAATTATCGTATAACAACCTGCTTGATGTAGACTCGGCCATTCGACTGATCCGTGATTTTAAAAATGATGATCCATCCTTTGCGGTAATTAAACACAATAACGCTTGTGGCTTTGCCACTCGATCAGATGCTAAAACAGCCTATTTAGACGCTTTAGCTGGCGATCCGGTTTCAGCTTTTGGCGGAATCATTGTCACCAACGTGGCTATAGACATGGACACCGCGCAAGAGATTAATAAGCTTTTCTGCGAAGTGGTTATCGCTCCATCATTTGAAGCAGATGCTCTTGAATTGCTAAAAAGCAAAAAGAATCGAATGCTCTTGGTCGATCACATGAAAGAATTTCCTTCAAAAACCTCTCGATCAATTCTGAACGGAATCCTTGAACAAGACATGGATTCAAAAACTGTTTCGGCCAGCGAATTGCAAAACGTAACAAAGCGTATTGCTTCAGCGGAAGAAGTGGAAGATATGCTCTTCGCCAACAAATTGGTAAAACACACTAAGTCAAACACTATCGTTCTAGCTAAAAACAAACAGCTCATTTCGAGCGGTGTAGGACAAACATCGCGGGTCGATGCTTTGCGTCAAGCAATCGATAAGGCGAAGAATTTTGGTTTTGAAATCGCGGGTTCGGTTATGGCAAGCGATGCATTTTTTCCTTTTCCAGACTGTGTTGAAATAGCTAACAACGAAGGTGTTAAAGCTGTAATACAGCCAGGTGGATCAGTGCGTGATCAAGAATCAATTGATTATTGCAACGAACACAACATGGCTATGGTTATAACCGGAACAAGACATTTTAGACACTAATCATAGCCGGATAATAAATTTACCTTCGCGCAAATCACTTGAACACAGAGATATAGATAATGGGATTATTCAACCTATTCACAGAAGAAATAGCAATAGACCTTGGCACAGCCAACACCATCATTATTCATAATGATAAAGTGGTGGTCGATGAACCGTCCATCGTTGCAGAGGACCGTACCACGAAAAAAATTATTGCCGTAGGACGTGTAGCCATGTTGATGCATGGAAAAACGCATGAAAACATCCGCACTATCAGGCCATTAAAAGACGGTGTGATTGCAGATTTCCATGCCGCTGAACAGATGATTCGAGGCATGATTAAAATGATCAACTATGGCAACCGCTTGTTCACACCAAGCTTGAAAATGGTCATTTGCATCCCTTCAGGAATTACTGAGGTTGAAAAGCGTGCCGTTAAGGATTCAGCAGAGCATGCTGGCGCAAAAGAAGTTTACCTCATTCATGAGCCAATGGCAGCCGCGATAGGTATCGGTATTGATGTGGAGGAGCCAATGGGCAACATGATTATTGATATAGGCGGAGGAACAAGCGAGATCGCTGTTATCGCCTTAGGTGGAATCGTTTGCGATAAATCAATTCGAGTAGCTGGTGATGAATTCACCAGTGACATTGAAGATTATATGCGCAGACAACACAACATTTTAATTGGAGAGCGCAGCGCAGAGCGAATCAAAATAGAAGTTGGTTCAGCGCTATCAGAATTAGAAAACCCACCTGAAGACATGGCGGTTCATGGTCGCGACTTGATGACCGGAATTCCGAAAGAAATTAAGGTGTCGTATGTGGAAATAGCCCATGCCTTGGATAAATCCATTTCGAAAATTGAAGAGGCCATCCTGAGTGCCTTAGAAATGACACCACCAGAGCTTTCGGCCGATATCTACAAAACTGGAATCTATTTGGCTGGCGGTGGCTCTATGCTGCGCGGATTAGACAAACGAATTAGTTTGAAAACCAAGCTTCCTGTTCATGTAGCTGAAGATCCGCTTAGAGCTGTTGCCAGAGGTACGGGCATTGCGCTTAAGAACGCGCATCGATTCCCGTTCTTGATGAAATAGTCCAAGTCTGTTAGCTTTGAAAAAGCTCAAAATAGCTAAGAGAACGCATGCGTAACCTGTTTTTATTCTTGTGGAAAAATCAATTTACGGTTCTATTCGTACTCATTGAAACCATTGGATTTTATTTACTTGTATCAAACAACAGTTACCAGCAATCGGTCGTTCATGTGTCTGGTGTTCAGCTTTCTGGAAAGGTTTACGACTTCGAACATTCGTATAAAAAATACATCGGACTTTTAGAAGAGAATGAGGCGTTAAGGAATGAAAATGCACTCCTTCGTCTTGCAAGCTTAAATGGAGCCCCAACTCAAATCGAGGAGATCGCTCAGTATGACTGTATTCCAACGCAAGCAATCAATAGCAGTTATAACCTAGAAAAGAACTTCATAATCGTAAACTCCGGATCTGCTTCGGGCCTTCAACCTGCAAACGCAGTGATTGGGACAGAGGGCATTGTAGGCATTGTGCATACGGTGACAGAAAACTATGCCTCAATCATTCCGATGTTGCACAGCGACAGCAAAATAAGTGGCAGACTAAAGGGCACGAATTATTTCGGACAATGCAAATGGGAAGGTCGCGATGATAAAGTCATTATGCTCGAAAATATTCCAAATCATGTTCCGGTGGCTCAAGGCGACACCATCATTACGCGGGGCTCTACCGGTATTTTTCCTCCTGGACTTATCATTGGCTTCGCCAGCTCATCCGAACGAGACGAAAGCAGCGGATTTCAGCGCATCCAAGTTAATTTAGCCACCAATTTCAGAAAGATCAACACCCTATATGTCATTCAAAACAGACATAAAGAAGAACTGGATTCACTTGTCTTAAAAACTCAGGAATGGATAGAGAAGTAGTAGGTCAATCGGTTCGGTTTATTGCCCTGATATTTCTTCAGGTGTTGATCCTTAATAATGTCTTGTTTTCAAATTTATTCAACCCGTATCTCTATATCTATTTCATCCTTTTATTACCCGTAGATTTCCGACCATCCTTAGGCCTCATTGTCGGCTTCTTTCTCGGTTTATCCATTGATATTTTTTCGCAAACCTTAGGAATGCACGCCATTGCCACCACGTTCGCAGCTTACTGCCGACCCTATGTTTTAACTTATATGGCGCCTCGAGATGGGTACGAATTTTCTCGAAATCCAGGCGTTAGACAAATGGGATGGTTGTGGTTTTCGACATACGCGGGCATCATCATCGCGTTGCATCATTTCGTACTCTTTTTTGTAGAGATGTTTCGAATGTCAGGACTTTGGCAAACCTTACTAAAGTCGTTATGCAGTTCGATCCTGACATTGATTTTAGTCCTCATCATTCAGCTGATCTTTCTTCGTTCGAATCGCTCCAATAGCAGTTATGAATAATCTGGTTTATCGAAAGATCACCGTAATCGGAGCCTTTGTAATTGTTGGGCTTGTCTTTATCGCGCGCCTATTTTATATCCAAGTCCTAGACGAGTCTTACGTTTCTTCGGCTGACAATCAAGCCCTTAGATATGTAACTAAGTACCCTGCTCGAGGTATTATTTACGACCGAAACCATGAAATATTAGTCCTCAACCAGGCCGCCTATGACCTAATGATTGTTCCGCGACAAGTAGGAAAAATAGATACCGAAGCGTTTTGTGTTTTGCTTGATATAACGAAGGCTGAGTTCATAAAAAACTATGAATCGGCAAAGAACTATTCTCAATATCGTTCGAGCATTTTTAAAAAGCAAATGACGGCTGACGAGTATTCCAGAGTGGCCGAGCGTCTTTATCAATATCCCGGATTTTATGGTCAAAAACGTAGTCTCCGCATCTATCCGGACAGTATTGCAGCCCACGTTCTTGGCTACATAGGCGAGGTAAACCAAGCCAACTTGGACAACGATACCTTTTACCGTTCGGGTGACTTCATCGGAATCAGTGGTTTGGAAAAGCAATACGAAAAAGAGCTGCGTGGAGGACGAGGTCGTGAAGTACTTATGGTCGATGTACACAACACGGTTCAAGGTCAATTTGAGAATGGACGATTTGACATCGAAGCCAAAGCGGGACAAAACCTCACATCGACCATTGACATACAAATGCAGAAGTATGGAGAGCAGCTTATGGTCAACAAGAAGGGAAGCATTGTTGCTATCGAGCCTCGAACGGGAGAAGTGTTGGCGTTGGTGTCAAGCCCATCTTATGACCCAAATCTGTTGGTAGGTGTAAAACGCGCTAAGAACTACAAGCTTCTGGCAGAAAACGACAGTTTAGATCCGCTCTTCAATCGGGCTTTAATGGCCAAATATCCACCGGGCTCCATTTTTAAAATTGTTCAATCGTTGATTGGATTAGATTTAGGAGTGATCAATGAAAACACAGGTATTATCTGCAACAAAGCACTTGTAGGTTGTCACAATCACCCCAGTGCTTCCAACCTCCGCGAAGCGATTCAAATGTCTTGCAACCCATATTATCATCAAGTATTTAAGCGCATCATAAACCAAGGTAAATCAAAGAATTATTTTGAAGACAGCGCCATTGGATTGGCCATTTGGAACAACAAAGTGCGGGCCTTCGGGCTAGGGGAACGGCTAGGCCTTGACCTTCCAAGCCTCAAATCTGGAGGTGTCCCTGATGTTGCATTCTATGACCGCATTTATGGCACACGTAGGTGGGCATTCAGCACCATTTACAGTTTGAGCATCGGTCAAGGAGAGCTGGAAGTGGTTCCTTTGCAAATGGCCAACTTAACCGCCATCATTGCAAACCGTGGTTATTATATTACCCCACATTTGATAAAAGGCCTAACCGGGACAGTTGACTCAAACTTCATTTGGGACCGCCACGACAGCGGAATTGATTCGGCATTTTACACTCCTATTGTTGATGCCATGAATTGGGTGGTTGAAAAACCTGGCGGTACAGCCCGAAAAGCTCGAATTGACGGCA
>Ga0115566_10002478_pt1 | contig 15223 bp, 15 predicted proteins | sample COGITO_mtgs_1204_3_FD_87173 | JGI IMG/M metagenome (GOLD analysis project Ga0115566, IMG submission 87173) | Pelagic marine microbial communities from North Sea - COGITO_mtgs_120405 | ecosystem: Environmental > Aquatic > Marine > Epipelagic | place: Germany:Helgoland, sampling site Kabeltonne...
GAACGAACAACAATCAGATAGTACCGCAGATGCAATATGCGCCGTCATGCTGATCACTATTGCCGTCATCGCTATGGTCTACTGGGTTTCTGGTCAGTAGAACAGCTCGACAGTTTTTCTGTTTTAGAGACATTTTACTGCGACATTTTACTGCGACATTGTTCGGTTCAAGGTTCGGTTCAGGGTTCGGTTCAGGGTCCGGTTCAGGGTCCGGTTCAAGCCGCAGTGCAATCTGTTGTGTGGCCGCTAAGCAGAGCCGCGGTTTAAGGCATCTCTCGACAACTGGCCCCGGGCTAGCGAGTGTCTCATTGCTAAGGTAATACCAGCGAGACGATGCCAGCGATAGTCAGGACGAATAGGGTTGTGAAGAGCAGGCCGCCGAAGATGTAGGCAAGGGGCTTGCCGGTACTGAAGTCTCGTTCATAATTTTTGTCGGTTTGCACGCCAAAGGCGGCAGCGAATACGCTTAACATCACCTGGGTGAAGCTAGGCGCTTTTTGTTGTGGTTGCGCCTCATCTGAACTGGTTTCTGAGCCCGTGTCGATGGTGTTATTCATGATCGAGTATTTACCTACTGGTCAACGAGGAGCGCATTTTACCATCATTTGGCCGGCCACTCGAGAACTTGTTAATCCTGCAATGAATGTTCAGACGCCAGTCTACTATTGGTAATTCAGCACCGGTGATAACCACCGTTCGATCTCCTCTACGGGCATGCCCTTACGCTCGGCATAATTTTCCACTTGGTCGCGATCGATTTTTCCCAAGCCAAAGTAACGTGCCTCTGGATGCGAAAAGTAGAAGCCGCTGACGGCTGAGGCAGGCGACATGGCGTAGTTTTCTGAGAGACTGACGCTGGTTTGAGCCGTAGCGTCCAATAAGTCGAACAGGGTGGCCTTTTCAGTATGATCAGGGCAGGCTGGATAACCCGGTGCTGGGCGTATGCCCTGGTACTTCTCCTTGATCAATGACTCGTTATCCAACACTTCATCTGCCGCATAACCCCAGAACTCCTTCCGCACCCGCTCATGCATGCGTTCAGCAAATGCTTCAGCAAGCCGGTCTGCCAGGGCTTTGAGAAGAATCGAATTGTAGTCGTCGTGATTCGCCTCATACTGCGCCGCTAGTTCATCCACGCCCAGACCGGTGGTCACGACAAATCCACCGATGTAATCTGCCTGACCTGAATCAACGGGGGCAATGTAGTCGGCCAAGCAGTAGTTGGGCTGCTCGTTGGGTTTCGACATCTGCTGACGCAGATGGTGCAAACGTGTTTTCACCTGCGTTCGGGATTCGTCCGTATAAACCAGTATGTCGTCACCAACGCTATTCGCCGGCCAGAAGCCAATCACCGCATTGGCGCGGATCAGATCCTGATTCACCAGGTTTTTAAGCATCGCCTGGGCATCTTTGTAGAGTTCCCGTGCGGTCTCACCGACGACCTCGTCATCAAGAATCGCGGGGAACTTGCCCGCCAACTCCCAGGTATTGAAGAACGGGTTCCAGTCGATGTAATCAACCAGTTCAGCCAGGGCATAGCCCTCGAATGTCCGTGTGCCGGTGAATGCTGGTACGGCAGGGGTTTGCCAGTCTATGTGGGTGCGATTATCCTGAGCATGGGCATAAGACAGCAGATTACCTTTAGCCCGACGATGTTTGTTGCGCTCTCGAATCATGGCGTACTCTGTGCGCAACTCCTCGCAAAATGCGGGTTTGAGTTCTTCGCTGAGTAGCTTAGTGGCTACACCAACGGCTCTAGAAGCATCTGCCACATATACCGTGGCATCAGCGGTATAGCGGGGTTCGATCTTTACAGAAGTGTGAGCTTTGGACGTTGTGGCACCGCCAATCATCAATGGCAGGTTGATCTTCAGACGTTCTAGCTCGGAGGCCACATGCACCATCTCGTCTAAAGAGGGTGTGATCAGACCGGAGAGGCCAATGATATCAACGTTCTCACTGATCGCAGTTTTGATGATTTTGTCTGCAGAGACCATCACGCCAAGGTCGATGACCTCATAGTTATTGCACTGCAGGACTACGCCAACGATATTTTTACCAATATCATGGACATCGCCCTTGACCGTGGCCATCAAGATTTTTCCTCGCGGCTTTGAGTTGCCATCTTTGGCCGCTTCAATGAAGGGTACCAGATGGGCCACTGACTGTTTCATCACCCGGGCGCTCTTGACCACTTGGGGAAGAAACATTTTGCCCGCACCGAACAGGTCGCCGACGCGGTTCATTCCTGTCATCAAGGGTCCTTCGATGACATCGATAGGACGATCGTAATCTAATCGTGCTTCTTCCGTGTCAGCTACGACATAGGTATTGATACCCTTGACTAGCGCATGTGCCAGGCGTTCTTCAACGGGCAGCTCGCGCCATGAAAGGTCAGCGGCCTTGCCTTTGCTCGCCCCCCCGGAGTATTGATTCGCTACTTCAAGCAATTGCTCGGCGGCATCTTCACGGCGGTTCAGAATCACATCTTCAGCACGGTCCCGCAGGTCGGCAGGGATGTCTTCGTAGATGGCCAATTGCCCCGCATTCACAATGCCCATAGTAAGGCCAGCTTTGATCGCGTGATACAGGAACACCGCATGGATCGCCTCGCGAACCTGATTGTTGCCACGAAAGGAAAACGACACGTTGCTGATGCCACCGGAAATTTTTGCACCGGGTAATTCCGCTTTAATAAATGCACAGGCGTCAATAAAGTCCTTGCCGTAGGTCACATGCTCCTCGATCCCGGTTGCCACAGCAAACACGTTTGGATCGAAAATAATGTCTTCCGTCGGGAACCCGACTTCGTTGACGAGAATGTCATAGGATCGACGGCAGATGGCGTTTTTACGGGCCAAGCTGTCTGCTTGGCCATCTTCATCAAAGGCCATAACGATGACCGCGGCACCATGCTTCATGCAAATTTTCGCCTGATCAACAAACTCAGCCCGGCCAGCCTTGAGGCTGATAGAGTTGACGATAGATTTGCCCTGCAGGCACTTCAGTCCCGCCTCAATAATTTCCCATTTTGAAGAATCCACCATCACCGGTACGCGGCTGATATCTGGCTCAGAGGCCACTAGGTGCAGAAATTTAACCATGGCAGTCTTGGAATCAAGCATGCCTTCATCCATATTGACGTCGATGATCTGCGCGCCATTATTAACCTGGGAAAGGGCAACCTCCAGAGCTGCATCGTAGTCTTCCTCAATAATCAGGCGGGAGAACTTTTGGGAACCGGTGACATTGGTTCGTTCACCGACGTTAACGAATAACGAGTCGTCATCAATGTTGAAGGGTTCGAGTCCACTGAGGCGCAACTTGGGACTGACAACAGGAATCGGCCGTGGTGCATAGTTCGCTGCAATTCGAGTGAATTCGCGGATATGATCGGGGCCAGTACCGCAACAGCCACCGATGATATTGATTAGCCCGGAACTCAGGTAATCCTCAATCGACGCGACCATCTGCGGAATAGTTTCGTCGTACTCACCAAACTCGTTGGGTAAGCCGCGATTGGGATAAGCGCTAACATAGCAATCTGCGATATGGCTGACATCAGCGATATAGGGTCTCAACTCGTCAGCGCCGAGCGCGCAGTTAAAGCCAACGGATATGGGTTTGGCATGGCGAATAGAGGCCCAAAATGCTTCAACAGTTTGGCCTGACAGCAGTCGACCTGAAGCATCTGTGATGGTGCCAGAGATCATGATCGGATATTCGGTATCAAGCTCTTCGAAGACGCTCAACGCAGCATAGATAGCCGCCTTGGCATTCAGGACATCAAAAATCGTTTCGATCAGAATAATGTCGGCACCGCCTTCGATCAGGGCGCGAATACCCTCGCTGTAATCTTCAACGAGTTCGTCAAAGGTAATATTCCGAAAACCTGGATCATTGACATTAGGTGACAGGCTCGCGGCGCGGGTCGTGGGGCCAACGGCGCCGGCAACGAACCGTGGCTTGGTGGGATCTTCTGCAGTGATCTCATCCGCTGCCTGCCTGGCGAGACGGGCCGCCTGCACATTGATCTCATAGGAGAAATCTTCTGTGCCATAGTCTGACTGCGAGACACGGTTAGCCGTGAAGGTATTGGTTTCAATAATGTCTGACCCAGCCCGCAAGTACGCCATGTGGATGTTTTTCAAGGCTACCGGCTGAGTCAGGGTCAGCAGTTCGTTATTGCCTTTGACGTCAGAGGGGTGATCAATGAATCGCTCGCCGCGAAAGTCGGCTTCAGTGAGTTTCAGCTCTTGGATCATGGTACCCATGGCGCCATCCATTACCAGAATGCGTTGTTGCAGTTGGGCGTGCAGAAGGGCGGAACGGGGTGCTTGCTTCATGGTGTCAGGTATCTTATGGGCGGTTAGTAACAGGCGGCGAGTTTAGCAGGTGTGACAGTGCTGCGGATTGAAGATCCGTCTTAGCCAAGATGAATCATCTTCATCTTGAATGATTTGAAAAGCTTTTAAAAAGCAGAGGCTTAGGCAGGTGGCCATTGCTCATGAGGGGGCTGATTAGTTACACTTGTATTCTAATCAACTGCCGACGGACTCGAACATGGTCGAAATCACACCATCAGCCCAGGAATATCTGGTCAGTTTGCTGTCCAAACAAGACGATGCGAACGATATTCGCATATTTATCTCTGACCCCGGTACACCGATGGCGGAGACCTGTATTGCGTATTGCAAGCCAGGCGAAGAGCAAAGTACCGATGAGAAGGTTGACTATACGGGTTTTGGCGCCTGGATAGACGGTCGCAGCAAGCCGTTTTTGGTGGATGCGATGGTGGATTATGCAAAGGATAAAATGGGTGGCCAGCTCACTATCAAAGCGCCGAATGCCAAAGTACCTAAAGTGTCAGATGACAGTCCCATCGAAGATCGGATTAACTACGTGCTGCATAGTCAGGTCAACCCTTCGTTGGCGAGCCATGGCGGTAATGTCAGCCTAGTTGAAGTGGTGGATATGAATACCGCCATACTGCAGTTTGGCGGGGGTTGCCAGGGTTGCGGCATGGTGGATATGACGCTCAAAGATGGGGTCGAGAAAACCCTGCTTGAATTGATTCCCGAGCTGACAGCCGTCAAGGATGTCACGGACCATACGGTGACGGAAAACGCTTATTTTTAGCAGTTGCCGAGTTTCACAACGCGCCGTCCAGCTAGCCCAGGGGCTCGCTGGACGGCGGCGAGACGATGCGGGTGACTTGTTCAATAATCAATTCCGCTGGGTTGTCTGCAGGGCCAGCAAGATTCCACATCTGCGGAAATGTCAGCCCCTGACCCCCGCGTTGGTTAAATAAGGCAATATTGCTGTCGCTGTCGTCGATCAAGATCGCACGCGGATGGGCTAGACGGTCTTTGTGACCAGTAAAGATACAGTCAGTGAAACCGTCGCCAAAATAGTCGCAAAGCCATTGATACTTGCCAGTCAGGCAATGGGGAAAGCCGGTGGGCGCGGTCAAAAAAACCACGTGGCCTAATTCTGAGAGTCCTTGGTGTAACCTTGGAAACCATGGGTAAGCGGGCAGCTCGCGCCAGAAGCTGGCGCCGTGCGCATCGATTTCCTGGAAAAATTGCTCTCGCGGCATGCCAATGAGCGCTGTCGGATAAAAGTCGCCCGCAAAATCAGCGGCCCAACGTTGCATCGTCCCGTCTGGATCTAGACCCACAAGGTTTAACGCCGGTTTGATAAAATCGGCGCAGACCCCATCGACATCAAGGTAGATCTCCCATGGCGCGTCACCACTCAGGCTGATTTCGCCTTGAAATCTGCAGCACGAAGCGCTTGTCGTTCTGGCAAGTAGGGTTTGACTCGGTCTCGCAGGTCTCGAATCATTGCCTCTGTGGCCGCCCAGTCAACACAGGCGTCAGTCACTGAGACGCCATACTCGAGGTCCTCGAGTTTGTCGGGAATAGCCTGGTTGCCGGCATTCAAGTTACTTTCCACCATTAAACCAACAATAGAACTGTTGCCCTCAGCGATTTGATTGCCGACGTTCTCCATAACGAGAGGCTGCAACGCATAATTTTTCGACGAATTGGCGTGACTACAGTCAATCATGATATTGGCATCAATTGATGCCTTGGCCAGTGCCTGCTCACAAACGGCGACATTCACCGAGTCGTAGTTGGTATTGCCGCCACCGCCACGGAGGACGATATGCGCATGCTGGTTGCCGCGAGTTCGAATCACCGCGACCTGACCCTCATGGTTAATACCCAGAAACCGATGGGGCGCTGAGACCGACTGTAAGGCATTGATCGCGACCGCGAGGCCGCCATCGGTACCATTTTTGAAGCCGACGGCAGAGGACAAGCCACTCGCCATTTCACGATGGGTCTGGGATTCAGTGGTACGTGCTCCGATAGCGCTCCAGCTGATCATGTCCTGCAAATATTGTGGCGAAACAGGGTCGAGGGCTTCAGTTGAAGTCGGAATGCCCATCTCAGCCAGGTCTACGAGTAATTGACGGGCGAGTTTGAGCCCGTCTTCAATGGCAAAAGAATCATTCATATAAGGGTCGTTGATAAAACCTTTCCAGCCGACTGTGGTGCGAGGCTTTTCAAAATACACGCGCATCACGAGGACCAGACAATCTTGAACTTCATCAGCAAGAACCTTAAGGCGCCGAGCATACTCCATCGCGGCATCTATATCGTGAATCGAGCAGGGTCCGATAATCACGAATAGGCGTGAATCCTTGTGCTCGAGGATATCTTTGATGATTAACCGGCCATTAGAAACCGTGGCTAGCGCCGTGTCTGATGCCGGAATTAACTTTTTAAGTTCGTTAGGCGTTATCAGGGTCTGTTCACTTAACACGTTTAAATCATCCACTATCACGTTAGTCATCTTGATTTCCTGATCCGCAGATCCTGTCTATTCATCGAAAGTATTGGTTACGTAACGCTGTAACTAAAAAAAAACCCCGATTGACCTGCGCCTATCGGGGTTTCCTGTCGGCGGTCATGACCGCCTAATCTTGTATTATGCGATCTATTTCTTCGTAAAGAAGCTGCTGGTATAGAAGCTGTTGGTATAGAAGCTGCTGGTATAGAAGCTGTTGGTATAGAAACAATAAGGCTGAGCAACACAGCTAGCAACTGCACCTTCGCTGGTCAGCGGCGTCGTGGCACGGTTAAAATCGAGGTGATTGATTTTGTTCATGGGGGTCATGATAGCGACCTGATGCAATGTTGCAAGTGTTTTTTGGTAGCCGGCGTTATACTCGCCGGTGCCTTAAGCCCATCGCGCAAAGTAATGCTTTAAGAAGGAGTGACTATGTATTTAAGACATCTGCTGGCTATCGTGAGTTGCTTGTGGTCCTTCTTGGCAGCAGCCGACTCGGTACTTGGCACTCCCACGGCGATCAAGTTCAGTGCCGTTAACGAGTTGAGCGGTCTCGTTAAAAGTCGTCGATTCGACGATGTCTACTGGGCCCATAACGACAGTGGCGACCAAGCTCGACTGTTTGCCATTGATCATTTGGGCAAGATTATCTTTCCGAGTTTTTTAGCGGGCGAATTCCATGGCGAGGTTAGCGCTCGAGGTAAGACCCCTTGGCCAGGTTTGCCGATCCTCGTCGCAGCTAATGTGGATTGGGAAGACATCGCCATTGATGCCGAGCATATTTATATTGCTGATATGGGCAACAACGGTAATGCGCGCCGCGATCTTGGGGTCTATGTCATCCCGGAGCCTAATCCACGGGCGGTGGAATTGACCCGGCCGGTAAGCTTTCTGCCGATACGCTACCCCGAACAGCGGGAGTATCCAGCCAAACTTTGGCACTACGACAGTGAAGCGCTGTTTGTCTTTCAGGATAAGTTGTACTTTATTACCAAGCATCGTCAGCCTGGCAAAATCAGTCAATTTGAAGCTGGCGCTGTATTATACCGACTGGATACTCGCTATACGGATCGCTTCAATATACTGACCCGAGTTGATGACAACCCGATATTGTCGGTGGCTACCGGCGCTGATGTGTCTCCCGATGGTCGCTATTTGGCCGTGATCAGTTACCGGGATCTCTGGTTGTTTGAAAAACCTGTCGCCGACGATCGATGGTTATCCGGTACGGCGTATCGATTGCCCTTGCCGTGGCGCGAGTCGAAACAAGTAGAAGCGGTAGCTTGGACTGATAATGAGCAACTGGTGATTGGCAACGAGGAGGGCAAGTTGTACTGGATTGCCCGGCAAGCGGTACCCCGGTATGTGGCGCAATAACGAAGTTAGCGGCGGTATCGAGCAAGGCCGCAGTGGCAGTGACAATGTTTCGAGGAAGTTTATCTAAACTGTTGTTATAAAATATGTATCTGTCAATTTAATGATGTCTATCAAGGGCCGCCTCGGCCCTATCGACGTTAACGTTAGGGCTAATTGCACGACCAACGTTGACATTCCGGGCGCCTCGCATACCATGCGCCTTCTGTTACTGTTTGTGGTAGGCGAATTTGGACGTGTCCTTAAGTATTACCGGTATTGCAGCCTTGTTGGCTGCTGGCTTGATCGGCGGATTCATCAACACATTAGCGGGTGGTGGTTCTATGCTGACACTGCCGGCGCTGATGCTGTTAGGTATGCCCGCCGATATCGCCAATGCGACGAACCGAGTAGGGGTGTTATTCCAATCCCTGGCGGGTGTTAAGGGATTTAAAGATCAGGACAAGCTGGACTCGAGTGCCATCGGGCCCGTACTGATACCCACCCTGTTGGGCGCCTTAGTCGGGTCTTTGTTCGCGGCCTTTCTACCCGTAGTGGTATTGAAGCCGATATTGCTCGGTACCATGGTCATCTTGGCCTTGGTGATGTTAATCAAGCCAGGCGCAGTGATACCCGAGCTAGGAACCGAGCCCTACAAAGTCTTCGAGCGACCTACTGCAGCGGTTATGTTGTTTGGCGCTGGTGTCTACGGCGGCTTTGTGCAGGCCGGCGTCGGTTTTATTTTGATCGCGGCCTTAGCCGGCGGTTTACGTTATGATCTCGTGCGTACCAATGCCTTGAAGATGGTCTGCACGGCGGCCTTTAGCATCGTCGCATTAATAGTATTTGTCAGCCGCGACCAAGTATTGTGGGTGCCAGGATTGATACTCGCCGCTGGCATGGTTGCCGGCGCGACACTGAGCGTCAGAGTAGCCATTAACGTGCCGCAGAATACCTTAAAATGGCTACTTTTTGTTATGGTGACTCTGACCTGTGTCGGCGCACTGTTATTCGACTAATTCACCATCTTTGGATGGCTACTGTGAAACCAACGACATGAACGAAGATATCGAAAAATATCCAGCCAACTTTATTCGAACGATTATCGAGAAGGATATTGCTGCAGGCAAAAATGCTGGGCAGGTGGTGACGCGGTTTCCCCCTGAGCCAAATGGTTACCTGCACATCGGTCATGCCAAGGCGATCTGCTTGAGTTTTGGCATTGCCCAGGAATTTGGTGGATCGACTTTTCTGCGCTTCGACGATACAAATCCGCTGAAGGAAAACATTGAATTTATGGAGTCAATGAAGACCGATATCAGCTGGCTCGGGTTTGAGTGGCGAGAGATCCGTAATGCTTCTGACTACTTTGAGCAGTTGTATCAATTTGCCGAGCAGTTGATCATGGCGGGCAAGGCTTATGTTGACTCGCTGTCAGCCGAAGAGATTCGAGAGTATCGAGGCACCCTGACGTCGGCGGGTAAAAACAGTCCGTTTCGTGACCGCAGCGTAGATGACAATCTGGATATGTTTCGCCGCATGCGGGCCGGTGAATTCAAAGACGGCGAGCACATCTTACGTCTGAAAATCGACATGGCTTCACCGAACATGAACCTCAGGGACCCGGCTATCTATCGGATCCGCCACGTGCGACATCACCAGACAGGTGACCAATGGTGCATCTACCCGTTGTATGACTACACCCATTGTATCTCTGACGCGTTGGAAGGCATTACCCATTCTCTCTGCGATCTCGGCTTCGAGGCGCATCGGCCTTTGTATGATTGGGTGCTGGACAATATCGAGGTGGATTGTCATCCCCAACAAATCGAATTTTCACGGTTGAATCTTCAATACACAGTGATGAGCAAGCGCAAGCTCAAGCAACTGGTTGAAGACCAGTTGGTGTCTGGCTGGGATGATCCGCGTCTGCCCACTATTGCTGGCCTTCGACGACGGGGTTATACGCCAGCCTCTATTCGAGAATTCTGCCGCCGAATCGGCGTGACTAAGAGCGACAATAATGTTGAGTTGGCGATGTTGCAAAGTGTCATTCGGGATGATCTGGAAGACAAGGCGCCACGAGTGATGGGTGTACTCAATCCATTGAAAGTCGTGATTGAAAACTTCCCTGAGGATCAGGTCGAGAATTTGACCGTCGCTAATCACCCCAAGATCGAAGCGCTTGGCACCCGCACATTACCCTTTACCCGCGAGGTCTATATCGACCGAGATGACTTTCGTGAGGAGGCTAACCGCAAATATAAGCGTCTGGTCACTGATGGCGAAGTTCGGCTGCGCTATGGTTATGTGATCAAGGCCCATCAGGTGATTAAAGATGATACTGGGCAAATCATCGAACTGCGTTGCACCTATGATCCTGAAACTCTGGGTGAGAACCCCGTTGGCAGAAAGGTGCGCGGCGTCATTCACTGGGTTTCCGCGCAGCAAAATCAGCCTGCCGAGATCCGGTTATTTGAGCCTTTATTTACCGTAGACTTCCCCGACGCTTCTGATCAAGACTATCGCGACCTGCTAAATGCGGACTCGAGTACTATCCTGCAGGGTTTCGTCGAAGCAAGCCTGGCTGATGCGACGGTGGAGCAGCGTTTTCAATTCGAGCGCGAGGGTTACTTTTGTATCGATAATAAGGACTCCAGGCCTGATCACCTGGTTTTCAATCGGGTCGTTGGATTGCGTGACAGCTGGGCGAAAGTCGAGCAGCCTGACGATAATTGAGCTAACAACAGGGTCAACACCATAAACGTCATTTACCTAGGAGGAAGCACCCATGCAATTCGGAATCATCCCGGTCAATATTGGTATTGAGTCACTGGCACAAATGACGGGTCTGGCGCAGCTCGCCGAGCAGGTAGGTATGGAGTCTGTGTGGACCTTTGAGCACGTTATAGTGCCCATCGACTATGAATCCAAATACCCTTACAACAAAAATGGCAAGATGGGTGTGAGCCCTGAGACCAACCTCGTCGACCCACTGATCGCCTTGGCCGCCATTGCTGCCAGCACGAATACGCTGCGCCTAGGGACTGGGGTCAACATTTTGTCACAAACTAACCCCCTATACCTGGCCAAGCAGGCCGCGAGCCTCGATATGTTGTCCGCTGGCCGGCTTTTGTTGGGCCTGGGTATTGGCTGGCTGCGAGAAGAGTTTGTGGCCATGGGCACACCCTTTGAAAAGCGTGGCGCACGGTTTGATGATTATTGTGCGGCGATGCGCAAAGTCTGGTCAGGAGAGGTGGTTGAGCATGAAAGTGAGTTTTTGAGCTGGCATGGTTTCAAGAGTTTTCCCATACCGCGGCAGTCACCCTTACCGGTCATTATTGGCGGTATCAAGGGGAAGATTCATGAACGGATCGCCCGCCATGGGGATGGTTGGTTCGCGCCAACGGGAGACCCGAAGGAACTTCGCGAGCACCTTGACCTGATTAAGGTCCAGTGTGATCTGGTCCAACGCGATATGAGCGAGATCGAGATCACCTGCATGTGGACTGGCAGTGGCGGTGAGGCAGCGGTTAAAGCCCTTGAAGACTGTGGCGTGCATCGCCTGGTTGTGCCCGTCATGGCGCTGGGTGAAGATCCCGTGGCCGGCATCAAGAAGTTCGCCTCTGACTATATCAGCTAGTGGCGCAACAGGCCTTGACTGTCACGTTGGCAGATATCCTGGTGGCTCAGCAGCGTCTTGTTGGCGGCTTGCTTGAAACCCCAGTACTGCGCAGTGCCGAGTTGGATACGCTTGCCGGTGCCGAATTGTTCTTTAAGTGTGAGCAGCAGCAAATGACCGGTTCTTTCAAGGCCAGAGGTGCGCTCAATGCGGTTCTCAGCTTGACCGAAGCGGAAGCTCGACGAGGAGTGGCCACCCATTCCTCGGGCAACCATGGCGCGGCCTTAGCCTGGGCCGCGGCAAAGCGCGGCATACCGGCCCATATTGTGGTGCCAGAGAATGCTGCCGACGTCAAAAAACGCAATATCGGCCAGCACGGAGCTGAGATCATCGAGTGTGAGTCCACCTTGCCAGCCCGCGAAGCCGCCCTGGCGGCGGTCGTGGCCCGCACCGGGGCCAATTTTATTCCACCCTATGATGACAGCAGAATCATTGCCGGGCAGGGGACTGCGGGTTTGGAATTGATGGCGGCGGTGCCTGATCTAGATGACATTGTGACGCCGGTGGGTGGTGGCGGTTTGCTCGCGGGTACGCTTTTGGCAGTCGCTGACGGACCCCAAGTATATGGCGCCGAGCCGGTGATGGCCGACGACGCTTATCGGTCTTTCACCTCTGGCGTGCGGGTCTTGAGTCACACCCCGAAGACCATGGCCGATGGTTTGCGCACCACCTTGGGCGCCCTGAATTTCGAGATTATTCAAGGCCGCTGCGCCGGGATATTACTGGTATCGGAAGCTGAGATTGCAGCGGCGATGCAGTTAATTTGGGCGGAACTCCAACAAGTAGTGGAGCCCTCATCAGCGGTCACCTTGGCCGCGGTATTACGCTACCCGGAACAGTTCAACAACCGACGCATCGGCCTGATTCTCACAGGTGGAAACTGCGATTCGAGCGTCTAATTCGGCTGTTTAAGCGAGCTGTTTAAGCGAGCTAACGCAAACGCGGCCTAGACGGCCAAAATCCACAGTAGCAGACCCGCGGCGTACCCAATGACCTGGCCGCGATCGCCGGACCCATTGTCTTGCGCCACGTTTAACTCAGTCTCCGGATCACCACCATTCATGACTCGAAGTATGATGGGTAGTTCAAATATGAGCACGCTGATGCCTCGTGCGACGGCGACGGCCAGCAGCATAGCCCGGCCAGCATTGTCGAGGGGCACCAACAGGAACACCAGGGCAACCAACAGCCAATTGCCCACCGGGCCACCGATACTCATGGAAAGAAATTGTTGCCGCGTGTTCTTGGCGAAATTAAAGCCAAAAATAAACGCGCCGATGGGATTCGTGACCATGGGGGAGTATGACTTAGCGATTCGCGCCCCGGCAAAGTGCCCCCATTCATGAAAGATCGTCGCAATAATGGTCATGGCAGCGAAGGCATTCAGCACTGACAGCCCGGTAGCCAGGCTTAGCCCGCTGGTCATGGCCCAGGCATCAGCTGCGGCCCATAAAGTCATGGCCGCCAACAACGCGAGACCATGATTACGCGCCGCCAGTTTCAGGCGCTGCAGGTCTGGCAGGCTGGCTGGTTTGGGGGTGCTGGCCCCCGCAATTTCGGGTGTGGCTTGGCTGGCTTCAGACATGGTGTTGTTCTCGCATTAAGGCGCCTCGTCGAAGGGCGCTGTCGATCAAAAGACGTTATTCTGGCACAGCTGTCGCGGCCTGCCTACTGGCAACTATTGATCCTTCTGCAACCATGCATTGAATGCGGGCGTTCTTTTTTCGCGAAAGGCACTAACGCCTTCGCGAGCATCAGGATGGTGGTCGGTAATCGCTGTTTTGGCCGCAATTTCGTCCAAAGACTGGGCAAAAGTTAACTCGGTGGCCTGGTAAATGGAGCGCTTCAACAGGCGCATAGAGACCTGTGGGCCATTCGCCAACTCCGTCGCCAGGGCCTGTACATGGGCTTGCAAATCCGCGTCTGCGACGACTTCATTCACCAGGCCCATTGACAGGGCGGTGTCAGCCTCGACGATACGTTTGCGCAAAATGAAGTCCAGGGTGGTGGTTAAGCCGAGATGCTGGAGTAACAGGTATTGCCCGCCCTCGTCAGGCAACAAGCCAAACCGCAAGGTGGCCGAACCCAGGCGTGCGGATTTCGCGGCGATCTTAAAGTCACAGGCTAGGGCTAGCGACAGGCCGGTCTGGATCGCCACGCCATTGATGGCAGCGATGGTGATCTTGTCCAGATTGCGAATAGCCACATTCAGCGCTTGGGACACTTGGCGCAAGCCGTTATAGGTACCAATCGCGTTATCGTGTCCTGGCGGGATGGGGGCCATCAGCGCATCGGGATTAGCATTTGGCGCGCTATAGGCCTGCAGATCGTCGCCGGCACAAAAACCGCGACCGGTACCGATAAAGACGATGACGCGAATCCCATTGTCCATTTGCGCCTGGGTTAATACTTCGATCAGGTCGCGCTTTTTGCCGACGCTCATACCATTGAGCTTGGCGGGTTCATTGAATTCGATCCAGGCGATGCCAGGTTCTTCTATGCGCACCTCAAAACCCGTGAATTTGCCTGTTTGCATAACTGACTCTCCATTTGAAGAATGACGGAAGACACCATCATTGGAATTTATCAAGGCCTTGTCAATCGGCATAAGCTTGATCACTCAGGCCCGCCAGTCTGCTGGTTCTGGATCTCATTACAATCTGTGGCGGTACAGACTCACATTAGGGGTCACCAAATACAATTGGAGTTTTCATTCGGCTTCGCCATCTATAAACTTTCGCCGACGATTGACCCGAAAGCACTAAGGGTTTCACGCGCCGCCCCCGTCAGTAAGCGCGCGTCAAGAATAAGTGGGCGGCAGCGCCGAGAAATATGCGCTTAAATTGATATAGTGCTGTTTACCCCAAGGCCGCCCTTAATTGTTCCTGGAGCACGTCCATGTTATCTCAGCTTGATCGGCGACAAAGACACGGCCCAGCGGTCGATGCAGACCTGAAGACGTTTAAAGCCGAAGGCCAGATCAAAAGCGCTCGCACTGAGCTTCAAGATGTTGCCGTCAATGTCCTGGTACACGCCGCAGTTGAAGTTCGGACGAGATGTCTATGAACCCGAAAAGCGTGATTGCACTCATTCGTCATGGAGACTACCGGCAGCCAGAAGGGGTGCCCAGCGCATTACTGCCGTATCCATTGACGCCTTTGGGCGAAGCGCAAGCCCGTGAGTGTGGAAAATTGATCTGGGAGTTCTGCGCCAGCCATCGCTTCAGTATTGACCCTCAGCTAGATTCATCCCGTCAGCTTCGCGCCTGGCAAACAGCGAGCCTTATTGCTGAAGTGTTGCCAATAGAGGCTCTTTCAAATCGGCCGA